>ERZ1643247.213-NODE-213-length-75705-cov-7.101917_pt1 | contig 75705 bp, 62 predicted proteins | sample MGYA00579264_ERZ1643247 | MGnify/ENA primary metagenome ERZ1643247 (study PRJEB29033, sample SAMEA4952262) | chicken gut metagenome | biome: Broiler Chicken; feature: Gastrointestinal Tract; material: Caecum | place: Ireland | collected 2018 | study: Broiler... | reverse complement strand
CCCCGGTTTTCGCCGTGAGAGGGCGACGTCTTAACCGCTTGACCATGAGGCCGTTTCCGAAATTGCTAGATGATTATAGCATAAATAAAGGGGCTTGGCAAGCCGTTTTCGGCTCTTTTTCCAAAAAAATCAAAAAAGTTTGCGCCCTGCAAAAGGCACGGAGACACGGGCGGAGAGCATGCCCCGCCCGCGTACGTTTTGCCTGCGGCTATGCCGTTTTGTTCCTTCTGCCGCGCACCGCAAAGACGATCAGCGCCGCGCCGAGCCCCGCCGCCGCCAGCCCCGCAAACAGCGCGATCAGCCAGTATTCCCCCTGCCCCGTCACGCGGATGTTTTCGACCCGCACGGAGCTCGTCGACAAACTTACTTCACTGCAATATACGCTCAGCGTAAGCGGCGAATCTTCCGCGGTATACGGGCCCGACGTCGATTTGGTCTCGCGCCAGAGTTCCTCGCCCGCACTGTTCAACCCGACGACGTCGTATTCGATTTTTATCGCCGTTCCCGAAAGCAGCAACGAAAAACCGCCGCTGACCGAAGAATACCCTAAACTATCAAATTGATTGATCTCCGTTTGCAGGCTGTCTTCATCCATATAATAGCCAACGCACCCTGTAAGGGAAAACAGCAGGCAGAGGAGAAGCAGCATACAACTCAAAAAGCCGCACTTTTTCATACCTGCGCCCCTCCGTTCTGTTCCGTATACCCCGCATACGGCGCGGACATGACCGCCGCAGCGTTCGCCTCCCGCCGTTTACGTCTCCCTTCGAGCACGAGCAGCGCCGTAACGCCCGCGCTGAGCAGCACAACGGGCACCAGCACCTGCGCGAGCGTGGCGCAATACGCCGTCGCCGCCGTAAAAGCGGAGGAAGAAAGTTCCCCTTCCGCGTCAAAGGCAAGCCCCAGCACGACGTCCATGCCCACCGCGCAGAGCACGAAGAGCAGCGCCCCCGCCGCCAATGTTACGATGCGCACCGAAGACCTGCGCGACACCGCGCTCAGCACGCACCCCGCCATGAACGGGATGAGCAGCAAAAACAGCGCGAGCGACATCCACTGCGAAAATGCCGCCACCTCCGACGGACGCTCCCCCGAAACAATGTCCGTGCCGATATCGAGCGTGGCATAGTTCAGGATCAGCCCGACCCAGGCGAGGAGCAGCACGACCGCCGCCAACCCCGCGACCACGCCGACAACGATCTTTGCAACGTTCTTTTCCATATCCCCTCCATAAAAAAGTGCGCGGCGGTCCGCCGCGCACTTTGCTTTTACTTTTGCAGCCCTTCGAGCATATTCACGATGTCCTGCACCGTTTTGACGTTGACAACGTCGTCTTCGGGAATGGACACGCCGTAATTATCCTCCAGGGAAATGAGCAGCTCCACCACGTCCAGCGAATCCGCCCCCAAGTCCTTCACAACATCGCTTTCGGGTTTGATGACCTCAGGCTTGATGTTCAGCTGCTTCGCGAGCATTTCGCGCACTTTTTCAAACATACCGATATTTTCCTCCTGCGTTCTGCAATCTATTTTAAGGGAAACGACCGAAAAAGTCAATACCTTCGCAAAAATTTTCCGCTTCTTCCGCAAAAAACGCGGGCAGGCAACCGAACAGCCGCGCCCGCAAAGCGAACGCCGTCCGCTTACTGTGCCTTGGCGCGCGGCTTTTTCATCGTGAGGGCAATGCGGTTCTTTTTGACGTCCACTTCCTTGACCCAGACGGTCACGCGCTGCCCCACTTCAAGCACATCGGAAGGATGCCGCACATAGCGGTCGGTGATCTCGGAGAGATGCACGAGCCCGTCCTGATGCACGCCGATGTCGACGAACGCGCCGAAATCGACGACGTTGCGCACCGTGCCGACCAGCTCCATGCCCGGCATCAGGTCATTGATGTCCATCACATCGCTGCGCAAAACGGGCTTGGGCAGCGAATCGCGGACATCGCGCCCCGGCTTGATAAGTTCGGCAACGACGTCTTTGAGCGTCGGGACGTCCAGCCCGACCTCTTCGGCGGCGCGCGCTTCGCCGTATTCCTTCACCTTTTTGGGCAGATCGGCGATCCTGTTCGCCCGCACGTCCCCGTCGGTATACCCGAACAGCTTCAGCAGTTTTTCCGCAGCGTCATACGATTCGGGGTGCACTGCCGTATTGTCCAAAATGTTGTCGCCGTCCGTGATGCGCAAAAAGCCCGCGCACTGGGTGAACGCCTTTTCACCCAGCTTCGGCACTTTCAGGATCTGTTTGCGGTCGGTGAATTTGCCGTTCTGCTCGCGGTAGGCGACGATATTCTTCGCCACGCCCGCATTCAGCCCCGCCACATAGCGCAGGAGGGAGACGCTTGCGGTGTTCGCGTCCACGCCGACGCTGTTCACGCAGTCTTCGAGCACGCCCGCGAGCACGAAATCGAGCCGCTTTTTATCCATGTCGTGCTGATACTGCCCCACGCCGATGGACTTGGGGTCGATCTTGATGAGCTCGGACAGCGGATCCTGCAGCCTGCGCGCAATGGAAACGGCGCTGCGCTCGGCGACGTCGAAGTCGGGGAACTCCTCTGCCGCGAGCGGGCTTGCGGAATATACGGACGCGCCCGCTTCGGATACGACCGCATAGGCGACTTCCCTGCCCGTCTCCTCCTTGATCTCCTTGATGAGCCCCGCGACAAAGATCTCGCTCTCCTTGGACGCGGTGCCGTTGCCGATGGACACGATCTCGACGCCGTATTTTGCGATGAGTTCTTTGAGCTTTTTCTTCGCGCCTTCCTCGTCCTGCTTGGGACCCGGGGTGGGATAGACGACCGTTTTATCCAGCACTTTGCCCGTGCCGTCCACAACGGCGATCTTACAGCCGGTACGGTAAGCGGGGTCCAGCCCGAGGGTGATCTTATCTTTGATCGGCGGCTGCATGAGGAGCGGACGCAGGTTCACTTCGAACATTTTGATCGCCTGCTCGCTCGCAGCTTCGGTGAGCGTCGCGCGGATCTCGCGCTCGACGGAGGGGAATAAGAGGCGCGTGCAGCCGTCGTCCACCGCCTCGCGCACGAGGCGGGTGCTTTCGCCGCCGTCCTTTATGTAGCCCGCGCCCGCGATGCGCTTGGCAATATCTTCGTTGACCGCCACTTTGACTTTGAGGAAGCCCTCTTTTTCGCCGCGGTTGACGGCGAGCACGCGGTGGCTTTTGATCTCGCCGACGGGTTCGCTGTAGTCGGCGTACATCTCGTACGTTTTGGCGCCCTCTTTTTCCGCATCGACAAGGCGGGTGACCATCTCGCCGTTCTTCAGGAAGAGATTGCGCAGCTTTTTGCGCACGTTCGCGTCGTCGGAGACGATCTCGGCGATGATGTCTTTCGCCCCCGCGAGCGCGTCGTCCGCGGTCATGACGCCCTTTTCTTCGTCGACGTATTTCGCCGCTTCGGCGTACACGTCCGCATTTTTATCCTGCGCGAGCAAAAAGTCTGCCAGCGGCTGCAGGCCGCGTTCGATGGCAACGCCCGCGCGCGTCTTTTTCTTCTGTTTGTACGGGCGGTAAATATCTTCCACCTCGGTGAGGGTGGCGGCCGCGTCGAGCGCGGCGCGGATCTCGTCCGTCATTTTCCCCTGTTCTTCGATCGCGGCGGCGACTTCTTCCTTCCGCTTTTCAAGGTTGCGGAGATAGATGAGCCGATCGTTGAACTCGCGCAGGAGCTGGTCGTCGATGCCGCCCGTCATCTCCTTGCGGTAGCGTGCGATAAAGGGAATGGTGTTCCCGTCGTCAATGAGGTTCACGATGTTCTGCGCCCTGTCGGCGCGGACGGAAGGGAATTCCTCCGTCAGTTTTTTCAGAATGTCCATAACTCTCCCTGCAAGTTGCTCTTCCTTCGCCCCGTGCACCGCCGCAGCGGCAGCCGCGCGCCCGCCTGCGCCCGTTCCGCCGCATACGTACCGCGCACAGCGGCACAAGGTTCAAATACTATTGTACCATAACTCTTTTGCGATTTCACTACTTTTTCAAAAGTTTTAAAAAATTTTTTTGTTCGTCGGTGAGGCGGTAGCTTTCGCGCGCCTTCTGGATGGCTTTGTTGACCGTCTTTGCGTCCAGCGCCGTCGTTTGCAGGAAGGAAACGCCGCGCTCGTAGAATTTGACCAGCACTTCCGCGATCAGCCACGCCGCACCCATATGCGTATAATAGTACTGCGTATGCGCCCGCTCGAGAAGGGAAAAGATGCGCGGAAGGTACTCCTCCGCCATATAACAGCCGAGCAGCAGGACGTACCCGAACCGCTGCGAAAATTCTGTGCCGCGCGCTATGTACGCTTCGATGTGCGGCAAAAATTCTTCGCGGTGTTTTGCGATCTCTTTAAGCGTCGAACAGAACAGATCGCACACCGCCCAGCCGTCGATGACGGGCAGGCACGCTTCGATATAGCGCACCTTTTCGGCAAAGGGCATCTTTTTATACCCGACGGCATAACACTTTAAAAGGCGCACTTCGAACACATCGTTCGGGAAGGCGAGCAGCGCGTCAAGGTCAAACCCTTCGCCCTTTACAAGCTCCTTGCCGAACGCGCGCAGAAGAGGCGTGCGCACGCCGATGCTCGTGCCCGCAGGCACGTTCACGATGCGCTCGTTGAACTGCCTGTACGTTTCGTCTTTTTTCTCCGCAAGCGCCGCCAACAGTTGCTCATAGGTCATCATGCGTCTTTCCTCCGATAGTTTGTTTTGCAATAAATTAAAAAGAGGGCGGGACGAAAAAACGCCCCGCTTCCTGCGGCGCAGGCAAGGCTGCCCTACCCGCGCGCGGACTCCTCCGCAAACGCCTCGGCGAGCGCGGCATGCCACACCGCTTCGCTGTACCGCGGATTGGCGGGGCTGGTGGAAGGCATGCGCCGATACGGCACGCCGATCCCCGCGTACCGCTCGCAAAAAATTTTGTACGCCGCCGCGCCGTTCAAAAGGATACAGCGGACGGCGGTGCAGGCAAGCAGTGCGGGAATATCCGCCATGTCATAATTTTTTATCGTTGCGTCGGAGGAACCGACGATCTCGCAGGACGCGACGACATCCCACAGCGCCACACCGTGCGCGCGCAGGAGCGCGCGCTTTTCCTCCACGCCTTCCCGCGGCGGCTCCCCGAAAAATCCGAACAGCATTTTCCAGAACCTGTTCTGTTTGTTCCCGTAATAAAAGCTCTGCTTTCTGCTCGCCACCGACGGAAAGCTGCCGAGGATGAGCACGCGGCTCTTCGCCGTGTATTCGGGCGGAAAGCCCACGATTCTGTCACACATAGTACTTTATTTTTGTTGATTTTTCCGATCTTCGCAAATAAGAATGGGGGTAAGGCTTTCCTTTTTTCTGTTCCGTGTTTAAAACTGCAAGGGCGCCTTTACCTTGCCGACGAGCGCCGCAGCACGCACGCCGCCCTTGAAGCACGCGGCGATTGCCTCGGAAACATCCTCCCTTGTGAGCGCGTCGATGCGCGCGATCCGCTCCTCGAAATCCAGCACTTCGCCGTTGAAGAGCATGCGCTTTCCGTATTGGATCATCTGCGCCGCCGTACTCTCCTGCCCCAGGATGAGCGACGATTTCAGCTGTTCCTTGCCGCGCGCAAACTCTGCCTCCGTCGGCTTGTCCGCCGCAAATTCTCTGATCGTATCGAACACTGCCTGCTGCGCCCTGGCAACGTTTTTCGGGTTCACTCCCGCATAGACCGTGAGCAAGCCGCCCTCCTCGTACGCCGTCAGATAGGAGTAGACGGTATACGCCAGCCCGAGCTGTTCGCGCACGCGCTGAAACAGGCGCGAACTCATTCCGCCGCCCAGCACGATGTTTGCGACCTGCGCCGCATCGAACAGCGAACTGTCCCGTTCGGGCGCGCCGTAGGCAAAGGCGATATGCGCTTGCTCAATATCTTTGGTGCGGAACAAGCTGCCGCCGCGCACCGCATACGGGCGCACGCGCGGCGCGAGCGCCCGCGCCGCAAGCAGGGGCGCGAAATACGTTTGCACCAGCGCTTCCGCCTCCTCCGCCGTAATGTTCCCCGCGAAAGAGATGACGAGGTTTTCGGGCGCGTAACGTTCGCGGACGTAGCCGAACAGGTCGTCGCGCGTGAAGTTTTTTACGTTTTCCGCAGGACCGAGAATGGTGCGCCCATACCCTTCCGTGCCGAAATACGCTTCGGAAAGCACGTCGAGGCACAGCTCGTCGGGCGTGTCTTCGGTCATGGCGATCTCTTCGAGCACGACCCCTTTCTCGCGCCCCATCTCCTCCTGCGGGAACACCGAGTCGAGCACGAAATCGGCAAGGATGCCGAACGCCTCCCCCGCATGGTCCGAAGTCGCCTTGGCATAGTAGCAGGTGATCTCCTTGGAGGTGAACGCGTTCACCTGCGCGCCGATGCGGTCCATCGCATCCGAAATTTCAAAGGCGGTGCGCTTGTTCGTCCCTTTGAACATCATGTGTTCGAGGAAGTGCGAAATGCCGTTCTCCTCCGCCCGCTCAAAGGACGAGCCAGTGCCGACGAGCACGCCCATGCTGACCGACAAAAGCCCTTCCATGCGCTTTACGACCAGCCGCAGCCCGCTCGGGTATGTTTTTCCGTAAGTCTGTTCCGTTGCTTTCATGTTGTTTTTCTCCGTTTTTTGTTTCTTGTTTTGCTGCATGCGGGCAGGCGGCTTACGCCCTGCCTTCCGCGATGTTGGCGGATACGACGCTCTGCAAAAGCCCCATCCGCGCATAGTGTTCGAGCACGGACGGCAGCGCTTCGAGCGTTGCTTCGGTCGGATGCATCAGCACGAGATCGCCGCCCTGCGCGTTCTGCGTGGCGCGGCGGTAGATGAGCGATGCGTCGTGGTCGCGCCAGTCGATGGTATCCTTCGACCACATTATAACACTGTAACCGAGGTCCTCGGCGGCGCGCACGGTCTGTTCGGCATACGCGCCCGAAGGCGGGGCGAAGAGGGTGACTTCCTGCCCCGTCAGCGTTTCGACGAGCTTGCCGCAGGAGGAGATCTCCTCCGCGTTCTGCTCGTACGAGAGCGCGCTCTGATCCTTATGGAAATACCCGTGGTTGCCCAGCTCATGTCCGCGGTCCGCGATCTCTTTGACAAGTTCGGCGTTGTCGTCCGCCCAGCAGCCGCCGATAAAGAAGGTGGCGCGCACACCGTACCGTTCCAGCACGTCCATTATGCCGCCGAGGAACTCGCCGCCCCAATACACGTTGAACATCAGCGAGATGCGGCAGCTCTCCCTGTTCCCGTTGTAATACACCCTGTCCGCAAGCGACGCGGCGGGAATGCCCGCCGGCAGGAAGCAGACGGCGGCGACCGCCAGCACCAGCAGCGCCAGGCAGACGTTGGTGATAACAGCGAGTTTTGTCCTTCTCTTCATAGTGTACCTCTTTGCGCGAATACTTTGCAGGAAAGCCGAACTTTCCGCTGTATTTTATTCGCACAGAGAGGGAAATATGTAAGCGAAGCCGCCCCTCTGCGCCGAACCTCCGTTCGCCGTATTCAGAGAAGGGGCCTCCGCTTATTTTGCGGCGGCGACTGTGACGCCGCTTATTTTACGGTGACGTCGCCCCGCCGCTTATTTTACGATGACGTCGCCCCGTCGCTTACTTTACGGTGACGACGGTGACGCCGCCCTCCCCTTCGCCGTAGACGCCGCCGCGGAAAGACGCGACGTGCGCGTGCCCGCGCAGGTGGCTGCGGATACCCTCGCGCAGCCTGCCCGTGCCCATGCCGTGGATGATGCGCACCTCTTCAAGCCCCGCAAGGGCGGCGCGGTCGAGGAAAGCGTCCACCTCCTGCACCGCCTCTGAAACGGTGCTGCCGATGACGTTCAGCTCCGTCTTTGCCTCCGCCGCGGGGGCGACGCGGCGGACGACCTGCACATTGTTTTGCCGCGCCTGCCCCTTCGACTTTTCCGCGCGCCTTTGTGCCGTCTGAAGCACCGCAAGTTTTACGTTCAGATGCACGCCGCCGCACTGCACTTCCGCCTCGCCCTTGCGGCGGTTGACGGAGAGCACCTTCCCCTCGCTGCCCATGGCGGGCACGAACACGTCGTCGCCCGCCTGCACCGCCGCAGGATCGACGGGCCTGCGCACGGCGGGCTGCTCCTCCTCCGCCTCCAGTGCGTAAGCGGTATCGGCGAGCCTGTTTTTCAGGGTGCGGGCGCGGATGAGATCCGCCTGCGTGGGTTCGCTCAGTCTGGCAAGGCGCTCGATCTCTTCGAGCAGTTCCTCGGCGCGGGCGGCGCGCTCGTTGACGGCGCGGCGGGTCTCCGCGCGCGCGGTGCGCGCAAGTTTTTCGCGCTCCGCCGCCAGACGGCTGCGCTCGTTCTCCGCTTCGGCACGCTTCTGCTCCCATTCGCGGCGCAGTTTTTCCGCCTGCGCCTTCGCCTCGTCTGCCTCGATGCGGCTCTGTTCGGCGGCGCGGAGCACGTTTTCAAACTTTCTGCCGCCCTCGGACAGGTTGGCGACCGCGTCCTGCAAAATGCTTTCGGCAAGCCCCAGCCGCCGCGAAATGGCGATGGCGTTGCTGCTGCCGGGCACGCCGGGTTTGAGCCGATACAGCGGCTGCAGGGTGTTCATGTCGAACTCCATGCTCGCGTTTTCGATGCCCTCTTCGGCGTAGGCGAACTCTTTGAGCGCCGTATAGTGCGTGGTGACGATGCCGCGGCAGCCGCGACGCAGAAGGTACGCGAGCACCGCCTTGGCGATCGCCTGCCCCTCTTCGGGATCGGTGCCGCCGCCGAGCTCGTCGATGAGCACAAGACTGCCCTCGTCGGCGCGGTCGGTAATGGAAATGACGTTTTTGATGTGCGATGAGAAGGTGGAGAGGCTCTCCTCGATGGACTGCGCGTCGCCGATGTCGCAGAACACCTGCGAAAAGACGGAGAGCACCGTCCCTTCCGCGGCGGGGACGAACAGACCGCACGCCGCCATCAGGCAGAACAACCCGCACATTTTGAGGGTGACCGTCTTGCCGCCCGTATTCGGGCCCGAAACGAGCAGGAAGCGGCAGGTCTTGCCGAGCGAAAGCGAAACGGGCACTGCCGTCCTGCGGTCGAGCAGCGGATGCCGCCCCTTTACAATGGCGATCTCGCCCTGTTTTGAAAGCTGCGGGCGGGAGCAGCCGTTCCGATACCCGTACTCCGCCTTGGCGAATGCGGTATCCAGCTGCACGAGCCGCGCGACGTCCTCTTCAAGCTCCGCGCGCAGCGCGCCGACGCGGCGGGAAAGCTGCGCAAGGATGCGCTCCACCTCCTCCCGCTCTTCGGCGGCAAGTTCGCGCAGTTCGTTGTTCATTTCCAGAATGTACTCGGGTTCGATGAAGAAGGTCGCGCCGCTGGCGGAACGGTCGTGCACGAAGCCGCGAACTTTCCCCTTGTACTCCGCACGGACGGGAAGGACGTAGCGGTTGTCGCGCACGGTGACGATGCCCTCGCGCAGGTACTTTGCCTCCTCGCCCGCAAGCGCCTCCGAAAGGCGGGCGCGGATGCGCTCGTTCAGCGCGCGGATGCCCGTACGGATGCGGTACAGCTCCGCGCTCGCCGTGTCGCTCACCTCGTCTTCGGAGAGGATGCTTCTGCCGATGTCCGTTTCCAGCGCCGTATCCGACCGCAGCCCGCGCACGATGTCGGCAAGCAGCGGAAACCCCTCGCCCAACGCATGCACCGCGTTGTACGCCGTACGCGCGGAGCGCAGCAGCGCCGCCGCGGCGAGCAGTTCGCCGCAGGTGAGCGAAGCGCCCTTTGCCGCCCGCGCAAGGCTGTCGCCCGGCTCGGGGAAGGGTTCCACCCTGCCGCACCCGAATTTGTACAACGCAAGCTCCGCCTCCGCCGTGAGCGAAAGCAGGCGCTCCGCCTCGGCAAGATCGCAGGCTGGCCCCTCCCGCACGAGCGCGTACTTCGTCGCCCCGAGCGCCGCGCCGTTTGCGACCGCCGCAAGGATCTTATTCAGTTCCAGTTTTTCGCAGATACTGCCGTCCATATCCTACCCATGCGGCGCAGCGCGCCGCCCAATGATTTAGAAAGCCCCCCTATCTTTTTCCGCCGAAAAGCAGAGCGCCGTCTAACGTGCTTCTGCATATTTTCAGCCGCGACATAGGAACACCGTTCTTTGCTGCATTATGTAAACTCTTCTATGAAACGCCCGTCGAAACGCCCGTCTACATCAGTTGATCCCGCGGCGGAACGCGCCCGCCGTATGCGGGAGCGAACTCCCTTCCCCAGCCAGGAAGGCGCCCTTCTCCGCATCCGTCAGCCCCGTAAAGTCGTACAGCGCGCACGCGCCCAGCCGCTCCGCCGCGTCCGCAGCGAGCAGCGAAGGGTTGTAGAGCTCAAAGCGGCAGACGGACGTTTCGTAGCGCAACAGCGGAAACCGCCTGCCCGCCTCGTCGGTTAGGGTGTACCGCCTGCGCTTATCGCAATCGGCACAGCTGCGCCCGAAGGGGCAATGGATCAGGTCCATGACCTTCACCCCGCCGCCGACCAGAACGAAGGAGCCCTTCGCCCCCGCCGCGGCAAGCTCGGGCACGGACAGCTCTTTGGAGAGAGCCAACCGCTCCGCGCCGTGCGCCCGCGCACCCTGCGCCGAAAGGGAATTGAACACATTGAAACCAACGCCCGCAAATAAGCGCAGTCCCTTCTCCTTACAAAACTGCGCCGCCCAGACGCCTTCCCCGTACACGCCGTAAAATTGCGGCAGGTACCCTTCGACGGCTTTCAGCTCGCTTTCGGTCATAAATACAGGAAGATACAGCCAATTATGCGACGCATAGTACTCTGAATTCTTTAAAAAATCCTCTATCACGGCGGTGTCGCGATAGTTTTTTGGTTTAAATATAGCATGACCGATCTTCCGCGCCCGATAGCACGGCGAGGCAAAATCGTCGTCGATGACCGCAATTTCCGCTTCCGTTTCCGCCGTTTTTTCGGGTTCGCGCGGCGGAAGTGCGAGCGTGACGGGCGGGCGGACCGCGCCCGCGAGCGCCTCCTCCACCCCGTCGAACACGGCGCGGCGGAAGGTGTTGAGCGCCGAACGCACGACAAAACAGTCGCCCGCAATGTGCACTTCCTGAAAGGAAACGTCGAAGGGCGCTTCGCCCGTGCGGGCAAAACAGCGGCGCAATTCCTCCTCCGTCAGCGGACTGCTGCGCGCAGGCTCGGCGCAAAAATCCGCCGTAAAGCGGCGTTCGCCGAACGACCCGCGCGCCACAGCCACGGGCGGCTCCCCCGCCGCGACCGTAAGGGAGAGCGATACGGGAATAAGCCGCCTTTCCGCCGCAATGCGCGCGGCGAGCGCCGTATCTAAGGTGAGGTATACGCCATCACCGACCTGCCAGCCGCGCTCCGCCGCAAGGTAAAATCCGCCCGCGTCACCGCCGAAAGGCGGGCGCCAGCTGCTGCCGCCGAGCTCCTCTTTTCCGCCACGGAGCACTTTGAACCCGTCCCCTTCCTGCGGGCGGAACGACGAGCGCACATATGCGCGTTTTGCATCTTTTGTAAGGCGCGCGATCGTGCCGATCTTCTCCCCGATATGCCCCTGCACGGCGGCCGCGTGCAGCGACGCGTCCTCGCCGAAGGCATAGCCCGCAGTATAATCGCCGCGGTTGTAGGTACGCTTCAACGCCGAACGATCGGCGGCGAGCGCCGCCCCGTCCGCACCCGCAAACAGGTCTTTATAGTATTTTACCGCCGCGCCGACGTACGCCGCCGAGCGCATCCTTCCCTCGATCTTGAAGGATGTGACGCCCGCCGCGGCGAGTTCGCGCACGCGCGCGCCGACGCTCAGGTCTGCAAGCGAAAGCGCGTAGCTTGCCCGTTCAAAACCCTTCCTGTCCACGGTGTAGCGCTTGCGGCAGGGCTGCTTGCACAAGCCTCTGTTGCCGCTGTTGCCGCCCGCAAAGGAGGAAAGGTAGCACTGCCCCGAAAAGCAGGTGCACAGCGCGCCCTGCACGAACACCTCCGTTTCGATCTCCCGCGCGATGGCGGCGATCTCTGCAAGCGGCGTTTCCCGCGCGAGGATGACGCGCGAAAAACCGCACGACTTCGCCAGCCGCGCGCCGTACACGTTGCAGGTGCCCGCCTGCGTGGAGAGGTGCAGCACGAGCTGCGGGCACTGCCGCTTCAATTCCGCGCCGAGGAACACGTCCTGCACGATGAGCGCGTCCGCCCCCGCGTTCCACGCCTCCTGCGCGCTCGCAAAAAAGGCGGAAAGTTCCCCTTCCTTGACCAGCGTGTTCAGCGCCACATGCACGCGCGTGCCGAACAGGTGTGCGCGGCGGATGAGCTGCGCCAGCCGTTCGGGCGTAAAATTTGCGGCATTTGCGCGCGCGGAAAAACTGCGCAGACCGAGATAAATCGCGTCTGCACCCGCATCCAGCGCGGCAAAAAACGCCGCTTCATCGCCCGCAGGCGCCAAGATCTCACACATACCTCTATTTTACCACCTTTTGCGCCGTTTGAAAAGGGTTTTATACAGAAAAATCGCCGCGGTGCCCAAACCCCGGTTCCCAAACTGATTCGTCATGCGCCCAGCGTGCAAACGGGCGCCCGGCGATGCACAGCCGCACAATGTGCCGCCGTACCATCGCCCTGCCCTTACGGCAAGAAAAAAGGGCGGCCGCGGCAAATGCCGCAGCCGCCCGTTCCTTTTCTTTTCAGCGCTGCGAAAGCCCCAGTTTTTCGCCGAGCGCCTTCACGATACGGCGGATATAGCCGTCCGCGTCCTCGGGCGCGATCGCCTTTTCGCGCGGGGTGAACGTGACGGAGAACGCCATGCTCTTTTTCCCCTCCCCGACCTGCGCGCCGCGGTATACGTCGAACAGGCGCACGTTCGTAACAAACTTGCAGCTTTCGCGGATGACCGCTTCCGCCTCGGCGCAGGTCACACCCTCGTCCGCAAGCAGCGCGAGGTCGCGCTTCACCTCGGGGAATTTCGGCAGCGGCGTGTAATGCACTGCCGCGTCCGCCTGCGCCGCCACGGCGGCGTAATCCAGCTCGCCGAGGTAGACGGGCACTTCGACGGAGAGTTCCTCCGCAAGGTCGGGCGCAAGCTCGCCGAGCACGCCGACAGGCTGCCCGCCCAGGAGCACGGCGGCGCATTTGCCGGGGTGCAGGTACGGGCGTTCGGCGGCGGTATACGCAAACTGCACGCCCAGCTCCGCCGCAAGCGCTTCAAACGCGCCCTTGGCGGTATAGAAATCTTCCGCGCCGCCCCAGACGGCGATGCCGAGCGTTCTGCGCTCTTCGGGCAGTTCGGTGATCGGCTGCTGCCCTGCAAGGTAGATATTCGCCAGCTCGTACAGCCTGCCCTGCTCGTTCCCGCGGCGCACGTTGCGCACGGCGGCGTCCAGCATGGACGGCATGAGCGTGGTGCGCATCAGGCTCATATCCTCGCCGATGGGGTTGACGATCTTGATCGCACGCCGCGCCTCGTCCGCAATGCGCAGGAGCGCATAATCTTTGGGCGAGATGAAGGAATAGGTGATCGCCTCGCTGTACCCTTGCTCGCGCAGCGCGTTCCCCGCGCGCGCTTCGAGCTTCTGCGCGTCGGTCAACCCGCCCATCGTGTTGGAGGCGTTTTTGAGGAAGGTGCCTTCGATGCGGTCATAGCCGTACATGCGGATGACCTCTTCGGCGATGTCGGGATACCCTTCGATGTCCTCGCGGTAGGCGGGGGCGGTAACGGTCAGCTCGTCTTTATTACTCGTCACGCTGAAATTGAGGGCGGTGAGGATGCGCTTGATCTCCTCTTTCGGCACCTCGATGCCGAGCAGCGCGTTGATGGCGGAGACCGTCGTCTTTACGACCGCGGGCTCTGTCACCTCTGCCATCACGTCGAAGCGGTCGCGCGCGATCTTGCCGCAGCCCAGCTCCTCCACAAGGTGCAGCGCGCGGTTGATGGCGATCCCCGTGGTGTACGCGTCCACGCCCTTTTCGTAGCGCGCGGAAGAATCGCTCTTCTGCCCGAGCGCGCGCGAGGTGCGGCGCACGTTGGCGCGCTCGAATTTGGCGCATTCAAAGAGCACGGCGGGGGTATCCGCCTCGATCTCGCTGTTCAGCCCGCCCATGATCCCCGCGAGCGCGACGGGCTTTTCCGCGTCGCAGATGACGAGGTTTTCGGGCGAAAGTTTGAATTCTTTTTCGTCGAGGGTGACGATCTTCTCGCCCTCCCTTGCCCTGCGCACGACGATCTGTTTGCCCGCCAGGTGCGAAATATCGAACGCGTGCATGGGCTGCCCCATTTCGAGCAGCACGAAGTTCGTGATGTCAACGACGTTGCGGATAGAGCGCAGCCCGCACAGCGCGAGGCGGCGCCGCATCCACAGCGGCGTGGGCGCATCGTTCAGGTCGGAAACGTAGTGCGCGATGTAGCGCGGGCACAGGTCGGGCGCCTCGACGGTGACCGTCACCTGCTGCGCCGTCGAAACGTCTGCGGGCGTGTAGTCGAGCGCGAGCGGACGGAGCGGCTTGCCGAGCAGCGCCGCGACTTCGCGCGCGATGCCGTACACGCTCTGGCAGTCGGGGCGGTTCGCCGTGACCGCAATATCCAGCACATAGTCGTCCAACCCCACAACGGGACGGATGTCCGTGCCCGGGGCGGGGTCGCCGTGCAGGAGCAGGATGCCGTTCACGTCCGCACCCTCGTACCAATCCTCGTTGATGCCCAGCTCTTCGCCCGAGCAGAGCATGCCGTACGACTCGACGCCGCGCAGCTTGCCCTTTTTGATCTTTACCCCGCCCGCGAGCGACGAACCGTCCAGCGCAACGGGCACCAGATCTTTTTCGCGGATGTTGTGCGCGCCCGTCACGATCCGGATCGCCTCGCCGTACGAACCGCAGTTCAGCGTGCAGATCTGCAGGTGGTCGGAATCGGGGTGCGGCACGATCGTTTCGATCCTGCCGACGACGCAGCGCTCGATCTCCTGCCCGACGTAGGTGAGTTCCTCCACTTCCAGCCCGCAGGAAAAGAGCTTTTGCGCAAGTTCTTCGACGGGGATATCCACGTCGACGTAATCTTTCAGCCAACTCAAAGGCACTTTCATAGTCTGTTCCCTCCTCAATCCTTGAACTGCCGCAGAAAACGCACGTCGTTTTCAAACAGCAGGCGGATGTCGCCGATGCCGTACTTGATCATTGCGATGCGCTCCAGCCCGATGCCGAACGCAAAGCCCGTGTACACGTCGGGGTCGATGCCGCAGTTTTCGAGCACGCGGCGGTTCACCATGCCCGCGCCGAGCACTTCGATCCAGCCCGTCCCCTTGCAGATGCGGCAGCCCTTGCCCCCGCAGTTCTTGCAGGAGAGGTCGACCTCCACGCTCGGTTCGGTGAACGGGAAGTACGACGGGCGGAAGCGCGTCTTTGTTTCGGCGGTGAACATCCTGCGCGCAAATTCGTCGAGGATGCCCTTTAAGTCGCACAGTGTGATGCCCTTATCGACGACCAGCCCCTCCATCTGGTGGAACATGGGCGAATGCGTCGCGTCCGAATCGGAGCGGTACACCCTGCCCGGGCTGAGCACCTTGATGGGCGGCGCCTGCTTCTCCATGACGCGGATCTGCCCGCTCGACGTCTGCGAGCGCAAAAGGTACTCCCCGCCCACGAAAAAGGTATCCTGCATGTCGCGCGCGGGGTGATCGGCGGGGATGTTCAGCGCCTGGAAGTTGTAATAGTCGCGCTCGATCTCGGGGCCTTCAAAGATGTTGAAACCCATGCCCGAAAAGATCTCTTCGAGCTCTCTGCGCCCGCGCGTGACGGGGTGCACCGACCCGCCCGCATGGAATTTGGCGGGCATGGTCACGTCGATGCGCTCGCCCGCGACCTTTGCCGCAAGCTCGCGGCGCTTGAGCTCCTTTTCGCGCGCGTCGAACTGCTCCTCCGCCCAGGCGCGCAGCTCGCCCAGGAGCCTGCCCGCCTCGGGGCGCTCTTCGGCGGGCACGTCGCGCATGCCCTTGGAGAGGGCGGAAATTTTTCCGCCCTTGCCGAGGTATTCCATTTTCAGCTCGATCAGCTCCTTGCTCGTCGCGCATTCGCCCGCCGCAAGCCGCTGTTCGATCTCTTCACGGATCGCCTGTGTCTTCTGCTTCATGGTCTTTTCTCCTCATACAAAACAAAACGCCCTGCGGCAAACTGCCGCAGGGCGCAAAAAGCGCGGTACCACCTGCATTCGCGGAACAAAAAAACAGCGTTCCGCCTCCTTCTCCGCTTAACGCGCGGCGCACGCCCGCCCCTACTCTCGCTCTGGTTTCGGCGCGGAAGCTCGAAAGGGAATACCGGAACATCCCTCGGGGCGGCCTTTCAGCCCGTGAGCAGCCCTCTCTTGCAAGGAACGGCGTTCCGTCTGTCTTTCTCGTCGCTTTCTATTGCGATAATCATACCGCAAACCCGCAAAAAAGTCAACAAAATGAGGGGCGCGGGAACAAAATTCCCGCGCCCGTCCTTGCCTTTACCCGCCGCCGCGCAACGCCCCACAGGCGCGCGGCAGCGCGTTCGCGCAATGCGCGCGCCCGCCCCTTCACTGCACGCCGATGCCGCCGAACAGGTTGCCGCCAAGGTAAGCGTCCGGCACCTTCCCCACGATGACGCGCTCGCATAGAAGGATCTGCGCGTCCGCCGAGATCTCCTGCGTGCCCGAGGGCATGACCACGCTCACCGTGGCGGTGAGCAGGATGGAAACGGAATGCAGCGTCTGGTTGACGCCCGCCTGCTCGAAATCGGAGAGAAATTGGCAGGTGACGGTGGTCACGGGGATGATGCGGAAGGTGACGCTCGGGCCGAAGCCCGCCAGCCATTCGATGCCCGTGAACGCGCCGATTGGCACCTGCACGCCGCCCGAACAGTTCTCGTTGAGGTTCGCCGACGTCAGCGTGACCGCCTGCCGTGCGATGAGGTTGGCGTTGGCGGCGTTGGCGGAGATGCTGAGCACGTTCCCCTCGCCGTCGCTGGTTACGGTCACGAGGTCGTCGTACGCCGCCCTGTTCCACGTCAGCGTCTCCGCGACCGCGTCGTTGACGGCGGCGGCGGTCGCAGAGCGCACCGTCGCGCAGCTGAGCGAATACAGGATGCCCGAAACGTTGCTCTGCAGCCACACGATGAGCAGGATGAGCGCCAGCAAAACGGCGGCGGCGATGATGTACTTTTTACGCACCCGATGTTTTTTGTACCGCTTGTAGCGGTAACCCGAGTCGTAATAGCGATAGCGCGGCATGGTCTTATATCCTATGCCGCACGGATGCGTTTCATGCCCGGACCGTGAAAAGCGGCTCCGCCGAGGATCGGCGGAGCCGCTTGTTCTGCTTATTCCATGCCGCAGCGGGCGCGGAACATTCGTTTTATTCGATGACGAAGATGGTAACGCTGTTTTTATCCAACGAATATTCGAGCACGTTGTCATGGAGCGCCGCTTCCGACTCAACGGGTACAATGTTGTGCTCGCAGCCGTAGTTCGTGCCGATGGTGTTGATGACGTTCTCGTCCTCGTCGGAGAGGGTGATGACGTGCGCCTTCTTCTTTTTGCCGAAGTTTACAAGATCCGCGCGCAGCTTCTGCGGTTCGCCGCTCGCATTGACGACTTTGAGGTACACCTTTTCGCCGTCCACCGTTGCGGACTGGAAGATGCGTTCGTTGACGCGCCAGGTGTTTTTATCGAACAGGAAGTGCCACTGCCCGTCTTTGAGGAAATGGCAGACGAGTTTGTCCTGCGTGTAGCGCAGGCGCAGCGTGTTGCCCTCGGGAGAATAGCCGACGAACTTATCCTTGCCCATCAGCTCGCACGCCGTGCGCATGAAGTCGACGCGCTTGTCGAAAGAGACGTCGTACCCCTTGTGGTGTTTGCCGTACTGGCAGCTGATGGAGAAGCCGTTGCAGTCCATTGTGCCGCGGTCCTCCACGTCCTTGACGCCCACGCCCGCGATAAAGCTGTACGCACCGCCGAGGCGCTTCATGTCCACTTCCACTTCGCAGTTCGAAAAATCGCCGTCGAGGTAGTAGCCGTTGAAGGCGTCCGCAACGCCGATGTACAGCGCGCCGCCACGCAGCTCGCCGCCCACGCAGCGCGGGTACAGCTTCCAGCCGCCCATACCGTCCTTGAAGTTGTGCTTGTAGACGAGCTTGCCCGTGGCGATATCCTTGACGCGCACCTCGTATACTTCGACCGCCGTGGCATGCGCGCCGACGAGCAGCCCGCCCGCGTTGGTGCGGTCAATGGTCTCCACGTCGTTGAGGACGTATCTGCCCGTATTGCCCGCAAACATCTGCTGCACAAAGTAGTTGGGGGTGTACATCACGTCGCGCGGGTTGAACCAGATGAGGTTGGGCGTCCACTTGTAGTTCGCCGTGGAGGCGAACAGCGGCGCATAGCAGGTGAGCTTTACGACGTCGCTGTTGCGCTCGCAGCCCGTGAGGAACGCCGCCTCCGCGATCGCCGAGCGCAGGTTGTTTTCGCCGTTGAGCCGCCCCCTGCCGTCGCTCATCGTGTGCATGGCGTACTCGCCCATGAACACCTTGGCGCCGCTGCGGTCATAGCTGTCGTAGCGGCGGGTGTTGTCGATGAACCACTGATAGGAATTGTAGACGTGCTCGTCGACGATGGTGTCGCGGTACTTGTCGTTGATGACTTTCCAGTTGTCGTTGGAATCCTGCGGGCGGATGTCCACGCCCGCGGTGGTGACGATGGTCACGCCGAACTGTTTGATGAGGTCGACCTGCTTGCCCGCGTACTCATACTGGCGCAGCCCCATCAGGCAGGCGGCAAAGTTCTCAAAATACACGTCGCCCCAGTTCTCGTTGCCGATGCCGACGTATTCGAGCTCGAAGGGAGCGGGGTGCCCCATCTCCGCGCGCACATTCGCCCAATATGCTTCGTTCGGGTCGGCGGAACCGACGCTGCCCTTTGCAAAGAACAGCAGGTCGGCGACGTTGTCGATGACCTCCTCTTTGAACATGCGCGTGCCGGGCATGATGCGGCGGTAGTTTTCGCCGCGCTGGGTGCCGACGCGGATCTGGCACAAAAGCCCGCAGTGCAGCACGGGCAGCGGCGCCATTTTCAGGTCCTCGCACAGGCAGAAGTATTCATAGAAGCCCACGCCGTAGGACTGCAGGTACCCCCAGGTGTTCGCGATCTGCCTGCGCTTTTCGAGCGGGCCGACCGTGTTGCGCCAGCGGTACTGGTTTTCAAACACTTCGTCCCCTTCGACGACGCACCCGCCGGGGAAGCGCAGGAAGGAGGGATTGCACTCTTTGAGCGCGCGCACGATGCGCGGAGAGAGCTTGCCGTTGCGGTATTTGTCGGGGTCGCCCCATACCGTTGCGGGGAGCAGCGAGATATAGTCCACGCCGATGTGCCCGTTCCCTTTGAAGAGCATGACCAGCCGCCCCAGCTCCGTTTCCTGCGCTTTGAAGGAGCCGCTGACCTTGACCCATTCGCCGTCGTCGCCCGAAAGTTCGATCACCGCCTTGGTGGTGAGGACTTTGCGCGCGCCGCGGACGTACACTTCCGCCTTGCCCGTGAAGCCGAGCTTTTTCACCCACATGCTGAAATTGTACGTTTCGCCCTTTTCCAGCGCCATGCCGTAATAGTTCCATGCGCCGACCGCGTAGCCCGGGTTTTCGACGCGGTAAATGCCGCCCACGCACATGACGAGGTAAGAGGGATTGGAGGGCGCGATGCCCCCTTCCGTACTGATGTAATGCGGGCCAGCCCCGGAAATATCCCAATAAGCGAGCTTTTGCTGCCGCAGCGCAACGGGCGCAGAAGCATTGAAGGCGTCGTATGCGAAATACTCGAATTCAAAGGAATTGTTGATGACCATTTCCGCATTCAGCCCGCCGTCCGCCGACTGGTTGATGTCCTCGAAAAACAGCCCGTACAAATGCTTGCTGACTTCGATGCCCTGCTTGCTTTTGTCAAGCGTGTACCTGACCATACCCTTTCTCTCCTTGTTATTTTTTACTGGCAATTGTATTCTAACATACGGTCGCGCGATAGTCAATGAACAAACGAAAAAATTTTTTCCGTGAACGTTTCGACTTTTCATAAGACAAAAAAAGCACGCCATGCGTGCCTTTCTCCGCATGAAATTATGCCCTTCCCCGACGGAGCCGCCTGCCCTGCGGCCCGTCACGCGCGCTTTAAAAGAGCTTCGATCTCCGCGCGGGTCGCAAGCCCTGCCTTGAAGGAAGTCGCGCAGCCCGCCGCGACCCCGCGGCGCAGCGCCTCTACGTCCGTGCGCCCCATCTCCTTTGCGGCAAGGAAGGCGGCGACGAGCGCGTCGCCCGCACCGACGGTATCCACCACGTCGCCGATATAGGCGGGAACGGACATCTCCTCCCCCTTTTCGTTGATCATCATGGCGCCGTACCCTCCGAGGCTGACGATGACGTTGCGCGCGCCCATTTCGCAGAGACGGTGCGCATAGCGCTCGACCTGGTCGCGCGCGGTGAAGCGGACGCCGAAGATCTCGCCCAGCTCTTCAAGGTTGGGCTTGATGAGCCAGGGACGGTATTGCAGCACGTTCACGAGCAGCGCGCCCGACGCGTCCACCGTCACGCGCAGGTCCCTCCTGTTCACCAGCCCCAGCAGGCGAGCGTAAAAATCGCCCGAAAGCCCGTTCGGCACGCTGCCCGCCAGAACGACGCAGGCGTTTTCGGGCAGCGCCGCAAGTTTTTTTGCCAGCTCTTCCGTCACGGACTCCTGCAAAACGGGACCGCTGCCGTTGATCTCCGACTCTCTGCCCGTCTTGATCTTCACGTTGATGCGCGTGAATCCGTCGGCACGGATGAAATCGGCGGGAACGCCGCGCTCTTCCAGCATGCCGAGCAGCACGTCGCCTGTGAACCCCGCGGCAATGCCCATCGCAAGCGTGGGAATGCCGAGGTTTTTCAGCACGAGCGAAACATTGATGCCCTTGCCGCCCGGCGCTATGCTCTCCCCGTAGGAGCGGTTGGTCGCGCCTTCTTTGAATTTATCCATCCGCACCACATAGTCGAGCGCGGGGTTACAGGTCAATGTATAGATCATACGCTCCTCCCGTTCTTAAACAGCCGCATTATCCTGTGCGGCGCTTTCGGCGCGCTGCGATCCGGCGCTTTCGGCGCACTGCGATCCGGCGCCCTTTGCGCACTTTGAACGCGCCCGGCGCTACGCGTCAATGCCCTGTTCGCGCAGATACTCCGCCAGAATGCCCGCCGCCGCGGCGCACAGTTCGGGGCAGGGACGCTTTTTATAGTACTCCTGCGTGCGCGCCTCCGCCTGCGGCGCATCCGTCGCGCCCGTGCCCGCAAGCAGGTCGCGGCAGACGATGCAGCCGAACTTTTCGCGGAAACGCGCCGCGACTTCCTGCTCGCGCGCGTAGAGCGCGGACTTTTCCTCCAGCGTAACGTGATCCGCGTCGTAGAACAGCAGCCCCATCACCATGCACATGCCCGAGACCGCGCCGCACACTTCGCGCATCCTGCCCACACCCCCGCCGAGGGGCGCCGAAGCGCGCAGAAGCTGCTTTTCGCTCAGATCGACGAGGTCGGAAAAGGCGAGCACCACCGACTGCGAACAATTGTATCCTTTGAAAAAATTCTGTCTCGCGCGTTCTTCCCTGTCCATCAGGTTCTCCTTTCCGCTATTTTTGAAATATGCTTGCATTCCCGTAAAATCGTGGTATAATGAAGGTATGTTAGAGATATTTTACACAAAAAAGCCTGTGTTATCGGAAGCCTTCATTAAAAACATCTTGACCGCCTATTATAATATACCAAATCCGACGATTTGTAAAACGATTCACGGCAAGCCATACCTTATAAAAAGCAAAATTTGCTTTAACCTCACGCACAGCAAGGGGCTGACGGCGCTCGCCGTCGGAAAGCATCAGATAGGATTCGATTGCGAAAGCCTTTCCGGCAAGCCGCGCCCCGCCGTACTCAGCAAATTCACCGAGCGGGAAAAGGGCGAAATTTTGACCGTGCAGGACTTTTACAGGCACTGGACGGCGCGGGAGAGCTACATCAAATATCTCGGCGAACAGCTTGCCGCGCTCTGGCGGAAAGTCGAATTTTACCGCGGCAGGATCTATCTGCGCGGCGAAGATGCGGGCGTGCACATCCTGCAATTTGAAACGGAGAACTGCGCGTTCAGCATCTGCGGCGACTATACAAAATTCAGCATCAAATGCGTGGACTGACACCGAAGGCTATACCACGACAAAAACGGATACGGCTGCAAAAAACAGGACAGTGAGCGCTCAGGCGGCAGGAAAAGACGCGCCCTGCGGGCAATGCCCGCAGGGCGCAGTGTTTTTTGTTCTTTTGCTTTATGCCGAAAGTTTGACGTCCTCATGCGGCACATTCTGCTTGATCAGACGAATGAACGTTTCAGGATTTACGACGACCACGTCTTCATCCAGGAGCCCGACCATCTCGACGACGTCGTTATAATCCATCGACCAGACATGCAGGTTCACATAGGTGTACCCTTCGATCGAGGTGGCGTCCGCGGGATAGGCGTTGATCTGATTGGCAATGCCCTGCGCCGTCGCGTTCCACATCGTGGCGCGGCATGTTACAAACGGTTTGCCGTTTTCAGACCAATAGACCGAACCGTGTTCACCGACATAACTGTCCGCATAGGTGCAGAACAGGAACCCTTCAGCGTTCTCCATTTCGGAATAATACTTGATCGTATTTTGCGAAAGACCGCTGTCAAGGATCTTCACGACGGAAAGATCGGTCTTGCCGAGATAGCCGTCCAGAACCGTGCAATACCGCTTGAGCGCCTCCACCGAATACGACTGCGGATAGGTATACCCCACCCCCGAAACGCTGCAGACAAAGGTATCCCCTGCCTTTGCATTCTTGTAAGTGTGCGCAAGGATGTTCGGCGCAACGCTGTACAGAGCGGGGCTGACGGACCAGCCGAATTCAAAATCGCCGCGCTGCGCGTCCATGTACTGCGATTGCTCGAACGTGCCGCCGTACCAGCACTGCAGGTTGTCGCCGTCGCTGTTTACGATCGTAATATAGTGCTTATCCGTCGGATATGCGGAAAGATCGGTATCCGTTTCGTTCGGCTGCGTGAACTGCTCTTCCCCGTAGAACTCCGTGCAGGAGAAAACAGACATATTGTAGCAATAGTCGGAAGCCAGCGTAAAGCTGCCGTAATTGGAACTGAACCCGACGTCCGTCCCTTCATCCAACGGGCACCAGCCGTACACCGCACAGCCCGCGCACCACTCCTGTACCTTACCGCGGAAAGTCAGGCTCGGTACGTTGTTGCTCGTGATAAAATAGCAATAATACTTGTTGGCGATCGCCCAGTCGGTCAGCTGTACAAGACTGCCGTTCTGCTGTACGAGCCCGGAAGGCTCGAGCTTATCCTTGTATGTATCAAAACAGTCTTCCGCCGTCATCTCGGTAGCGTCGACCTTCTGCTCAAGCCCGTTCTCGTCCGCCCAGTTTTTGAGGGATTCGTCCACCATCGCGATGCCTTCCGCCCCCGCGACCGTACGGGCGCAGTTGGTCGATTCGCCGTCCGTCGAATCATAAAGAACATACCCCGTACCGATGTTCGCCTTATAGTCGGCAAGCATTTGGGCGACGGTAACGTCGGTATTCCCCTTGCCGTATTCCGATTCGGTCTCATTCAGCCAGGTTTCGTAGGCGTCCGGCCTGTAATGATAATATTTGGATTCGCCCTTCTGCGCAAACAAGCCCTGTACGGACTCCGCAAAGAATTCCTGCGCTTTGTTCAGGTTTTCGGTCCGCCCGTAGACGAGCAGGTCACCGTCCGTGATCGTAAAGGACTTGAAATATCCTTCCGCCTCCGGTTCATCGTCGCCGCCGTTATCGGACGGACTGCCTTCACAGGCAGCCATACCGAACAAACTTGCAAAAGCCAGCAGCAATGCGAGCAGCAGCGATCCGACTTTGGCAAAACGTACTTTCATGCGTCTGTCTCCTTATCGTTATGATCATGCCGCCGTATCCGCGGCGGCAAAAGCAGCGCGCGCACCGCGCGCGCTGCCCTTTAGCAACTGTTTATGCGGTTTCTTTGCCCGCCCAGTTGATGCGGAAGTAAGAAAGGTTGTAATCCTGCCCTACGCCGTTATCGCCCGAAGCGTTGTCGCGCACCTCGTACACAAAGGTGACCTGCTTGCCCGCGAGGCTGGCCGTGTCGTCGCCGACGGCTTCGCGGTACGCCGCCGTTAGGCTGACTTCCTTTGCGCCGAGCGTGCTCGAAGTCGCCCAATCCTGCAGGACAATGTAGTACCCGTCCACATACATGGCAAGTTTGCACTTTGCGCCGCCGCCGATCTCCGTGGCGAGCGTCAGTTCATCCTGCGTATCGGGCATTGCGACGCACTTTGCGAACCAAACGTTCGTATTGCCGTTGCGCTTTTCGTTGCCGCCGCCGTCGGAGGCGTCGACCTGCAGCTGTCCTTTTGCCGTACCGGATTCACGGTCGATCGCCGACCAGTGATAGTACTGGCTGGTCTGCCACTGATCGCCGAGCATCCAGTCTTCCGTGCGTCCCTCTTCAAATTCGTTGGAATACGGGTCTTCGCACACGGTATCGTCGCCTTCAACGATATAACGGTCGGTCACCCGGAACATATCCAGCTTGATGCCGATGCTGCCCGTCACTTCAAGTTTGACGGTCGCCTGTTTCCCTTTGTACTCGGGGAAATATTGCGCCAGCGGGAACGCGAACGCCTGCCATCCGTCGCCCGTTACGGTCTCCGTACCTGTACCGGATACGCCTTTCAGCGTTGCCGAAGCGATCACCGTTTTTTCCACACCGTCTACCGTCATGGTCATCTTGAACGTTGTTGAGTCGGATGCGTTGGTGCTGTTGGCGCGCGCATAGAAACTGATCCACACGTCGTCAATGTTGGGCAACGTAAATTCCGCTTTGTTCGCCGTGCCATTGCCGGAAATGCCGATGTTCGTTTTGAACGTAGGGTACACGTCGCTGGTCGCGTCGTCGCCAGAGTAATAGGTAACATCGCCGCTCCAATCCTCTTCCCAGAGCAGGAAGTCGTTTTCCAGCGGATCGGTCGGGATGACGGAAGGATCCTCTTTCAGATCGTCCTCGGTGATGGTCTGCCCCGAACCGCTTGCGGGAATTTCAAACTCAGTGGAATCCGCCTGATCGGTCACGTTTTCGCGCATCATGTTCACGATGCAATCCAGCGAAACGACTTCAACGTTGTCATTGAGCATGCCGACGATCGTGCGGATATCCTCATAATTGTGCGACCAGGGGTGCACGTTGATAACGGAATACGCGTCGATGTTCGTGGGGTCGTGACCCGTAGCCGTAGCGGAATACATGTTGATCCTCGCCGCGATGTAGGCGGGCGTGGTGCTCCACAGCGAATCGCGGGGAACAATGAACGGCTTTCCGTTCTTCCAGTATACGCCGCCCGAATAAGCGCCGCCGAAGTACTTGTAGCCGTTAAGCACAAGACCGCCCTCGAGCGACTCGACCCCTGCGTACGCATTCAGCGTACCGTAAATGCCGCCGCTGTAGTTTTCGGCGCCGATGATGGTCGTCACGCTCAGGTCAGAGCGTTTCAGATAGGTATCAAGGTTACCGAGGAAGGTGTTCATATACTCCGCACCGGCATTGTAGAAGTTACCGGCGTCGATGTACCCCTGCCCCGAAACAGGCGCACAGAAATAATCGTTTTCCGTCGTGATGCTGCCGTTGTACGCCGTATCCATGACCAGCGGCATGAGTTCGGCGATCGAAGGCGAAATGGACCAGGTAACGGCAAAATCATCGTTCTCACGGCCCGTTGCGTTCATATAGCTCGTAGAGAAAATCGCCGTGTTCTGCCAGTACTGCGCATTGTCGCCGTCGGAAACGACGAATGCAACGTAGTGTTTTCCCTGCTCCGCCGTCTTGGTCGTATCGTCGTTCGGCTGGGTGAAGCCGTCCGCCTGACGGAAATCTTCCGCAAGATGGAACGTGACGTTCATGGAATAGTCGGTCGGAACAAGGAACTGCCCGTACTGGCTGAACAGCGCCACATCCTGCGTTTCATTGAAGGCATACCCGAGGATGGGGATGTTTTTATCGAGGAAGCTGTGGATCTGCTTGCGCAGCGACTGCGGCGCATTGATGTCGCTGTCATAATACACGTACATGTATTTGTTCATGACGCCGATATCGCGCACATAGTAGTTGGTCAGCCCGTTCTGCACATAATTCTGATGGATCAGCCCACCCGAAGAAAGTTCCGTCATGCAGGCATTGAACAACCAGTAGTAATCAAACAGCCCGCTGGTCACATCCATCTTTTTGACCAGCCCCATCTCGTCGTATTTTTCGGTATCGTCTTCCGAGACCGGCAAAAAGCCCGTGATGCCCGCAAGGGTGCTGGCGACGTTTACCGAAACCTGCCCGGAACGATAGACGATATAGCCGGGGGAATTGTACCCCGCTTCTGCGGAATCCTGATCTTCTTCCTGATATGCGTTATACGCGCCGGAATCGTCTTTGAATCCCTCTTTCAGATCGATCTGGCTGCCCCATGTGCCGTCGGCTACCATCTCGTCCCAGCTGTCGATATACATCTGTACCGCTTCCTGAAGGGTAGACTCTTCGGCGGTAATACCGTATTTCTCCTCCGCCTCGGTCATGTAATACTGGTCCGCGTTGGTGCCGTTGGTGAGATATTTGCCGTCGATGTAGAAGGTGACTTCCTTACGGGCAAACAAACCCTGGATAGCGGATGCGGTATTGAGGTCGTCGTTGCTCATCTCACCGCCGTAGTTCAGCGTATAGACTTTTTTGTCCTCGCGCAGCGCTGTCGTCGCATAGTACGAAAAATCATCGTCGCCGGTGATGTCGCCGCCGCCCGGGTTATAGTTCGGATCCGCCTCGCCGCAAATGGTACAATATCCGTTTTCGTAATGGTGGGTATGTTCGCCGTCGCCCGTTTCCTTCGGAGCGCATGCGGCGGCAAACGAGAACAGCATCGCAAAAACAAGCAGAATGCTTACGATTTTTGCAAGATGTTTTTTCATCTGGTCTGTTTTCCTCCTTGCTTTTTACTTCAACCCGGCTATGTTGCTTTGGTTGAGGATATATTTCTGGAATACAAGATACATGATGATGATCGGGATCGTGATCAGGATCATGCCGGCAGAACGGACATACGTATCCGCATTGCCGCCGAAATTGGGGTAAAAACTCTGCATCGCAAGCTGTAAGGTATACAGCGAGTCGGAACCGGAGGTGGAATACAGCACCATCGGGAAGAGATACTCGTTCCACGTTCCGATAAAGGTAATGATGACATACGTCATGATGATGGGCACCGACATGGGCACCACGATCGTGACGATTTTTTTCAGTTCGCCGCAGCCGTCGATGTCGGCGGCTTCAAGCACACTGTCCGGCACGGACGCCATGTATTGTTTGACGAGGAAGATGCCGAACACATTGACGATACCCGGCAGGATAATACCGAGGATGTTGCTGTTGATGCCGAAAAAGATCGTGATCTGATAGTTTGCGGCGAGCAGCACTTCACCGGGGATCATGAGCGTCGTCAGAAGCAACATGCTTACGATCCCTTTTCCGCGGAAATTGATCTTTGCAAGAACGTAGCCAACGACCATCACCACACAGAGGCTGAGGAACGTAAATCCGCAGGTATGCGCAAGGCTGACGCCGAGCGCAAGATACAGGCGCGCCGACTCGATGACCGTCCAGAAATTTTCAAGGGTAAACGCCTCGAACCAGATGTAGACCTTCCCCACTTCCGGAAGAAAATCCGGGCTGTGCGTCGCGTCTACCAGTTTTAGCCAGAAAGGAAGCAGCTGAATGACCGCAACGATCGTAAGGAAGACGATACTGATCACGTTGAACTGTATCTCCTGCCGCCGCTGGCTTGCGCGCGTTTTTACTTTTTTTACCGAAACCGCGTCATTCAATGTTCGATTCCTCCTTCCCTGCAATGACCTTTTGGATGATGGACACGATCAGGATAAAGATGAACAGCACAAAGGCATAGGCGCAGCCCTGCCCGATGCGGGCGGGTGCGTTGAACACCGATTTGTAGATAAGGAGCATTGCCGACTGCGTGCTGTTAGCGGGTCCGCCGTCGGTGACCAGCTGCATGGGACCGAGCACTTTGAATCCGTCGATGATGGAGAGCAGCGTGTTCAGCACGAGCGCGTTCTTCATAAGCGGAAAGATCACGCGGATGAAGATGCGGACGCGGCTCGACGTTTCAAGGCTCGCCGCCTCTTCATATGTATCGGGAATGGATACGAGCGTCGAATAGTAAATGAGCATCTTCTGGCAGAACCCGAAAAAGAACGGAATGACCATCAGCGCCCAGATCGCCGTGTTCGGATCTTCGAACCACGCGACGGGCGACCCGCCGCAGGCAATGATGATCTGATTCACAACGCCCGTATTATCCGACTGGAAAAGCGTCGACGTGATATCCGCGCCGACGACCGCCGAAACGAGCGACGGCCAGAATAGCAGAGCGAGGAACACTTTTCCCCCACGCTTGATCGCTTTGATGAGGAACGCGCACAGGATGCCCATGAAGTTGTTGCCGATCATCATGACGACCGTCCAGATGACGGTCACTTTCATACCGTTCCAGAACGCTTCCGCCTGCGCCGACCCTGCCGTAAAGATGTTGATGTAATTATCAAACGAAATATTGTTGACAAAATCAAAGCCGTAGCCGCCGCGCATATCGGTAAAGCTCGTGCAAAAAGCCCAAACGAGCGCGACGACAAAGAATACGCACCACCAGACGAGCGGAATGCCGATCAGCGAATACGCAAGGATCTCCTTCTTAAAGCGCTGACGGAACGGCTTCTTTTTCGGCTTGCCTGCAGAGCCGGGCGCCAGCGGAACTTTTACAAGCTCTTCCGACACCTCTGCCCCCTCGGCGGCGAGCCTCTGCGCTTCAATGCTTTCGTTTTGCATTATCCCCTCTCCTTTTCTCCCCTTCTTCCGCGGCGCGGGAAGCGCCGCGGAGACAAGTGATCATCAATAAATTTCATTGATCGCACGCTGCACACGCGTATTCAGCGCCGTGCATTCCATTTCGATATCTTCAGCAGTCTTGTACTTTTGCTGCACAAGATTGGTGAGGAAGGTATGCAGCTCCGTTTCAATATCCGTCCAGACGGGCGAACCGGGGCGCACGACGGCGTTGTCGAGCTGATCGATGTACACCTGCCAGATATCGCCCGAATAGTGAGAGTCTTCCAACGCAGAGACCGTGGTGGGGATCAGGTTCTGCGGCGTTGCGAAAGCGAGCTGATATTTATCGTTGGAGGTAAGGAACGCCGCGAAGTCTGCCGCGATTTCAGAGTCGGCGTTTTTGGTCACGACCAGGCTGTACAGTCCGATCGTGCTGCCTGCATTGCCGCCTTCTGTAAAGGGGATAGACGTCGTATAGCCGACTTCCCACTCATACTGCTCGGAATACTTTTCGTAGTCCTCGATCTTCCATGACCCCATTTCGATGAAGCCGACTTTTCCGCTTTCAAACTTCGCTTCGGCAAAGGTGTTCGGCGCGTACTTGCCGAGTTCAGCAAGTTTTTTCGCCGCGTCCTTGCTGGCGTCGGTCGCAAGCTGCGCCGTTTTGAGATCGGCAGAGAGGATGCCGTCGCCGCCGCAGCGGTCAACGAACGCGAGATACGACATCGCCGCCATGGACGTGTTGCCCGTGCCCGAAGGGATCGTAATGCCGTAATACGGGTCATTTGTCGTCGTTTCGTCGTTCAGCGCGTAGATATCTTCGCACAGAGCGAGCAGCTCCTCGTAGTTTTTCGGCAGCGTGATTTTGTCGACCGTGGTGCCCTGCGCCTCGGCGATCAGCGTTTTGTTGTAGACCGTAGCCAGCACGTTTGCACTCATGGGCAGACCGTACAGCCCGTCTTCGTACAGGTTCGGCTCCCACAGCGAAGGAACATACTTGCTTTCCAGATCGTCGCAACCATACTCCGTAAGGTCGGCGATGTAACCGTAATAGGCGAGCGTCTGCACATACACGTGATCGACGTACGCAATATCGGGAGCAGACGTACCGGACATCGCCAGAAGGTAAGCATTGAAGAAATCCGGCGTGGACTGACCGATGATATCGATCTCGATCCCTTCATGCTGTGCCTCATAGTCCTCTTTTGCCTGTTCGATCGCCTGCATCTCCACGCTGGAGCCCGGCCACCAGATCGTGATTTTACCGTCGCCGCCGCTGCTGCCGGCTCCGCCCCCGCCGCAGCCGGCAAGAGCGAGCGCCGCCGTAAGCGAAAGAACGAGCGCACACAGCACGGAAAGTGCCTTTTTCATGAAATAATCCTCCGATAAAAGTTTTTATGCCGAGAACGGCATATTTTTTTCTGTCTGATCGGCTCACGCCGCCCGCAGGCATTCCGCCCGCGGGCAACGCGGCCATAAGAAGGGAAAAGAATGAAGCTTTCTGTTTTTTACGAGAGCGCTACGTCCGTAATGACGCAGTGCGTACCCTGGTCGATGCCGATACGGATCTCGACCGTCTGCCCTGCATACGCAGAGAGGTCGTAACTGTACGGTTGCCGGGAATCGTATTTGGGATCCGTCGTATCCAGTTCGACGGTGTCTGTGCCCGCCGTCTTTTCCAGCAGGCGCACCGGGGATCCGTCAACAACCACAGCTACGTACAGAATAGGATTCGTTTCACCACCACGCACGAACACCCTTGCGCCGAGCGTAAGCGTATCCAGGTCTTTCAGCGTAACCGTTTTGGAGAGATAAGAACCGCCGCTGTTCAGGTCTGCGCCTTCCCCGACGCCGCTGTCGATCGATCCGCTGACAGACCAACCGGTATAGGTATCGAGGATCGCATCTTTATTCGCCCAACTCGTCACATTGTCGACCGTCACCGTAACGGTGCCGCTGACGCTCGGGTCGTCCTTCAGGGCGACCGTGATCACATAATCGCCGAGCACGGCGTTCGCCGCAGGCGTGAACTTGCCGTCTGCAAGCGTGAACATATCATCCGTAGCCCCATCGGGCTTCTGCGTGACCGTCATGGTGACTTCCGCAGCGCCGGGAACGGTTTCATAGCTGAGCGTATAGCTGTCGCCGGGTTCGATGGTTCGGGATGCCTCTTTGATCGTGACGGACTTATCGACCGCCGCGATGACGACCTTCACTTCAAAGGTGACCGACTCGCCGCTCTGCGCCGCCGCTTCTACATACAGGGTGCCCGTTCCGTTCGCAACAGGCGTGATCACGCCGTTTTCGATGGTGAAATAGCCCTCATCGGACGCAGTGTACATGAGCGTGGGAGCATCGCTTGCCGCACTGTTGTTCAATGCGGGGAATACACCCCAAGGATACAGCGAGGAAGCAACCGACGCGCTGTAGAACGACGTCGTGGTGAGCGCGAGCGTGGTAGCCTCACTCAAAGACCCTGCATAAGTAAGGGTGAGCGGCTGATACACCTTCTCCGTATTATAAGAACCCGTGCTTCCGTTGGCGCTGACCGTCCAGCCTGCCGCCGCAAGCGAAGCGTTTGCATACATACGCAGCTCTTCGACCTGTCCGCCCGTCGCCGTCAGCGCGCCAGCAGGAGCTTCCGCAAGCAGACGGATGTTGCCGAGGTACAGGTACGCGCCCGCAGAAGAGTCGGACCCGTTCGGGTATGTGCCACTCCCATTCTGGAAGCCGCCCGTCATCTCAAAGAGAATGACGACATTCTTCCCCTGGTAAGCGGAGACATCCAACGCGATCGTGAACCACTCGTCGCCCTGCTTCCAGCGGCTGGCAACGGTCGTCCAGTTGAGAAGCGTCGCCGCCGCCCAACCGCCGTCGTTCGTAAGCACGCGTACGCGGAAGTTGCTGCTTTCCAGGATACGGTCGTCGCTGTGCCCATGGACGTTGAAAACGAGGTAATTCACATCGCTGCCGACCGTCACATAGTTGTAGCCGACGTTGACGGGGTTCGTGTTGTTCGTTACGACCGTATGGCTTTCAAACTGCATCACATCGCCGTCGTAATTGTACTTGGCATTGCCATGGCTCTTATCAACGGTGTTGTAGTAGAAGTTATGCATCTGCGCGTTGTTCGCCCACAGGGTGCTCGTATCCGCCGACATCAGCCCCACAGAGGTCGACGTAATGTGCGTTCCAGCGACAAGCTGATACTCGACCACGTTCACGGTAAAGCTGATCGCAAGGTCTTCGTTGTCCGTCGGGGTGATCGTGATTTCGCTGGTGCCCACCGCGTTGAAGGTGAACGTGTTATTGTCTGCATTCCATGCCACGCCCGTGCCGTTTACGGCAACGCTGTACGTCACAACGGAAGCGTTCTCGTTGAACTGTGCCGCAAAGGTGAGCGCGGAGTCGGTGTAAATGCCGTTCGCGTCATAGGACGCCGTAAGCGCAGCACCGTCAAGCTGCCCTGCCGTGCCGTAGTTCACTTCTCTGCCGCCGAGGGAGAGTGCGCCGTTGAATTCGGTAACGGCAACGTACTCCGTAACGGTGAGGGTGAAGGTATCCGTCGCCTCAGCATTGTCGTTGGACGTGATGGTGATCGTGTACGCACCGGGCACCGCGTCAGGCGATACGGAGATGACCCCGTTGCTGTTCACGGTGATGTCCGTAATATAGCCGGTTTCGGGCGCTGTCGTTACTGCATAGGTAAGGCTCTTATCCGTAGCGTTGGCAGGAGCGACCGTCGTCTGGACGGTGTACTGCCCGCCTTGCCCGACGGAAGCCGCGTCAGGGTTCGCCGTTACGCTTTCAACGGGCGTATACGTCGCGATCTGAATGTCTTTGACGATCGCCTCGATGTTATCGTTGGCTTTGCTCAGCGCGTACTCGATGACGAGCGCGCCCTCTTTACCCTTGGCGGATTCGGGGATGGTGTACGTTGCGTTCGTACCCGTGCCGTCCTCTTCCTTGGCGATCCAGCCGCCCGAAATATCCGAAACGCTGCCGTCGCCCGCCACAAACACGACGCGGTAATTCAGGAAGTCCTTATTGCCCGTATTTGTGCCGATCTTGATCGTGAACGTCGTCGCCTGTGCGGGCATGTTCACCTTCGCCCACATCAGTGCGATTGTATTGTCCGTATTGGCGTTCAGCCCCGTAGAGCTGTCGACGCGCAGTTCCATATCGACGCCGTACACGCGGTCCGGATCGCCGGCATAGAAGATCTTCTGCCCGCCGTCGCCGCCTTCGGCTGTGCTGCCTGCGTCGCTTGTCGTCTTGTTCATGACGAGGTTCCAGTCGGAATACAGAGCCATCGCCTTTTCGGCATCGCCCTCGCCCCAAGGATCGGGGAATCCGTCAAAGTTCCAGCCCGTCTTGTCGCTCGTCGTTTCCGCCGCGTACGCCGAAGAGAGGATGCCCGTGTACAGCGTATCCTCTACGGTCACCTTGATGGTGATCGAAGCCTCTTCAGGAACGTTCGTAACGGTAACGATCGTTTCGCCCGCCGCGTCTGCCGACCAGGTGCCGCTGTTGGGATCCAGCGTGAAGATGCCTTCCGTCGAATAGCTTGCCACCCACGTCGTGGACGACGCTTCTGCGGGAACAGGCGTAAAGGTCATGGCATACAGCGAAGCAAAGTAGGTCAGGTTCTCTTCAAGCGGAATCTGGTACTGCGTTTTGCCCGCACCGCCAGCAAGGATGGTCTCGCCCCTCTTGGACATGCCGTTCGTCATATCCCACGAAGTGCCCTTCGCCGTAACGAGTACATAGTCGTAATCTTCGCTGCTGTCCGCCGTCAGGTTCGCCTCAATACCCGTAAGCTTTGTGTACTCGGTAACGGTGACCTGCAGATACACCGTAAAGCCGCCCGCCTGCGCCGTACCGCGCAGAGCATAAGTGCCGATCTGCTCCGTCGACGTGATCGTGAGCTTCGTACCGTCCTGCGTTGCGGAGATCGCATCGCCGCCTGCGGTGAAGGTACCGTTTTCAATGGCGCCGACTTCCCATGTGAATGTATTGTCCGCACCGTTCGGGCGTACAACGAGCGTATGTTCGGAGGAATTGCTCTCCGCCATCGATACGGTATACGGGTCAGCGATGGTACCCGTTCCGCCCCTCGTGTTAGAAATGCTTACGCCCGTTACGTCTTCATCCGCACCGGGATCCTCCGACGCCGTTACCGTAACATTGATAACGAGGTCGTTCGCTTTGTCGGAAGCTTCCGAAACAGTCAGCTTTGCGCTGCCTTCCGCAAGCGCGCTGACGGTGAGCTGCGTTCCGCTGACGCTGCCCGTCGCCACTTCGGACGCAGAGCTTGTGACGGAGAAAGAATAGTCGGTAAGTGTGCCGACGATAAGGGTGTAAGAACCGCTTTTCCCCTCCTCCAGCGTCAGGGAATACTCCCCGTCCGCATCCGCCGTCTGCCCGCCGATGCCGATCGTCGCCTTCGTGTCGTCTGTAGACGGCTCGCAGGCGGCAAACGTGAAGCATACGCCGAGCAACAACGCGAAAACGATACAAAGCAATGCTTTTACTCGTTTCATGTCTGCTCTTTTTCCTCCTTAAATTTTTAATAAAGAACTGCAAAATGCAGGACTTTTTGGCTTAAATATGCAAAAACGGTTTTCTGCCAAACAAAGGAAAGCGGAGCATTTTTATTGTATTTTTGTACAACGCTCGGCGAGCTATGCACGCCTCGCTTCCATCTGCTCCGTTTTCCTCTATTTTTGCCGCTCTTTTTCTGTCAAACACCTGCCTCTTTCGGTTATAACCGAAAGAGGCGACTAGTCGCCTGCCAAAATTTTGCGTCTTTTTCCGATTTCCTCTATTTTTTTAGAAAATCGTTTTTCTGCCATTATTGTATCACTAAAAGCTTTGTTTGTCAATACCTTTTTTGAAAAAATTTTTTATTTTTTCATTTTTTGTTAAAAAGCCCCGTCGCGGACGCGGCGGGGCTTCTGTTCCGTATCGCTCAGACGACAAAGCAATCCGTGCAGATCTGCTTTACCTCCGTATCGCCGTTGATCTCGCCGATAAGGATCTCCGTTGCGATCTCGCCGAGTTTGCGGTAGTCCTGCCGCGCGAATTTCCAGGGGATGCCGATACCCGCGTTGTCTTCGCCCAGGGAATAGATGATGATGTCGCGCAGCGGATCGAGCCCCGCCGCTTCGGCGGCTTTGTAGATCCCGCGGGCGACCGTACCGTCCGAAGCGATAAACGCCATCCCCACCTCGAGGAATGCCGCGGCGGCGCGCCGCCCTTCTTCTTCGGTGCTGTCTGCCGTATAAACGACCTCCGTGCGCACGCCGCTCAAATCTTCAAACGCTTCGCGGAACCCTTCCGCACGGTCGGCGGAGATCGTCTTGTTCTCTTCGCTGTTGACAAGGCAGAACTTGCGTACTCCCTGCAAATACAGGCGGCGCGCCGCCTCTTTGACCAACTGCACGTTGTTCACGTCCACATAACTGATGTTGACCCCGTCCGCAGGTCTGCCGATGATGACGCAGGGAATGCGCTGCTGTTCGAGCTGAGAGATGCGGGCGTCTTCGGTGAGCGGCGTCATGACGATGGCTCCGTCGATCGGCGCTTTGTCGCGTTTGAGCATGGTAATGACCGAATCTTTATCGATGCCGCTGTACACGAGCAGGTGCCGCCCGTACCGCGCCGCCGTACGCAGGCAGGCGACGATAAGATCGCTGTAAAAGCCGCGGAATTTTTCGTTGCTGTCCTCTTCGAGCACGAGCGCGATGATGTTCGTGTTCCCGCGCGCGAGCGTAGACGCGTAGAAATTCGGCTGAAAGTCCAGCTCCTTGCAGGCGTCCAGGATTTTTTGTTTGAGCTCGGGACTGACGTATTTTTTACCAGTCAGGGCGTTGGATACGGTCGATTTTACCACCCCGCACCGTTTTGCCACGTCGTTGATCGTTACCATTGTATTCCCTCCTGATACTATACCGTATGCGGTACGTTTTCCCGTACCAAAGCAAGCAGTTCCTCCGCATAAACGACTTCAATGTGCGGCGCCAGGCGTGACAGCACATAGTCTACCCTGCGCATATCCATCGTCCACGGATGCACGTTCAGGACTGTATAGCCGCATTCGGAATGAATGTCTGCCTGCCGCGCATTGAGCTGCCACACGATGCCGTCCAGCCATTCGTCCGTGACCTTGGCGGGGTCGCAGGACGGGTGCCACAGCGAAACGCCCACACTCACGAACGGTTTGCCGTTTGACCAGAAGATCTTCCCCTTCCCGCTCTCGTAGCGGTCGGGGTCGAGCTGCCAAATGCCGCCCTCGATCTGTTCCTGCGCGGAAAAATACGCGAGCCTGCGCTCTGCGTTGCCGCCTCCCGTATGGGCAACGTTATCCAACAGCGCGAGCACATGCAGGTCCGCCTCACGCATCGCCTGCGCCGTTTGTTCGGCATAGTGCGGAAGCAGCTCTTCGGGATAGGTCATGCAATTTGTGTAGCCTATTCCCGAAACGCCGCAGATGAACGTGTCGTTCTTTGCCGCGGCATACGCCTTCCCGAGCGCGGGCGGGCAGATGCGCGCCAACAGGGGCGGCGCCGTCCAACTCATTTTACGGGAACACGCTCCCGCCGTGCGCTGCCCGAACAGCCCGTCGCCCAAAAAATTGCGTTCCAGCCACTGCACGTTGTCCCCGTCGCTGACGACAACGGCAAGGTAATGCTTGCGCGGATCGGCTTTTATTTTGGCAGGCACACAATGCTGCCGCTGCCGTACGGGTGCCTCGCCGCCGAAAAAACTGTGGTTGCAGGACCAGTCGCTCGGCACCACATAGTCGCCGAAGCGCGAAAGCGTGCGGACGAACGCGATCTCGTTATCCGTCCAGCCGTATACGGGGATGCCGCGCTCCGCCCAGCCGAGCACTTCTTCCAAAAAGGCATCGTCCTCGCCCGTCTTTGCAAAAAAGGTGAACGCCCCGCAGGCGATCGCCGCGTCGCGCAGGTGCGGACGGTACGCCCCGCCCTCCGTGACCTGATGGAACAGGCAGTCGCGGCGGAGTTTGCCGCGGCAGCGCAGCCATACGGCGCGCTGGCGTTCCGCATTGCCGCCGCGCACATCTGCCGCATCGAACGCAACGGGAAGCCCGTATTTTCCGAGCGACGGCAGCAACGAACGAGGCACGCCGAGATACCCTTCCGCCGCGCAGACGGCTGCGGCAAGGTTGATGGAAACATCGCCTTCCGCGTAGTCGAACACCGCAAGCGCAGGCAGGTCGGGCGCAAAAGCGTCCAGCGCCTCCGCAAGGCGCATGCGCCTGTACGGAAGAGTGAGATAGTCTGTATATCGGTCAATGTCCAGGCAGATCTTTTTTCCGCCGCGGTTGACGGCGCCCTGTAAAAATACCGCGAGGGCAAGCTCTTCGGGTGAGAGCGTTTCCGTTCCGATCAGGCAGACGGGCGCCGCGCCGGAAAGAACGCCTTCCCCGCTCACTTTTTCCGCACCATTGCGGCAAAGTCGCCGCCCTGCATCAGTTCGGCATAGCCGATCTTATTCTTCATTGCCGCGGGATCGAGCTTGTCGCGCTCGATGACGAGCGTTTTGCCGTTCGCCAACCGCACGGTGATCTTTTTGAAAAGGGGCAGGCTGAGCGTGAAATCCGCGCGCGAAGGGCTCATCTGGTACAATCCGAGCGCCGTGAGCACGAACCACGAAGCGAGCGAGCCGTTGTCTTCGTCGCCCGGATAGCCGTCGGGCGTATTGCGGAACGCCTCCGCCAGCCGCCCTGTAAGCTGCGCCGTCTTTGCAACGTCGCCCAATTCCGCATAAATATACGGGATATGGAAGGATGGCTGGTTGGAAATAGCGCACTGTCCGAACTTTGCGTCCGCCATTTCGCTCATTTCATGGATCTCGCCGCCGTAGCCGCCGATCGTGAAATAGCGCGGCGAAGCGACGAGCTCGTCGATCTTTTCGGCAAGTTTTCCGCCGTACAGCTTGTTCAGCCCTTCCATATCGTGATAGACGGCAAAGGAGCTCTGCCAGGCGGAACCTTCGGTATAATCCCTGCCCCAGGCGTAACAGTCAAACGCTTCGTCGCGGAAGTTCCCCTTTTCGTCCTTACCGCGCATAAAGCCGACGGACGGGTCGAACAGGTGCCGGTAGTTATGCGTATAGCCGTCGTAACGCGCGGCGATCTCTTTGTTGCCGAGCTTGTGCGCCGCCTGCGCGATGCAGTAGTCGCCGTAACAGTTATCCAGCGTTTCGTTCACGCTCTCTTTTGCGGCGGTGTACGGAATATAGCCGAGCGCACGGTATTCGCGCACCGCCTCGCGCCCGACCCCGGGCTCGTCGCAGGCGCAGTCGCCGTCGTGCACAAGCGCTTCGAGCATCTTTTCGCCAAGCGCCTGCGGCACGATGTCCTTTACGATCGCGTCGGCAAGCACTGCCTCGACCAGCATGCCCGGCATGCAGTTGAAATTGTTCGGGCACAGCCATTTCGGCAGCCAGCCGCTATCCTTATAATAATTATAACAACTCTCCGCGACCTTTGCATACAGGTCCGTATCCATGAAAGAAAGATACGGGTATAAGGTGCGGTATGTATCCCAGAAGCCGTTGTCCACATACATGTAGCCGTCGACGATCTCGCCCGTTTCCAGGTTGAGGTGGCGGACGCGCCCATCGGCGTCCTCCTCCCAGAACCTGCGCGGCCACAGATACGCGCGGTACATGCTCGTATAAAACACGGCTTTGCGCTCTTCGTTTTCATCCTCGACCTCGATCCCGGAAAGGTAGCGCTCCCATTCGTCGCGCGCTGCGGCGGAGAGCGATTCAAGCGTTTTTCCCTCGAGCTCACGGCGATAATTGAGAATCGCCTGCCCGGCGGAGAGGAAGGACGTTGCAAAGCGGCATTCCGCCTGCCGCGCCGTCGTAACGAGGGAGACTGCATTTTTGCCGTACTCCGCCGTGAACGGTACGTTCAGCGTAAAGACAAAATATTCTTTGAGCTCGCCGTATGCCACGGGATGCGCGGCAGCCGTCGTATAGCCCGAGACCATGCCGCTCGCTTCGTCATAGGTAAACACCGTGCGCTCGTCGCCGATGATGTTGACACGGTTGCACGTTTCGTCCGAAAAGGTGAACCGGATCGCCGCGCCGCTGTTGGTCGGCGCAAGCTCAAAGGTATAACGGTCGCGGTAGACATACCCCTTCATATAAGCGGGTTCGAGAACGCAGCCCTCGTTGTCAAAAGACGACCATCTCTTCTCTTCCTCAAAAAAGAGTTTCCCGCGCTGCCCCGTGATGATGAGCTGCCCGTAATCCTGCAGCCAGGGCGACGGCTGATGCGTGAGGCGTATCCCTTCAAAACTCTTTGACCGCGGAGAATAGAACCAGGGTGAAGCCGCCTTTTCGTTCTGTAAAGTGAACGACGCCATGCCGTGCGGCACCGCCGTGAGCGGCAGAACGTTGCCGCTCGAAAACCGCCTTACATTTTCAGTCCCTAATTTAACGTTAACATAGCGATAGTTTTTCATGTTCCGCTCCGCAAAAAAATAAATTCTTTCCGCACCAGCCGTTCTCCTTTCCTCCCTCAGGCGGGAACGGCGATGCTTCTGTATCTATTATAAAATAAGAAAAACGGTTTGTCAATACAAAAAACCGTTTTTTCTCTATCCAAATTCACATTTTTTTTGAAAATCAAACTTTTTCAGGCGAGCCGCCGCGCAAAGCGGCGGCTCGCCCGCATTTGTCCGCTCATTTCCTGCACATCGCCAGGCGCGCCGCACCGCAGAGCCCCGCGTCATTGCCGAGGCTTGCCGCGACGATCGCAACGGGCGCGTAGTCCGCGCCGCCGAACAGCCAGGGCGAAACTTTTTCGCGCAGGGGTGCAAGCAGCGTTTCCCCTTCCGCGCATACGCCGCCGCCGAGCACGATCGCTTCGGGTCGGAAGATGTTCACAAGGTTTATAACACCCTCCGCAAGGTAAGAGATGTACTCGTCCACGACCTGTTTTGCCGCGGCGTCGCCCGCGCGCATGCCGTCGAACGCCGTCTTCCCGTCCACGTTCTCCAAGCTGCCCGCGATCTTCCACATGGCGCTCTCTTTATGCGCCACCATGCTCTCGCGGGTGCGGCGGATCAGCCCCGTCGCAGACGCGTACGCTTCAAAACAGCCCTTGCGCCCGCAGGTGCAGTCCCAGCCGCCGCGTTCGATGACCATATGCCCGATCTCGCCGCCTGCGGAACGGAACCCTTCAAACAGTTCGCCGTTGAGGATGACGCCGCCGCCCACGCCCGTACCGAGCGTGATAAAGACCATGGAGCCGAACTGCTTGCCAGCGCCGCAGAAGTGTTCGCCCAGCGCCGCGGCGTTCGCGTCGTTCGTGATGCACACGGGCAGCCCCAGCCGCTCCTGCACCGCGCCGCACAGCGGCACGTTTTCCCAGCGGATGTTGTTGCTGTACACGATGACGCCGTGTTCCGCGTCGATCAGCCCGGGCGACCCGATGCCGACGCCCGCGACCTGCCCTTCCTGCAGCCCCGCACGCGAGGCAAGGTCTTTGACCAGCTGCGCCATATCCGCCGCGATCGCGCCGTAAGGGCGTTCGCGCCCCGTCGGGATCTTATCTTTGATGACGATGCGCCCCTGCTCGTCTACAATGCCGCCCTTTACAAAGGTGCCGCCGAGGTCCAGCCCCGCATAATACTTTTTCATTCTTTTTCTCCTTCGCCCGTCAGAATGATGCGCGCGTTCCCCTCAAGGGTGAACGCCTCGCCGCAGGGAACAAAAAAGCTGTCGCCCGCACGGAAGGGCACGCCGTCCGCCCTGCCCTCGCCCGAAAGCACGTTCACCGCCGTGAAAGAACGCTCGTTCCGCTCGGTATACGTCCCCGCAAGGCTCAGTTCACGGCAGGAAAAATACCTGCATTCGGTCAGCTTGCGCAGCGAACCGCCCGCAACGCTCTGCGGCGCGCCGCTGCCCGTTTCGTCTTTGAACGCCGAAAAGTTGATGACCTGCACCGCCTTTTCCACATGCAGCTGGCGCGGCTTGCCGTCCGCGCCGCGGCGGTTGTAATCGTACACGCGGTAGGTGACGTTGCTGCTCTGCTGCACTTCGCAGATGACGCACCCCGCGCCGATCGCATGCACCGTGCCCGCTTTGATGAGGTAGCAGTCCCCTTCTTTGACGGGGATAAAGTTCAGAAGCTCCTCCACCGTGCCGTCCGCAACGCGCTGCAGAAATTCCTCTTTGCCCGTATCGCGGCGGAATCCGCAGTAAATGCCCGCGCCCTCGTCCGCCTGCACGATGTACCACATCTCCGTCTTGCCGTTGTCGTTCTCCTCGCGGCGCGCGAACGCGTCGTCGGGGTGCACCTGCACGGAGAGGTTCTGCGCCGCGTCTATGTATTTGATAAGGACGGGGAAGGCGCTCCCCTCGCGGTCCACGGCGTTCGGATGCGCGCGCAGATAATCGGCGAACGTGCCGCCGCCTTCACACACGCTCTGCCCGTCGGGGTGGACGGAAACTTCCCAGCTTTCGCTCATCTTTTTGCCGCCGTTGTCCCTTCCGAACAGCGGGCCCAGCTTCATGCCTCCCCAAATGTAATCTTTGAGGACAGGATGCAAACGGATCATAGATACCTCCTCATAAAACCGCTTTTTATTATAACAAATCGTTTCGCCTTTTGCAACCGCGCGAACGCTTTTTTTCGGCACGGCATAAAAAAACGCCCGTACGGGCGTTTTTCAGAATTTGAAAGGCGTGACCTGATAGACGTAGTAGTTGAGCCAGTTGGTATAGAACAGGTTCGCCGCGCTCGTCCACGTCACCCTCACTTTGGTGCAGGAACTGTCGGTAAAGTAATGCGCGGGCGGGTCGATGGGCAGCCCTTTGGCGACGTCGCGCTCGAACTCCGTTTTGAGCGTATCGCGGTCGTACTCCATGTGCCCCGTCAGAAAGATCTTTTTGTTGTCGCGCGATTTCGCAATGGAAAGCCCCGCTTCGTCGGAAACGCTCAGGATCTGCAGCCGCGGCTCGCGCGCGACGTCCTCCACGTTCACCGTCGTATGACGGGAATGCGGGATGTAGAACACGTCGTCGATGCCCTTTAAAAGCGGGTCGTGCAGGTCGATGTTTTTCCGATGCGGGAAGATGCCGAACAGCTTTTTGGGCAGCAGGTGTTTTTCGATGCCGTAATGATAGTACAGCGCCGCCTGCGCGCCCCAGCAGATATAGATGGTGCTGGTGACGTTGCTGTCCGCAAAGTCGAAGATCTTCGTCAGTTCCTTCCAATAGGCGACCTCTTCAAAGGGCATGACCTCGACGGGCGCGCCGGTGATGATCATGCCGTCGAAGTGCTTGTCCTTGATGTCGTCGAACTTCTTGTAAAAGCGCTCGAGGTGCGCCGCGGCGGTGTTCTTGCTCTTGTACGATTCGGTGTACACGAGCGTGATGTTCACCTGCAGCGGCGAATTGGAGAGAAGGCGCAGAAGCTGCGTCTCCGTTTCGATCTTGGTCGGCATGAGGTTGAGGATCGCGATCTCCAGCGGGCGGATGTCCTGCGTGAAGGCGCGCTCGGAATTCATGACGAAGATGTTTTCGGACTGCAATGCCGAATAGGCGGGTATTTCTTTTGAAATGACGATTGGCATAAGCAAACCTCTGTCTCGTAAAAATCTCGGCAGGCTGCTGCCTGCGATTTTTACGATTTTAGGACAACCGCCGCTACCCTCCCATTGGTCGGGATAGCGAAGGTTTTCCTCGCCGCACGATAATTCAGGGCACACCATTATAAAAATCGTGCAGCTTCACCTTTCCTGCATAAGCCGTAAGCATACGGCAAATTGGGGGCGCTTTTCCAAAGGCGTGGCTTTGGAACGCGCAATTTGGTTTATTGAAATGGTTCCCGAAAATCGCAATGAAATGAGGTTTTCGGGAAGCGGAAAATACCTCACCCCGCGGGCACGAACGAAAGGACGAGCCCGTTCCATGCGCCCGTAACGGCAAGCGTTTCCGCGCCGTTTGCCTGCCGCGAAACGCCGCAGTTCCAATACGCCGTTTCCCCGTTCATGGCGAGGGCGAGCTGCAGCGAGCCCTCCCCCGCCGCCTGCACGGTATACCTTCCCGAACAGACAACGGTTTCGTTTTGCCGCAGGATGTACTGCGCGCCGTCAAACGAGCAGGTGTAAAACCGTTCGGTGACTTCGCTGCCTTCGTACTCGTCGCCCACGGCGTAATTCTGCTCCCCGTCCCCGAAAAAGGAAAGCTCCCACTCCCCTTGTTCGGAAACGCCGTCCCCGCACGCCGCGAAGGCAAACAGCGCGGCCGCGCACAGGAACATGGCAAAAACGGCGAAGCACTTTTTTTTGTTACACCTTTTCGAGCGCCTGTTCAAGGTCTGCAAGGATGTCCTCGGGGGCTTCGATGCCGACGGAGAGGCGCACGAGGTTTTCGGGCACGCCCGCCTCTTCCAGCTCCTCTTTGGAGAGCTGGCGGTGCGTCGTGGAAGCGGGATGCAGCACGCAGCTGCGCACATCGGCGACGTGCGTCTCCTGCGTGATGAGCTTGAGCGCCTCCATGAACTTCGCCGCCTGCTTCACGTCGCCCTTGATGCCGAAGCTGAGCATGCCGCCCGTGCCCTTCGGCAGATACTTCTGCGCGATCGCATGGTACTTGTTATCGGGCAGGGACGCATGCCAGACCCAGTCGATCTTCGGGTGCCCCGCAAGGTACGCCGCGACTTTCGCCGCGTTCGAAGAATGCCGCTCCATGCGAAGAGCCAGCGTATCGCAGCCCAGCCACGCGAGGAAGGCGTTCTGCGGCGCCATCATCGCGCCGATGTCGCGCATCATCTGCGCGCGGCACTTGGTCGCGAACTGCGCCGCGGGCAGGTCCGCATACACCAGCCCGTGATAGCTTTCATCGGGCACGTTGAAGGAGGGATAGCGCGGGTTCCCCTTGAAATTGAAGTTGCCTCCGTCCACGATCATGCCGCCGAGCGCCGCCGCGTGCCCGTCGAGGTACTTGGTCGTCGAATGGATGATGAGGTTCGCGCCCCATTCGAAGGGACGGCATAGGACAGGCGTGGCGAGGGTATTATCCACGGCGAACAGCACCTGATGCCTTTTCGCGATCGCGGCGATCTTATCGAAATCCAGGATTTTGATGGCGGGATTGGCGACCGTTTCGGTGAAGATGAGCCTCGTCTTATCGTCGATGAGTTTTTCGATCTCCTCGGCGGGAGCGTCGGGGTCAAAAAAGCGCGTTTCGATGCCGAGTTTGGGCAGCGTGACCGAAAAGAGATTGAACGTGCCGCCGTAGATCGCGGAGGAGGAAACGATGTTATCCCCCGCCCCGCACACGGTGAACACCGCGAGCGTGGAAGCCGCCATGCCCGACGAGCAGCCGATGCCCGCTACGCCGCCCTCCAGCTCCGTCACTTTCCCTTCAAACGCCGCGACGGTCGGGTTGGCAAGACGGGTATAGAAATAGCCGTCCGCTTTGAGGTCGAACAGGTCCGCCATGCCCTGCGTGCTTTCATAATAAAAGGTCGTGCTCTGCGCGATGGGCGGGATGCGGCTTTCGCCGTTCTTCGGGCGGTAGCCCCCCTGCACACAGATGGTATCGGGTTTGTAAGCCATGGTTTTGTATCTCCTTGTAAAAGATTTTAAGCGAATTGCTGCGCGCACAGGCAAAAACGCCTTTTCGCCGGCGCGAAACAACAGACGCAAATAATTATAGAAATTCTTTTATCCTTTTCACGAAAATCTCGGCGGGCTGCCGCCTGCGATTTTCCGTGATGTAAGGGACACCCCCACCTCGTCGTCGCGGTCGGCTACCCTCTCGCATCGCCCTATAAGGGCAATGCTCTCTTGTGCGCTCCGCTCCTCCTCTTCCCAAAAATCTCACTTCGTTGCGATTTTCGGGAACCCTGTTTATCGGTCGGAACAGCGGAGGTTTCCCTCTGCGCGCGATGCCGGTACGGCTCACCATTATAAAAATCGCGCGCATTCACCTTTCCTGCATCAGCGCTTACGCGCAAACAGGGGTGCGCTAACGCAAAAGCGCGGTTTTGCTTGCGCAAATAATTATAGAAATTCTTTAATTCTTCTGTCCGCGTCGCGTTTGAGGTCCTTTTCTTTCAGGCTCTGCTTTTTGTCGTAGGTGTGCTTGCCGCGGCAGAGCGCCACTTCGACTTTGACGAGCGACCCCGCAAAATACACTTTGAGCGGCACGAGGGTGTAGCCTTTCTGGTTGACTTTGCCCGCGATCTTGGCGATCTCCGCCTTGTGCAGCAAGAGCCTGCGGTCCCTGCGGGAGTCGCGCGTGTTGAACGCGCCGCTCTTGTCGTACACGGCGATGTGCATGTTTTTGAGCGTGACCTCGCCGGCACGGACAAAACAGAAGCTGTCCGCCAGGTTGCAGTTGTTCTTGCGGATGGACTTGACTTCGCTGCCCTCCAGCACGATGCCCGCCTCGAATTTTTCCTCGATGAAATATTCAAAGGACGCGGATTTGTTCACCGCAACGACTTTCATAAAACACCTTTATTCTTTGATGAGCGCGTACAGCCGCGCGTCGTGGAACGCGCCGCCCTTCCACACGCTTTTGCGGAGCGTGCCTTCGAGGGAAAAGCCGCACTTTTCGAGCACGCGGCAGGAAGCCGCGTTGTCCGCAAACGGCTCGGCGAAGATGCGCACGAGGTCGCTTTCCGCAAACACCTGCGAGCACAGCTGCCCGATCGCCTCCGTCATGACGCCCTTCCCCCAATACGCGGGAGCGAGCCAGTAGCCCAGCTCGCCGCTGCGCTTTGCCACGTCCTGCCCGCGCGTGACGGCGACGCCGCCGACCGCTCTGCCTTCCGCCACGATCGCGCGGTACCATTCGCCGCGCGCGTTTTCCGCCGATGCAAAGGCGATGAACGCGTCCGCGTCCTCCCGCACATACGGGTGCGGGAACACGTCGCGCAGCCACTTAGCGATGCGAAGATCGTCCGCCGTCTCCGCAAGCGAGGGCGCAAGATCTGCGCTCCACTCCTTCAATACAAATTGCATACCGCGCTCCTTCCGCGCGCTTTCTACCATTATAGCACAAACGCGCGCGATTGCATACAGATTTTTATTTGTCCGCGAGCAAAAATTCGCACTTTCTTGCGCCGAGGTCGCACCCCGCGACGATGATGCGCACCGCGTCACCGAGGCGGAAGGCATGCGCCCCGTTGGAGAGGGTGAGCCGCTCTTCGGCGAACACATACCCGTCGCCCGGCAGGTTTTCGGCGCGGACCAATCCTTCGACGGTGTTTTCCAGCTGCACGAACACGCCGAACGCGGTCACACCCGAGACGACGCCCGCAAACTCCTCGCCCAGGTGCCCGCGCATGTACCAGACCTTGTACAGCTCGTCCACATTGCGCTCCGCCTCGTCCGCGCGGCGCTCGCGCGCCGAGCAGTGCGCCGCCGCGTTCGGAACGAAGGAGCCGAACAGCTTTTCCGCTTCCGCCGCCCTGCCGTCCAGCACGGCGCACACCACGCGGTGCACGATGAGGTCGGGATAGCGGCGGATGGGCGAAGTAAAGTGGCAGTAGCACTTGGACGCCAGCCCGAAGTGCCCGCAGTTTTCGGGGCTGTACTTCGCCTTCGCCATCGAACGGAGCATCACATTGTTTACGACCCCGCGCAGCGGCCTTCCCTCCAGTCCGTCCAAAATTTTCGCATAGTCGGCGGGGCGCACGTTTTCGGGGGAAAACCGCGCGTTGACGCCCACCTCACGCAGGTACGCTTTGAACGCCGTCGCCCGCTCCTCGGTCGGCTGTTCGTGGATGCGGTACACGAAGGGCAGCTCGTACCCCGCCGCAAATTCGGCGACCGCCTCGTTGGCGAGGATCATGAACTCTTCGATGATGCGCTCCGAAACGCCGCGCTCGCGCGCGTCGACATGCACCTCGCCGCCTTCGCCGAGCGTGATGTGCGCCTCCTTTACGTCGAGGTCGACGCCGCCGCGCGCCTGCCGCCGCGCCGTAAGTTTTTCCGCAAGCTCCCGCATCAGCTCGAACATGGGCACGAGGGGCGCGTACTGCTCCCGCAGCGCCGTATCGCCCGCGAGGATGGCGTTCACTTTATTGTAGGTCATGCGCGCGCACGAGCAGATGACGCCGCGCACGAGTTCGGAGCCGAGCACCCTGCCCTGCCCGTCCAGGCGGATGAGGCAGGAGAGCGTGTAACGGTCCTCCCCTTCGTTCAGCGAGCACGCGCCGTTGGAGAGGGAGTCGGGCAGCATGGGCAGCACGCGGTCGGGGAAGTATACGCTCGTGCCGCGCTCGTACGCCTCCTTATCGGTATCGCCGCCCCGCCGCACATAGTGCGAAACGTCCGCGATGTGCACGCCGAGGAAGTATCCCTCTTCGGTACGGGAAAGGGTCACGGCGTCGTCAAAGTCGCGCGAGTCGTCGCCGTCGATGGTGACGATCGGCTCCTTTCGGAAATCGCGGCGCATACCCAAGATGACGCGCTCCGCAGCCGCCTTTTCCGCCTCCGCGAGCGCGCGGGGCGGGAAGGATTCGGGGAGCCCCGCCGAGGCGATGAGCGCGTCCTCCTCCGTTCTGAGGTCGCCGCTCCGCCCGAGCACGCGCACGATCTCCCCTTCGGGCGGCCTGCCGTCGGGGTAGGCGGTGAGGCGCACCAGCACCTTTTCGCCCGTGACGGCGCGCACCCCGCCCGTGATACGAACCTTATCGCCGAACCTGCGTTCGTCCGGCTCGATGAAGCCGCCCTTCTTCTCGCGGTAATAAGTGCCCGCAAGCTCCTTCATGCCGCGGGCGACGATGGTATGCACGCGCGCCTCGTCGCCGCGTTCGCCGCCGACGAGCACCGCGTACACCGTATCGCCGTGCAGCGCGCCGTGCATGCCGTGGCGGGGCAGGAACAGGTCCTCCCCTCCGTCCTCGCGCAGCAGGAAGCCGAACCCGCGCTCGTTGCCCTGCACGGTTCCCTTGATGAGCCCGAGTTTATCGGGGGTGACGAGCCGACCGCGCGCGTCGCGCACGAGCGCGCCCGCCCCTTCCAGCGTTTTCAGCGCGCGGCTGAGCGCGTCGCGCTCGCCGCGGTGCGAAATGCCGAGCAGGCGCGCGATCTCGTTCGCCTTTTTGTATTGCAGCTGCCCGCTTTCAAAGCGGGATAACAGTTCTTCCGTCAACATGATGTCCTGTTTCCTTTCCCGCCGCCCGCACTCTCTGCGGAACGGCTGTATTGTAGTATGGCGCGCTTTTTATAAATAAAAAACGGCGGCAACCTCTTACGAAGTCAGCCGCCGAAAACATCCTACAAACCTGTTAAGGTCTCTCGTAGCCAATCCACCAAATCGTGTCGAACTGCAGGATAAAGAACACGAGCGCAAGCACTGCAAGAATGACGAGGACGATGATCGTCCACTTTTTCATCTTGCTCTCCATCGAGCGCCCTTTGTTCTTGCCGAAAAAGGTTTCGCTCGAACCGCCGAGCGCGTCGATACCCTGCGAATTGCCCGGCTGGAACAGCACGAGGATGATCGCGGCGATCGCGCACAGCATCATCAGAACGAGCAGAACGATGATGACGACGTCATGCACCGTCTGGATTGTAAGGTTAGGGAAAACCATTGCAACGACTCCCGTAAAAGTTTATTCAAACGCAAATGCTTGTATAGTATAGCATACAAAACGCGATTTATCAACCGTTTTTACGCCGCATTTGCGAAAAAATTTCGGCTTTTTCAGCGCACGATGAGCGACTTGCCCGTCATCTCCGCCGGAACGGGGATGCCCATCATATCGAGCAGCGTGGGCGCAAGGTCGGCGAGCACGCCGCCTTCGCGCAGCTTCACGTTTTTGAGCGCGTCGCACACGAGCACGACGGGCACGGGGTTGGTGGTGTGCGCGGTGAAGGGCGAACCGTCCTCGGCGATCATCTTGTCCGCATTGCCGTGATCCGCCGTCAGCAGCGCGCCGCCGCCCATCGAAAGGATCTTTTTAAGCACCTTGTCCACACAGTCGTCCACGGCAGCGACCGCCTTTTCCGCCGCTTCCAGAACGCCCGTATGCCCGACCATATCGCAGTTTGCAAAGTTCAGGATCATCACGTCGTACTCCCCCGTCGAGAGCTGTTCGAGCACTTTTTCGGTCACTTCATAGGCGCTCATTTCGGGCTTTAAGTCGTACGTCGCCACCTTCGGCGAAGGCACGAGCACGCGGACTTCGTTTTCGTTGGGCGCCTCGACGCCGCCGTTGAAGAAGAAGGTGACGTGCGCGTACTTCTCCGTTTCGGCGATGCGCAGCTGTTTTTTGCCGAGCGAGGCGAGGTATTCGCCCAGCGTGTTTTTCAGGCTCTGCGGCTTGAACGCAACGTGCACATGCGAAAACGTCGCGTCATACTGCGTGAAGCAGACATAATACGGCGCAAGATACCCCGTTTTACGCCCGAACCCGTCAAACTCCGGCTCGGTGAACGCGCGGGTGATCTCCCTTGCGCGGTCGGGGCGGAAATTGAAGAAGATGATGCTGTCGCCCGCTTCGACGAGCGCGACGGGCTTGCCGTCCTTCACGACGTTCGTGGGGAGGATAAATTCGTCGGTCACGTCCTTTTTATAGGACTCTTCGATCGCGGCGGCGGCGTCTTCCGCGGGAATGCCGTTGCCGAGGGTGAGCATCTCGTACGCTTTGACGACGCGCTCCCAGCGGTTGTCGCGGTCCATCGCGTAGTACCTGCCGCACACCGAGGCGACAGTGCCGAACCCGAGCGCATCCATCTCTTTTTGCAGGTCGCGCACGAAGCCCGCGCCCGAGGTGGGCGACACGTCGCGCCCGTCCATAAAGCAATGCACATAGGCGTTTTCAAGCCCCTGCTCTTTGCACATTTTCAGAAGCGCGTACAGGTGCGTGTTATGGCTGTGCACGCCGCCGTCGGACAAAAGCCCCCAGATGTGCAGCTTTTTGCCGTTCTTTTTCGCGCTCTCCATCGCGCCCGAAAGCGCTTCGTTCCGGAAAAATTCCCCGTCCTGTATCTCCTTGGTGATCTTTGTAAGTTCCTGGTACACGATGCGCCCCGCGCCCATGTTCAGGTGCCCGACCTCGGAGTTGCCCATCTGCCCGTCGGGGAGCCCGACGCTCATCCCGCTCGCGCCCAGCTGCGACGAAGGATATTCGCGCTCGTACTTTTTTACGTTGGGGCTGCCCTCCAGCTCAATGGCGTTCCCCTCTTTGTTTTTATTGATCCCGTATCCGTCCATAATGATGATCGCGTAAGGTTTTTTCATGGAAGTTACCTCGTTTTCTGAAATTTCAGATAATATTATATACCATTTTCCGTCTTTTTGCAAGCAGGGCGCGGGCACGAATCAGAAAAACCTGCGCGCAGACCGCGCCGATTGCGGCGCGGCTCCCCCGAAAACAGCGCACTTTTTATTCCGAAAAAGAGCCGAAATGACCCGAAAAATAAATACGTTTTCTTTTCCTTTGTAAAAAAACAGTCTGGTTATTTGCTTGACAAACAGGAATGAAAATGCTATTATTACTTTAAAGTGGGGTACCGTTATACGGAAAAACAGGATTTTTTGTGCAATATTTCCGCACGCTTCCCCATCGTTTCGCTGTCACTAAAGAAATTTTCGGCGTTTTACCGACGGAACATTTTCCGCTTTAAAATTTATGACGCCGATCGAGGTACATTATGTTTGCAAAAATACTAAAGTCCTTGCGCAAGTCGAACGGCACTACGCAGTGTGAACTTGCCGAAAAGCTTGGCGTGAAGCAGTCTACCGTCAGCAGCTGGGAGATCGGCAGATCCCGCCCCACCTTTGAACAGGTGATCGAGATCTCGAACATTTTCTCCTGTTCGACCGACTACCTGCTCGGCAAAGCGGATAACGACAATAATTACGTCTATACCGACAACAAAACGATGCAAAACTTCTACGTCGATTTTTCGCAGCTTTCCAAAGCGGAACAGACTTTTCTCGTAAAAGCCGTAAAAGCATACGTAGAAAGTTCAAAATAATTTTATCGGGTTTTCTTGAACAGGAGAGCTTATGAAAGGGCACGGGTTTTTTCGTGCCTTTTTTTAACACTGCGAACTATTAACCATAAAAAAGCAACCGACCGGGTCGGCTGCTTTTTTGTTTTGCCCTGCCGCCTTCAGTTCGCCGCGTCGCCCGCAACGAACGGCGTATACACGCGCGCCGCAAGGTCTTTGTCCAAAAGATACAGGCTGCGGGGATCGCTGCCGAACAGTTTCATCTTCTTGATGAGGTCTTCGGCGTTCTTTTCCTCTTCGCCCTGCTCTTTGACAAAGGCGTCCAAAAACTGCATGGTCTTGAAATCCTTTGCTTCGGCGGCAACGGCGTACACCTCGTTGATGCTCGCGCTCACATAACGCTCGTGCGCAAGCCCCGCTTCCAGAACGGCGGCGGCTTCGTCGAACACTTTATCGGGACGCGCGACGGCGTCCAGGCGCACACGGCAGCCGCTGTCGCACAGATATGTACGGATGGCGAGCGCGTGGTCGAGCTCCTCCTTTGCCTGCACCTCATACCAATGCGCAAATCCCGTGAGCCCTGCGTCCTCGAACCAGTTCGCAAAATCCAGGTACAGATACGCCGAATAAAACTCTTTGTTCAGCTGCTCGTTGAGCAGGCTTGCAACTTTCTTGTCCAGCATCGGAAAATACCTCCTGCAAATTTCGTTTTCAGTATACCCTCTTTTCCGGAAAAAGGCAACTGTTTGAAGGCGCGCCCCGCACGAAAAGGGGGCGGAAATCGGCGCCCGCCGAAACGGAAACGCCGCCGCGCAAGAACGAAACGCCGCCCGCCGGACGGCGGGCGGCGCAACAGCTGCCTTGTTCTCAGCCCTCGACCCGGATCAGGCTGTCCACGGAAAACACGTCGGGCAGCTGACGGATCTTTTCGACGGCGCGGCGCACGGCAAACTCGTGCGTTTCATGCGTGATGAGGATGACGGGCGTACCGCTCTCGTCGTTGTCCCCTTTCTGCAACAGGTCGGCAATGCTGATGTTGCTCTTTGCAAAGATGCCTGCGACCTTTGCCAGCACGCCCGCCCTGTCCTTGACGGTAAAGCGGATGTAATAGCGGCTCTTGAAGTCGTTCACGAACCTCACGCCTTTTTCGGGGAGAAGCGTATTTTTGAACGTCGCGTACTTGTGATCGGCGTGCGTTGCGGCATAGATGACGTCCGAAACGATCGCGCTTCCCGTGGGGAGCGCGCCCGCGCCCCTGCCGTACAGCATCACGTCGCCGACGCTGTCGCCCTGCAAAAAGACGGCGTTGAAGCTGTCGCTGACCGACGCGAGCGGGTGATCTTTACGGATAAACGCGGGGTGCACGCGCACCTCCACGCCGTTTTCGTTGTTCTTGCCGATGGCAAGGAGTTTGAGCACATAGCCGAGGTCCTTGCCGTGCGCGATGTCTACGGCGGATACGTTCGCAATGCCTTCGCGGTACACTTTTTCAAGCGGAACGCGCGTATGGAATGCCAGGCTTGACAAAATGGAAAGCTTGTACGCAGCATCGAACCCTTCCACGTCCGCGGTCGGGTCCTTTTCGGCATAGCCGAGTTTCTGCGCGTCCTTTAATACGCTTGCGTAGTCCGCCCCTTCGCGGGTCATGCGGGTAAGGATGTAGTTGGTCGTGCCGTTGATGATGCCCGTAAGGCGGGTGATAACGTTGGACTGCACGCCGTCGGTGAGGGTGCGGATGATCGGCACGCCGCCGACGCAGCTCGCCTCGAAGTACAGCCCCGCGTTCGTGCGCTTCGCCGCCTTTTCGAGTTCGTACCAGTGCTTGCAGAACAGCTCTTTGTTCGAGGTGACGACGGTCTTTCCGCTGTGCAGCGCCGCCAGAACGAAGCTGCGGGCGGGTTCGACGCCGCCGATGACTTCGACCACGATGTCCACCGCGGGATTGGAAACGATCTCGGCGATGTTGTCCGCAATGCGGTTTTCTTCGACGCCGAGTTCGAGCGCGCGCTGCCTGTTCAGCTCAAGCACGCTTTCGACAACGATGTCGACGCCCTGCGTGCGGCGATAGAAATCCCTGTGATCGCGCAAAATTTTATAGGTCCCGCTCCCGACGACCCCCAGCCCGAGGATCGCGACGCCCACCGTTTTCATTTTTTACCCTCCGCATTCAAATCATACAAATACTTCAGCCCCTGCAGCGTGAGCAGTTTGTCCACCACGTTGATGCAGGAGATCTCTTTGGCGATGATCTCGCTGAACCCGCCCGTTGCCACGACGGGCATATCCGGCCGCTTCATTTCGCGGCGGATCTTTTTTACGATGTAATCGACCAGCCCGGCAAAGCCGAATACCAGCCCCGCCTGCATGTTCGTGATCGTGTTTTTCCCGATCGCGCTCTTCGGCGTTTCGATCTCCACGCGCGGCAGTTTCGCCGTGCCGGACACGAGCGAATCCATCGAACCGCGGATCCCCGGCGCGATGACGCCGCCGATGAATTCCCGCTGTTCGTTGATCACGTTGAAGGTCGTCGCCGTCCCGAAGTCGATGACGATGACGGGCGCGCCGTACTTACGGATCGCCGCAACGTCGTTGACGATGCGGTCCGCCCCGACTTCGCGCGCGTTGTCCACGCGCAGGTCATGCCCCGTCTTCAGCCCCGCACCGACAAGCAGCGGTTCGACGCCGAGATACGCCGAACACATGTGCGAAACGGTATAGTTGAGCGAAGGGACGACGGACGAGATGATCGCGCCGGCAATGTCGGTCGCGTAGATCCCCTTCACGGCGAGCATGTCGATGATCGCCGTGCCGTACTGGTCGCTCGTCCTGTTCAGGTCGGTCGCGACGCGGAAGCTGACTTTCAGCTCGTCGCCTTCGAACAGCCCGTACTTGATGTTGGTGTTGCCGATGTCGATGCAAAGTATCATGGTTTCAGTTCCCGTTTTTCTGCGCGGCGGGTTTTCCGGGCGCGGGCGCGTCCTCTGCCTGCGCGTCCTCCGCGGGCGCTCCTTCGGCAAGCCCGCCGTTTTTGCTGACGCCGCACGCATCGGCTTCCGCCGCCTGCCGCTGCGCCGGCTGCTGTTTCTTCCTGACCGATCTGCCCACGACGCGCACCACCGTATAGATCGCGGGCGACGCCACTGCGTTGATGGCGAATTCAACGAGGAAATTCACTCCCGCGCAGCCGATGATCAGAAAATAAATGACCGTCGACCCGTCCGCCACGAAATTCGCCTCGAGCGTGCCGCTCATCAGCAGTCCGCCGAGGATGAAAAGCCCCGTGTTCACGATCGGCGCCGACACGGAGGCGACGAAGATCGCCGCGTAGGCGTTCTTTTTGGAAATAAGTTTAAACAGCAGCCCCGCGACCAACCCCGCAGCAGTGCCCTTGACAAGGCACAGCGCGCTCGTAAGCACGGGATGATCGACGAACAGGATGTTCGTAAACGCGTCGACGCCCGTAATGCCGTAGATGAGCACGATCAGCCCGAACACAAAGCCGAGAAACGCGCCGGCAAGCGGACCCAAAAGCACCGCGCCGAGCACGATGGGCACGAGCACGAACGAAAGGCTCGTCGCGCCGATGCGGATGTACCCGCCCCAGATCTGCAGCACGACGACAAGCGCCACCAGAACCGCCAGAAAGGCGATGTTCTTCGCCGTAAAAAACGGCTTCCTCTTTGCTTCCATAAGAAGACCTCCTCGGATTTCCCTCCAACAGGAATATCCGTGAAAAAAATATATTTATGCGTTTTGTATAAGGTAAAGCCCGCAGAGCGGTGCCCTCCTCGCGCATATCATGACTGCGGCGCCCCGCAAAACGCGGCGCGCGGGCTGCGGAATGCCTCCGCAGCGCATAATATTATACCAAATTCCGCACGGTATGGCAAGCAAATCGCAGTCAGAAAAGTTTTGTGAAAGCGCGCCGCCGACGGCGCGCGGGCAAAACGGCGCGGCATCCGCACCCCGTACGGGCAACGGCGCCCGTTCCCCGCGCGGGCGTAACATTTTGCGCACCCGCCGCGTAAAATGAAGTATGGGCAGCCGAAATAACCGGCCGCGGCGCGCGGCTTCGGCGCCCGAACGCCCGGCGGCAGAAACGCCAATACATATCATCCTGCCGCCAAACAGGAGGAAATCATCAATGAATCTTTTCGGAAATCTCTGCGGCGATAACGGATGCCTCTGGATCCTCATCCTTTTGCTCATCGTCTGCTGCTCGCAGAGCGGCATCCTGAGCAATATACTCGACAGCTGCTACCTGCCTCTCATTCTCGCGGTGGCGTATTGCGCCTGCAAAAAGGGCGGACTCTGCAACCTGTTCCGCTCCGGCTGCGGCTGCAAGTGATCCTTCGCCCTTCTGCCCCTTGTTCCGAAAAAAAGCACGGTGTGAACCGTGCTTTTTTGCTTGCGTTTTATCGTCCCCCTTCCGCCTTATCCAGCAAATAACGCTGCACCGCGGCGATGGTCTTTGCGTCGCGGATCCGCCCGTCGGCGATCATCGCGGAAACGTCTGCAAGCGGGATGCGGACGACGCTGACGAATTCGTCGTCGTCGGGGTGGACATGCCCCATATGTACGCCGTGCGCCAGAAAAACGTGCAGTTTTTCATTCGTGTAGCCGGGCGTCGGATAGAGGGTGAACAGCTTTTCCACGCGTTCCGCGACGCGTCCCGTCTCCTCTTCCAGTTCGCGTGCGGCGGCGTGCGCGGGATCTTCGCCCTTGTCGAGCTTGCCCGCGGGGATCTCCAAAAGTTCTTCGCCGTAAGCGTAACGGAACTGCCGCACGAGCAGCACCTTCCCCTCCTCCACGCAGAGCACGGCGGCGCCGCCCGGATGCTCGACCATTTCGCGCTTGCACGGTCTGCCGTCGGGCAAAAGCGCGTCGTCCACGCGCAGATTGATGATAAACCCTTTATAGAGGGTATGCTTTTCGACTGTTTTTTCGGTCAGGTTCATAACGTCTCCTTGATCTGATCGAGCGCCTGCGAAAATTTGGAAACGGTGTCGACGCCGAATCCCGCGCCGCGCGCGAAGGCGAGGTAGCCCACGAGCACGCCCGCAAGCGTTTCGGGGTCGCTCATGCTGCTTTCCGCCGCGTTGAGAAGAAGCAGCGCGTCCACTTTCACCGCGTCCGGGATAGGCGCGGTATACACGCGCTTGCGTTCCGCCTCGATGACGGGAGCGAGTGCGGAAGCGGCGCGCACCGCGCCGAGCTTTTCCGCCTCCGCCGCCGCCCCGCCGCGGAACATCGTTTTGACCGCGTTGCGGAACGGTTTGATGACCTGGTTGCAGAAGGCGTAAAAACTGCCGTGCAGGCTCCCGTCCGCATAAAAATATTCCTGCAGGAAGGCGGACAGATCGATGGACTTCGCGTCGATCTCCGCGAGGATGAAGAACGTGAACGCCAGGCGTTCGGCGGGGTCCTCGGGGAAGAGCAGCACCCGCCGCGAAGAGCCGGGCGGCGTATAGTTCATATACCTGCGTTTCGCCGCTTCGTAGTCGTATCCGTTCGTCGCATCCTTGAAAAAGGCATACAACGCGTCGGAGGAAACGATCGACTTCAGCAAATCGGATATGCGCGTATCCGCAATGATGAAACCGGACCGGATCACATCGTCGCACCGCTTCAGAAACAACTCAACCTGTTCTCTTGCTCCCGCCATATTGCCTCCTCTTCTGTGCACTTTTTACATGCCTTGCCCTTTGGATATCATTATAGCACAAAAATTTTATTTTATTAACTTATTTTTCGGAAATATCTTGATTTTCAAAAAATTTTTGGGTATAATATAGAAAATGCTTTTTGGAGGTTCTTTTATGAAATCCGTCAAAATTTCTCTCGAAATGGCACAAAAGGTAAAAGACTTCGTGAAGATCGTGCAGGACTACCCGTACGAGATCCTTCTCAAGAGCGACAAATACGTCGTCGATGCGAAATCCATCCTCGGCATTTTCAGCCTCGACCTCTCCAAGCCGCTCACCGTTGAGATCTATTCGGACGACTGCGCCGATCTTTTGAAATCGCTCGAAGCATTCGCATAAGGGCACGCGGCGCGGCTTGCCGCGCGGAACACGGATGACACAAGATCCGCTTTTTCCTCAAAAAGCGGATTTTTTGTCCGCACTTCTATTTTTGACACAGGATATCCCCCATGCAGATCCAGGGCGAAACTTTCGTTAACAAACTCATAGTATTGTTCGTGTTCGACAAAATGGAGAGCGCCCTTTCCGAAAGGACGATCGTCGACATGTGCTCTACGAGCAACGACTGGATCAACTACATGGACTGCGTGATGATCATTTCGCAGCTTCTGGAGGACGGGTTCATCTGTACCGTGGACGTGAACGACGACACGCTGTACAGCATCACGCCCGACGGACGCGGATGCCTTGCGAATTTTTACATCAACATCCCCAAGAGCACGCGCGAAGAGATCTCCGTCTTCGTCAAAAACAACAGCGCGCGCTACCGCAACAGGCAGGAGTGCAAATCCGACTATTATCAGAACAAAGACGGGACCTATACGGTGTTTTTGCGCATCCTCGCCCCTGCGCAGCCCTTGCTGGAACTGAAATTTGTTGTGCCCGACAGAAAAACGGCACAGAACATCTATAAAAAATGGGAGCTGAAGGCGGCGGACGTTTACGCCGTCATCTATGAAAATCTGGTCGACTGAGCGCGTGCGCGCGCCGGCGGCCGTCTGAGGGAGCAATGTTTACTTATACTACCAGAGGCACTTGTTCGCGTCAGATCTTGTTCGACGTGGACGAAGAGAACCGTCTGCACAACGTGAAATTCATCGGCGGGTGCAGCGGGAATTTGCAGGGCATCGCAAAACTCGTGGAAGGCAGGGACCTCGACGAGGTGCAGCGGACGCTCAAAGGCATCAAATGCAAGGGCAACACCTCCTGCCCCGACCAGCTTTCGCGCGCGATCGCTCAGTACAAAGAGCGGATGAACGCACGCGCGGAACAGACAACGTAAATACGGAACAGACGCCGCCGCGGATCGATTTGACCCGCGGCGGCGTTTCTTTTCTTCATTATATGGAGAGCTTTCCGACGCGCCCGCTCGCACGGACGGAAGGGAGCTTTTTTACGGCTTCGACGCAATGACCTTGTTGTTGCGGGCGATCATATTGAGATACCCGTCGATGGTGCGCAGGTACGCGTCGCATTCGCCCTGCCGCTGCGAAAAGGAGCGGTAGCGCGCAAGGTAGGTCTTGATCTGCGCGACGATGTTCACGAGGGAGCGGAACAGCTCGAACACCGTGAACTTGTAGAACTTGTCGTCGCGGATGGCGACCACCCAGGCGGACGGATGCAGGATCTTGCTCGCGCTCGCGTACGCGGCGTGCCGCGCCGTCTGCCCCGCTGCCTTTTGCAGACCGTCTTTGAAGTTCAGGCGGTACTCCTTGCCGTACCCTTCGCAAAAGCCGTCCAGATGCACCAGCCAGCCGTAATTGACGTAGGCGTTGCGCTCCTTGATGCCGTACTTTTTGCACTCCTCCGAAAGGCGCGCCTGCACCGCTTCGGCGTCGGGGTTGTGTTCGAGGTCGAAAAACTCCATGTGCCGCACGTATTCGAAGAACATCTCGTCCCCTTTCGTATTCAGCACGATGAGCACGCATTCGAGTTCGTGCAGATGCCGCCAGAGGATGACCGCGTCGCAGCTGTTGCCCGCCGCGAGCAAAGCGGCGATGCTCTTCGCCGTGACGAGCGACTTTTTGAAAAGGTTGTTGATGCCGAGCATGCGCCTGTCCTCCCCGCGGAAGGAACCGAGCACGAACAGCGAATAGCTGCACGCCATGTTGTAGGCGGCGATCTCGGGGGAGTACGGCGAAGTGTTTGAACGCTTTTCAACGTTCAGGTGCTCGTTGATGACGATGTACACGGCGACGTCGCGCACGAGCACGGCGCGGTAGTTTTCGTCCGCCTCGAGCTTTTCCACCGTTTCGGGCGGCAGGTGCGAGGTATGAAAGCGATGGTAGTAGAACACATAACTGACCACTTCGTCCAGCCGAGCGCCGTCCAGCGGGTGCAGGCGGATCTTGCGCCGCTTCAGCTCTTCGATATACTGTTTGCGCACGAGCGCGTACATCTCGCGCAGAAATTCCGCATGCGGCTGCGTGCCCGTGACGCGCGCCAACCTTGCGAGCTGGGCGTCAAACAGGTTTTCTTCCATGCGGTCTAAAATGCTTGGCACGGAAAACGCCTCCTTTTTTCCGCAGTTTGCCCTATTATAACGCAAAAGCACGGAAAAAGCAAGAGAAAGAAGCCCCGCGCTGCCGCGCACGGGTATTGACATTGCCGCCCCTTCGGAGTATAATACAGACAGACACAAAAAGCCGCTTTTATGCGGCAAGGAGAATACTATGCAATACAGGAATCTCGGCAAGTGGGGACTGAAAGTGAGCGAGATCGCGCTCGGCAGCTGGATGACGGACCTGAACGGCGCGGGCGCGGCGGAGACCGCGCGGCAGTGCATCCGCGCAGCCTACGACGCGGGCGTGAACTTTTTCGACTGCGCGGACGCGTACAGCGGCGGCGAGGCGGAAAAATTCCTCGGCACGGCGCTGCGCGATTACAGGCGCTCTTCGTACGTCGTCTCCTCCAAGGTATTCTTCCCCATGGGGCGGGGCGCGAACGATTGGGGGCTTTCGCGCAAACATATCATCGAACAGCTGGACAACACGCTGAAAAACATGCGGCTGGACTACCTCGACCTCTACTTCTGCCACCGCTACGACCCGACCACGCCCGTCGAAGAGACGCTGCAGACCCTTTCGGACATGGTCGCCGCGGGCAAGATCCTCTACTACGGTGTGAGCGAATGGTCGCCCGTGCAGCTGTGCAAAGCGTTTTCGACGGTCAAAGAACTGCACCTGCGCCCGCTCTCCGTCATTCAGCCGCAGTACAACATGGTCGACCGCTACATCGAGGACGAGATCGTAGCGATCTGTGCCGAAAACGGGGCGGGCATCGTGCCCTTCTCGCCGCTGGCGCAGGGGCTTCTGACGGGCAAGTACCGCAAGGGGCAGCCCCTGCCCGCAGGCTCGCGCGCGACGCACCAGGCGGACAGGCAGATCAACAACCTGCTCACCGACGAAAACCTGACCAAGGTGGACGAACTCTCCAAAATCGCGGACGGGCTGGGCGTGAGCCTTTCGGTGCTGGCGCTCGGCTGGATCCTGCGCCTGCCGCAGATCTCCTCCGTCATCACGGGCGCTTCCCGCCCCGAACAGCTGGAGGCGAACATCGCCGCGAGCGGGCTGCACATCCCGCAGGAAGCGCTGGACGAGATCGAACGCATCCTCAACTACCATCCGTTTGTGAGGAAAATCGGGTGATAGCTTCACGCATTCCTCGCGCAAAGGCGCTGCGGAATGCCGTGAGTTTAAGGGGCAACCGCCGCCCTCCCGTTGGTCGGGACAGCGTTTTCCCCTCCGCGCGCGATAGTTTGGGGCTTCGTATTATAGAAATCGCGCGCGTTCACCCTTTTTAAAAAGCCGCAAGTATGCGGCAAATTGGGGGCGCTTTTCCAAAGGCGTGGCTTTGGAACGCGCAGTTTGATTTTAAAAGTGTTCACGAAAAATTTTTTGAGCTGACAAAAAATTTTTCCGTGATTTTAGAGAGACACCGCCGCTCTTACGAGACAGCGGTTTCTCCCTCTTTCGGGCACTTTTCAGGGCACACCGTTATAGAAGTGCCCGAAATTCACCCTCTTCCGCTACACCGCCCACGCGGTGCAGGGAGCAAAAGCAAAAAGCGCGGTTTTTGCTTTTGCAAGGGATTATAGAAATCGCACACATTCACCCCCCTTTCCTAAGAGCCGTAAGTTTACGGCAAATTGGGGGGCGCTTAGGCAAAAGTGTCATTTTGCCACGCGCAATTCGATTATTAAAAGGGTTCACGAAAAATTTTTTGAGCTGACAAAAAATTTTTCCGTGATTTTAGAGAGACACCGCCGCTCTTACGAGACAGCGGTTTCTCCCTCTTTCGGGCACTTTTCAGGGCACACCGTTATAGAAGTGCCCGAAATTCACCCTCTTCCGCTACACCGCCCACGCGGTGCAGGGAGCAAAAGCAAAAAGCGCGGTTTTTGCTTTTGCAAGGGATTATAGAAATCGCACACATTCACCCCTTTTCCTAAGAGCCGTAAGTTTACGGCAAATTGAGTGCGCTTGCAAAAAGTGTGATTTTTGCAAGCGCAATTTGATTATTGGAAAGGAAGTACCTTACGTCATCCTGAGCGGAGCGGCGGGCTTCCTTCCCGTCATCCTGAGCGGAGCGGCGGGCTTCCTTCCCGTCATCCTGAGCGGAGCGAAGCGGAGTCGAAGGATCTCTATGATAATAATGACGATATTCGTATAGAGATCCCTCGACAAGCTCGGGATGACAAGGGGAGAGGCTGCCACTCCGTGTCACCCTGAGCGGAGCGGCGGCTCCGCTCGAAATGACGCCGAGGGAGAACACGCCTTCGAAATGGCACGGGCATGCAGCAAATGCAGACGTATGCCCACCGCAAAGCGACCGCCCGCCGCAGGGTTTCCCTGCGGCGGGCGGTTTTGTTTCACATCAAATAAGCAGCCTGCCCGTTCCCGTCCTTTGTACCGGTACGCGCAGCACACCGCTCACATCAGCGGGATGTTGTGCAGTTTGCAGTCGTCTTCGTTCGCCTTATCCCAGACGGATACCTGCACTTCGCCGATGTGCTGTTTGTTCAGAAGGAACATGCACAGGCGCGACTGCCCGATGCCGCCGCCCATCGTGAGCGGCAGCTCCCCCGCCGCGAGCGCCTTGTGGAAAGGTAGGCGCAGGCGCTCCGTGCAATGCTCCGCCTCGAGCTGGCGGACGAGGCTCTTTTCGTCCACGCGGATGCCCATAGAGGAGAGTTCGAACGCGCAGTCCAAAACGGGATAATACAGCATGATGTCGCCGTTCAGCTCCCAGTCGTCGTAGTCGGGCGCCCTGCCGTCGTGCTTTTCGCCCGAATTGAGCTTTCCGCCGATCTGCATGATAAAGGTCGCGCCGTGTTCGCGCACATACGCCGTTTCGCGCTCCTTCGGCGTACGGTCGGGGTACATGTCCTCCAGCTGCTGCGTGGTGACAAAGCCGATCTCCTCGTCGAGGAAGTTATCGAGCGCGGGATACAGGCGGCAGATCTTTTCCGCCGTTTCACGCAGCGCCGCATAGATCTTTTTCACCGTCTCGCACAAAAACGCGCGCGTACGGTCGCCGCGGGTGATAACGACCTCCCAGTCCCACTGGTCGACGTACAGCGAATGCAGGCGATCCGGCGTTTCGTCACGGCGGATGGCGTTCATGTCGCAGTACAGCCCGAACCGCGGCCCGAAACGGTACTTCGCCAAAGCATAGCGCTTCCACTTTGCAAGCGAATGCACGACCTCCGCAGTCTCGCCCGTCGCGCCGATGTCGAAGGCGACGGGGCGCTCCACGCCGTTCAGATCGTCGTTCAGCCCGCTCGACTTCAACACGAAGAGCGGCGCGCTGATGCGCGTCAGGTTGAGCGCCGCCGAAAGCTGCGCTTCGAACTCGCGCTTGATCTGCGTGATGGCATGTTCTGTTTCAATGAGATTGAGTTTCGGTGTGTACATATGCTTCCCTCTGCGCCCGTTCACCGAACAGGCAATAACTTTCAAGTTCGGAAAAGGTACGGACGAACACGTCCGCCTCCGCCATGAGCTGCGGCGCCGTATCGCGCGCGGCTTCGTCGAACACCCCCACCGTGAACATGCCCGCGCGTTTTGCGGCGCGAAGAGCTGTGAGGTTATCCTCGAACACGGCGCACTGCGCAGGCTTTGCGCCCAGTTTTTGCGCGCTCAGGAAAAAGATGTCCGTACAGCCCTTGTGCGCGCCCGCCTCGTCCACCGTGGTGAATGCGGAAAACAGCTCCCGTATGCCGCCCGCTTCCAGCACGGGCAAAAACAGCTCGGGCGCGGACGCCGTGGCAACGCCCAGCCGCACCCCCGCCGCATGCAGTGCGCGCACATACGCCTGTGCGCCTGCTTTGAAGTAGCGTTCCGCGTCCGCCGAAGCGTATTTTCCCGCGACCTGCGCGCGCCACTCCTCCAATACGGCGGGCACGCTCTCCTGCGGGAGATACTTCGCCACCGTGAATTCCGCGCTCACGCGGAAGCCGAGGTGCGCGATCTCCGCCTGGTAATGTTCGGGGACGGGCATATTGCGGCGGGCGAAGAACTCTTCGTCCACCTCCTGCCAGATGCGCATGCTGTCGATCAGCGTGCCGTCGAGGTCAAAGACCGCCGCCGTGAGCGTACCGCGTTTATTCATACTGTCGATTATAGCACACATTCCGTAAAATGGCAACCGCGCGCGGGGAAAAATTCCCCGCGCGCGAAAGAATGGCGCATTTTCCTGTTGTCCTTATCCCGTTCAACGGGCGACGAGCCGTTCCAAGCAGGAATGTTCCATCGCGTTCAGTCCTCTACCGCGATGAGCACGCCCGTGCACTTCCCGCCGTTGCACGCGCTTTCGGATACGCTGCACGCCGCAACGCCCAGCCGCACGTCCGCCTCCGCCAGCAAAACGACCGTATCGCCCGCTTTGGACAGGGGCGCGGCGACCTTGCACGAGCCGTCCGCCGCGACCTGCGTGTTCATGAACAGGTTGACGGGGTGGATGATAGGCCTGCGGCTTTTCAGGCAGGCGTTGATGGTATCATGGCAATTCGGATGCCCCGCGCCGTTCCCGTAAAAAAAGTCATACATCTCGGGGCGGCAGCACGGATGCAGCAGATCGTGCACGCCCACGTCGTCGGACAGGACGCGGAACATCGGCGTGTACCGATTGGAATAGATGCGATCCCCGACCCGCAGGCGCAGCGAATCGTTGCAGTCGATCGTAACGCCCGTGGAGAGAAATTCATCCGGGTCGCCCGCCATCTCCGCAAAAAAGTCGACGACCTGCCCGCCCTCCGTATCCGTAACGGCGATCTTCTGCCCCCTGCGCACTTCGATCGCCCGCCCGCTGCAGGGCGGGATCTCATATTCCAGACGCATATCTTTTTTCTCCGTTTCCTCTTTTTCGCCCGCGCCGCTTCTCCCGTTCACTCCACCGATTTGAGCGCTTCGGTCATGTTGACGCGGAGGATCTTGGGCAGCAGCAGAAGGTCGACCGCCGCCACGAACACGAGCACGAGCGCCGCGCTCAGAAGATACGAATACCACGCCACGTCCGACAGCGCGCCGAATTCAAGATAGGCGACCACGAACTGCACCAGCCCCACGCCGAGCGGGATGCCGATGCAGATGCCCATCACCGCCATGATGAGCACTTCGCGGTAGATGTACTCCGCCGCTTCCCTGCCGCGGTACCCGAGCACGCGCAGCGTGGCGATCTCGCGCACGCGCTCGCTGATGTCCATGTTCGTGAGGTTGTACACCACGAAGGCGCACAGCAGCAGTGCGAACACGATGACAAGAAGGGAAATGGGGATGAGCGTATCCGCGATCGCCGCGCCGCTCGTTGCGGCGAGCCTGTCCGCTATGTTGCGCAGCGAAAAGCCCGCGAACACGAGCGCAGTCGACCCCGCGACGGAGATGACCGTCATCAGCAGGTGCCCCTTGTAGCGGAACACGTTGCGCAGCGAAGACTTATAGCGGAAAGCGAGCCGCTTCCACAAAAACGGGATATGTTCGAGAAAGATCATTTTGCCCGCCTTGGGCGCGCGCGGGCGCAAAAGCTCCGCAGGCTGCGCGCCGAGAGAGCGCCGCACGACGTACCAGCTGACCGCGAGCGTTACGGCGAGCATCGCCGCGACGGAGATAAGCCCCGGCACGGGCTGCACGAACGCGCTCATGGCGGGAAGGAACAGGATCGCCGCAAAAGCGGGATAGATGACGACGGGCAGCAGGGTCAGCCCCACCGCCATGCCGACGGCGCAGGCGAGCAGCGCGCAGCCCAGCGCGATGAGCAGGTACTTGCCCGCGATCGTTCTGCCGCCCAGCCCGAGCGTGCGGTAGCAGCCGATGACGGCGCGCTCGTCCTCGACCATGCGCGTCATCGTGGTGAGCACCACGAGCGCCGTGACCGCAATAAAGAACACGGGAAAGATGAGCGTAATGACGGACACTTTGTCGCAGTACGATTCGAGGGTGACGCAGCTCGCGTTCTCCTCCGAGGTGAGAAAGGTGTATGCGGGGAACTGCTCTTCGAGCTGCGAAACGCGCTCCTCTATAAAGGCGTCGTACTCCTCCGAAAGGTATTCGTACCGCGCCGATCCCTCAAAGGTCAGGTACACCTGCGTGACGGGCACGAAGGCCGCGAACGCGCCCAGCGAGGACGCGGGCAGATACGCGACGAGCGAAAGCGGCTGCCCGTCCGCCCCCGGTTCCCCTTCCTGCGAAAACAGGAGCGGGCTCTCCGCGATCCCCGTTACGGTCAGCGTGACGGACATGCCGAACAATGTAAGCTCCGCCGTATCGCCGACGGCATAGCCGCCCGCGCAGGCGCGGTCGAGCAGGACTTCGCCCTCCTCGTCGGGGTATTCCCCTTCCGCAAGCGTGAGCGTATTCACCTGCCGCGGCGTATCGCCCAGCAGATACAGGCGCACGTTCTCCTCCCCGCCCGTTTCAAGGAGCGCCGCGCCCTCCGCCGCCGTGACAAAAGCGACGTCCGCAAGCGCTTCGATCTCCTCTTCCGAAAACCCGCTTTCGGATACGGCGATCGCGTCCGACACGTTCGCCGCGCGCAGTTCCTCCGAAAAGGAGCGGAGAATGGTCGGCGAAAGGGTGCCCAGTCCCGAAACGAAAGCGATGCCGAGCAGGATGATGAACGCGACCGAAAGCAGCCGCGCCGTGTTGCCGCGCACACTGCGCGTCACGGTTTTGAAAAACGTCTTTTTCATGGGAAACCCGGGTGCGGAAAAATTTGCTTTCCCATTATACCTCTCAGCGGGCAAAAAGAAAAGAATTTATGCAGCTTCTTCTTGTTACAGTTGTATAAAAGGTTTGAAAATGCTGCAAAATTTGAAAATTCAGCGAAAAAAAGCGAACACCCGTTGACTTTTTTGCGCAAAAAGAGTATTCTATTATAAATACGAACAAATCTTTCGGGGGCGGGCGCCCCTGCAAACACGGAGACCTTTTATGCATTGCCAGGAATGCGGAAACAAACTCATTTTGAAATTCTGTGAAAACGAAGGGCTCGTCCCCTACTGCGAAAACTGCGGAGAGTACCGCTTCCCGCCCTTCAAGACGGCGGTGAGCATGTGCGTGGTGAACCGTTCGCTGGATAAGATCCTGCTCGCCAGGCATACGAACGGGCAGATGCTGCTGCTCGCGGGGTACGTGAAGAAGGGCGAGTCCGCCGAAAAGACGATCGCGCGCGAGATCCGCGAAGAGACGGGGCTGAACGTCATCAAAACCAAGTACGTCGCCTCGCGCTACCACGAACCGCGCAACGTGCTCATGCTCAACTTCCTTGTGAGCGTGACGGACGGCGACCTCAAATGCAACCCAAACGAGATCACGGAGGCGGGCTGGTTCAGCTTTGACGACGCCCTGCAGAACGTGACGGGCGATTCCACGGCGGCGTTCTTTCTGAACGCGGACGTGACCGAGCTTAAAAAAGGCAGGTTCTGAGCCGGGCGCAAAAAAAACGCGCTCCCGCCGATCTTCGGCGGGAGCGCTTTCCGTTCATGCGTTATCTGCTCTTGTAATTTTCGCAGCAGGTGCAGTTCTCTTCATTGCAGCCGCAGCCGACAACGATCCTGTCCAGCGTGCAGTTTTTGCCTTCGCTGTTGAAAACGCATTCCGAAACTTCGCAGCCGATGGCGCGATTGACTTTTTCCATAGCAAGTCACCTCCGCAAAAGAGTATGTGCGCGCACCGTTTTTTTATGAGCGGTTGACTTTTTTCCCGTTCTGTTGTACAATATTTAAAAACAGAAACCAAGCGAGGAACATGGCATGAAAGTCATTTTAAAACAGGACGTAAAGGGAACGGGCAAAAAGGGCGACGTGCTCGACGTAAGCGACGGGTTCGCGAAAAACTTTTTGCTGAAAAAGAATCTGGCGGAGGTCGCCTCCTCTACGGCGGTGAACGTGCTGAACATGCAGAAGGAGGCGGAGGCGCGCAGGCGCGCGGAAGAGATCGCCGCCATCCGCGAAACGGCAAAAAAGATGGACAAGGCGACCGTTACCGTGCCCATCCGCTGCGGCGAAAACGGGAAGGTGTTCGGCAGCGTCACCTCCAAAGAGATCGCGGCGCGCCTGACGGACCTCGGCTACGAAGTGGATAAAAAGAAGATCCTTTTAAAAGAGCCGATCAAACAGGCGGGCGAATACAACGTGGAGATCCGCTTTATGGAAGGCGTCTCCTGCAAGATCGTCGTGATCGTAAAACCCGAATAATCGCATAGCTTATGCCGCCCCGCGCAATTTAGCGCGGGGCGGCGTTGTTTTATGCGGCAAGTCCTTTCTCGTTCCCGCCGCCCGCCGTTTCGTTGCCGAAACGGCGGGCGGTCTTTTATTCCCCTCTGCCTGCCGTGCGCCGCGCGCGAAGGGGCGCCCGACGCAGGGGCGTGCGCATGCCCCGCCCTTTCGCCGCACGCGCCGCGAAAAGCCTGCATACGGCTTTATACCCTTCCGCCAGCGGGATGACGGCGAGCGACGCGCCGAACACGAACGCCCACTGCGCGGGCGAGAGCAGCGTGATGCCGAACGCCGCGCGCACGGGCGGGAAGACGCACAGCAGCAGGTTCACCGCCACGCCGATGAACACCGTAAGAAAGAGCATTCTGTTGGAGAAGAACCCCTTTCCGAACGCCGAGCCGTACTCCGAGCGAATGTTGAAGGAATGGAACAGTTCCAGAAAGGAGAGCGTAAAGAAGGTGGCGCTGACGGCGACGGCGTTGCTATACAGCGACGCGCACAGCACGAACACGCCCACGCACAGCACCGTCTGCACCAGCCCGTAAAAGAGCACGCCGCACATGGACGCGCGCGAAAAAAGGTCCGCCGCGCGCGAGGGCGGCCGCAGCATCACGTCCTTTTCCGCCCGCTCCGCCCCCAGCGAGAGCACGGGCAGGCTGTCTGTGATGAGGTTGATCCACAAAAGCTGCGTCGACGTTAAAAAATCGAGCCGCCACAGCACGAGGGTCACAAAGAGGATGCTCAGCACTTCCGCAAGGTTGGTCGCCAGGAAAAAGAGGATGGTCTTTTTGATGTTGGAAAAGACGTGCCTGCCCTCCTCCACCGCCGTGACGATGGTGGAAAAGTTGTCGTCCGCGAGCACCATGTCGGCGGCGCTCTTGGTCACGTCCGTCCCCGAAATGCCCATGGCGATGCCGATATCCGCCTTGCGGATGCCCGGCGCGTCGTTGATGCCGTCCCCCGTCATGGCGACGACGTTGCCCGCTCTTTGGAACCGTTCGACGATCATACGCTTATGGCGCGGGGTGACGCGCGCGAACACGCGGCAGGCGGGCACGCGCCGCGCCTGTTCCTCCTCGCTCATCGCGTCCAGCTCGGCGCCTGTCAGCAGTTCGCGCCCGCTCTCCGCTATGCCCAGCCGCTCCGCAATGGCGAGCGCCGTCGCCTTGTGGTCGCCCGTGATCATCACGGGCGTGATGCCCGCGCCCCTGCATGCGGCGACCGCCTCCTTCACGCCCTGTTTGGGCGGGTCGATCATGCCGCAGATCCCGACAAAGACGAGATCCTCCTCGCGCGCCTCGCCCGTCCACTCCGCATAGGCGAAGCCGAGCACGCGCAGCGCGCGCGACGCCATACCCTCCGTTGCGGCGAGGACGCGCGCCCTGTCCTCTTCGGTGAGCGGGCGCACTCTGCCGCGCTCGCGGATGCGGCTGCACTTTTGCAGCAGCACGTCCGCCCCGCCCTTGCAGAAGCAGTAGCTTCCCTTTTCCGTTTTGGCGGCAACGGTCATCATTTTCCGCTCCGAGTCGAAGGGGATGCTCGCAAGTTCGCGGCTCTGCGGCAAAAAGCCGCGCGCCTGCGCGTAGTTTACGAGGGCGACCTCCGTCGCGTCGCCCGTGCGCCTGCCGCCGCGCTCCTTCACCGTGTTGCACACCGCCATACAGGTCAGCAGGATGCGTCCGTCACCGTCCGTTTCGGGCGCGGAAGCCGCTTCGCCGCCTGCAAAATCCAGCACGACCTCCTCCACCGTCATGCGGTTTTCGGTGAGGGTGCCCGTCTTATCCGAACAGATACAGCTGCATGCGCCCAGCGTTTCCACCGCGTGCAGCCGCCGCACGATGGCGTGCGCTTTGCTCATCTTCTGCACACCCATCGCCATGATGACGGTGACAACGGCGGGCATGCCCTCGGGGATCGCGGCGACGGCAATGGCGACCGACGACATGAAGTTGCCCAGGACCGTACTGTCCTTGAAAAAGATACCGAACACGAAGATGACCGCCGCCACCGACACGACGAACGCCGTGATGACCTTGCCGAGGACGGCGAGCGTCTTTTCCAGCGGCGTCTTTACCGCGTCCGTCTTATCCAGCATGGCGGCGATGCGCCCGATCTCGGTATCCGCGCCCGTGCGCACCACGACCGCCTTTGCCTGCCCGCCGACCACGAACGAGGAGGAATAGAGCATGCATTTTCGGTCGAAAACGGGCGTCTCCGCGCCGTCCGCCGCGGCGCGTTTGGACGCGCCCGCCGATTCGCCCGTCAGCGCCGATTCGTCCGCACGCAGCCGCTCGCAGGTCAGGATGCGGCAGTCCGCAGGGACCATATCCCCCTCTTCGAGGGTGATGACGTCCCCCGGAACGAGCTGTTCGCTGCCGAGCAGCAGATCTTTGCCGCCGCGCATGGTTTTGACGCGGCAGACGGAGAGCTTTTTCAGCTTTTCGATGGCGTTGTCCGCGCGGTACTGCTGCAAAAAGCCGACAAAGGTGTTCAGCAAAATGATCAGGAGCAGGATGCCCGTATCCGCCAGCTCGTGCACGTCCTCGGTGATATACGCGATGACCGCGGAGACGGCGGCGGCGCACAGCAGCAGGATGGTCATGAAGTCTTTGAACTGCGCGAAAAAGAGGCGCAGCGCGCCGCCCTTCTTTTTGGAGGGAAGAACGTTCGCGCCCTTCTGCGCAAAGAGGCGCGCCGCTTCCTCCTCCGTCAGCCCGTAGGCGGACGTACCGAGGCGCGCGAGCGCCTCCTCCGCCGTGCAGTCGTGGAAGGATGCGGGCGGCATTTGTTTTTCAGCGTGTTTTGCGCGCATAGGCACCTCGTGAACGGGAAATGTACACGCTATCATATTCCCCCGCCCGCCCCGATATGCGCGGTCCGCGCCCGCCGCCGCACAAAAAAACGCCCGCAAACCGCGCTGCTCCGCAGCACCCTTCCGCAGAAACGCGGCGCAGGAACGGCGCGGCGGCCTTCCGCAGAAACGCGGCTTGGGCGCGCCTCCCTTCGGCGCCCTTCCTTCCGCAAAGCCCGACCGCAGGCAGTGCGCGACGGCAAACAAAAACCGCCGCGGGAAACCGCGGCGGTCATACCGTACCGTTTCAGTTCTGTTTTTCGGTGTTGAACAGCTCGAAAAAGGCGCGCACCGCAAAGGACACGGGCTGGTTTTTCGGGAAGGCGATGCCGACGGCGCGCGCGGGGAGCGCGGGGTCCGTGCGGATCTCGAACAGCGTTTTTTCCGCAAGTTCGCGGGTGACGTACTCGCGCGGCGCGCAGGCGATGCCCACGCCGCTCTTGGCGAGGTTGATCATCAGTTCCAAACTGCCGCACTCGATCTCGGGGTGCAGGTGCACGCCGATGGAGTGCGCGAACTGGATGATCGCCTTGCGGGTGACGGTGTTCGCGTCCAGCATCAGCAGCGGATAGTCGTGCATGGAGCGCAGCGGCTGCACCGATTCGGCAAGCGCGGCGTACTTCGGCCCCGCCACGAACGTGTCGTGCAGAGGCATGACCACGCTGGAAAGCACGCAGTCCTTGTCGTCTACGGGAAGGTTCAGGAAAGCGATGTCGCACTTATTGTTTTTGAGCAGCTCGATCGTCTCCGTCGTGATGCAGTTGATGAGGTTGAGCTTCACGTCGGGATATTTTTCGTGATACTGCGCGATCTTGTCGATGAGCACATAGTTGAAGATGGTATCCGACGCGCTGATGCGGATGGTGCCCGTCGCCGTCGTGTTGATCTCGCGCAGCCGGCTCTCCGCCCCGTCCAGTTCGGCGAGCGCCTGCTCGACGATGGTGAAGATCTGCTTGCCGCCCTGTTCCGAAAGCTCCATGCCGCGGTGCGTGCGGTTGAACAGCGGCATGCCGAGCTGCCCTTCCAGCTGTTTTATCGCCTGCGATACGGCGGGTTGGCTGATGAACAGCTCGTCCGCCGCCTTCGTAAGGCTGCCGCATTTCGCGACGATGTAAAAGACCCTGTACAGCTCTAAATTGACCATGCCATCCTCCTCTTGCGCAAACTATGCACCGCGCCGCCCTTTTCTCTTTTTACTTGCCGACGCAGAATTTGGAAAAGATTTCGTCGATGATGCGCTCGTTCGCCGTTTCGCCCGTGATCTCGCCGAGCGCTTCCCACGCCTCGCGCAGGGGCACGCCCCACAGATCGGGCGGAACGGAGCCGCACAGCCCCTCCGCCTCGCGCAGCAGCGCGAGCGCGCGCGAAAGCGCCGCATAGTGCCGCTCCTGCGTGACGAACAGCGCGTCCGTATTGTAGCCCTGCATGCAGGCGTCGAACATCTTCTGTTTCAAAAGCGGGATATTTTCGCCCGTCAGCGCGGAGACGCGCACGTCAGCGGGCAGCTCGCAGGCGTCCGCGCGCAGGTCGGTCTTGTTGTGCACGACGAGCATCTTTTTCCCTTCGAGCGCGGCATACGCCTCCTTATCCTCTTCGCTCATGGGCTGCGACGCGTCCAGCACGAACAGCACGAGGTCGGCGCCTTCGATGCGCCGCCGCGCGCGTTCCACGCCCTCGCGCTCAAGCGCGTCCGCGCCCGCGCGCAGCCCCGCCGTATCGCACAGGTCGAAGCGCACGCCGCCTATTTCGATGCTGCCCTCCACCGCGTCGCGCGTGGTGCCCGCCTGCGCGGAGACGATGGCGCGGTCAGAGCCGAGCAATGCGTTCAGCACCGAGCTTTTGCCCGTGTTCGGCCTGCCCGCCAGCACGACGGAAACGCCGCTTCCGATCTTTTTGCCCGTGCCGTAACTGCGGGTCAGCTCTTCGAGCGCCGCGGCAAGGGCGCGGATATGCTCCTTCGCCGTGAAAAGATCGGTATGTTCGATGTCCTCTTCGGGGAAGTCCATATCCGCGTCGATCCCCGCCAGAAGTTCGGTGAGCTGCGCCTGCGCGGCGCGCACCGCCGCGCTGAGGCGTTCGGCGTACAGCATGCTGCCCGCACGCACCTCCGCCTCGCTTTCGCCGTTGATCATGTCCGCCAGCCCTTCCGCAGAGGCGAGCGAAAGTTTTCCGTTCAGAAAGGCGCGCTTGGTGAATTCGCCCCGTCCGGCGAGCCGCGCCCCGCATGCGAGCGTGCGCAGGAGCGCGCCGCGCGCGATCTCCGTGCCGCCGTGGCAATGGAACTCGACGACGTCCTCGCCCGTAAAGCTGTGCGGCGCTTTGAAGTATACGCACAGCCCGAAATCGGCAAAGCCGCCGCAGTCGATGCGCCCGGGATATAAGCGGTACGGCGCAAAGCACGCGACTTTCGTTTTCCCCGCAGGGGTGAACATCTTTTCCGCAACGGCGAGCGCGCCCTGCCCGCTCACCCGCACGATCGCGACCCCCCCTTTGCCCGGCGGCGTTGCGACCGCGGCGATCACGTCATCCATACGCCGCCCCGCTCAGTTGAAAAATCCGTCGTCCGACCCGCCCGAGCCGTTCTGCCTGGAATTTCCGTTGCCGTCCGCGCCGTCCGACGAGCTGCCGTTCTGCCCGTTCTGCCCGCTGCCGTACGCGCTGCCGCCGCCCGAAAATTCGCCGAACGGGTCGTCGTCTCCGTTCTGCGGCTGCCCCTGCTGTCCGTTCGGGGCGCCGTACGGAGGCTGGTTCGGGTTTCCGTACGGGGGGCGGTTCGGGCCGTACGGTCCGCCGTAAGGTCCTTGCTGCCCGTAAGGATTCTGTTGGTTATAATATTGCTGCTGCTGGCGGCGGATCTGCTCATAGCGGGCGCGCATGAACGCGTCGTAATCCACGGGCGTGCGCTTCCTGTACGCGAACACCAGCGGTCCGATAAAGAGCGGAACGATCGCGCAGAGCACGGTCATCCAGATATAGGACGACGGCGCATACTTGCGGAAGAACACGATGTACAGGAAAATGCAGACGACGGGTGCGATAAAGGAAAAAATATACTGGATGTAGTAAAACACCTCGATCATGCGCTCCGCCGTCGGCGTAAGCCCCGAAAGGACCAGCGTATACCGCTCATACACCGCCCCGTCATACCCCGTATACGTCTGTATATATTTTTCGTACATGCCGTTCATGATGGCAAATCCCATCATCCCGAAATACACCGCGCACGCCGCGCAGTAGAGCAGTTCGGCGATCATCGCGTACAGCCCGACATGCTTGAAATTGCGCCCGAACTTGCCGCCCAGCTCGCCCATCAGAAAGGTGTTTGCGAAGGGCACAAAGGCGCACCACAGGAGTTTTGCGCCCATGTTCTGCTTTTTCGCCATCGTGTACAGCCCGATCGATTTGAGAACGTGCACGACGAGCCAGACCCCGCCCGCGATCACGAAAGCGATCCAAAGCAGCCCCTCGTTGTAAATTTCGCCCGCAGCATTGATGCGCGGCATCAATAAATTGTAGGCGATCGCCAGAACAAAGAAAAATTCCATAACAGAAACCTCGCCGAATTAAGATCGCGCGGCTTGCCGCCGCAAACATATTCAGCCGCCCGCCTCCGCGAACAGCCCGAACCCGTACTCCACCGAAAGGAGCGTAAGCCCCTTTGCGGGCATCGTTTTGCCCAAAAGCTCCCTGCCGCCGCCCGCAAGCGCCGCGCGCACTGCCTCCAAAGACAGTTTGCCGCATCCCGCGCCGAGCAATGCGCCCGCAAGGATGCGCACCATATTGTACAGGAACCCGTTCCCGCAGAAATCCATCCGCAGGGTGGGAACGCCCAGCGTTTCCCCTTGCTCCGCGCGCACCGAATACAGCGTGCGCACCGTCGTCTGCGCCGAGGAACCCGCCGAAGAGAACGCCGCGAAGTCGTGTTCGCCCTCCGCGAGCGCCGCCGCTTCCCGCAGCGCCGCAAGGTCAAAATCTCCCTGCACGCGTACGGCGTACCGCTCCAAAAGCGGATGTTCGCGCGGGGAAATGTACACGTTATAGCGATACGTTTTGCGTTTTGCAGCCCTGCACGCGTCAAACCCCTCGGGAGCGCGCACGCTTTTCAGCACGCGCACCGCGGGCGGAAGACGGGTATTGAGCGCGTCCGCAATGCGTTCGGGCGCGACGGCGATCCCCTCCGGGAAGGGAAGGCTGCACACCTGCCCCGCCGCATGCACGCCCGCGTCCGTGCGGCCGCTGCCCGTCACGCGGACCTGAACGCCGAACACTTCCGCAAGCGCACGTTCCAGCGTCTCCTGCACGGTGACGGCGTTCGGCTGCACCTGCCAGCCCGAAAAATCGGTGCCGTCATAGGCGACCAGCAGCGCTACGTTCATATGCCGAACCACTGCTGCACCTGCCAGATGATGTCGAACCTGCCCAAAAGATAGGTGTTCAGCAGCACGATGCCCGTGATAAGCGCCGCAAAGAACAGCAACCCCAGAAGGTCGCGCCAGGTGAAGGTGAGTTTTTTATACTTCGTGCGCCCCTTCGCGCCGCTGTAACAGCGCGCGTCCATCGCGTCGCCGAGGTCCTCCGCCCTGCGGAAGGCGGAGACGAGCAGCGGGATGAGCACGGGGATCATCGCTTTGGCGCGTTTGATCAGCCCGCCCTTTTCGAAGTTCGCGCCGCGCGCCTTCTGCGCGGAGATGATGCGGTTGGTCTCCTCCATCAGCGAGGGGATGAACCGCAGCGCGATGCTCATGATCAATGCCAGCTCGTGCACGGGAAATTTAATGTATTTGAGCGGCTTCAGCAGGCTTTCGATGCCGTCCGTCAGTGCGACGGGCGTCGTCGTGAGCGTAAGGAGCGCCGTGCCCAGCACGAGGAGCAGCAGGCGCATCGCCAGAAAGATCGTATTGATGATGGACTGCCACGAAATGGTGATGATCCACCACTGCGCGAGCACGATGTCGTTTTCTCCGCCCGCGTAGAACAGAAGGTTCAGGATCGCCGTAAAGACGATGAGGAACAGGATCATCTTGATCGAGCGCAGCACTCTTCCGAAGGGCACGCGCGCAAGGAGGATAAAGAAGATGAGTGCCAGCGTGACCAGGATCAGCCCGAAAAAGTTGTTCGCGATGAAGATCGCCACGATGTAGGCGATGACAAACAGCAGTTTCGCGCGCGGGTCCATGTTGTGCACGAAGGATTTTGTGGGATAGTATTGCCCGAACGTTACGTCATTCAGCATCGCCCGCACCTCCCGCACTCTCCTTATGCGTTCCGCCGGCGGGCGCTCCCGCGGCATTCTCCGCCCTGTACAGCGCCAGCACTTTGTTCACGAAGTCGTCGCAGGTGAAATCCGTATCCACGGCATAGCCGCGCCCGCGCATGATCTGCGCAGCCCGCGCCGTAACGGGCACGCCCAGCCCCATCGCGGCGAGCTCGTCCCCGCGCGAAAAGATCTCCTTCGGCGTGCCGCACAGTGCGACCCGCCCCTCCGAAAAGACAGCGGCGTGCGTGCAGTTTTCGGCGATCTCGTCCATGTCG
>ERZ1643247.211-NODE-211-length-76149-cov-135.771861_pt1 | contig 76149 bp, 79 predicted proteins | sample MGYA00579264_ERZ1643247 | MGnify/ENA primary metagenome ERZ1643247 (study PRJEB29033, sample SAMEA4952262) | chicken gut metagenome | biome: Broiler Chicken; feature: Gastrointestinal Tract; material: Caecum | place: Ireland | collected 2018 | study: Broiler... | reverse complement strand
GTTCTTGATCTGCTGCCACTTGTTGGCGCCGTCGATCTCGGCGGCCTCCACCTGGTTCTCAGCGATGCAGCGGACAGCCTCGAAAGCGGCTTCCTTGTTCTTGCTGGTGGAGGGGACGGCGTAGCAGCCGGGGACGGTCAGGGTCGAGGGCTCCTGTCCTTCGGGGTAGGGCATGGGCAGGATGACGCACTGCCAGTCGCGGGGATACTTCTCGGTATCCGGCAGCATGGAGGCAGCCCAGCCGCCGCAGACGAACATACCGAACTGCGCCTTGTCGTAGCTGCCGTCGGCGTTGGCCACACCGGTGGAGGGGAAGGCGTTCCAGGGGTAGACGCCGGCCTTGTAGGTGGTGATGTCCGGCTGGATCTGCAGCTCGTTGCCCAGGCTGTAGAAGAACTCGACGCTGCCGCGGAAGCGGGGATCGTCGTAGTTGGAGGTGCCGTCCTCTTTGTAGTGCTCGGCGCCGTTCTGCAGGGCGTACATATAGTTGTAGCAGTCGTAGTCCAGCATGAGGGAGCCGTAGATCTCCTCGTCCAGGTTGGTCAGCTTCTGGGCGGTCTCGATGTACTTCTCCCAGGTCCAGCCCTCGGCGGAGGGGATCTCCACGCCGGCGTTCTCAAACACCTTGGTGTTGATGAAGGTGCACCACACGTCGGTGAAGGCTGGCAGGCCGTAGGTCTGGCCGTCGTCGTAGACCGGGGCGCTGTCGCCGAACACCGACTTGATGTCGTAGCTGGCGGCGCTGGCCAGCTCGTCCAGGGGCTCCAGGACGCCTGCGTCGTAGAACACCTTCAGCTGGGCCACAGTGCCGTACACGATGTCCAGCGCGTCGCCGGCCTGCAGGCTGACCAGGCGCTTGTCCACCTCGCCGGTGTCGGCCTTGGGGATGATGTTGAACTCGATGTTGATGCCGGTCTTTTCCTTGACCATGGCCACGATGTCCTGCATCTCAGGGCCGGTGGCCTCGGTGTCGGTGGCGGCGTAGTAAAGGGTCACGCCGGCGTAGGGCTTGTTGGGATCGGCGGGCTCAGCAGCCGCAGCCGAAGAAGCGGTGCTGGACGAGGAGCTGTCCGAGCCGCCACAGCCAGCAGGCCGGCGGCAGCCGCGGTCACAGCGCCCATGCCGGCGCACTTGAGGAACGAACGGCGGGAAATGAATTTTCTTTGCATTGGTATCCTCCTTGATCTTTCTCCATCTTCACAACAGGGGGCGGGGTTTGGGCCCGCCTCTTTCTGCTCTTTATTATAACTTGTAAACAGTTTGTGAACATAAGCGGGAATTGCAGTCCGTCTGCATTTTTTGACTTTTGTCAAGAACCGCTGATGCAGGTCAAAATCAGCCTATGAAACCGCTTTTCGCGCCTGGCGCGGGGTCAAAAAAGCCCCGCCCGGCGTAGAGATCCGGGTGGGGCTCACTTTGTCTTTTCAGGACGGTTCGGGCTGTTCTGCGTCCCGCCAGGGCAGTTCGAGGGTGACGCGGGTGCCAAAGCCCGGTTTGCTCTGCACTTTGATGCAGCTGGTCGAGCCGGCGTACAGCCGCAGCCGCGCGCCGATGTTGTGCAGCCCGATGCCGGTGCTGCGGTAGTTGGCCTCGGCCTTTGGCTTGCGCCCGTGGATGATCTGCTGGCGCAGCGCGGCGAGGGCGGCCTTGTCCATCCCCACGCCGTTGTCGGTGACGGTGAGCACCAGTTTGCCCTCCCGCCGCCAGGCGGCCACCCGGATGCGCAGGGTGTGGTCCAGCCCGTCCATGCCGTAGAGCAGGCTGTTTTCCACAATGGGCTGGAGGATCAGTTTGAGGACTTCCACCCCGTCGGGGTCCACCCGGTGGAGGCGGACTTCATAGTCCACCTTGTTGCCGTAGCGGCTGCGCTGGATGTTCATGTACATCTGCACGTGTTCCAGCTCCTGCTCCAGGGGGACGAACAGCCCGCCCGAAATGCTCAGCCGGTACAGCTTGCCCAGCGACGAGGCCAGCTTGCCGATGTCGGGGCGGCCTGCCTCGCCGGCCTTCCAGACGATGGATTCGAGGGTGTTGTACAAAAAGTGCGGGTTGATCTGGCTCATCAGCACCTGCATCTCCAGATCCTGCCGGCGGCGCTGCATCTCCATCTGCTGCTCGATGCCGGTGCGCAGGCTGTCCAGCATGGCGTTGTAGCCCTCCATCATCCGCACCACTTCCACCGAGCCCTGGGGCTTGACATAGGCTTTCAGGTCCCCGGCGTCGGCCTGGCGCATGGCCTGTTCCAGCTGGGCCAGCGGCGTCATGAACCGCCGGTAGAAGTGCCAGATCAGGACGGCGAACACCACCAGGCAGAGCGCGACCACGCCCAGGATCTGGAAATAAAGGGAGAAGGTAGAGGCCAGCAGCGTCCGGGTCGGCACCAGGACCAGCACCCGCCAGTCGGTCGAATGGCAGACCGCCGCTGCGGCGTCGAGCGGCCGGCCTTCATTCCGCACCTCCCTGCACAGCGCGGTATTCCGCAGGACTGACGCCGTAAAAGCGCTTGAACACCCGGATGAAATTGGAGGTATCGGCGTAGCCGCACTGGGCCGCGATGCGGTAGACCTTGCCGTCCGGCTGGGCCAGCAGCTGGGCGGCCAGCCGCATCCGCTTTTCGGTCAGGTAATCGCTGAAGTTGCAGCCCAGCTCATTTTTGAACACCCGGGAGATGTACGCCGGCGTTTTGTGGACATAGGCGGCCACGCTCTCCAGCGAGAGGGCGTTGGAACAGTATTCGGCGTCCACATATTCCCGCACCTTCATGGCCACGCTTTTGACGGTGTGGCCGTGGCTGCGGCGGCGGGGCGCTCCTTCTGCATCTGGGAGAAGAAATAGACCGACTCGTGGCCCACAAAGGCGCTCTGCTTGGCGCTGCAGTTGGCCTGCTCGTAGGCCTGGGGCAGCATCCCCGGCTCGGTACACAGGTCGCTGACCCCGGCGGAGAGGGTCACGCGCGCCTTGTCCCGGGCGGCCTGCTGGATGGCTTCGACGTCGGCCCGGACGTCATCGGGGGCGATCTCGTCCCCGCTGCTATAGAGGACCACCAGGTCCTCCCCGTTCAGCAAAAAGGGCAGCCGGTGGAACCGGCCCCGCGGCAGGGCGGCCACAGCCTCCCACACCCTGCGCCAGAGGGCCACCTGGTCGGAGCGCTCGTCCCCGCCGTGGCCGTCCAGGACGAACGCCGCGATCTGCAGGTTGTCCAGGTCGATGCCCGCCTCGGTCAGCATGGGCAGAAAGTGGTCGGTGTCCTCGGGGGGTCGCCACCCCGCCCAGCAGCGCGGACAGCCAAGCGTGGAAGTGCCGCAGCACGCTCTCGGTGATCTGGGCCCGGCGCAGCCGCTCGTGGTCCATGGAGGCTTTCAGCCGGCGGAACGTCTCCTCAAAATCGTCGATGTCGGTGGGCTTGAGCAGATACTCGGCCACATGGTTGCGGATGGACATATTCAGGTATTTGAAGTCGCTGTAGCCGCTCAAAATGACGATCTTGACCTGGGGGTAGTCCCGGCTGAGCCGCTGCATCAGCTCCACCCCATCCATCCCCGGCATCCGTATATCGGAAAGCACCACGTCCGGCCTGGCGCTCTCCATCTGGTCCAGCACTTCCTGGCCGCTGGCGCACAGGGCCACCACCTCATAGCCCCACTCCCGCCAGGGCAGGCTGTGCGCCATGCCGTTGCGTATATTCTCCTCGTCATCCGCAATGATCAACCGGTACATAGGTGCATCCTCCCGTTTTTCCTTCTCGCGCTGCGCCTCAAATGAGAAAACGCCGTTGCACCCTTATTATAGCTTATAGCATAAAGGCCCGCACTTGTTCAAATAAACATCTCCTGTTCCCGCGTTTTTTCCTCGGCGGTCAGGTCGGCCATGGCGGTGCGGGCGGCAGCGGCCCGCCACTGGGCGGGGGTCTGGCCCGTCTCCTTTTTGAACACGCGGCACAGGTAGTTCGCGCCCGAAAAGCCGCACAGGCTGGCCACCACGTCCAGACTGTACTCCCGGTGGAGCAGCAGCTTCATGGCGGCCTCGATCCGCACGCTGGTGAGGTAGCGTCCCGGGGGCACCCCCACCGCCGCCGTGAACACCCGGATCAGGTGGCTCTTGGAGACGCCCAGCCGCTCGCTCAGCTCCTCGACGCCGTACAGGCCGGCGTAGTTGGCGCGGATGTCCTCGATGGCGGCCGCCGCCAGGGGAGGCAGGGGCGGCGCGGCGCTGTCGGCGTTGGCCAGCTCGCACAGCAAAGCGAACACCATCTGGCTGCGGGCCCGGCTGGAGGCGGCCTCCTCTCCCGCAAGGCGGCCCATCAGCTCAGCCGCGCCGGGGCAGGTCTCGCCCCGGGCCGGGAAAGGCTGCTCCGGCAGGCCGGCCAGCAGCTGGGCCGGGGCCGTACCGGTCAGCAGCAGGCACAGCAGGTGGCTTTCCCCCTCCGGAGCCAGCACCAGGGGCGAACGGCCCAGGACCAGGCCGCCGGCCTCCACGGGTTTCGGCGGCAGCGCGGGCAGAGCGCCCGGCGCGTCCCCCAGCGCGGCGGTGCAGCTGCCGCTGGACAGCAGGCACACCCACAGCCCCTCCCCGGTCAGGGTGAGGGGGGCCGAAGTCTGCTCGTCCCGGACGGCGGCCAGGGCGGCGGTGGATTCCCAGTGGTACAGCAATATCCGACACCTCTAATCAATAAAATGCTATATCATATCACAAAAATATCTGCTATTATAGTACCAGCAAGCGAGAGACCCGTCAAGGGCCGTCAAAAACCGTCCATAAACCAAACAACAGATATTTTCAGGGAGGCACTCTCATGGCTTCGATTAGCTGCCAGCACATCTACAAGATCTACCCGGGCGCAACTGCCCCGTCCGTTACCGACTTCAACCTTGAGATCAAGGATAAGGAGTTCATCATCTTCGTCGGCCCCTCCGGCTGCGGCAAGTCCACCACCCTGCGCATGATCGCCGGCCTGGAGGAGATCTCCAAGGGCGAGATGTACATCGGCGGCCGTCTGATCAACGACGTTCCCCCGAAGGACCGCGACATCGCCATGGTGTTCCAGAGCTACGCTCTGTACCCCCACATGACCGTTTACAAGAACATCGCCTTCGGCCTGGAGCTGCGCAAGACCCCGAAGGACGAGATCGACAAGCGCGTCCATGAGGCCGCCAAGATCCTGGAGATCGAGCACCTGCTGGACCGCAAGCCCAAGGCTCTGTCGGGCGGCCAGCGCCAGCGTGTCGCTCTGGGCCGCGCCATGGTCCGTAACCCGGCCGTCTTCCTGCTGGACGAGCCTCTGTCCAACCTGGACGCCAAGCTGCGTACCAGCATGCGCACCGAGATCATCAAGCTGCACAAGAAGCTGGCCACCACCTTCATCTACGTTACCCACGACCAGACCGAGGCCATGACCATGGGCGACCGCATCGTCGTCATGAAGGACGGCATCATCCAGCAGGTCGATACCCCGCAGAACCTGTACGATTACCCCTGCAACATGTTCGTCGCAGGCTTCATCGGCAGCCCCCAGATGAACTTCCTGGACGGCACCCTGACCAAGAAGGGTGACCAGTACGCTGTTGACCTGGGCGGCGACCTGATCCCCCTGCCCAAGGAAAAGACCGCCGACGGCAAGCTGGACGCTTATGTCGGCAAGAAGATCAAGATGGGCATCCGTCCCGAGGACATCGACGACGAGCCCGAGTTTATGGCAAAGCATCCCGACTGCCAGCTGAACGCTGAGGTCGAGGTTTCCGAAATGATGGGCGCCGAGATCTACCTGTACCTGGACTACAAGGGCAACAAGATGACCGCCCGCGTCTCGCCCACCTCCAAGGCCCGTCACGGCGATACCGTCCGCGTCGCATTCGATCCCCACAAGATCCACCTGTTCGACGTTGACACCGAGCTGACCATCCTCAACTGAGTTTGGCGCCCGGGGCCGGGCACAGCCTGGCCACCCCTCAATCTGTCATAGATCCCCTCATCATAGAGACGTAAGCTTCTCCTAACGCAGAAAGCCGCCGGTGCATACGCGCCGGCGGCTTTCTGTGCGTTTCAGCGTGCCGCAAAAGCGCCACGCTTTAGGGGGACAAAATTTAGTCCGGCGTCAGCCGTGCAGGAAAGATCCCTCTTTCGCCAGCCGGATGAACGCCTCCATCTGGGGGGTGATCCATTTGTCTTTGTGGCAGAACAGCTGGCGGCGCATCTCGATGCGGCAGTCGGCCACGTCCAGGGGGACGGCCTGGCCGGTGAGGCTGGCGTCCACCATGTACCGCGGCAGGAAGGTCAGCCCCAGCCCCCGCTCCACCAGCCGGCAGAGCAAAGCGGCGTCGCCCAATTCCAGATAGGGCCGCAGGGATAGTTTGCGGGCGGCCAGCAGATGTTCCAGGGCCTCGCGGTAGCTCATGCCCCGCTCGGTGAGCAAAAACTCCTGCCCGGCCAGGTCGGCCAGCGCGAGCCCCTGCCGCCCGGCCAGGGGATGTCCCGCCGGCGCGAGGAAACAGCAGGGCTCGGGCTCGTCCAGCAGGCGGATAAAGGCCGGGTGAGTGACCGGCTGGTCAAAGGTATAGGCCAGGTCGGCGCGGTTGGCCGTGAGCAGGTCCTGCATTTCCTGGGTGGTGGCGGTGCGCAGGCTGACTTCCACCCGCGGGCACAAAGCGTGGAAACGCTCCAGCAGGGGCGGCATCAGGGCGCTGCACAGGCTGTCCGCGATGGCCACCCGCAGGGTGCCGCTGGCCTCGGGGGCGGGCTGCAGGGCCGCTTTCGCCTGCTGAGCGGTGGTCAGCAGGGTGCGGGCATAGTGGAGGAAGGTCTGGCCCGCGTCGGTCAGGCGGACCGTCTTGCCCACCCGGTCGAACAGGGGCACCGTCAGTTCCTCCTCCAGCTGAGCGATCTGGCTGGACACCGCCGACTGGGAATAGTCCAGCTCCCGGGCCGCCTGGGAAAAGCTGTGCAGTTCGGCCACGTGCAGAAAAGTGTTGATGTTGCGCAGCTCCATGGTTCAGCCCTCCGGAGTGATCTCGCAGACGGTCAGGACCCCGTCCGCCACAGTGAACCGCACCTGATGCCCCGCGAACCGCATCCCATACACCCGGCTGGGGTCGTCCTGGTAGGAGGGGCGGGGGTCGCCGGCCAGGACGCCGGCCAGCGCCGCCCACTGCTCGGGCGCAAGGGGCGCGCGCAGCGCGTCGGGACAGCGCACTTCCAGATGGTAGCCCCGCGTCTGGGCGGTGTAGCCCTCGGCGGCGTCGGGATGGCTGTCCGCAAAGGGGATATAGGGTTTGATGTCGTAGATGGGGGTGCCGTCCAGCAGGTCGGCCCCGCGGACGAGCAGGACCGGGCCCAGGGCGGGGTCCTGCTCCACCCCTTCCAGCCGGACGCAGGACAGCCCGATGGGGTTGGGCCGGAAGGGCGAGCGGGTGGCAAAGACGCCCACGCGGGTATTGCCGCCCAGCCGGGGCGGCCGGACGGTGGGGGACCAGCCGTCCCGCATGGCCTGGGTGAACTGCCACAGCAGCCAGATATGGCTGAACTGCTCGATGCCCCGCAGGGCGCTGGGGTCCCGGTAGGGCGGTTCGAACACCACCCGGGCCCGCAGGGCATCCACCAGGCCGCTCTGGCGGGGGATGCCAAATTTTTCGGCAAAGTCGCTCTCGATGTGGGCGACGGCGTGCATGGTAAACGTTTGCTGTTCCATAGGGCGCCTCCTTACAGGCTGCGGCACAGGCCCACGGCCCTGCCTTCGATCTGCAGTTCCGCCAGCTGGGGCCCCGCATAGATCATGGGCGGGCAGACGGCGGCGTTGTCGGCCAGCAGAACGACGGCGTCCCCCTGGCGGTGGAAGTGTTTCAGGGTGGCCTCCTCGCCGATGCGGACCGCCGCGATCTCTCCCTGTTCCACTTCGGGCTGGCGGCGGATGCAGACGATGTCCCCGTCCTGGATGGTGGGGGCCATGCTGTCGCCGTGACAGGTCAGGGCAAAGTCGGCGTGCCAGTCGGCCGGCACCCCGATGTACCGCTCGATGTTCTGTTCCGCGGTGATGGGGGTACCGCAGGCGATGGACCCCACCAGGGGCACCCGCGCCATCCGGGGCATGGCCTCGAATCCCTCGGGGATCACGCCCCCGCCGTTTTCCAGCCCCAGCAGCCAGGCGGTGGAAGTCTCCAGGGCGGCGGCAAAGTCCTCCAGCTTGTTCTGGGGGATGTCGTTGATCCCTTTTTCGATCTTGGTGATGGAGGACTTGGACCGGTAGCCCATCCGGGAGGCCAGCTCCTCCTGGCTCATGCCCAGTTCCTCCCGGCGCAGCCGGATACGGGTCGATAGGACAGACATAGGAATGCTCCTTTGCGTTGCAGACAGTTGACTTTGGTTTGCTTTGATTGCGTTTAGTATACCATAGGATTGGTTTTGAATCAACCTTGATCGCAAATTTCTGCAAAGCAGTTGACTTTTAATCTCCGCCGTGGTAAACTCTGTATAGATTTTGAATCAACGCAAAGCGCACCAAAGGAGGCACAAGCATGATCGACCGGGAACGGCTGAACGCACAGGTCGCGGCCAGCGGCTACAAGAAGAAGTATCTCGCCCATGCGCTGGGGATGAGCGGCGCCACCCTGCAGAGCAGGCTGCAGGGCAAAAGCGAGTTCAAACTGCAGGAGGCCCAGAGGCTGAGCTTCCTGCTTGGTTTGAGCGCGGAAGAACAGGCCCGCTGTTTCTGGACCTTGAAGTAGATTTTCCATCACCCAATGCGAAAGGAGTTGTCCATGACCAGCGAACACCGCCGGCAGTGCCGCGCCGCCCTGTGGCACTGGCAGCTGATCGAGCGCCAGCCCGGCCCCGAGACCGAGTGCTGGGCCCACGCCCTGCGCCAGACCGCAGCCTATTACGAACACCGGGACCCCATCCGGGCCGGCATTTTGGAGCAGCGCTACCGCCGCCACCTGACCGAGGAGCAGGTGCAGGACAAGCTGCACATCGGCCGCACCACCTACCAGAAGGCCAACACCGACCTGCTGAGCACCCTGGCGGTCTACGCCGCCCGGGACGGCCTGCTGTGACCGGGCACAGTAAAGCCCCCGCTCTGTGCAGGGCAGGGGCAGGGGGTCAGCTGTCTTTTTGATCCTTGGGCTTTTCGCAGCGCTGGTGGCAGGAGGCGCAGTTGCCGCCGCAGCCTTCGCCCTTCCAGCCGCCGTTTTTAGAGATCCAGATCACCGCCAGGGTGAACAGCACGATCAGCACCACCAGGGTCACGATCCCGCGTACTGTCAACATAGAAACAACCTCTTTTCTTTGCAGGCTGGCTCCAGTATACACGATTTTGCCCCGCGGGGCAATGGCTGCCGGGCAAAAAACTGCCACCAAAAGCGCTTTTTTGCCCCCAGCCAAAATTTTTTGCCTTTGCCCGAAAAAGGGGCTTGCATTTTGCCGCCGGCCGTGCTATAATATCCCTGTTCCGATTCGGAGGATTAGCTCAGCTGGTTAGAGCACCTGCATCACACGCAGGGGGTCTGGGGTTCGAGTCCCTAATTCTCCACCAAACAAGGCGTATCCGAACCCAATTCTCTACGAGGAAGGGTTCGGATACGTTTTTTCTTTATCCGAAGTGCTGCGCAGGACATATACGGGTGGCTAAAGCATAGCAGAACAGCATAAGAGCGAGGTACTGTCTTTGGGTAGGCAGTACCTCGCTTTTGTTATTTTATTGTTTATGGTCTATATCTGTTACGCCGCGTTTTCCTGAGCTTTTTCCATCTCTCGCCTGGCCAGCCAAGCCTCGAAAGCCTTCTGGTTTTCCTCGATTTCAAAAAATGCCTGGATCCCGGGCAGAAATGTCCGGGCCAGGCATTCGAGAGAACCTGTGGGCAGGCCGTATTCTTTCTCTACATCCTTTTTTCTGGTCAAGTACTGTCCTCCATGTCATGTTGGGGAAGATGTGCTTCATAAAATTTCACCTCAATTCTTTTATGTGTTGTGTGCTGATTCAAAAATTCGCGTACAGTGAACATCGAGCTGTACGAGCTGTACGTTGTACGATTTTTGAAGTTTGATTGATGATACGTTGTTTTCAAAAGCAGCTTTCTTGGCTGCCGTACAGTGTACAGTACGTACAGGCTGTATAGCATTGTTTTATAAAAATTTTTACTGCTGGCAGGGGTGGATGAGCGCCTCGATGCCGACAAACCCGCGCACCCGGCGGCCGCCTGGCAAATAAATGTTGTTGGTAGCTTCCAGATTGTAGCGGAGGCTTTGCTGGTTCAGCTCGGTGCTGAGCCGGTTTGGCGACACTGGTCGGCAGGCATTGGCGTCGCACCAGACCTTGTAGACTTCATAGAGGCATCTGGAGCTGACCTCGGCATCGGCCTTAAAGCGGAAGTAGCCCTCCGATTCCAGAAAATCCAGGACATTGTTGCTGCTGCGTTTGACGGTGTCCAGATTGCCGGCAGCGCGGGCACTGAGCGTAAACTTATAGTTATTTCGCAGGAGCCGCGTCAATCCTTCCAGGCACCAGAGAAGGATGCCTTCCAGTTCCTCACAGAGCTTTTCGACCAGAAAAGGGTCGTCCTCCCGGTCGGTTGGACGTTCTTTTGTGGTCAGGATAAGCTGCCGCCGCCAGAAGCCGTCCGAGTGGTCGTACAGGGAAGTCAACGCGCCATTGCCGAAGCCGAGGAAGCGGGCATAGATATCGCTCTGATAGCTTTGGATGCCCTTGCGCTCTACGTCCATCTTGGCCTCAGCGGTCACGATAGACTTGAGGTAATTGGTCTTGGGAAGTGCGTTCATGTCCATGTCATCGTCTACCATCAGCAGGCGGTGTTCCAGGTCGGCACGAGCGAAACGGCTGATCTCAATTTTCTGGATACTGCCGTTGCTGACAGCGTCGCCCATCAGCTTTTTGAGCACCAGACCAATGCGGGACTTGCCCTCCCCGCCCTTGCCGATGATGAGCATCATCCGCTTTCATTGACACCTCTTTCTTTGCAGTTGATGGTATCCGGCGTTTTGCCGTATACCGGGACGGATGGATTGCCGGTCTCCCGCATCGCTTCTGGCAGGCAACCACTCATCTCTGAGGGCGCTGTGCCATCCCTTTCGGGCGCTCGCTCCGGGTGGAGGTCGTGGCGGTTTGGGCGGTGAGGACGGTCATTCAGTTTTACATTGGAGACAGTATAGCAGAAAATCCAGAGCTCTCCCGTATGTCCAAGAGGTTGGAAATTTGCCCCAAAATGCCCACATTTCCACGCTCTTGGACAAAGCGAAGGCCCTCTCGTAGCGTAACGAGAGGGCCTCTTGAGTCAATATTCTGTTGGGCAATATTTTCGGTAGCCGCTACCGAAATTTTTTTCTATGCCATCCGGCTGTATGCTTTGACGAGGGTTTGTGGTACAATAGAGCAAAGTCCCAGCACAGAAGGAGGGCTGAATCATGGAACAGGACAAGCGGGGCCGGGGCCGGCCGAAAATCGATACGCACATTACCGAGGCTTACGCTTCTAGCAGACGGCAAGCTGTCAATGCTGTGTACATGTATGAAGGTGTCGATCTAATTTCGGTAGCGGCTACCGAAATTCCAGACAGTGACCTTCTATGGTACTCCGATGCCTCCACTCAAACGGCAGGCGGGAAACAAGGCATCTTGGAGCAGCTTGGGCGAATGCTGATACAAGACATGTTCAGCCAGGATGACTGTATTACCATCGCCAATTTTGCGATCCAGGCACTAAAAGCAGGGTACACTTCCAGAGAGATCGAAAAGGCGATCCGTAAAGTCCGGCTCACAAATAAGAAAGCCTCTGCCGATCCAGAAAACGAGGCACTCAACCACGCGGCGGTCAATGCGCTGGATGAGCTGCGTTCGATGGGAGACACAGGCAATACGGGCCTGTAAAAGGCTTGCCGCTCTCCCCGCATGAGCTTCCTGCCCCCTTTCGGCGGCGTTGTCCGGCTCGCTCCCCCTGGTCGTTCTGAGGGAGGTCCTGGCCGGGTATTCCATGCAGACGGTCGTTCGGTTCTCAAAGTGCAAACAGGCAATGGAAGCAAAAAATCGCTACACAAACAGCCCGGAAAAGCTCTCCCTTTTTGGGAGGCCTCCAGTTCCGTTTTATGCAGCGATTCAATTTGTTCTAAAACTGCTCCGATTGCTCTGAATGCTTTGAGAATCGAGCCAAAATATCTATATGATTTATTTTTCCATATTCAATTGTTTGGTGAGTATATCATGGGGTTGCGTGGGATGTCAACGGCTTTTTATGGCAAGAAAGCATTTTCGGCGAGATGCAACAGAATGGATTGAAAATTTCAGCAGAACGCCAAATGTGACGAAATATCAAGACAAAAGACGAGGGTGATATACCTTTGCTCCGCAGAGGGCAAAAAGGCTGGCAGACGGGTGCAGCTTCACCATCTGCCAGCCTTTGTTCTGCCAGCTTTACTGCCAGAGCGGGGGCCAGGGGGTGGCTTCGGGCAACCCTCTCCTTCGCAAAGGTATAATAGCCGCAAGCGGCTATTTGGCCCAGATGTGGGCGCAAGCGCCGGTTTGTATTTGCCTGCTTTGGCAGGCATGGCATAACACACTAGACTTTCTGCGAAAGTCGTGTGCCACGAAACCCCTGCGCGGTTTCTTTGGATTCTTCCGGTTATGATTCTGCCGGCTTATTTTCTCCCGCGCTGTCCTTTGTGGTCCCGCCGGCACGATAGGTTACTGGCAGGCAGACCATGGCCGGCAGGTTGGCACGATCCTGGACGAGCAGCAGATCAACCGCCGCCCGGGCGATCTGCTCAGCAGGCTGGACAATGGTGGAACAGGACAGATCTTCACTGTCAAAGCGGTAAATACCGTCAAAACCGATCATTTGGACGTGGGTAGGGACGAGGACTCCTCTGGCCCGCAGCCTTTTCTCGATCTCATAGCAGAGACGATCCGTGTTGCAGAAGATACCATCGTAGTCGAAAACGCCGCTGTGCAGGTGAGCGTCCAGAAAAGTGTCGAAAGGCGTGAACCCTTCCTCATTTTGTACGGAGAGAGAATCGAAAGGGACGCTCCGTTCCCGGCAGGTCGCCTCAAAGCCGGCCTGGCGTTTGTCGGGCTCGCCGGCAATAGCTGAACCCAGACGCAAAAAGAGCAGCTTTTGACAGCCCAGTTCCAGCAGTTTTTGGGCGGCAAGCTGCCCGCCGCCAAAGTTATCAGAAGCGACACAGGGTACACCGGCTCTAAAATGCCGGTCGATACTGATAAAAGGCAAATCAGGGGCAACCTCCAGATCGGGGTTGTAGGTCAGAGCGATGACCCCATCCACTTTGTTCTGCCGTACCATGTCCAGACACCGCTGTTCCGCCTGCCCGTCGTAGTTGGTGATAGAGACAATGGCCCGGTAATCCCGGCGGGTCAGCTCTCCGATCATGGCATCGGACAGGTAAGCAAAGAAGGGGTTGCGGAGAGTCGGCCAGATGAGAGCGACTGTATTGGTCCGGTTGGTCTTGAAGCCGCGGGCATAACGGTTGACACTGTAGCCCAGTTTGTGGGCAGCGGCCAGCACTTTTTCCCGGTATTCATCCCGGACCGGAAGATTATTGTACACTTTGGAGACGGTGCCAAGGGCCACTCCGGCTTCAGCGGCCACATCTTTCATCATGGGGGCGGTGTTTCTTTTTGGGGCCATAGGACTGCTCCTTGCAAGGTGAATTCAAAGTGCAAAGCCCTGCTCTGTTTTCATTCCAGAGCAGGGCTTTGCCGCGTGCATGATCCAATGAAGGAAGATGAAGGAGGGGAAACACGTTGGTTACAGTGCGAGGGAGTATTGCTCGACGGTGATACGGGCCGCGCCGTCGGCGGCAAAGGTGATGCGTTCGGCTTCGGGCGGAGTGTAGATGCAGGCCGTCATGGTCTGCTCGCCGCCGTTGAGGAACACCTCGATGCTGTTGCGGTCCAGAAGGATGCGGAGGCTGAGCGTATCGCTCTGGCTGCGCACGGTACAGCTGCGAAGGTGTACGATATCCTGATGGAACCCTGCCTGGCTCCGGTCAAGGGTGAGCCGCCGGGTGTGCGGCTCATAGGTAAGGGTGGTAGAGTGGTCGCCGTCGGCGGCCAGCCTGATGGTAAAAACGCGGCACTCCTCGCTCTCGGGGGTGATAGTCACGCGGAGGTCAGCCACCCGGCCGCCAATGCCTTCCAGCTCCGTCTCGCCTTCCATGCGGACATTCTCATGCAGGACGCGCGCGCCATGGGCGGCGTCCAGCTCCCGGATGGGGGTCTGGATCAGGCGGCCGTCCTGGATATGCAGCTCCCGCGGGCAGACGGTCTGTCCGAACCACTTCGCCCCATGGGGCTGATCGCTGATGCCGGACCAGGCCTGCATCCAGGCCGTCATGATCCGGCGGCCGTCGGGCGCCTGGAGGGTCTGGGTGGCGTAGAAGTCAATGCCCTCGTCCATCAGCTGGACGTTTTCGCGGACAAAGCGATGGTTCACAGGGTCATAGCTGCCAATCAGGGCGATCACGCAGTGCCCGTTGTGGAACTCGTCCCGGGCCTGCATCTCCATGGGGCCGACCATCAGCACCTGCTTGCCGTCCAGCTCAAAGAAGTCGGGGCACTCCCACATGACGCCGTATTCGCCGCGGCTGGCGTCCAGGATGGTGACGTATTCCCAGTGGAAACCGTCGGCGCTGTGGAACAGCAGGGCCGCGCCGCCCTCTGTTTTGCCCTGCCCGACCAGCACGGCGGAATAGCTGCCGTCCGGCTCCTGCCAGATCTTGGGGTCGCGGAAATCAAAGCGGCTGAAGCCTTCGGGCAGGCAGGTTTCGTCCAGCACGGGATTCTGAGCCAGCTTGACGTAGTCGAGGCCATCTCCGACGGCGACGCTCTGGGTCTGCACATCCCGGGTCTTGCCGTCCGGCTGCTCTTCCCTGCGGACGCTGGTGTAAAGCAGCAGCTGGCGGCCGTCGGGCAGCTGCGCGGCCGAGCCGGAGAAGCAGCCGTCTTTGTCGCTGGGGCTGTCGGGGGCCAGGGCTGCGGGCAGATAGTTCCAGTGCAGCAGGTCGGTGCTGACGGCGTGGCCCCAGTGCATGGGGCCCCACACCGTGTCGTAGGGGTAATACTGGTAGAACAGGTGGTACCGGCCCTGGTAGAAGGAAAAGCCGTTGGGGTCGTTCATCCAGCCAACGTAGGGGGTCAGGTGATAGGCGGGACGTTCGGCGGCGGGGATGGCCGCGCCGTGCTGCGCCTCATAGGCGCGGGCTTTTTGTAAGGTCGTGCTGTCCATAGCAGCCTCCTGTGAAAAAATGCTCCGGGCCAGGGCCGCTTGATCGAGTCAGAGGCCCGGAGGTTCGATTTTGCGCGGGGATCAGGCGTAATAAGCGTCCAGATACTTCTGCATGATGGCCAGGTAGTCAGACAGGCGGTATTCCTCCAGCATACCCAGATATTCCTCCCAGGCGCCGCCGGCCATGCCGTTCATGATCCAGTCGGCCTTGCAGGTGTTCATGTAGGTGGACAGGTCGGTCTCGAGCTCGGAGATGGTATCGGTGTCCTCGCTGCTCATAAAGACGTTGGGGAAGACATAATCGTTGTGCATCTCAGGGGTGTAGATCTGCTCGATCCAGTCCAGACGGTACTGGGCGTCGTCGGGGCAGGTGACATAGACGTCGTAGTAGTCGTTCAGGACGGCCAGAGGCCCGTTGACGCTTTCCGCCTCGCGGACCTCGACAGGGGAAGCGTCACCCAGGGGCGCGTGCTTGAGCATCGGCTCGCCGTCGGCATTGGTGGACATTTCAAAAATGTCAAAGCCGTCGTCCTCGCCATAGGTGCCCCAGTTGTTCTGAGCCGACTGGATGGGGATGTACATCTGGTCCAGCCAGGCGCAGACCAGGGCGGGATTGGCTGCCTTGGCAGTGACCACACAGCGGCCGCGGTTGAAGCCACTGGTGAAGGAACCGTTCTGCGGGGTGATATTGGTGGTGTCGGCGGCCAGCGGGGGCAGGGGCTCCCAGTCGGTCAGATTGTCGATGTTGGCCACGTCCCAGCTGAAACAGACGCCGTACCGGCCGGCTTTGCCCTTGGAGACATAGGTGGACCACTCCTGCGTGAAGCACTCGGGGTCGATCAGGTTTTCGGTGTACAGCTTGTGCAGCCACTGGATGCCGTCCCGGTAGCCCTCCTGCGCGGCGGCGCAAATCACTTTACGGTCATTGGTGACAGCAATGTGGCGGCCCTTGTCCATGTCGCCATAGCCCTCGCCGAAGCCGTTGATGAGGACGGCGGGGTCCTGGTCGCCGTCGTTGACGATGCAGGACATGGGGATGATGCTGCCCTCGATGCCGAATTCGCTCTGAATGGAGGCGGCATTGTCCCGGAAGGCGGTCAGCACCTGCTCGAACTCGTCAACGGTGTGGGGCATCTCAAGGCCCAGGAAGTTGAGCCACTTGGTGTTGATGAAAGGCATATTGCCGACGGTCTGGATCGCGGTCTTGTCCACACCCAGCTGCTCGATCCAGGGCAGGGCCCAGATGTGGCCCTCGGTGTCGGTGCACATGGTGCGGTACTCGGGGTACTTCTCAAAGACGGCCTGCAGGTTGGGCATACAGGTGTCGATGTACTCCTCCAGGGCGATGACCACACCCTGCTTGGCGTAGCGGAGCAGGTTGCTGTCCGAGAAATCGGCGGTAAAAACAAAGTCGGTCAGGGTATTGGGGTTGGACATATTCAGGCTGATCTTGTCGCCCCACTGGTCGGACTGGATGGCAGTCCACTCGATGTGGACGTTGGTGGATTCTTCCAGCCGCTTGAAAATGGTGCGGTTGTTGGGTTCCGATTCGCTGCCTGCGGGATAGCTGGTGGTGCCGGTCAGGGTGACAGTCTCGGCCAGCGGGAACTCGACGGGGCCGTCCACCACGACGGCCGCAGCCGCTTTGTCGCCGGCAGAGCCCTTGCCGCCGCAGGCGGTCAGAGCCATGGCGGAGCCGGCCAGAGCGGCGGCCTTGAGGAAGTTGCGGCGGGAAATCATCTTTTTCATGGCGTTTTCTCCTTTTTCTTCTTGGTTTGTGTTCTGCAGGGATGCGGGCGTCAGCCCTTGATGGAACCGGCCATGATGCCGGCGTCGAAGTACTTCTGGAAGAAGGGGTACATGACGATCAAGGGCAGGCTGGAAATGATGATGGTGGCATATTTGAGCAGCTCGGCCAGCTGGGCGCGCTCGGCGGTGCTCTGGATGTCGGCGATCATGCCGGACTCGGGCTGGCTCTGGATCAGGATGGAGCGCAGCACCAGCTGCAGGGGCTGCTTGGCGGTGTCGTTCAGGTAGATCATGGCGTCAAAGTAGCTGTTCCACATGGCGACGAACTGCCACAGGGCCAACACCGCCACCAGAGGCATACAGATGGGCACCAGGATCTTGAAGAAGAAGGTCATCTCGCTGGCGCCGTCCACATCGGAGGCCTCCCGCAGCTCGCGGGGGACGCCCTGGTAGTAGGTGCGGGCGATGATCATGTTCCAGACGCTGAACGCGCCGGGCAGGATGACGGCCCACATGGAGTCCAGCAGGCCCAGGTTGTTGATGAGCAGGTAGGTGGGGATCAGGCCGCCGCCGAAGAACATGGTGATGACAAAGAGGGTGTTGAAGATCTTCTTGCCCCGGAAGTCGGGCAGGGACATGGGGTAGGCCGCCAGCATGGTAACCACCACCGAAATGACGGTGAAAAGTACGGAATAAAGAACGGCGTTTTTGAAGCCGGTCCAGATCTGGGCATCGGTGGCCACGCGCTCGTAGGCGGTCAGGGTCCATTTGCTGAAATCAAAGGTGATGCCCTGGTTTTGAAGGGTGACGGGGTCCATAAACGATGCAATGACGATGTACACCACCGGGACCACGATAGCGACCACGAACAGGGCCAGCAGGACATAGCCGACGAACAGGATTGCTTTATCCTGCCGGGTATAGATCGCGAGCCGGCCGCTCTTTTTAGCTTTTGCTGCCATGACTGTGCCTCCTTACAATCCCTTGCCGTCGTTCATCTTGGCGACGATCTTGTTCACGGCTATCAGCAGGATGACGTTGACCACCGTGTTGAACAGGCCGACCGCCGTCGAGAAACTGTAGTCGCCGTCGATCAGGCCGCGCTTGTACACATAGGTGGCGATGATCTCGGAGGTCTGCATATTCAGGTCGGTCTGGAGGGCGTAGGCTTTTTCAAAGCCGATGCTCATGATGTTGCCGGCCTGGAGGATGAACTGGATGACCACCATATCTTTGATGGCGGGCCACTCGACCGTCATGATCTGCTGCAGCAGGTTTGCGCCGTCGATCATGGCCGCTTCCTTCAGGTCCTTGCTGGCATTGGAGAGGGAGGCCGTGTACATGATGGAGGACCAGCCTGCGCCCTGCCAGATGCCGCTGATGATGTAGATGGGGCGGAAGGCCTCGGGGATGGTCATAAAGTTGATGCTGGTGTGCAGCAGCCCGTTCAGCGGGCCGGTGACCGACAGCAGGACGCGGACCATACCGCAGAGGACGATGACCGAGATGAAGTTGGGCATATACAGCACCAGCTGGATCTTCTGCTTGATCTTTTTGCTCTCGATGCGGTTGAGCAGGAAAGCCAGGATGATGGGGATGGGGAAGCCCCACAGCAGGCCGTAGACGCTCAGCTTCAGGGTATTGACCAGATACCGCTGGAAGTCCGGCGAGGACATAAAGCGCTGGAAGTGCTCCAGCCCCACCCACTCGCTGCCCAGGATGCCCTGGAAGGGGTTATAATCCTGGAAAGCGATCAGGATGCCGCCCATCGGCATGTACTTGAAAACCAGGGTCAGCACCACAGCCGGCAGAATGAAGATCAGATACAGCTGCCAGTGCCGCGCCATATAGACGCCCGTATTGTGCACACGCTGGCTGGCCGAGACTGCTACCGTCCCGGATCGGGATGCTTTCATGTAGATTCCTCCTTTTTCTATACAATGTCACTTTCGATTTTACATTTGCACTATTTACTGGAATCGAATTCCTTGCGGATAGTTCAAATGTAAAATCCTTACGCTCTTTTTATACCACGCCGTGTGGCAAAAGTCAACATTATTTCGCCCGCCCGACAGTATATTTCGGTGAGTTTGTATGATTGCACAAAAACCGGTGTGTGCAAATGTGCAAACCGATGTTTTTGCGTTTGCACATTTGACTAATGTGTGCATTTGCACTATACTATAAGCAAAGGAGGGATTCCGATGGCAACCCGAGTTACCATCCAAGACATCGCCAACGAGCTGCAGCTCTCGCGCAGCACAGTATCGAAGGCTATCAACAACACCGGCGTTCTGGCCGACGCCACCCGCGAAAAGATCCTGCGCAAGGCGGCCGAAATGGGCTACAAGCAGTTCGCCTACCTGCCCCTGTTCCAGCCGGAAAGCGCAGCGGCCCCGGCGGATGCCCCAACAAACGCGCCGGCCGAGGCGGAAGCCCAGCCTGGCGGCAAGCGGGAGATCGCCATGATGACCACCTGCTTTTTAAGCAATTCCCACTTTTCCTCCATGATGCTGGACCGCTTCCAGTCCGAGATCCACCACCTGCACTATTGCATGACCATTTACCGCATCTCCCCGGAGGAGCTGCGCCAGCGCCGCCTGCCCTCTGCTTTTGACCCCGAGCGCACTGCCGGCATCATCTGCTTCGAGGTGTTCGACTACGAATACGCCCAGATGCTCTGCGAGCAGGGCATCCCGCTGCTGTTTGTGGACTCCCCGGTGACCGAGCTGAAAGCCCCCCTCAAAGCGGACCTTTTATATATGGACAACCATGTGGAGATCCAGCATTTCATCCAGATCATGCACCAGCGCGGCCGGGACCGCATCGGCTTTATCGGCGAGATCGGGCACTGCCAGTCCTTTTTCGAGCGGTATGCCGCCTATGCCAGCGCCATGGCCCAGCTGGGCCTGGCCGGCAGCCTGAAATACTGCGCGCTGGAGGGCCTCGCCCCCGACTATTTCGAGGACGCCCTGCGGTCCATGCTCCAAACCCCCGGGCTGCCGGATGTTTTTATCTGCGCCAACGACTTTGTGGCTATTGACACCATCCGAGCCCTGCGCAACCTTGGGGTCTCCGTGCCGGAAGACGTTTGGATCTGCGGCTTTGACGACAGCCAGGAGGCTTCGGTCATTACGCCGCGGCTGACTTCCATCCATATCCACGGGCAGATCATGGGCTTTACTGCCGCTGACCTGCTGATGACCCGCATCAAGGAACCCTCGCTGAATTACCGGACCGTCTACACTGAGACCAACCTGATTCTGCGGGAATCCACGGGAGACCATGAGGCAAAAGTATGAGCAACCTGATCGATCCTGACCGCCCGCTGATGGCCTTTATCACCAAAATGGCCTACAGCGCCTACCTGAACATTTTATGGCTGATCTGCTGCCTGCCCATTGTCACCATTGGCGCGTCCACCACCGCCCTGTTCTACGTCACCTTGAAGATGGCAGAGGACCGGGACGACGGCTTGACCGGGATGTTTTTCCGGGCTTTCCGGCAGAACTTCAAACCCGCCACCAAGCTCTGGCTGATCCTGCTGGGGGTCGGGGCCTTCCTGGCGGTGGACGGGTACGTCGTTTGGCACATCTGGAGCCAGAGCGTTTTCTGGACCCTCGTCGCAGCGCTGCTCATTGCGGCGGCCCTTGTCTACGCCGTGGTCCTGCTGTACGCCTTCCCGCTGCTGGCGCGGTTCGAGAACACCACCTTCGGCATTCTCAAAACTGCCCTGCTGGTGGGGCTGCGCTACCTTGTCTGCACGCTGCTGATGGCCGGCATCTATTTTTTGATGGGCTGGGTGGTGGTTAACCTTTTTACCCCCGCCTTCCTGCTGGGGTTTGGCTGCTGCGCAATGCTCTGTTCTTTCCTGCTGGTCAACATCATTCACGCCATTGGCGGCGACCCGGACGCTGCGCTTGCAGCCCAAGACGCTGAGAGCAAAGAGGATGGAGAAAACCAAAATGCCGCGGATGAATGAGCGGGCCCGGCAGGACTGGGCCACCCTGCGCAGCCTCCATGGCAAAAAGAGGCTGGAGCATATCTGGAGCTACTATAAGCTGCCCATCGTCATTGCGCTGATCCTGCTTTATATGGCAGGTTATGCCGTCTACCGGCAGGCCACCAAAAAGGAAGACGTGCTTTATCTGGCGCTGGTCAACATCGCGCCGGGCGACACCCTGACCGAACAGCTGACCGCCGGTTTTGCCAGGGACCAGGGCCTGACCGGCAAACAACAGGTGTATCTCTACAGCGGCCTGCTGCTCTCGGAGAGCGAGGGCGCGGACGAAGAATATGTTTATGCCTCCGAAATGCGGATCGTGTCGGCCATCACCGCCCAGCGGCTGGACGTTGTCCTGATGGACGCCGAAGCGCGGGACGCCTTTGCCGCCCAGGGCTATCTTGCGGACCTGAGCAGCCTGATACCCGGCCTTGCGTGCCAATGGCTGGACGTCTCCCAAACACCGCTGATCCGTCAGGCCGGCTTCCCCGAGGCAGTCTATCTGGGGGTGCTGGCCAACGCGCCCCACCCCGAGCGCGCCGCCGCTTATATCGACTATTTGCTCACATAAGAAAGGAAGGACCGTCCATGGATATTTTGGCAATCGGTGAAATTTTGATCGACCTGACCCAGACCGGTACCGGCGAAAACGGGATCCCCCAGTTTGCGGCCAACCCCGGCGGCGCCCCCGCAAATCTGGCGGTGGCAGCCGCCAGGCTGGGCGCACAGACCGCCTTTATCGGCAAGGTAGGTGCCGACGGCTTTGGTAGTTACCTAACCAGCGTGTTGAAGCAGAACGGTGTGGACGCTTCCCACGTGGCAGTTGACCCCGAGGACCCCACCACCATAGCGGTGGTTTCGGTGGACGCCTCCGGCGAGCGGAGCTTTAGCTTTTACCGCAAAGCGAACGCCGACGTCAAGCTCACCGCCGGCGATATCCCCGACAGCGCCCTGCAGCGCGCCAGGTTTGTCCATTTCGGCTCGGTCAGCCTGACCGCCGACCCGTCCCGCAGCGCCACTCTGGATGCGGTGCGCCGTGCCAGGGCGATGGGCAAGGTCATCACCTATGATCCCAATTACCGCGCCAACCTCTGGCCGGATGCGGCTGCCGCCGTCGCACAGATGAAAGCCCCGCTGAAACTTGTGGACATCCTCAAAGTCTCGGATGAGGAGCTGCCTTTGCTGACGGGCACCACCGACTGCGAGACCGGCACCGCCCTTTTGGCCGAACAGGGCATCCGGCTGGTCTTTGTCACCCTTGGCCCAGATGGCGTATTTTACCGCATGGGCGGCCAGACCGGACGTGTTGCCGGCGTCCCCTGCACCGTCGGGGATACCAACGGCGCGGGCGATACTTTCTTCGGCGCAGCCCTCTCCAAGCTCTGCAAAGAGAATCTTGATGCGCTGACCTCTGAAAAGCTGGAAACCATCCTGACCTTTGCCAACAAAGCCGCCAGCCTCACCACCAGCCGGCATGGAGCAATCCCCGCCATGCCCACCCTGGCGGAGGTCGAGGACTGAACTTCTGCTCTCAAGAAAACGCCGGGACCGTTTGTCCCGGGTCCAAGCGCCCACCAATAAACACCCCCCGGCAAAGCCGGGGGGTGTTTATTGCCTGCCAGCAGCGGCGGCGCGTATGCGCCGTTCATCTTGACCGTTGACTGGCTCGGCTGGCTTTGCTATTATTCTTACAAACTACCATGTGTTTTCTTTCTCAAAAGAATATAACTTAAAATGCAAATCGTTAAGAACACTATACCAAAAATTAAAACATGAAATATCCCACTTGGATAGGGAGCAATCCAGCCTTGTTTGAAAATAAGAATTGATAGATAACCAGTTATCATAGAGACCGGCATAAAAGCAATTCCAACGATATTAAGCCAGTCAATATAAAATGGTGCTTTTGCCGCCGACAATAACCTCCCTATAAAGTAGCCAGCAATTCCTACTGCTTGAATAATCATTGACCCCCAAACAGTTTCCATTGTCTGTTCAGCATACCACCCGCCAAAAGCACAAAATAATCCAATGGCAATCAAGGCTGTTGATGAAATATATAATATTCTGCTTATGATTTCCCTGCCTTTTTCGTCTTTGTCTTTTGTTGGTTCAATACCTTTCAGAATATAGTCGGTTGTAACTTCAAAAAAATCGCTCATTATGATTATTTTTTCTAAATCGGGTGTGCTTTGTTCGCTTTCCCATTTAGAAACAGCTTGTCTTGAAACGCCAACCTTATCTGCAAGTTCCTCTTGTGATATTCCTTTTGTTTTCCTTAAATATTGTATTCTGTCTGCCATATTCATTGCAATTTCTCCCTTCTTTGTATGGAATAATCTTAGCAGAATTATCAGTTGCATAACCACCATTCAGACGTGGAAATGCGGCAACTGGCGGTTGCGTGGATGTTTGTAGACGGAAAAAGCAAAAAGTAAGCTCTGTTTCATCGCTTTTTCTTGTGCTACATTGTACCACAATGAAGTCCGCATTTCTATCAGTCTGGCTCTCGCTTTTTCGGAATAGTAAGGTGACTGTCTATTCTCTTATTTATGTTACTTTATGGCACATGAGCATTGGCTGCGGGTTTTCTTTTTGTCCGGCACACGGCAGGGCGCCGCTTTCTTTCCTGAAAGCGGCGCCCTGCTTTTTTGTTTGGCCGGCGCGGACGGGCGCGGTCAGGTCGATTCCCGCCGCACGAACGCCCCGGGGATCACCACGGTGGGGGCCAAAGGCTGCTTATGGGACATTTTGCGGCACAGCTGTGCCACGACGGTGCGGGCCATCTCGTCCACGTCCACCCGGTGGGTGGTCAGGGGCGGATTGCAGATGGTGGAATAGCGGAAATCGTCGTAGCCGGTGACGGCCACGTCCTGGGGCACGCGGTAGCCCCGGCGCTTGAGCAGTTCCACCACGTTGAAAGCCACCTCGTCGCAGTTGCAGACAAAGGCGTCCGGCATCTCGATGGGCAGGGTGATGGGGATGAAGATCCCCCGGCTGTCCCGGTCCTCGATCAGCCACTCGGGGCGCACCGGCAGCTTGGCCCGCATCAGGGCTTTTACGTAGCCGAGGTAGCGGTCCATGATCGAGCTGGTGGACAGCACACTGCCCACAAAGGCGATGTTCCGCCGGCCCGTCTCGATCAGGTGTTCGGTGATCATGTAGCTGCCGCTGGTGTTGTCGCTGAGGACGCAGTCGGCGGCGATGGCGTCGTCGTAAAAATCCAGCAGCATGAAGGGCAGCCCGCTCTGGATGGCGGTGGCCAGGTACCGCCGGTCGATCTCGCCCATAAAGATCAGGCCGTCCACCTTGCGGTTGACCAAAAAGGTGGGCATGGTGCAGTTTTTTTCGGCCTGGGGGAACACGATCTCCATCAGCAGCTGAAAGAGCGCAAGAAGGCAGCCCGGGCCGCCCGCAAAGCAGCAAAGGAGGCGGCACGATAAATGGCAATCACATCTCAGGCCGTTCAGGCAAAGCGCGATCTGCGCATCGGCGACAAGATCTTCACCTTCCTGAAGTACTTCCTGCTCATCCTTTTCTCGATCATCGCGCTGATCCCGGTGTCGGTGTGCGTGCTCACGGCGTTCAAGACCACCGACGAGTACAACACCACCAACGTGCTGACCCCTCCCCAGAACTGGCTCAACTTTGACAACTTCGTCACCGCTTTCGAGCGGGCCAATATGCTGCGGGGCTTTTTGAACACCGGCATCGCCCTGGTCTTCGTCCTGCTTTTCTCCATCCTCATCAGCTCGATGCTGGCCTACGTGCTCAACCGGTTCCGGTTCCCGGGCAGCGGCCTCATCCACAACCTGTTCATGTTCGCATCCCTCATCCCCGGCATCGCCACGCAGGTCACGGTCTACCAGATCATGTTCTCGCTGGGCCTCATCAACCACCTGTACGGCTATATCCTGGTGTTGTGCGGCACCGACATCATCTCGATCTACATCTTCCTGCAGTTCTTTGAGAACCTGCCGCGGGCTCTGGACGAGAGCGCCATCCTGGATGGCTGCACCTACTTCGGCGTGTTCTTCAAGATCCTGCTGCCGCTGCTGAAACCGGCCATCGTCACCAGCTGCCTGCTGAAGGGCGTCAGCGTCTACAACGAGTACTACATGTCCAACCTGTACCTGCAGACCAGCGACCTGAAGACCATTTCGGTGGCGCTGTACACCTTCACCGGCCCCTACGGCAACCAGTACAACTTCATCTGTGCCGGCGTCATCATCACCATCATCCCCATCCTTGTCCTCTTCCTTTTCTTCCAGAAGGAAGTGTACAGCGGCATGGCCGCCGGCGCGGTCAAGGGCTGAGCGTCCGTTTCCATCCGTCATCCCCAACTCCTATATTTGCTTCTCCTTCATCACTGCCCTGTCTCCTGCCCCTCACACGCGGGGCAGGAGACACAGGGCGGTGAGGAAGGACACTTTTTCAGGAGGCTTTATGAGCAAAACCACCCTTTTGTGCGGCGACCTGCCCAACATCCCCTGGCAGGACAAGCCCGCCGACTGCACCGCCCCTCTGTGGCGCTACAGCGACAACCCTGTCATCCGGCGCAACCCCCTGCCCGGCGTGGCGCGCATCTTCAACAGCGCCGTCATGCCCTACGAAGGCGCCTACATCGGCGTGTTCCGGGGCGAGCAGACCAACGGCATCCCCTACATCTACCTGGGCCGCAGCGCCGACGGCATCCACTGGACCTTCGACCCCGAGAAGATCCCCTTCGTGAACGAAAAGGGCGAGCCCGCCATGCCGGTCTACGCCTACGACCCCCGCCTGGTCAAGGTGGAGGATACCTATTACATCATCTGGTGCCAGGATTTTTACGGCGCGTCCATCGGCCTGGCCAAGACCACCGATTTCAAGACCTTTACCCGGCTTGAGAATCCCTTCGTTCCCTTCAACCGCAACGCGGTGCTGTTCCCCCGCAAGATCAACGGCATGTACGTCATGCTCAGCCGCCCCTCCGACTCGGGCCACACCCCCTTTGGGGACATCTTCCTGAGCCAGAGCCCCGACATGGAGTTCTGGGGCCGCCACCGCCATGTGATGAGCAAGAGCAGCAACTGGTGGGAAAACGTCAAGATCGGCGGCGGCGCCGCCCCCATTGAGACCAGCGAGGGCTGGCTGCTGTTCTACCACGGCGTGACCGGCACCTGCAACGGCTATGTCTACTCCATCGGCGGAGCCATCCTGGACCGGGACGATCCCAGCAAGGTGCTGTACCGCTGCGGCACTTTCCTGCTGACCCCCGAGGCCGAATATGAAGAACGGGGCTTTGTGCCCAATGTCTGCTTCCCCTGCGCCACCCTGCAGGATGCAGCCACCGGCCGCATCGCCCTCTACTACGGCTGCGCCGACAGCTACGTCGGCCTGGCCTTTACCACGGCAGACGAAGTGGTCGATTATATCAAGGCCCACGACAACGCCGGCCCCACGGACTGGGAGCTTGGCGTGCGCTGAGCCTGAACAGGCGCCTGTTCCTCCGGCGGAACAGGCGTCTTTCTGAAAGGAGGTTTTTCCCATGCCCAGCATCAAACAAGCGGCGGAGACCATGCTGAACAACGTCATCCTCCCTTTCTGGATGAAGCTGAAAGACGAGGAGCACGGCTTACCGGCTGACCGGCGAGCTGCGCGCCCTGACCCGTGCGCTGGAGATCTTCCGCCTGATCGAGAACCGCTGCACCGACGCGGAAGGCTACCTCGAAGCCTTTACGGTGGACTGGCAGCCCGAGAGCAACGAAAAGCTCTCGGAAAACGGCGTCATGGCCGAAAAGACCATGAACACCCTGCTGCACGTCTTTGAGGGCTACGCCGGCCTCTACCAGGCCAGCCGCGACCCCTCGGTGGGGCAGGCCATGCGCCGCATCCTGGAGATCTACGCGGACAAGATCTATTCCCCGGAGCTGCACCGACAGCTGGTCTTTTTCGACAAGCACTACCACTCGATCATCGACCTGTACAGCTACGGTCACGACATCGAGTCCAGCTGGCTGATCGACTGGGGCTGCGCCCTGCTGGGCGATGCCGCCCTGAGTGCAAAGATCACCGTCATCAACTCCGACCTTGCCCGCAGCGTCTACGCCCACGCCTACCGGGACCACTCCCTGCTCAACGAGTGCGAGCGCGGGGTGGACAACACCACCCGGGTCTGGTGGGTCCAGGCCGAGGCGGTGCTGGGCTTCGTCAACGAATACCAGAAGTCGGGCGACCCCAAATATCGGGACGCCGCCGCCGGCATCTGGCACTACATCACCGAAAAGATTTTGGACAAGCGCCCCGGCGGCGAATGGTTCTGGTCGGTGGACGCCAGCGGCGTGCCCGCCAGCCGCCAGCCCATCGTCGAGCCGTGGAAGTGCCCGTACCACAACGGGCGCATGTGTATGGAACTGATCAGGAGGGACCCCCATGTCGAAGTGTAAGCTGCACCCCGAATACCTGCGCCAGAAGGCCCTGCAGGAAGCCCTGCTGGCCCGCAAAAACCGCAAGAGCGATTTTTACAACGGCATCTATGACCGGTGGGAGTACCCGGTCCTCACCCGCGAGCACATCCCCCTGGAGTGGCGGTTCGACCTCGACCCCGCCGCAAATCCCTATTTTATGGAGCGGCTGGGGGTCAATGCCGTGTTCAACGCCGGCGCCATCGAGCTGGACGGCAAATTCTACCTGGTGGCCCGTGTGGAGGGCAACGACCGCAAGAGCTTTTTTGCGGTGGCCGAGAGCGGCTCCCCGGTGGATGGCTTCCGCTTCTGGGACAAGCCCGTCCAGCTGCCCGACACCTGCCCCGACGAGACCAACGTCTATAATATGCGGCTGACCAAGCACGAGGACGGCTGGATCTACGGCGTGTTCTGCTCCGAGAGCAAGGACAAGTCGAACCCCGACCTGTCCGCCGCCGTGGCCGCCGCGGGCATCGTCCGCACCCGGGACCTCAAGACCTGGGAGCGGCTGCCCAACCTCGTCACCCTGCGCAGCCCCCAGCAGCGCAACGTGGACCTGCTGCCCGCCTTCGTGAACGGCAAGTACGCCTTCTACACCCGCCCCATGGACGACTTCATCGACACCGGCTCGGGCGGCGGCATCGGCTTCGGCCTGTGCGAGGACATCACCCACCCCGTCATCGACGAGGAGATCATCACCAGCCCCGCCGCTACCACACCATCACCGAGGCCAAGAACGGCGAGGGCGCGCCTCCCATCAAGACCGAAAAGGGCTGGCTGCACATCGCCCACGGCGTGCGCAACACCGCCGCCGGCCTGCGGTATGTGGTCTACGTCTTTGTCACCGACCTGCACGAGCCCTGGAAGGTGATCGCCGAGCCCTCCGGCTTCCTGATCGCGCCCCGCGGCTGGGAGCGAGTAGGGGACGTGTCCAACGTGGTGTTCACCAACGGGGCCATCGCCCGGGACAACGGCGAAGTGTACATCTACTACGCCGCCAGCGACACCCGGCTGCACGTGGCCAGCACCACGGTGGACCGCCTGCTGGACTTTGCCTTCAACACCCCGTCCGACCCGCTGCGCAGCTGTGACTGCGTGGCCCAGCGCTGCGCCCTGATCGACTGGAACAGCGCCTATCTCATCCCTCGAGAAATAACATCCCCGGAAAGGAACCGCCATGAAAAAGTCAAGCTCGATCGACAACCCGTTTTTCCGCCTGATGGGCGCAATAGGGGATCTTGTGGTCCTGAACATCCTGTGGCTGCTCTGCTGCCTGCCGGTGGTGACGGCGGGGGCCTCCACCCTGGCCCTGTTCGCCATCGTCCACAAGATCGCGGCCGGGGAGGACTACCGGACGGCATCTGGCTTTTTCAAAGCCTTCCGGCGGGACTTCAAGCAGGCCACCGCCCTGTGGCTGGTGGTGCTGGCAGCGGGCATCGCCGCGCTGGCCGGGCTGCGGGCGGCCTCCGCACAGGACGATGTGTTCACCGGCCTGCTGGCCGCGGCCTCCTTCCTGCTGCTGGCAGGGGTGTGCTGCTGCGGGTGCTGGGGGCTGGCCCTGCTGGCCCGCTTCACCTACCGGCACGGGCTGCTGGCCCTGCTGGACGGCGCCCGGATGACGGTGGCAAACCTTCTGCCCACGGTGGGCATCCTGGCGCTGCTGGCCTGGATGCCCCTGCTGTGGGTGCTGGCCCCGGGCTGGTTCATCTACCTGCTGCTGCCCCTGTTCCTGGCGGGCGGCTCCGTCACCGCCCTGGGGATGGCGGCTCTGATGCGCCCGGCGGTGGCCCGGATGGAACAGGCCGGCCGCAAGCCAGAGCCGCCCCGCGACCCCTTTGAAGAAGAACAAACCGATGGAGAGGATGACCTTACATGATCGTACACTCTGAAACCTGTTACACCCTGCACACCGCCCACACCAGCTATCAGATGTCGGTGGGGCCCGACGGGATGCTGCTGCACACCTACTACGGCGCCCGCCTGCCCGACCGCGCGCCCGACCTGACCGACGGCCGGGCCGCCCACGGGGACCCCGGCTGCTGGACCGACCTGCTGCCCAAAGAATGGTCGGCCCCGGGCACGGCGGACAACCGCACCCCGCCCTGTGTGCCCGAATATGCCGACGGCACCGAGGCGGCAGAGCTGGTGTTTGCGGGCGCGGCGGTCCTGCCCGGCAAGCCCGCTCTGCCCGGCCTGCCCGCCTTCCGGGGCGGGGCAGACGTCCAGACCCTGTCCGTCACCCTGCGGGATGTGTTTGGGCTGGAAGTGGAGCTGCGCTACTCGGTCTATGAAAAAGAGGACCTCATCACCCGCACGGCGGTGTACAAAAACGCGGGTTCCCAGCCCCTGACGCTGCACAAGGCGGCGTCCCTGTGCATGGACTACGCCCCCGGCAGCCTGGACCTCATCACCCTGAACGGCACCTGGGCCGCCGAGCGCACCCCTGAGCGCGCACCCCTGCGCTGCGGCATCCAGAGTGTGGGCAGCATCCGCGGGGTGCCCGGCCACGCCCACAACCCCGCCATCGCCCTGTGCCGCCCCGACACCACCGAGACGAACGGCGACTGCTGGGGGTTTGCCTTCGTGTACAGCGGCAACTTCCTGATCGAGGCCGAGCGGGCCGACGCGGGCCAGCGGCTGGTCATGGGCATCCATCCCTACCACTTCCACTGGACCCTCGCGCCCGGCGAGAGCTTCGCCGCCCCGGAGGTGGCCATGGTCTACGCCCAGCACGGCCTGGGGGAGATGAGCCGCCGGTTCCACACCGCCATCCGCACCCGGCTGCTGGCGCCCCGCTGGCAGGACATGAACGCGCCCCGCCCGGTGCTGCTGAACAGCTGGGAGGCCTGCTACTTCGACTTTGACGAAGCGAAGCTGCTGGAGCTGGCCGCCGCCGCCCGAAAGGCCGACATCGACCTGTTCGTGCTGGACGATGGCTGGTTCAAGGGCCGCAACGACACTTCCTCCAGTCTGGGCGACTGGGTGGAGGACAAGGCCAAGCTGCCCGACGGCCTGCCCGGCCTGTGCCGCAGGCTGAACGAGATGGATTTGGAGCTGGGCCTGTGGGTGGAGCCGGAGGCGGTCAGCCCCAACAGCGATCTGTACAGGGCCCATCCCGACTGGGCGTTCGTGATCCCGGGCCGCCGCCCCTTTGAGATCCGCCAGCAGTACACCCTGGACTTCAGCCGCGAGGAAGTGGTGGACGGCATCTGGCAGCAGCTGGAACGGGTGCTGCGCAGCTGCCACATCAAGTACCTCAAATGGGATATGAACCGCTCGCTGGCCAACGTGTACAGCGCGGCTTTGCCCGCGGCCCGTCAGGGCGAGGTATACCACCGGTATGTGATGGGGGTGTACGAGCTGCAGCGCCGCGTCACCGAGACCTTCCCCGGCCTGCTGCTGGAAAACTGCGCAGGCGGCGGCGCCCGCTTCGACTGCGGGATGCTGTACTACAGCCCCCAGATCTGGTGCAGCGACAACACCGACGCCCGGGCCCGCCTGCTGATCCAGTACGGCACCAGTTTGTTCTATCCCGGCTGCGTCATGGGGCCCACTTTTCCACCGTGCCCAACCACTGCAACGGCCACATCTCCACCACCGAGGCGCGGATGGCGGCGGCCCTGTCGGGCACCTTCGGCTTTGAGCTGGACCTGACCACCTACACCCCGGAAGAACTGGAAGCCCTGCGGCCCTATGTGGCCTGGTACCGGGCCCACGGCGGCCTGCTGCGGGGCGGCGACCTCTACCGCCTGGCCGGCCCCGACGCCTCTGCGCTGGGCGCAGCCTGGATGATCGCCGCGCCGGACGGCAGCGAGGCGGCCGTCTTTGCGGTGGGCGACGCGCTGAGCGGCAGCCATGGCACCGCCAGCATGAACAGCCTGCCCCGCCTGCCCTTGCAGGGGCTGGACCCCGCCGCCGTCTACGAGGACGAGCAGGGCGTGCAGTATACCGGCGCGCAGCTGATGGCCCTGGGCCTGCCCCTGCCGGGGCCCCGCGGCCAGACCCCCGCCTGCATCTGGTATCTGCACCGGGTATGACCATCTGAAAGGAGAGTTGCACTATGCTTGAACCGCGCATTGCCGCTACCTACGACGACTGGCGGGTCCAGCCCGGCCTGCCGGAGGACCTGGCCGCCGAGCTCGCCTCCATCCAGGGGGACGAGGAAGCGATCACCGACCGGTTTTACCGCGAGCTGGCCTTTGGCACCGGCGGCCTGCGGGGCGTCATCGGGGCGGGCGCCAACCGGATGAACGTCTACAACATCCGCAAGGCCACCCAAGGCCTGGCCGATTACCTGAACGCCTCCGGCCTGCCCAAAAAGGCGGCCATCGGCTACGACAGCCGCATCAAGAGCGACGTCTTTGCCCGCGAGACCGCCTGTGTGCTGGCGGCCAACGGCATCACCGCCTACCTGTACCCCCGGCTGGAACCCACCCCCGCCCTGTCCTGGGCGGTGCGGTACTATGGCTGCGGCGCGGGCGTCTGCGTCACCGCCAGCCACAACCCCGCCAAGTACAACGGCTACAAAGTCTACGGGTCCGACGGCTGCCAGATCACCCTGGAAGCCGCGAACCAGATCCAGAAGGCCATCGCCGCGGTGGACTGCTTTGCGGTGCAGCCCGCTGATTTTGACGCGGCCCTGGCGGACGGCCGCATCGTCTACTGTGAGGAAGCCTGCCTCGACGCCTTTGTGGACGCCGTTTACGCCCAGCGGGTGGGGGACGGCGCAGGCATCGCGGACCTGAAGCTGGTCTACACCCCCCTCAACGGCAGCGGCCTGGAATGCGTGAAAAAGCTGCTGGCCAAACTGGGCGTCACCCATGTGACGGTGGTGCCCGAGCAGGAAAAGCCGGACGGGAATTTCCCCACCTGCCCTTACCCCAACCCCGAGATCCGCGAGGCCATGCAGAAGGGCCTGGAGCTGTGCGACAAAGTCAAGCCCGACCTGCTGCTGGGCACCGACCCCGACTGCGACCGCTGCGGCACCGCCGTCCCCGACGGCAAGGGCGGCTACCGCCTGATCACCGGCAATGAGATGGGCATCATCCTGCTGGACTATATCTGCCGCACCCGCATCGCCCGCGGCACCATGCCGGCGCGCCCCGTGGCAGTGACCACCATCGTCTCCACCGACATGGCCACGCCGGTGGCCGCCAAGTACGGGGTGGAGCTGCGGCGCACCCTCACCGGCTTCAAATTCATCGGCGAGCAGATCGGCCTGCTGGAAGCCGCCGGGGAGGCTGACCGCTATATCTTCGGCTTTGAGGAGAGTTACGGCTACCTGTCCGGGGCCCATGTGCGGGACAAGGACGCGGTGAACGCCACCCTGCTGGTGTGCGAGGCCGCCGCCTGGTACGCCCAGCAGGGCATGACCCTGCTGGACGCCATCGAAAAACTGTACGCAGAATTCGGCTGCTACCGCAACCGGCTGGAGAGCTTCGCCTTTGAGGGCGAGAAGGGGATGCACACCATGCAGGCCCTGATGGCCGGCCTGCGCGCCCAGCCTCCCGCCCAGATCGGCGGGCTGCAGGTAACGTCCGTGGTGGACTACAACGCCGAAGGCACCGGCCTGCCCGCCGCCGACGTGCTCGAATTCCGGCTGGAGGGCGGCGCCAAGCTGATGGTGCGCCCCTCCGGCACCGAACCCAAGATCAAGGTGTATCTGTCCGCCGTGGCCCCCGACGAGGCCGGCGCCGACCAGATCAACGAGACCCTGGCCCAGGCTGCCGCCAAGATGCTGCAGGGCTGAGCCGGGCAAAGAAGGTATTTGAAGATGGAAACGATCAAACTGACCCCCGCCTGCAAAGATTATCTGTGGGGCGGCGAAAAGCTGCGGCAGGACTACGGCATCCAGAGCCAGCTGCACCCGCTGGCCGAAGCCTGGGTGCTGTCCTGCCACCCGGACGGGCCCAGCGTGGTGGCCACCGGCCCCCTGGCAGGCAAGACCCTGCCGGAGTACATCCAGGAAAAAGGCCCCGGCTGCCTGGGCGCCGGCTGCGAGAAGTTCACGGATTTCCCTATCCTGGCCAAGTTCATCGACGCCAAGGGGGACCTGTCCATCCAGGTGCACCCCTCCAACGAGTACGCCCTGGCGCACGAGCACCAGTTCGGCAAGACCGAGATGTGGTACGTCCTGGACTGCGAGCCGGGCGCGACCCTCTACTACGGCTTCCAGCATCAGATCAGCCGGGAGGAGTTCCAGCAGCGCATCCAGAATAACACCCTGACCGAGGTGCTGAACGCCGTCCCGGTGGAAAAAGGGGACCTGTTCTTCATCCCGGCGGGCACCCTCCACGCCATCCGCAAGGGGATCGTGGTGGCTGAGATCCAGCAGAACTCCAACGTGACCTACCGCATCTACGACTACGGCCGGGTGGGCGCCGACGGCAAGCCCCGTCAGCTGCACATCCAGCAGGCCCTGGAAGTGACCCAGCGCACCCCGCCCCAGCCCGACCCCGACTTCCACGGCCATCTGGCCCAGTGCCCCTATTTCACGGTGGATGTGATGGAGGGCCGTTTCACCCTGGACTGCGGCCCCGAGTCGTTCGTCTCGGTGCTGGTGCTGGAAGGCACGGGCGCCCTTTGGGAAGGTGACGAGTCCATGTCCCTCCGCAAAGGGGAGAGCCTGTTCATCCCGGCAGGCGCCGGCCAGTGCAGGCTGGAAGGCGACGGCCTCAAGTGTCTGGTGACACGAGTGTGAACTAAACAGCAAGGAGTGGTAACAGCATGGCTTCCTATCGTTATGAACGGAACATCCGTCCCGAGGACCTGGTCCAGGAGCCGCCCCGGGTGCTGACCCCGAAAGAGCGCCGGGCCAACTGGTGGCATTATCACTGGTACTATGTGGCCCTGATCCTGGCCGCCCTGCTGGCTGCCGGCTGGTACGCCTGGCAGAACCTGACCGCCGTCCGGCCCGACTATGTGGTGACGGTGGTCAGCCGCACCGACCCCGCCCCGGAACTGCTGGAGCAAGTGCAGGCCCAGCTGGAAGCGGCGGGCTCGGACGAAAACGGGGATGGCCGGATAACGGTGGAAGTCAACGGCATCTGGCTGGACCTTTCGGCCATGCAGGAAGGCGGGGACTTTGCCCGCCTGATGGAGTCCAGCCAGGAAAAGCTGAACGCGGCCTTTTACCTTGGCGAGAGCACCCTCTTTCTGGTGGACGACCCCGCCGGGCTGGAACAGATGTACGGCTGTTTCCGCTACCTGGACGGGGGCGACCCCCAGCCCGGCGACGTGGCGCGGATCGAGGACTTCGCCCTGCCGGCCGGCGCCACCCTTCTGGAAGGGCTGGTCCCGCCGCCGGAAGGCGCGTGGTACCTGGCCCGCCGCATCACCGAAGGGGCGGAGGATTCGCCCGCTCTGGAGCGGGACGACCGCTTGTGGTCGGTCCTAACCGCCGCCCCCTGAATCAAGCGTCCCTTTCCTCCCTCCAGCGCCCCTCTGTGCGGCCCCAGCCGGCCGCCCGGAGGGGCCTTTTTGTGCAAAGCACACCCTCAAATGCACGAACAAAAGGCCGGCAGACGCGCGCCGATCGCGCCGTCCGCCAGCCTTTTTGCCTTCTGCCGCGCCAGGGCGCGCAAAACCCGCCGCCTCTGCCGCGCCAACATTTCCGCCCGGGCAGAACAAACAAAAAAGCCGCAAGACCTTTCGGTCTTACGGCATTTTTTGGTGCACCAAGGCAATCCATATCCGAACTTTTTTCCTTTGCCACAGCCTCGGTGGCCTCGCCGAAAGAAATGGTCTCTGTCCCTTCTTTGTAGTTGAAGGTAATCAACATTTTATCATCATAAAGGTAAATTGCATTGATAAAAGTATCCACCAGCGCCTGCCGCTGTTCCTTTTGGGACAGGTCCAGCTTGCGAAAGTGCAGCAGCCAGAAGCGGACGAATTCCTCCTTCATCACGGGCTTGGCCAATTTTTCTTCGGCAATCTTTGCTTCCAAGTCTTTTTTCTGGCCCTCGAGGGCTTCCAGCCGTTCTTTGGTGGAACTGGTCAGGATGCCGGCCTGAATGGCATTGAGCATATTCTGGATGCCGGTCTCAGTCTCCCGGAGCTGTTTCTCATAGAGGGGCAGGCTGGTGCTCTCCCTGTTTTGCAGCTCCATGACTGCCGCCACGAGTGAATCAATGACCGTATCATCCTGGATCAGCTTCATGGTTTCGTTGACCACCAGGTCCTCCAGCCACTGCTTGCGGACAGCTTTCTTTGTGCACCCGGTTTTCTTTTTAGCGGATGCGCATTTATAATAGCGGTATGTTTCACCTGTGCGGCTGGTACCGCTTTCACCAAACATCAGCGCACCGCAGTGGCCACAGAATAGTTTGGTCGTCAGAAGATAGTCGTCCTCTGCCTTGCGACGGGCAGGGGCCTTTTTGTTTTTGGAAATTTTAACTTGCACCTCCTCAAATAATTCCATAGGGATCAACGGGGGAATAGCGTCCGGTACAACAACATCCCGGAATTTCAGTTCTCCTATGTATCGTCGGTTTTTAAGCATATGCTCTACACTGTTATATGTCATAGTGCCGCCGACCGGATTTTTAACGCCTTCCAGGTTCATCCAATCACGAATTTCTTTCATGGTTGCGCCTTCTTTATATCTTTTGAAAGCTTCCAGTACAAAAGGCGAAGTGACCGGGTCGATATGGAAACGGCGTTCAGCATCCAGCGTATAACCAAATGTCCCACGGCCGCCATTACAGCGGCCTTTGAGAACGTTTTCAGTTTGGCCGCGAACAACTTTTTCTGCGAGGTCGGCGGAATAATATTCGGCGTAACCTTCCAGCACCGATTCCAGAATGATACCCTCCGGCCCGTCCGAGATGATTTCGGTAGCGGACATGAGTTTGACGCCGTTCTTTTTGAGTTGTGTCTTGTAGCGGGCGCTGTCATAGCGGTTGCGGGCAAAGCGGTCCAGCTTCCAGACCAAAACGATGTCGAACAGTTTGCGCTCGCTGTCCTTGATCATCTGCTGGAACTGGGGCCGGTTGTCTGTCTTGGCCGAGATGGCACGGTCGATGTAGTGCCTGACTACTGTCATGCCGTTCCTTTCGGCATAGGCGGTGCACTCGCGGATCTGGCCTTCGATGGACTCTTCGCGCTGGTTGTCGGAGGAATAGCGAGCGTAGATAACAGCGGTCATGGCGGGGTCTCCTTTCTGATAAACGTTTAATTATCGCAAACTTTCGTATAATGTGTATACCATATTCTGCATAATAACGCAAGTCCTTTCCAACAAAAATCCAGCATCTCAAAGTCAAATCTACATTTCTTTTGTGGTTCTTAAACAAAAATCAATCTCAAACTGTGTTATATTATCCAAAATTCTATCCTTTGCATTGACACTTCGCCTCTCTCATGATATCCTCTTACCCATACCAATCACTTTACTGTGATAAACCGCCGCTCCGCAACCACACCGAACCATTTTGCCGCTATTCGCCTCCGACAAAATCCTTTGGTCCCTTGCGGGGCGGCTTTCTTATATTCCGAGAGAATTTGCAGACGGGTGACCGGCCTGCAATTCTTCATACCTGCACTTTGAAAACTGCACAAGCCGTCTGAATCTGGATACCGCGCCACGACCCCGCACAAAATGCGGGCGAGCCGGACAACGCCGCTGCAACACAGGGGCAGGAACGCAGATTCGGTACAAGCGGCGACTCCCGCAAATAGGAGACACTTCTATTGGTACCTGCACTCCCAGCTTTGGAAACCAAAATCCAATTTGAAATCTGTATTTTCCATTCGGACAGAAAAAACGATAAGCAAGTATCGACCTGTGGCCACAATTTCAAAAATTGAAATTGTGTCTCACTGACCGGTCGTACTTGTTGGGGAGTGCCTTCCCCAAACCCTGCTCTATGCGCTCCGTATGTTTTTGTCTGCACTTTTATCACCAATAAAAAGAAACAGCAGCGAAGTCCAAAGGGATCTGCTGCCGTTTTCCTATTTGCTACATAATTTTACCGAGACTGAATCAGAAATGCATTTCATCTTCCGAATGCGTCCACTTTTTGTATCGTGCAAGTTCCCGATTGATTTCATCCGCTTCTGCGCGCCGTCTTGCTTCACAGAAACGCTGGAGAATATTATATAAGATCAGATAGCTGACCACGGAAATCAGGATACCCCAGAAATTTAATGTGATCCATCCCAACCAATACCAACCTGCAAAAGCCAACAGGTAGTTGATAATCATTCTGAAAATCCGAGACTGATGGCAGGTTTTGAAGGGGATCATTGAGAGCAGATAGTCCACCGCCTCAAAAAGCACCAACCAGAGGAACACAATCAACACCGGCCATCCGGCAGAACCTCGGTCATTCAGAATATTGATGATAGCACTTCCAAGCAAAATCAGCGTAAATACAGCACAGGAACGCGATAGACGGGTTAAAATTTGCTTTTTCATAGTGCACTTCCTTTCAGCTGTTCTCGCAGAGAAGCGGTGTAATTGCGACTGATAATAAGCGCTTCTCCGTTTTTCAAGATTGCTTTGAGGCGATGGTTAAACAACGGCTCTACATATTCCAAAAAGGCAAGGTTCAAGATACAGTTTTTGCTGATTCGGATAAAACCGCTTCGAGCCAGCTGCAGTTCCAAAGTAACCAGGCTTTCCCGGCAGATATAGACTTCTTTCTTCTGGTAAAGAAAGGTTTTTCCATCGGTGGACTCCAAATAATAAATGCTCTCCAGTGGTATCTGAAACTGTCGGTTTTCCTGATAACCAGTCAGGCAGGAACCATATTGCCGGATTTGTTCGACCAGCCTTTTCAGCCGGTCGTTCAAATAGGGACACCGTATTGTAATTTCGGTTTCATCCAGCGACAGATCCTCTTGGATGTTCAATTTCATAAAGGAAGCCTCCTTTCTCAGATATTCAGCAAAACTCTGCGGCAATCCAAGTATAATAGATAGATCTCCTCTCAGTCAATCTCTTTGGGCCAAAGTGCCCTTTGTCTTAGATAAAATGCCCTCATCATCGAAAACCCCATTGACATTCAGGCTAAGCTGGCAGTCTATAAAGCAGTAACTACCTATCTCAAAGCTCAGAATAGTACCAAGCTGCCCAGCCTGAAACAGCTGAAAGCCGAGCGCGAGGAATTGATTTCTGAAAAGGCGCAGTTCTACCAAAAGTACCGAGATGCGCACAAAGCCTGGCTGGACCTTGCCACTGCACAGCAAAACCTGGAGGCCCTGCACCGCGCAGAGGGCCGCCACGAGATGACGAGAGGAGGGTTGCATGAGCTGGACAAAGGACGATGTCCGCGATGAAATCTACGAGCAGGATGAGGAGGAAGACGAAGGTCCATCCTGGGTGGATGACAAAGGCAAAATTTTGGAGGCCGCCTTTTGTGAATACTTTCTCCAAAAGCATCCCCTGATGTGTTTGAAGCAAACCCTGTTCGACCTGGATGGCGAGGTAGATGAAGACAAACTCATCTATGAAATCCATCAGGAAATCCGATACTATGCCCGCAACGATGTTGCCAAAAAGGTCAAGCGTTTGGTGGAGGCCCTCAAGATCGAGGCATACCGCGAGGAATGGAAACCGCAGCTTGACCGCATCCACCTCAAGAACGGCACCTATTATCTGGACGAACGCGGTTTTGTTTCAGATAAGGAACTCTGCCTGAACCGGCTCCCGGTCGAATACCAGGCGGATGCCGCACCTCCCGTGCAATGGCTGAAATTTCTGGACGAGCTGCTGATTTCCGAGGATATTTTGACTTTGCAGGAATATATCGGCTACCTTCTCATCCCTTCTACCAAGGCGCAGAAGATGCTGATCTTGACCGGCAAGGGCGGCGAGGGCAAGTCCCGCATCGGGCTGCTCTTGAAGAAACTGCTCGGGCCGGCCGCCCACATGGAGGCCGTCCTCCGGCTGGAAACCAACCGTTTCGCCAGCGCCAACCTGGAGCACAAGCTGGTGATGATCGACGATGACCTGAACATGACTGCGCTCCCCGAGACACGGAACATCAAGTCCATCGTCACGGCCGAGGACCGCATCTGTGTGGAGCGCAAGAGCAAGCAGGCCACCCAGGGCCTGCTCTATGCCCGGCTGCTCTGCTTCGGCAACGGCAATCTGGTGGCCGCCCACGACACCAGCGATGGTTTCTGGAGGCGGCAGATTTTGATCTCGGTCAAGGACAAGTCAGAAGGCCGGGCCGATGACCCTTACCTGATCGACAAGCTGTCAGAGGAACTGTCCGGCATCCTGCTCTGGGCGCTGGAGGGGCTGAAACGGCTGCTGGCGAATCAGTACCGCTTCACCCTCAGCGAACGCGCCAGGCAGAACCTTGCCGCTGCTATGGAGGACGGCTGTCACCTCGACCAGTTCATGCAGGCCAAATCTTATATTCGGTTTGCACCCGATAAGTCGGCCAGGTCTACCTACCTGTTCCGTGCTTATAACAAGTGGTGCGCCGACAACTTGGAAAAGCCGTTGACGCAAAAGAAGTTCAGCCAGTATCTTTTCAAGAACGCGGACCGGTATGGTATCCGCTTTTCCAAGCACATCGAGGGCGGCTACCGGGGCTATCGGGGCGTGTATGTCCGCCCTGATTGCGCCCTCGAATAAAATTGGGGCGGGAAGTGAAAATTTCCCGCCCCACGCGCCCCCTCGCCCGGCATCTCGAAAACAGGACGATTATTCGTTCTATTTTTTGGATTCGATTTATTGCAGATCCGCCCCGCCTGCCCATGAACCCGCCCAAAAGGGCGCGTTCGGGGCGGGAGGGCGGCTGGGGCGCGTATTTCTGTATTCCGCACAGAAAAAATTTAGAGGCCGGCTCTGGAGCAAAGCAGGGCCGGCCTCCCTCATTCCACACTTGGGGCTTTGCAAGCTGATTACCCCCATGAGCCAGGCAGTGGACCGGAACAGGAGGTGGACTTGAACAAAAAGAAAAAAGTCGTCAATACTTCGATCTATCCCGATGAGGTCATCGAGCGTCTGGCGCGGTGCTTCTATCCTGCCATTCTGGAGTGTTTCAACAGTGAGGAAGGCCAGCGGGCCTTCGCCGCCTGGCAGGCAGAACAGGCCAGGCCCATCGCCAAAGAAAAACAGGACGTTCCCACTGGGGAACGCCCTGCTTTACATACGGATTACAAACGACTTTTTTCAGACAAGGCGCGCCCTTCGGGGTGCGCTTTTTATTTTGCCCCGGACTTGTCCATATGGTTGTGCCTGTCGTCATAAGGGCCGATGATGCCTGATGGGTGGACGACCACCACGTCCAGTTTCTATTTTATTTAGGCATATAGCAAAGATGTTTTAAGGAAGAACTGTCTGCGAAAACTGCAGGACAGCTGACAAAAAGCACACTGTCCTGCAGGTGGTTTTGGGTTAGCGTTCGGGCAGCGAGACGTTTTTGGTCTGCCAGACGGCGCACTCGATGGTTTTATAACCAGATGCGCCGATGGGCTGTTGATAGGTAAAGCCCCCTTCATACAGATGCCGGTGTCCCTGGAAATTCAAAAGATCCCATCCACCTTGCCCCAAGGAGTGCTCTCGCCGCTATAGCCGGCCTGGGTATTGCTCATCATGCAGACGGCTAAAACAGCGGATGCCATTCCTTTTTTCGTGGTCATTCATCTCTTTCAATATACGTTTTCAGCAGCATCCCGCCCAAAAGCAGGGCGAACAGCGCAGCAATGAGGTCAGCATGGATCTTCATAAGGGCCTCCTTCCGTCTGCCAGTGCAGCAGGCTTTAGCTGATGACCAAATCGGAGAGGGCCCAGCCCTCCACCACCCGTGCGCCGATCGGGTCGGGATTCATCTTGAACTTGACGAATTCCATGGTGTTCTGAACAAACTCCTCGCCGGTGTGCAGGTTCTTGATCTTGACGGTGTAGCGAATGGCACACCAGTCATCCCGTATGATCATGTTATCAAACTGGCCCAGCTCCATGGCAAAGTGCTGGAACAGCTGTCCCAGCATGTCCTTGTATTCCTGCAAGGTCAATCGCTTCTGCGCACCGCGCAGGGGAATGTTGTAACAGGCATCCGGCTCATAGAGGGTGTCGCACCACTTCAGCCAGCCGTCGTAGCCTCCGTTCCAGTTGTTGAACCCGCTGAACAGGCGGTCGCGGATTGCCTTCTCCATGTCCTTCTCGATGGGGGTGGGGTACTTGACTTCAGAAACTTTCATGGTAGAATTCTCCTTTTATTTTGATGTTATTACACAGGAGATGCCGGAGCAGGGGCTCTAGATTCCCCTGTTGTATCGATAGTTTAGCGGCCGTTCAGTTCATGGAAGAGATCTTCTTTGGGGCGCAGTTCCATGGGCAGATAGGCGCTGCCGGATGGTGTTGCCCGGCCATAGGCAGTTGGTGCCCCAGAGAGCAGCCCACACAAGCTGCACATCATACCAGGCCACCAGCGGGCCCGTCTGCTGTACGGAGTCCAGCGAACAGACATCGATCATAATGCCGGTGATGTAAAGAGCTGTGCAGAGCAAACGGAATACTTTCCGCATCAAGTCGAAAGCCCTCATCCGGGCTGAACGAGGCAGTCTGCCGGCCGGCTGTCGGTGCTGGTGACAAATATCCTCCAGCTGAACCGGCTGGAAAACCAGAAGATCCGTCCCGTGCCCATTCCCTTCAACCTCAGTGAAGCACTCAGCCGCTGCATCCTCGACTTCGATGCCCGTTTGGAAGAAAAAGACATTGACCTCGAGGTCAGCCTCGACCAAAACCTGCTCCTCGCCAGCGACGAGACCCTTTTGGATCTTGTATGGAATAATCTCCTCTCCAATGCCGTCAAGTTCACACCCGCAGGCGGACAGGTCAAGATCTCCCTGCGGCAGGAAAGGGAGTGTGCGGTTGTTACTGTCGCCGACAGCGGCTGTGGTATGGACGCTGAGACCCTACGCCATATCTTCGACAAGTTCTACCAGGCTGACTCCTCCCACGCCACCCAGGGCAATGGCTTGGGCCTCGCCCTCGCCAAGCGGGTCGCCGACCTGCTTGGCGGCTCCATCACTGTTGAGAGCGTGCCAGAGACGGGCACGGTGTTCACCGTACGGATACCGGAAACGGTTCAGCATACATAAACCGTTCTTTCAAAGATTCTCCTAGTTGACATTCTCTCCCCAGCAACGCAAAAGCGCCCGAGGCACAATTGCCTCAGGCGCTTTTGCGTTGCTGCTACTGTATTGGAATTGGAAAGGGTTCGGATTTTTTGCTTGTGATGTACCAGCATGAACCAGACAAAAACCGCAGACAGTCCATCCTCAAAAGCTGCCGCCTATCCGAGACAGCCCCCAAAAACGGCTGTCCGGACATGTACATGTTCCTCACAGCCGGTCCTTATAGGCGGCTTTGAGCTGCTGGATCTCGTCCAGGCGGGCCAGGGCGACGTCACCCATTTGGGCCGAGAGGGCCAGGCTTAGAGCTTCGACAACCGAGATGGGGGAACTCATTGAGTGCTGTTCCTTTTCGTCCCCGCGATAGACAAAAAGTTCAATCTCAGCGCGAGGGCCTTCGCCGTGCCAAACGCGGCTGGTGAAAAGGATGGTCCGGTAACCGGCCTGCTGCTGCCGGTCCAGAATGACCCCGGCCGCCGCCGATACCTTGGCAAAGCCGAACAGCACGACCACGTCCTGCGGGCCGATGGCGGCCAGACGCTCGGCCAGTTCGCTGCCGGTGGACGGCAGCTGCTCCACCTCCAGCCCGATGCGGCGCAGCCGGTATTTCAGCAGGACGGCTGGGGCGCGGGAGGCGTTGCGGGCGTGGAGAAAAATTTTGCGCGCCCCCAGCAGGGCGGACACCGCCGCGGCAAAGGCGTCCCGGTCCAGCAGATCGAGGGTCTTTTGCAGGTTGTAGCGCTGCTGTTCCAGCCAGGCGGCAAGGATATCGCCTTCCTTGGCCTGCAGGGTGTTGCTCAGTTTCTGGACCGGCCCGCGCTGGATCGTCTGCTCCACCACCGTCCGCTTGAGGTGCTTGAAATCCTCGCAGCCCACATGCCGGGCAAAGCGGGAGACCGTGGCCTCCGAGATATGCAGCGCCGCCGACAGCTGCCCGATGGTCATGCAGAGAAATTCATCCCGGTGCGCGGCGATGTATTCCACGATGTCCTGTTCGGTGCTGGTCAGTTTGTCCGGCATTTGGGGAAAGGAAAGGTTCATAGTCGCCTCCTGTCATACCAGGGCCAGCAGTTCTTCATGAATGTGGCCGTTTGTCGCCAGTATAGCACAGCTGGCAGCATAAAGGGAAGGGGGTGTGCCGTCCCATGCAGTCAGAAAGCCGCCGGCTTCCTCCAAGATCAGCCAGCCGGCCGCATAGTCCCAGGGTTTAAGGCCGTGTTCCATGTATGCATCCAGACGGCCGCAGGCCGTATAGCACAGTTCGACGGAGGCCGCGCCGATCCGGCGGATATCGTGGCAGCGGTCATAGACACGGCGCGCCCGGGAAAAGGCAGCGCCGGCTTCCTCCCGCCGGCCGGGATTGGTCCCCACCGAGCAGAGGCTGTCCGCCAGGTGCACGGTCCCGCTGGCATGGATGGGCCGCCCATTGCAGAACGCTCCCCCGCCCCGCCGGGCGGCAAACAGTTCCCCCGCAAAGGGGTCGTATACAAGGCCAAGGCGCACCCGTTCCCCCTCGGCCAGCGCCAGCGAAATTGCGCTGTGCCGGAAGCCGTGGATCAGGTTGGTGGTCCCGTCCACCGGGTCCAGGACCCAGACCGGGCGGGCTGGGTCGATGGAGGCGTTGTCTTTTTCCTCGGCCATGAACTGGATGGTCCCATCCAGCGCCTGCAGCCGGGCGCGGATCCGCTCCTGCACTTCGGTATCCACCGCCGTGACAAAGTCGGTGGGGCCTTTGGCGCGCACCTGCGCCGCCCGATCCCGGTCCTCCAGGCGTGCGCCCGCCTCCTGTACGATGCGGCCGGCCTGCCGCAGCAGTTCTGCGTCATCCATCACAAAACCGCCTTTTTGGCCGCCAGCACCGCCGGGGATTCCCCGCCGCTGCTCAGCAGGACCGAAACATAGTCGCCTCCCAGGGCGTGGACTTCCTTCAGCGCGCGCTTGAGCAGGCTGGCTGTGCGCACTTTGACTTCCGCGTCGGGGTGGATGCAGATGCTGTACCGGCCGGCCTTCATCTCCCGGGCCAGCGCGTCAAAGGTATCGAATCCGTGTTCAAAGCAGGTGCGGATGCAGCCGTACTGCACCGCCTGATGGGTGTCGCTGCCGGCCACCACCGGCTTGCCCAGCCGCTGCCCCAGCCCAAAGGTCAGGTCCTCGGTGCGCTGGCGGTCCTCTGCAATGTCCTTGCCGTTCAGGTCCAGAAAATCAAAGCGCATCAGCAGTTCCGGCGGCAGGTCGGGGATATGCCCGCCGGCCCGGAAGGGGTGCCCCGCCCCCACCAGGACCGGGTATTCGGCAAAGAGTTCCAGCAGCTGCGCCGCCGGGAGGAACCGGTCTTTGGTTTTGTGCGGCTCCAGGCGGCGGTTCAACTCCCGGATGGACTCCATCGGGCCGACGCACAGCACATGCCCGCCTTCCGCAATGTCGGTCTCCATGCCGGGAAAAACGCGCAGTCCGCCCGCGTCTTCAAATACATAGGCGTCCCCGTTCTTCTCGCCCCGCGCTTCGACGTAGCCGTAAAGGGTGTCGAACTGCTGGGTGTTGAAATGCTCGGTCAGGCAGATGGCGTCCAGGCCGGCGCGGCGCGCCTCGCGCAGCAGCCAATCGGTGTATTCTGTGGAGAAGGGCAGATATTTTGCCAGTTTCCCATGCGTGTGAAAATCCATGTACATAGCGTTGTCCCTCTCAGAGCAAGGTGGAAAGCAAAAAGGCGGCGGCGACCCAGACGAACGACAGCGCCAGGAACAGCAGATCGTTGTTGGTCACTTTGAGGGCGGCCAGCTTGAGCTTTTTGACTTCTGGGTTTGCGGCGGCGTAGCGGTAGCCCTTGATTTCCAGCACCTCGACGGTGGTGCGGGACCGCTTGGCTGTGTTGAGCATCAGGGGGTAAAAGGCACAGATGATGATCTGGATCTGGTAGGCCAGATAGCGGATCTTACCCCAAAGGGTGTCGTGGGCCGGCGGGTTGCCCCGCAGCCGGTAGGACAAAAGGACGTTCTGGAATTCCTCCATCAGGATGGGCAGCATCCGGTAGGCATAGGAGATGGAGAACGACAGCTGCTCTGGGCAACCGAACCACATCAGGCCGTTGGCAAGTTTGTCGGGGTCCATCCCTGAAAAGACCGTGACCGATGCCAGCGACACGGTGGCAACCTTGAGGGTGAGCACCAGCAGGGGCGCGATAGCCGAGGCGTCTCCGCCAAACAGCCAGGTCACGACCAATAGATAACCAGTCTGGGAGAACACCCCCAGGCCGAACAGAAACAGCACCAGCCCCGCCACATGGGCCAGGATCGTGGTGGCCGTCACCAGCACAAAGCATCCCAGCAGGAAGGGCAGGTCGCTGACGAACCAGGGGACCAGCCCAAAAAAGAGGTACCAAACGATCAGGACGCGAGGATCCATCGCGGCGATGAGGGTGTCGTTATTGCCGTAGGCGTTTTTCAGCACCTGACTGCGCAGAAAGTCGATGGACAATTTGTCCAAGATGTTTTCCGAGAGCTTATCAACTGCTTTCATACGGGTTTCCTCCCCTCAAAACAGCGCAAAAAATCGTCGATGGTGTAACAGAGGGCCGCAGGGTCCAGTGTCTGCCCCATGGTGAAGATTTCGGGCGGACGAATCCCCACCTGCTCGATCAGGGCACGGTCTCCGAAGATCTCGTCCCGGCTGCCGTCGGCCACTACGCGGCCCCCGCAGAGGACGATGATCCTCTGAGCCCATTCGCAGACCAGCTGCATATCGTGGGTGGCAATGACCACCGTTTCCGTGATCTCTTTCAGATCCTCAAGGGTGCGCATGATCTCCTTACGGGTGGCAATATCCAGATTGGCTGTTGGCTCGTCCAACAGCAGGATACCCGGATCCAGCGCCACCCCGATGGCCAGACTGGCCCGGCGCATCTGCCCGCCCGAGAGCAGACGGCCGTCCCGATCCCTCAGATCGGCCAGGCGGAAGCGCTCGAGCAGCCGATCGGTGCGAGCTGTTGTATCTGGGACTCCACGGGCCTCCATCGCATAGGCGATATCCTTTTCGATTGAATCCTTGATGAACATATCCTCGGGGTTCTGGTAGACCATTGAGATCTCGCGGGAAAGGGCCTCCGGTCGTACATCCCGAAGGGATCGCCCGTACAGGCTGACCGAGCCCGCTGAGGGCTTCATCAACCCCACCAGCAGTTTCATAAAAGTGGATTTACCTGCGCCGTTGGAGCCGATGAGGGCCACCTTGTCCCCCTTATGGATCTCCAGGTCGAGCCCGTCGAACACCTTACGCGGTTCCCCTTTGATGCTGCGGTAGGCGATTGAGACATTGTGAAAGGCGGCCACCGTCTCTCCCCGTACCGGGGTGGCAGACTGCGGGGCAGGGATGGTGGCCGCCCGAGGCGCAAACACGTCCTTCCCTTCTGCAACGGTCGCCGGCAGGCGCGGCACGGTCAGGCTGCCCGCCTGGCGCATCCGCCAGGCCGCAAGGGTCACCTGCGGCGGGAAAATATTGCAGCTTTGCAGTTCTTCCACTCGCTGCAGAGCCTCGCCGGTGGGCAGCATCCACTGCACCCGGCCCTCTTTCAGCAGCATGACGTGTTTGCAGAAGTCAGCGATGTACTCGGTGTGGTGCTCAATGACGATGATGGTCTTGCCGTACCGCTCATTCAACTCGCGCAGCACCCCATAGATGCGGTCAGCATGGGCCGGGTCCAGCTGGGCGATGGGTTCGTCCAGGATCAGGACGTCGGGCTGCAGAGACAGAGCCCCCGCCAGCGCCAGCAGATGGGTCTGCCCGCCCGACAACTGCCAGATGAAATCATCCTCCCGGCCCTGCAAGCCGCACTGCTCCAACGCCGCCATGCCCCATTCTTTATAATCCGGCATAGCATAGTTCTGGCAGGCGTAGGAGGCGTCGTCCAGCACGGTGGGGCGAATGATCTGATTTTCAAAGTCCTGGTATACATACCCCACCTTCCGGGCCAGGGCGCCCACGTCGCTCGTGCGGGTATCCAGCCCGCAGGCAAGGACGCGCCCCGAAAAATCGCCGCTGATGAACTGGGGGATCAGACCGTTTAGGGCCTTGCAAAAAGTGGACTTTCCGCATCCATTGTTGCCCACAATGGCGAGAAAGTCCCCCTGTTCCACGCAGACGGTGATATCTTGCAGCGCCGGATGCGCTGCGCCCGGATAGGAATAGGTCAGGTGATCTATTTCTATCGCGTGCATAAGGCTCAACCTCTCTGATCCTGCTCGGCCTGTTTGCGGATGACCAGGACGGCCACCAGGCACAGGGCGGCGGCGATCAAAATCGCCGTTGCAAAAGCGGGCATGCTCTCAGACCAGGGAGCCTCCCAGTCCACAAGGCTCATACCGCTCTTGGCCAGCATCTGGGTGCCGGCAGCAGCAGCAAAACCGACGATGCAGCCCAGGACAGCCTTGGCCCCCAGGGGCTCCAGTGCGGTTTTCGGGGTGCGGGGCTGCATCCCCAGCAGCGGCTCGATCTTGCCGTGGAGCTTGGGCACCAGATAGAGGGTGGGCAGCAGGCAGAAGAGGATGCCCGAGAAGAGCAGGTCGTTCAGGAAGGCAAAGCCCTCGGTGGCAAAGACGCTTTCGGGCAGTCCGGCCACGGCCTCAAAGTCCTCGATGGCAAACTGTACTTTCAGAATATCCACCACCGTGCCCATAAACAGCTGCAAAGCGGTACCGCCTATGGCCGCCACACCGACCATCACCCGGTTGGACGGGTCACGCACCAGACGTCCAGCCACATAGACACCTATGGTGACGGTGAGGAACTTTTCCACTTCGCCCAAACCACCAAACTGGCCCAGCATGATCTCACTGAACACCAGCTCGCCGGTGGCGGCACCCAACGCTGCGGACATGGGGTCAAACAGCATCGCCAGCGTCAGCGGGATGAACAGGAAATATTCCACCGAAAACTCCACGATGCCCACCTGAAACTTGGGGATCAGCTCGGAAAAAAGGGTAGCCAGGCCGTACAGCGCCATGGTCAGGACAAAGACCATCAGTTTCTGGGACTGGCTGGCCGTCTGCTTGTTGACGGATTCCATACATGATACCTCCCGGTAATCTTAAAATGTTAACCGCTTCGAACAATTCCAAGTTTACCAGAGGAACGTAAAGCCTGCGACCACACAGCCGTAAAATGTTTGTATAATTTTCCGTTTTTCATAATGTGAAATATTATTTTCACGCAAAAACCGTCCACCGCGCAGAATTTGTCCAATGAGCGCTTTTCTTTAATCCGTCAATCCGTCACTGTTTGGCTCGCCCGGCCTTCTGGTACGGTTTCGGACAGGGGACTTCTCCCTGATTCAGCTCGCCGAAGAAAACGAAAAATCCGAACCCTTCTCCTATTGGAAAAAGGTTCGGATTTTGTGTTTGTGGTGCGATGGAAGGGACTCGAACCCCCGGCCTACTGATTCGTAGCGCACGCCGGGCGATTCCCTCAATTTTTGGAAGTTACGTTTTAACGTCATTTCTCGTCGATACATCGCAGGTTTTGAGCTTCGAGTTTCTGCATCCTTTGTCCGATTTTGCAACAATTTGCACCCTTTGCACGTTTTGAAACCGTGCAAAAACCGTGCAGAAACCGTGCACTTACTCCCGGACAAACTAAAAACCACTTCATCCGACAACGACTTGACGGCATTGGTTCGAGTGACCGCACACCAAAAATCAAGTCTTGGAGGATACGACTATGATGAAATTACTTTCCTGCCGCTACAACATGGACACCAATCGGGTGGAAGCCCGGTTCGAAGATGGCACCACTCTTGCCATCGGCTGCATCGCCGTCGAGGATGAGTACGGCAACACCCCGGCACAGCGGGCAGAGCTGGACTGGCTGCTCTATAACAAGCCCTTGGAGTACGCACAGATGGTGCTGAGAGGGGAGATGGAACACTACCTGTCGCTGGGGTGTGACCACGGCAGGCCGGAGGATTGAGCCGCAGAAAACGCGCGGCAAGATCGTTAATCGCGCGGCGCGCGTTTTTCTCAGCGTAAATTCAGCGCAAACCATACCAAGTCAGCGTATTTTCAGCGTAAATCCCGGAAAGTCAGCGTAAATTCAGCGCAAATCAAACTTTCAGCGTAAAAGTCAGCGCAAATTTTCACTTAACAATTTTATACTTTGTCCCTCGGCCTACGCCATCAGGCTGCAAGATGCCGTCCTTGCACATCTGACACAAGATATAGCGGTTCTACTTTTTGCAGAATAACACGATGCGGTGCGTCTGCGCCCATATGAATTGTTTTTTCCACGAGGCAATTTGCATCTCATAAAATACGCTTCTTTCGGTTTTCGCGCGTTTATATCCTTTCCTTATACCAGTCCATCGCCTGCTTCATCGCAGCTTCGGGGGCAAAGACATAGCGGCGGTCCAGCACTTCCAGACCCAGCGCACCGGTATAATGGATTGCCTTGAGCTTTTCCAGTGCCCCGTCCAGATCCAAAACACCGTCGCCGGGCACCAGATGCCCGCCGGGGTTGCCGTCCACAAAATGGACGTGTCCCAGATTCTCCGGGCCGATCACATCAAGGAAGGTGGAGAAGGTATCCACCGCCGTCGTGGCGATGACATCCGTATCCGCCAAGCCCATAAGGCGCGGGCTGTTGACCGTACGCAGCAGACGGCGCAGCTGGCTTGCTTCATTGCAGATGTGGGTGGTGTACTTGGTAAAAGGCTCTACCGCCAGCGTCACGCCCTCCTGCTCTGCCTTGCGGGCAATGCGTCCCATTGCCTCTGCGCACCAGCCAAACGCATCCTCCGCATCCACATCCAGATAAGCAAAACCGGTAGATACCACCATGTGGTCGCAGTCCAGCTGCACGGCCGCTTCGATGTGCTGGTTGAAAAAGTCCACGGTGCGGTCCCGATAGACCTTATCCGGATGAGAAACGCTGATGGCATACACGCACTGCTCCGGCGTAAAGCAGCGCAGAGCAAGATGATGTGCCTTGATCTTACGGTTCAGCTCAGCCAGACGGGCAGTGTCGAAATCCTCCAGATGGAGGTGGGGGCCGGATGCCCACAGTTCGATAGACTGATAGCCCAGCCGCTCGGCAGATTCCAGAAAATAATCCAGCGTATAGCGCTTGTAATGATAATTTGCTGCACACAACTGTGAAAGTTCCATCGTTATTGTTCCTTTTCCTTTAAATCAAGTAAGGCTCAAACTGCTGCACGATCCGGGTCGCAAGGGCCTTGCCCCGCGCCATGCACTGCGGGATGCTCTCCCCAAGGCTCACGCCGTAGGTGAATGCTGCGATATAAGAATCGCCTGCTCCCACCGTATTTACCACCGGCACGTTTTCCGCCGCCTGATGATAAAATCTCTGTCCATCGTAGGCAAGGCTTCCATGCTCGCCCAGCATGGCGATCACACAGCCTGCGCCCTTCGCTTTCGTGCGGCGCATAAATTCCCGGATATAGTCATCATCCTTGTCGTAGGAGAAAAAGGCGTAATCCAAATATGGGAGAAGCGCGTCGTTGGAGGGCTGCTCCAGTCGTTTTGAAAAGTCGTAGACCCAGATCTGCCCCGGCTGGCGCAGCGCAGCGATATAGCGCTCTGCCTTTGCCCAGCGCTCTGCATACACGATGTCAAAGCCCTTGACAAATTCCATATCCTCCGCGGAAAGCTCGATCTCCTCCATGGCGTTGCCGTGAAATTCCAGATGCTTTTTGTCCCCGTCTACGAGGTCCATCTTTGCCATACCGGTAGAGCGGTCGATCCTTTTGAGCACCCGCAGCGGAATATCGCGCTGTTTCAGCCGCTCCACCAGCGCATCCGCAAAGACATCGTTGCCCAGCACGGTCATTTCGGTCACGTCTCCGCCCTGCGCCTTGTAGTTGAGGGCGAAGTCGATGCTGTTGCCCGTCAGATAGTACCGGTCCATCCGGTAGTAGACATCAATGCAGTTGTCTGCCATTGCGATTGCTTTTTTCATTCCGCAGCCCCCTTACTCGCCCATGACGTAGATCATATATTTGCGGTTTTTGATGCCATCGTACTCGCAGAAATAAATATCCGCTGCGCTGCCCAGCTTGATCTTGCCCTCTGCGATCGGAAAAACGCAGTGGTTCCCCGTGAGCAAGCTCTTGAGATGGCCGGGTGCATTGCCTCCGATGGTGCCGTAGGTGGGCAGATAGTGGTTATGATGGTAAGGATAGTCTTCCGGCGCGATCCGGTCCAGCGTCTCCATAATATCCTTTTCCACGCAGGGCAGGCTCTCGTTCACCATGATGCCGGTGGTCGTGTGCTCCGTGATGACATAGACGACGCCGTTCTTTACTCCGGTCTGTGCCACAAATTCACGCACCGGGTCGGTGATGCGGATCAGCTCAAACTCCTTCTCTGCGCAGATGCTTACTTCCTTCAGCTCAAATCTCATTTGTTCTGGCCCTCCCATCCAAAAAAGCGCATTGCATTTTTCCAGTAGATCTTTTCCCTCGTCTCGGGCAGCATCTCCACGCTGTCCATTCCCCGCTTGCTGCGCACCGGGCGAATGCGGGGCGAGTCCGAACCGAACATGACCTTATCGGCCAGATTATGATCCAGCCAGTATTCGCCCATGTCCTGCTTGAACACTTTGGGAAACAGCTGATAGGGACCATCAAAGTTCATCAGTGCAGTGTTTGCGTAGAGATTGGGGTACTTGAGCAGCAGAGCCGCCGTCTCCTGCACCCACGGCCAGCCGAAATGAGCAAGGCAGAGGTTGACCTCCGGCCAGCGCAGCGCCACCTCCTCGAATTCCATCGGGCGGGCATACTTTGCCAGCGCGTTATTTTCCAGACAGAAGCCGGCGTGGAAGATGATCGGCTTGTGGTATTTGCGGCACAGATCATACAGCGGCACAAGGCGTTCATCCGTTGGGTACATTTTGAGCCGTGCGGTGTTCACTGCAAGTCCGGCCAGCCCAAGCTCAGCAAAGGCACGTTCCAGCTCCTGCACAGCATCGGGGCGGCGGGGGTCCACCGCTGCCATACCGATATAGAACTGTGCATCCAGCGCCACCAGCTTTGCGATCTCATCGTTGGAGATCTCCACCATCCCCGACTCCACAGAGCAGTCCTCCGGCAGCAGCACCACCCGTCCGATGTCTGCAAGCGCATACTGCTTGCGCAGCAGCGCCATGTCGGAGGGCTTCATCAGATGATAATTCATGGCATCACAGCGACGGCGAAAGCGCTCCTGATCCTCACAGATCGGTGCAAACAGTGCCGGATGGATATGAGTATCAATGACCATAGGACAGTCTCCTCCTTATTTTTGCATTCTGTGCATCCTGTCCCGATTTTCCAGATAGAGATCCCGGAAAATCGGGTAATGCTCCTGATAAAATTCATGATTTTTCCGGTCCGGCTGCAAGATCCTGCTCTGCGGTAAAGCAGCGCGCAGGGCGGCAAAACTTTCCAGCGCACCGACGCCCAATGCCGCCAGCATGGCGTCTCCGTAGCTGGAGCACTGGAACGGCTCCGGAATGGTCAGCGGCATTCCCGCCATGTCGCAGATGATCTGCATCCATGCAGCGTTTTTCGTGCCGCCGCCCGCTGTGATGATCCGCCGGGGCGGCACCCCCAGCTCCTCAAACAGCAGCAGGTGCTGATAGGTGGAATAGCCTACGGCTTCCAGCGCAGCGCGGTTGATCTGCGCCCGTCCATGCGTTCCTTTCAGTCCGAAGAGCATTCCGGTGGCCTCTGCGTCCTGCAGGGGGCTTCGCTCACCGTAGATATACGGCAGCATGATCAGTCCGTCGCTGCCCGGCGACACAGCAGCCGCCTCCCGCGCCATGACTGCGTAGGCGTTTTCGCCGCCCTGCTTTTCGGCTTCCAGCTCTTTGCTGTACAGCAGGTCACGCACCCAGCGGGTCAATGTGCCCGCCGCATTGGTGCCGTCGCCCAGACAATAGGTGCCCGGCACGGTAAACGCCTTCCCACCCTTGAGGGCGCCGTTGCCCTGCGGCGAAACATAGCTGCCCACGAAGTGGTCCGTACAATAGTAATAGAACATCGAGGAGCCATACTGAAAAAAGGCCGTGCCCGGCTCCACCAGACCCACGCTGATGGCCTCTGCTGTGGAGTCACCGGTACCGGTAATGACCGGCGTTCCCGCGGCAAGGCCGGTCTGTGCCGCAGCCTCCAGTGTGACCGTGCCCACGATGTCTGTGGACCATGCACACGCCGCGATCTGGTCCGGGCGGCAGTACAGCCCGCACTCTGCCTCGTTCACACTGCCGTCCGCTTGGTACAGCGGTCGGAACGAGCCTTTGGCAAGGGACTGATCGATGACATATTTCCCGGTCAGGCGCGCTGTCAAAAAGGAGCTGCCCGTGAGGAAATAGGCCGTCTTTGCGTAGATCTTCGGCTCATGCCGCCGCAGCCAGAGGATCTTTGTGGCCGTGTCGCCGGAGCAGATGGGATGGCCGAACAGCTCTTGCACCCGCGCCTGTCCGTAATGCTCTGTCAGCCACGCCGCTTCCTCTGATGCGCGGGCGTCGATGCCGTAGAGGATGGCCGGGCGCAGCGGGCGGCACTGTTCGTCCACCGGCAGGCAGTCGGTACCCAATGCACTGGTGCCCACGCAGGCGATCTGCTCCGGCCTGATTTCGCTCTGTTTTATCAGGGTCCGGCACAATTTGCACAGGTCGCCCCACCAGACCGCCTCGGCATCCTGCTCGAACCACCCGGGCTGCGGGTTGTCCATCCCATGGGGCACCGAGGCATCCGCCGCCACCCGGAAGCTTTCATCGATCAGGATGCCGCGGGACTCAAAGGTACCGATGTCGATGCCCAGAAAATAGCGTTTCATCCTGCTCTCCTTTCTCACAGTCGGGCGCGGATGTCGTACACGATCTCCATAAAGCTGCGCACTCGCTCTTCGTCCACACGCCCGTTGAACACGCCGTCCTTCTTGAACGCAGTGCCCATGCAGACGGCATCGCAGTATTTCAGCTTATCTCTCACATTCTCGTGGCGGCAGCCGGTATTGCAGAACACCGGCACATTGCGGGGCTTTGCCACCTCGTAGACCTTGTTCAGGATGGAATCATCCGGCTCGCTGCCGGCAGAAGCGCCGGACACGCACAAGCCGTCTGCAAAGCCGCCGAACATGATAGACTTTGCCACCACCTGAATATCCCGCTGCACCAGATAGCTGTCTGCCTCGGGGTTCACTTTAAACAGCAGCTTCATATCCGGGATCTCCAGTGCCTTGCGGTGGCGGACTGCCTCACCGCTGTTGGAGGTATAAAGGCCATATTCTCCCATGTATGCACCCGAGAAGCAGCTCCGGGCAAATCTTGCGCCGGTGGCAGCAGCAAGGTCGATGGTTGCGATCGGATTCTTGACCACATTGACGCCGTAAGGCACCCGGATCAGCGGGCGCAGAGCGCCGATGATATAGGCCATCGCCGAGATCACTGCCACATCCGCCACCGGCTGGTAGGGCAGGCTGAATTCATTAGCAAACAGAATTCCGTCCACGCCGCCGTTCTGCAGCGCCACGAGATCCTGCCGGGCGTGCTCCAGCACGGTGTCCATGCTGCCGCAGTAGCCCGGGTCGCCGGGCAGGGCATCCAGATGCAAAAGCGCGATGATGGGTTTTTCAACACCAAACATTTCCTGAGTCCACATGGTATTGCTCTCCTTTATATCCTTCCGTTTCAATCCAGTTCGTGCGTGTTGGCGCGCATCCACGCCACGGTATCGTCAATGGCCTTGTCCGGGTCGATGTAGTAGCGCCGGTCGCAGATCTCAAAGGAGCAGCAGCCGTCATAGCCCTGCACCTTGATCTGCTCGTAATAGTCCTTCATGGGGAAATCTCCGTCTCCGGGTACCGTATGTCCCCGGTCATTGAAATGGACATACTGCATCCGGCTGCCCAGATTTGCAAAGTAATCCGCCACCGTCTCGCCGGCATACGTCATCTGATCCATATCCACCATGCCCACGATGGCCGGAGAGTCGATCTCATCCAGCATCCTTGCAATATCCCTGCTGGTGATGAGGACATTCGTGGTCGTGTTTTTCAGCTCTTCCAGCAGCAGGGTGACGTGCTTGCGTTCTGCGTAGGCGGCAAGCTGTGCCATAGATTCCCGGCAGTTGTTCCACGCCTCCTCCCGGGGGGCATCAAAGTACCCGAAGCCGGTGCTGATCTGCACCCGGGGACAGCCCAGAAACTCTGCCGTGTCGATGGCGCGCTGATAGTACCGCAGGCTGGATTCCCGGGTGATCCGGTCCTGTGTGCAGAAGTTGACGGGATAGACGCAGTTTTCCGGGGTCATTGCCGCGACCGTCAGATGACGGCGGCGCAGCTCCCCATCCAGCTCCAGCAGATGGGAGAGGGGATGGTCGAACAGGTTCAGCTGCGGTGCCGAACAGTACAGGTCGATGCTGTCGAAGGGAGAGCGCTCCACTTTATCCAGAAACTTTGTGAGCGGGTAGCGCAGATAGTGGTAATTCATCGGTGCAAATTTCATACGAAGATCTCCTTTACAATGACTGACGGAGTTTGTCAGAAAACAACTACGCCCGGCCGCCTGTCCACATCAGTGTGCGGCTCAGAGGGACCGGGCGTAGCTGCTTTCCGGAGAAAGATGTATATGCCGAATAGGGGGATCGCGTCAGAATACGAGCATGCCCAAAGCGAGGGCAGCCACGATCGTCACCACAGACATGACCAGACCGGGCAGCATATAGCTGTGATTCAGCACATATTTGCCGATCTTGGTGGTTCCGGCAGAGTCAAAGCCGATGGCGGCGACACACTGGCCGGAGGCAGGGATCACATAGTTGGCATTGCATGCCACCCAGCCTGCGATGATGATGTAGACGGGCAGATTCAGGGCCATGCCGATGGGGACCATGATCATGGTCGTGGAAGCCTGACTGGTGGTGATCGCTGCGACGATGAACACGGCAACGATGTAGACCCAAGGATACTGGTTTGCGATCGCGCCCATGGTATCGGAGATGTAGGAAGCCTGATCGTCGATGAAGGTGTTGACCATCCAGCACAGACCGTAGGCGAGCACCACGGCGAACATACCGGTCTTGAAAACGGGCTGATCCAGCATGGTGCTGCTGTTGAACTTGCAGACCAGAACGATGAGAGCTGCACCCAGCATCATGAAGATCTCAATGATGGTGGTCATGCCCAGCTGGGAGCCATCTGCAAAGGTGGGACGCAGAGCGGAAATTGCACCGAAGGTAACGATCGCCAGCATTGCGACCAGGAAGATCACCACGGCAGTCTTTGCCTTGCCGGTAACGGGCTTCTCTTCCGCCTTATTCTGCTTGTAATCTTTAACAAGGCCCTGCTTGACGCGCTCCAGATACTCCGGGTCTTCGCTCAGCTCCTTGCCGTGGTGCAGCACAGAGATGCCTGCCGCCACAGAGCCAAGCAGCGTTGCGGGCACACAGACCAGCAGCAGATTGAACAGGTTGATGTTGCCGTAGGAAACCATCAGACCGAGGATGCCTGCCGTAGCCGCAGAGATGGGGCAGGCGGTGATGGCATTCTGGGATGCGACGACGGTAGCCGAGATGGGGCGCTCCGGCCGGATGCCCGTATCCATGGCAATCTCATTGATGACCGGCAGCAGGCTGTAAACGATGTGGCCGGTGCCGCACATAAAGGTGAAGATGTAAGCGATGACCGGAGCAAGGATGGTGATGTGCTCCGGGTGTTTCCGCAGGATCTTCTCGGCAAGCTGGACCATGTAGTCCAGACCGCCCGCAGCCTGCATTGCAGATGCCGCCAGAATAACCGCGATCATGATGCGGATGACGGTGATGGGCGGGTCAGAAGGGGAAACGTGCAGGAAGAACGTCAGGATAAACATGCCGATACCGCCGGCAAGTGCCATGAAAGGTCCGCCCTTGCGGGTTCCGATGAAGATCATCACCAGAACGATGAGTAGCTCGATCCAAAACATGAAATATACCTCCTTCAGGCATAACTTCGGGTGAATATTCAATTCCGATCGAATGCTGCGCGCCTGCATCAGATCACGCCGCAATACACCACCGAACACCGGGAGGGCTTCCCGCCATCGTCAATGTATTGTTTTGTATCACGGTGCAATAATACAATGCAAGCACCGCCTTGTCAACAGCATTCAAGCATTTTCGTCAAAACATCCTATTAACGTGCCCTTGTTTTGTGAATCACTACCAAATTATTGTATCCTTCTGCCCTCATTTGCTCCCGTTTTGTCTCTTACTTCTATAATACAAAAAGAGAGCGCCCTTGAAATTCTGTTTCAGGGACGCTCTCTTTTTATTTTTATACACAGGTACGTCTTTTTGTTGTACCCATCTTTGACAGCTCAGACCATGAGCTTAAACTTATCCGCGATGCAGAGCTGACGGCTCAGATAGCAATGTTCCCCGCTCTGATCGTGCACCACGCTCTTGATGGACAGCAGCGGGTAGCCCTTTACCACACCCAGATACTTGGCCTCCTGATGGTTCGCAAACACGATCTCAAGGACTTTCTCTGAGCGTGTGAATACGATGCCCGTTTCCTTTCGGATTGTCTCATACAGAGAGGCATTGGTCAGATCTGCATTGAACAGAAAGAAAAAGCTCTCCGGAAATTTGCTGGTCTCCAACATCATCGGTCTGCCGTCCGCAAGGCGCAGACGCTCCACAACCAGCGTCTGTTCGTCCTTTTTCAGCCCAAGCTGCCCCCGTTCGTCCTCCGTGGGCTGTTCCAGTGCAATCTTGATCGTCTTTGCGCCGGGCTGGTATCCCATCATATGACACATATTGGTGTAGCTCAGCACGCCATCCAGCTTTCGCTGGATCTTCTTTTCCGCAACAAACGTGCCCTTGCCAGGCTTGCGCACCAGAAATTCTCCCTGAGACAGCTCATCCAGTGCTTTACGCACCGTGACGCGGCTGACCGAATAGCGCTCGCAGAGTTCATTTTCCGTTGGCAGACGGCTGCCCGGGGGATACTCGCCCGCATCAATAGCCGCACGCAGTGTTGCGGCGAGCTGTTGAAACAGCGGCGTTGAAATTGTATTATCCAAACTCATGGTATATTCTCCCGTTCTTATTTTTATCACGAAATACGGTTTATTTTCAATTTACTTTTTTGCGTGCCCCGCAAATATGTTACAATACAAACTTATTATATATAAGTTTTATCCGTACGTAAAGAGGAAAAACAAATTTTTTCTCCCTTGCGTCTGTGCAGGGCCGTTTTCCAGCACCCCCTGTTTATATAGGAAGCCAGCCACATTTCATTTCGTTCCTTGTAAGAAATGCACAATTTTTTGTCCTATTTTCGGTATTGACATTTGTATTGCTTTGTATTATCATCATGGCAAGGAAAGTTCTTCCGGAAACCACCGGAAGAAATCGAGACAGTTTAATATGAAATGCAGGAGGGTAATACAATGCATTACAAGTACACTGACATCAAGGCCATCGTCGCTGAAATTCTGGAGAACAAGAAGGACGAGGGCGGCGTCAAGAACATCTATTTCGTGGGCTGCGGCGGCTCTCTGGGTGCTCTGTACCCTGCAAAGACCTTTATGGAGCGCGAGAGCCTGACGCTGAAGTCCGGCTGGGTGAGCAGCAACGAGTTCGTCCACAGCACGCCCCGCGATTTCGGCAAGAACTCCATCATCTGCCTTGCCTGCCACAAGGGCAACACTCCCGAAACCATTGCCGCTGCAAAGCTGGGCAAGGAGATGGGCGCTGCTGTTATCATCCTGACTTGGCTGGAAGAGTCTGAGATCATCGAGTTCGGCGATTACATCATCCATTACTCCTTCGACGCCAGCCCGGATCACCTCGCCGGTGACATCGACTACGCCGGTGAAAAGACCATGTGCGCCCTGCAGGTCGCCGTGGAGCTGCTGAATCAGACCGAGGGCTACAGCAACTACGATAAGTTCCAGCAGGGTGCCGGCATGATCACCACCGTGATCCGCAAGGCCCGCGCTCATGTGGCCCAGCGCGCTCTGGACTTTGCCGAGGAGTACAAGAACGACTCCGTCATCTACACCATGGGCAGCGGCGCAGGCTACGGTGCCGCTTACATGGAGAGCATCTGCATCTTCATGGAGATGCAGTGGATCCACTCTGGCACCATCCACACCGGTGAGTTCTTCCATGGCCCCTTCGAAGTCACCGACGCCAACACCCCCTTCGTCATTCAGGTGTCCGAGGGTTCCACCCGTGAGCTGGACGAACGCTGCCTCAAGTTCCTGCACACCTATGCAAAGCGCATCGAGGTGCTGGACGCCAAGGAGCTGGGCCTGTCGGTCATCGATCCCGCTGTCGTAGACTACTTCAACCACTCTCTGTTCAACAATGTCTATCCCATCTACAATCACGCCCTCGCTGAGACCCGCCAGCATCCGCTGACCACCCGCCGCTATATGTGGAAGGTCGCATACTGATATAGACGGAAAGGATCTGATACGATGAGCGCAGTCAAGATCATCGCCATCGGCGATAATGTGTGCGACAAATACCTCTCTCGTGGGAAGATGTACCCCGGCGGCCAGTGCGTCAACACCTGCGCCTATGCCGCAGCAAACGGTGTGCCTTCCGCTTATCTGGGCAAGTTTGGCAGCGATGAGGTCGCCGCCTACAACCAGAAGATCCTGCACGAGCTGGGCATCGACATCAGCCACTGCCGCCATTTTGAGGGCGAAAACGGCTTTGCCATGGTCACGCTCAAGGGCAACGACCGCGTCTTTCTTGGTTCCAACAAGGGCGGCGTCGCCAAAGAGCACAGCTTCGACTTCACGCAGGAAGATCTGGAGTACATCAAAGGCTTCAACCTGATCTACACCAACCTCAACAGCTATATCGAAGAGGACCTTCCCTTCCTGCACACGGCCGGCGTACCCATCGCCTATGACTTTTCTACCCGATGGACCGACGCCTATCTGGAAAAGGTCTGCCCTTATGTCACCGTGGCCATCCTGTCCTGCGCACACCTGAGTGCCGAGGACCGCGCCCGCGAGATGCAGAAGGCCGCCGACCACGGCGTTTCCATCGTGCTGGGCACCATCGGTGAGGACGGCTCCTATGTGCTGTACAACGGCAAGACCTACTACGCCTCCGCCGTACACGCAGATGACGTCATTGATACCATGGGCGCCGGCGACTCCTACTTTGCCGCTTTCCTCTGCTCGCTGCTGAAGTCTTCCAAGAGCGGCGCTCTGCTGGAAGGCACCGAAGAAGAAAACGCCGCGCATCTGCAGGAAGCCATGCAGATCGGCGCAGCATTTGCTGCAAAAATGTGCGCCAAGGAAGGCGCCTTCGGCTACGGAACCCCCATCGTGGGACGCACTGAACTGTAAAATAAAACAGGAGGCATTTTCATGAGACCTGATCAGTATGAAAACAACGCGGAAGGCATCCTCTGCGTTTATAAGAACCCCAAATGGCTGGTTTGCATCAAGAACTGGAAGCCCGACAACGACATTGCCGGCATTGCTCATCTGGAGATCCATCACTCCACCGACGAGCAGTTCATCCTTGCCGCTGGTAAGGCAATCCTCATCACCGCCGAGCGCGAGGGCGGCAGCTTCAAGAATATCGAGCTGACCCCCATGCAGCAGGGCAAGGTATACAATGTTCCCGCTGAGTGCTGGTTCTACTCCATCACGCAGAAAGACACCAAAGTGATCTATGTGCAGGACTCCAACTGCTCTATGGAAAACAGCGACCTTGCCGACCTGACCGCTGCTCAGATCGCCGACATTCAGGAGCGTGCACGCAAGATCCTCGCAGAGTGAAAAGGAGCTTTTTATGCCGATCCGATGCGTCCTCTTTGACTTTGACGGTGTGATTGCCGATACCGAGGAACGGAACGCCGACTATCTTGCCGCTGCTCTTGCGCATTTTGGGGTCCGGCTGACAGACGCAGATCGGAGCGTACTGGTGGGCATCAATGATCCTTCTCTGCTTGAGGCACTGCTGAAGCGGGCAGAAACGCCAGTCACTCTGGAGCAGCTGCAGGCCGAACGTGCACGCCGCGGCAACTACTACGAAAACGGCGCCGACCTGCATCCGCAGCCTGGGCTGCGGGAGTTTCTCTATGCGCTTCGCGCACAGGGCATTCGCACCGGCGTAGTCTCCTCCACCCGGTCACAGCTCATTCTGACCGCACTCGACCGCCTGCATCTGGTCTCACAGTTCGATGTGGTGGTCTGTGGCGATATGGTCACTCGGCGCAAGCCCGATCCGGAACCTTATCTGCGGGCAGCGCAGCTTCTGGGGCTTGCCCCCGACGATTGTCTGGTCATCGAGGATTCTCCCGCAGGCATCCGTGCCGGAAAAGCCGCCGGCTGTACCGTGCTGGGCTATACCGGCAGTTCTATCCGTCAGGACGTCTCTGCGGCAGATTTCGCCCTTTCTGATTTTCATCTTTACCGACAAATCCCACTTTTTCAGAATCTTTCTCCATTCTGATTTTATGACAAAACAGACCAAACCGGTACAAATAGGTTTGGTCTGTTTTGCATTTAAGCTGCTCCGCTCCGTGCAGGAGACCCGCCACCGCAGGAACGGTTCTACTTATTTCTTTTCGGAAGGTTCCATGGCGTTCCCCGATCGTTCTGACCTTCCTGCCCGCACGATGCTCACCAGCGAAGGCTCCGTTTCCCGCAGCACCCATGTAGTCGCAGACCCACGGACCCAACATCTGCGTACGCTAACGCCCATCGAATGCGAACGGCTCAACGGCTTCCCGGATGATTGGACAGCCGGGATGCCGGAACGACTGCGCTATTTCACCATGGGGAATGCGCTTGTCGTTCCTCTGGTCAAGGCCATGGGCAAGCGGATCAGCGCACTGGCCGAGGACGAGCAGCGCAGTTGATGGGCGTTTCTCTTGGGTTTCCAAAGGGGCCGCAGCACCCCTTTGGCACACGACTTTGCTTGTAAAGTCTAGTGTGTTACACCTTGGTTCCGGCTGACGCGGAAAAGGGGCTGCGAGAGGTTCCGGCAAGCACCTGTTCTGTGGCAGAAGGATGCGCGGATGGGCGTGGCAGTTGACGGTCTTTGCCCACCCAGCGCAGGCTTGCAGAGGAACCAATGGTGTACGTTCTCCCGTCCTGCCGCAGCAGCGCTCCCCGCCCTGTATTAGTAGCACTCTTTGTCGTTTCTTCGAAGAATATTTCTTGCAAAGGCTATGCATCCCATAGTTTTTGTAGTATTATTTTTTCATAGCCCATCCACCCCATCAAAACGACAAGGAGGCGACTCGTGTTATGATCTATCGGAACGACCCCTATCTTGATGCCCAGTTCCAAAAAGCGGTTCAAGCCGCCCACGACCAAGACTGGGATACCTTTGAGCGTTCTTCGTTCTACGATGCTCGAATGATGGAAGATCTGCTATATGTTTGCGAGGATTTTATGCCGTTGGAGGCCAAGTGCCGTTTTGCCTTGGAGCATTACGACAACCACGGCGACCATTCTCCCATTATTCGAAAATACGTTCGCCGGGCAAGGATCATCCGCCCTGAAAATTGGCGCGATGCCCTGCCGAAAAGCGTACGCGATCTCGATACTTTTACGATTTACCGTGGTTCTAGCAGCGACATCAGCCGCGCGCCTCTCTCGCTCTCGTGGTCACTCTCTTACGATGTTGCAGAGTGGTTCGCACGTCGTAATAATTTCCTTTACCAACTGCCTGTCCATGTTTATCAGGCCACGATCAAAGCCGATAAAATCATCGCGTATCTCAATTACCGCAACGAGTTCGAGGTTCTGCAGTATCGCAACATCAAGGATGTGCAGGAGATCACACCCCTGCGAGGATACAGTTCTCTATACAACGCATTCTTGAAATCGCAGAGTACTCCCGGCAGTGACGCAGACGCAGGCGACCGTTACTTCAATGAATGGTATCAGGCGCAAGGCAAATGATCAACGTCTGTGCTTTCCCCGGTTGCCTGCAAGTGTCCCCGGTTTCAGCATTGCCGTTTTATAAAGGATCTTCTTTATCAGCTTTCTTTCATCTTCTGTCAGCTTATCGTAGTTGATGCCGATTGCCTTCAATGCCGTTCGGATCTTCTTTTCATCCGCAGACCCTTCAAGTTTCTGTGCATCCTCCAGTTCCTTCATCAAGTTATCGACCATTGCACCATCCGAAGTGGTCTTGTCCTTGCGGTGTTCCGTCTTGATGTTCTTCAGGATAGCCACCAACTCGTCATACAAGACCCGGCCAAAGTACTCATCTTCATCGATTTGCCCCAGCTTCAAGGTGCTCATGTATAGATCGTTTTCATCTGCTGCATACTTCTTTTTCAGCATTTGCCGGGTCGCTTCCAGACCAGCATTGAGGTTTTGAATGTTTGCGCTGACATATCCATCCACATAGATTTCCAGATCGGTCATGAACCGCCGGAAATTCTCATGCACAATCAGTTCGCACAGCAGCCGATAATTGAATTTTCCATTCCTTAATACGTCCACTGCACCATCGCTCAGATGCAAGTCCAAAAGGACTGCATCTGGGCGTTTTTTGTTTTCCGTCACACCCAGCAGGTAATCCGTGGTCACGCCATAGAACTCAGCCAGCGTTGTCACCGCATAAATGCTGAGGTCGGTCACATCGTCGCTCTCGTATTTCGACAGCGCCGATTTGGACAGACCCGTCTGCTCTGCCAGCGTTTCCAACTTCAGATTCCGCTCCACACGCAGGTCTTTGAGCCGTTCTCCCAGTGTCAGCTTGATGTTCATGGTCGCACCTTCGATGTTTTTTGCACAGTATACCACTTCCGGCGGTTCCTGTCCATAAGCGTGGAATTTTGCAGTTTCTGCACCTGTTTTCCGACATTATGGATATACGGCACAGCGGCCATTGTGGTGCTATCCTATAGACAGAAAGAAAACATATTAACTCCCCAGCAGCGAACATATTAGGGGCTTCCCGCGAAAGCCCTCTGAAATGAAATATCTTTCATAACAGGACCTTGAAAACAGAATGACCGTCCGAACTGCCCAGACCGCCAAGACCTCCCATCGGGGGAGCGAGCGCCCTGCATGGGGCCGACACAGAGTCCAAAAAGATTTCCTGTCGGGAGGCAGCAAGGGAGACCGGCTTTGAACGTGGCAGGGATCAAAATGATCCGTGCCAAAACCTTTGACCAAAGGAGAGATTTTGAGCTTATATCAAAAGATCAAGTCCGCCATCACCGTTCGGCAGGTGGGAGAGATGTACGGCATGGAGCCCGACCGCCATGGCATGGTGCGCTGTCCGTTCCATTCCGACAATCACCCCAGTATGATGCTGAACGAATCCTACTATTACTGTTTCGCTTGCGGGGCCAATGGAGATGCCATCGACCTCACCGCCAAACTGTTCGACCTGAACCCACGGCAAGCCGCCGAGAAGCTGATACACGACTTCGGACTTGACCCGGACAAGCCGCCCGCCAATGCCATCGCTCTGCCGCCGCCCAAGCGTGGCCTGACGGACGAGCAGTGGGCAGACATCGCCTACTGCCTGCGGGTGCTGACCGATTATCTCGACCTGCTGCACGACTGGCGAGAGCGTTACAAGCCCGCCAGCCCGGAAGAACCGCTGGACGAGCGGTTCGTGGAAGCCCTCCACATGACCGAGACCATCGAGCACCTGACGGACTGCGTTGCTTTTGGGACGCCCCAGCAGAAGGCCGCTGCCGCCGCACAGCTGCTGTCCGGGTCGTACCTGCTGATGCTGGAGGAGCGCACCGACCGCCTTGCTCTAGCAAAGTGCGCCTAATAATTTATTCACCTGAAGTGGCGGGTCTCACCGTGAGACCCACCACTTCACTTTTCTAAAGGAGAGCCACCCTATGAAGAAAAACATTTCCCGCAATCCCTTATGGTCGGACTGGTACAACGGCAAGAAGATTGACGAAGTCCAGTTTGGCCATGCCTTTCTGGAACAGTGGCCGCTGAAATGCGTCAACGGTACGCTGTACACGCTGGACGGCCCGGTGGAGGACGAAAGCGAGATCAAGCAGCGCATCTTGGAGAACATCGAGGAATATGTCACCTCCGGCCTGTCCAAAAAGGTCACCAACATTCTGGAGACCATCAAACTGCTGGCTTTTTCCGACCCGTTCCCCATCGAACAGGACTGTATCCACCTCCAGAACGGCGTGTACCATCTGCCGGACGGCTCTTTTCAGGAGAGCCGCCTGTTCTGCCAGAACCGCCTACCTGTGAGGTACGACCCCAAGGCAGCCAGCCCGGATCGCTGGCTGACCTTTCTGCACGAACTGCTGGACGATGCCGACATCCCCACCTTGCAGGAATATCTGGGCTACTGCCTGATCCCCAGCACCAAGGGACAAAAGATGATGCTCATTGTCGGCAAGGGCGGCGAGGGCAAGTCCCGCATCGGGCTGGTGCTGAAACGGCTCATGGGAGATGCCGCCAGCAATGGCAGCGTCCAGAAAGTCGAGAACAACCGCTTTGCCCGCGCCGATCTGGAACGCCGCCTGCTCATGATCGACGATGACATGGACATGAACGCCCTGCCCAAGACCAACTATATCAAAACGATTGTCACTGCCGAAGCCAAGCTGGACTTGGAACGCAAGGGTGTCCAGAGCTACCAGCGTGACATTTACGCCCGGTTCCTCTGTTTCGGCAACGGTGCGTTGACCTCGCTGTATGACCATTCGGACGGCTTCTTTCGCCGCCAGCTCATCCTGACCACCAAGGACAAGCCTGCTGACCGCACGGATGACCCCTTCCTTGTCGAAAAGATGTGCGCCGAATTGGAAGGCATCCTGCTGTGGTGTCTGGAAGGGCTGCACCGGCTGGTGCAGAACAACTTCCGTTTCACGGTCAGCGAACGAACCGCTGCCAACGTGGACACCATCAAGCGCAGCAGCAACAATGTCATCGACTTTATGGAATCCGAGGGCTACTTCCGTTTCAAAGCGGACTACTCCATCAGCTCCAAGGAGTTCTACGACATTTATAAGCAGTGGTGCGAGGACAATGCCTGCCACAGCGTATCTGCTATCCGTTTCAGCGCCGAACTGCGCCAGAATGACCGCCGCTACAACCTTGAAGCCACCAACAACATCTACCTGCCCGGTGGCCGCAGGGTGCGGGGATTCGTGGGCATCGAGCCGCTTGTCCACCCCTGTCCGTAAAAAGTGCATTTTTTCACGGAAGAAGTTCGTACAACCTGTACGGTCTGTACTTGTACGCACCCGTACGGAAAATAAAAGCAAATTAAAACGCATCATCGTTTATATTTCGAATTTCTGTACGTCGTACAGACTGTACAGGTTATTTGAAGTCCGTACAGATTTTTTGTACACCCCAAGAAGGAGCGCGATCTATGAAAGCCCAATACGGCATTTTAAGGTTCAAAAAGTACAAGGGGCCTGCCATCAGCCCCATCGAAGCCCACAACGAACGCACCAAGGAGCAGTACGCCAGCAACCCGGATATCGACACGAGCCGGAGCCGCTACAACCTCCATCTGGTGCAGCCGCAGGGCAAGTACCGGGAAGAAGCCGACCGCATGATAGCCGCCGCCCACTGCCGTGTCCGCAAGGACAGCGTGCGGGTGGTAGAGGCTCTTGTCACCGCCAGCCCGGAGTTTTTCAAGGATAAAAACAACCGGGAGATCAGGGCGTACTTTGCGTACGCCCTGAAATTTTTGGAGGGCAGACAGTGCCCGGATACCTTTCTCTCTGCTGTTGTCCACATGGACGAGAAAACGCCCCACCTGCATCTCTGCTTTGTGCCGCTGACCCCTGACGGACGGCTGAGCGCGAAAGAGATCATCGGCAACCGCAAGAACCTTGTGAAGTGGCAGGACGAGTTCTGGCAGCACATGGTCAAGCAGTACCCGGAGCTGGAACGGGGCGAAAGCGCCAGCCAGACCGGGCGAGAGCATATCCCGCCCCGCATCTTCAAGGAGATGACCCAACTGACCAAGCAGAAGGAGCAGTTGGACGCCCTGCTGGTGGGTATCAACCCCTTCAACGGTAAGAGCCGTGCGGCGGAGATCAGCAAAGTGCTGGACAGCTATATCCCCAACGTAGCACGGATGAGGGACCAGCTGCGAAAGTACAACGTAGCCTTCACCAAGACCGCCGCCGAAAACGAAAAGCTGAAAGAGAAGAACAAGACGCTCTCTGCCTCGCTGGATAAAGCGAAGGAAGGGAGCGTCTTGAAGCGTCTGGAGGATGCCAAGCTGCGGCAGGACTATGAGGCCGCCCTGAAAACGCTGGACAGTATCCCACCGGAGGTCATTCGATTTTATGAGGACCGCAGCACGCAGGAGCCTGCGATGCGCCACGATAAGTAAGGAGCAATGCCTATGTGTAATAAAATGTACGAGAATGTGAAATCTTCGGATTATACGAAAAAGTCCTTGCAGTCGGACTCTGATCCGGCTACAATGAAGGTGGTCACTCAAACCAATGCCGTCAAGTCTCCGACCAACAGCCCTAAAGCCCAGAAGCTGGTGTACACGGTGAAGGAGGTCGCACAGATGCTGGCCATCAGCCAGCGTGCCGCCTACAACCTGTGCAACAGCACCACCGAGTTCCGTGTCCTGCGGGCAGGCGGAAGCATCCGCATCCCAAAAGACAGCTTCGATATGTGGCTCTACCGGGCAGCTTGATAAGGAGGCAAATCTATGGCATATATCACGAAACGCGGCAGTTCTTACAGTGTCCGCTACACCTATCAGGACGAGCACGGCAAGAGCTGCGACAAATGGGAGAGCTTTCCCACCAAAGAGGAGGCGGTGAAACGCCAGAAGCAGATCGAGCATGAGCTGGCGACCGGCAATTTCCTGATCCCGTCCACGGTGACGGTGGCAGAGTTCCTGATGGACTGGCTGCCCAAGCAGTGCAGCAAGCACAAGTGGGCACCGAAAACCTACCAGTCCAATCTGGCCCTCATCAAGAACCTCATCATCCCTTATATCGGGGAGATGCAGATGCAGAAGCTGCGGCCCTACCACATCGAAGCCCTGTACGACACCCTGAGCAAGACCCCTTGCGGACAGTATGTGGGCGGCAAGCGGCGAGACCTTTCGCCCAAGCAGCAAAAGCGCACCCTCTCCGGCACCACCCTCCATGAGGTCCACCAGCTGCTGCACAATTCCTTTCTGCTGGCGGTGGAGTGGGGCATCCTCATCAAAAGCCCCGTCCCGGTGGAAGCACCCAAAAAGACCACCCAAGAGCGCAGCATCTGGGAGGTGGAGGAGATGCGGGCAGCACTGGACAGCATGGAGGACCCCATCCTGCATCTGGCAGTGCATCTGACGCTGGTGGGTGCGCTGCGGGAAGGGGAGGTGGCAGGTCTGACCCCGGAGGACATCGACTTTGATGCTGCCAACGGCATGGGCACCTTCACCGTCAACCGTTCCATGCAGCGGGTGCAGAAGGACACACTGGCGCAGGTGGACAAGGGCTGCATCCTCCGCATCTTCCCGGACAAGCTGGAGGGCAGCAAGACTTCCCTCATCCTGAAGGACACCAAGACCGAAGCCTCCTGCCGCACCATCTTCATGACCGCCGCCCTGCGGGAGGAGCTGAAGCAGTGGCTGGAACGGCTGAAGCGGGAAGAAGCCCTCGACCCGGAGCGGTACCGCAACAGCGGAATGCTGCTGCGGCTGCCCAATGGTCTGGCGGTGGAGCCGGTGCTCATCCGCAAAAAGTTCCTGAAATGGCAGGACGCACACCCGGAGTTCCCCCGCATCGTCTTTCACGGTCTGCGCCACTCCAGTGCCACCTACCAGTTGATGATCTCCGGCGGCGACATCAAGGCGGTGCAGGGGACCACAGGACACGCCAGTGCGGATATGCTGGTGAACACCTACGCCCATATCCAGCAGTCCTCCCGTGTGGAGCTGGGCAAGAAGTTTGAAAGCAGCTTCTATGCCAAGCCCGGTACCCCCAGCCCGCAGGCTGTACCCGCCGCAGGCGAACCCACCATCTCCATGACGGCTCTTTTGGAATTGCTCAAGGATGCCGACCCGGAAATGAAGGCAAAACTCCGCCTGGCCCTGCTCACCTGATGCAAAAAAGGGCACTGATTGCAATGCAATACAGTGCCCTACATCATCGGACATGGATAACACCGACCGTGCAAAAACCGTGCAGAAACCGTGCACCCATGGCTTACAAAACAAAAAAGCCATGAAATCTTTCGATTTCACGGCATTTTCTGGTGCGATGGAAGGGACTCGAACCCCCGGCCTACTGATTCGTAGTCAGTCACTCTATCCAGCTGAGCTACCAACGCATACGTTCCGTTCGTGTTCCGCTCGGAACGAGATATATTTTACCATCAGCGGGACGGTTTGTCAACAGGTTTTTTGAAAAAATTTTGGGGCGGGCCAAAAAGTTCAGACGCCGCCGGCTTCGGCGGCCAAACGGCGGGCGATGGCCCGGCCGGTGGGGGTGGCGGCGAGGCCGCCCTGGCCGGTCTCGCGCAGGTCGGGGGAGAGCTGGCGGCCCACCCGGCCCATGGCGTCGATCACTTCGTCGCAGGGGATGGCGCTGTCGATGCCGGACAGGGCCATGTTGGCGCAGGCCACGGCGTTCACTGCGCCCACTACGTTCCGTTTCACGCAGGGCACTTCCACCAGGCCGGCCACCGGGTCGCAGACCAGGCCCAGCAGGTTGCCCAGGGCCATGGCCGCCGCGGCCGCACAGGCCGCGGGCGTGCCGCCTTTCAGGTAACAGAGGGCCGCGGCGGCCATGGCGCTGGCGGCGCCCACCTCGGCCTGACAGCCGCCCTCAGCGCCGGCCAGGGTGGCCCGGGCGGCGATCACCTGCCCGAAGCCGGCCGCCACATACAGCGCCTCGCAGATCGCCTCGTCGCCGGCCTCGCCGGCCCGGGCCAGCGGCAGCAGCACCGCCGGCAGCACCCCGCAGCTGCCCGCCGTGGGGGCCGCCACGATCCGCTTCATGCAGGCGTTGCACTCGGCTGTTTTCAGGGCTTCCGCCGTCACCGCCGCCAGGTAGTCACCGCCCAGCAGCCGGCCTGCGGCGGCGGCCTGCTCCACTTTGGCGGCGTCCCCGCCCGCCAGGCCGCTGCGGCTGCGGCGGGCCGGCTCATAGTCCCGGCTGGTGGCCTGCATCACACGCCACAGGCGGCGCATCTCGGCCCGGCTGGCCTCCTCGGTCAGGCGGCTCTCGGCCAGGTCGCTGCGCAGCACCGCCTCGGCCAGGGTGCAGCCCTGTTCGTGGGCGTAGGCCAGCATCTCGGCACAGGATAAAAAGGACATATGTTTTCTCTCCTTTGATGTTACTTATCGTCCACGTTCAGGCAGGTGACTTTGCGGATGCCCGGCACCGCCGTCAGCTGGAACTCCAGCGGGGCGGGGATGTGGCTGTCGCATTCCAGCACCATCACGGCTTCGCCGCCCGGGGCCGAGCGGAACACCTGCATGGAGGCCACGTTGATCTGCCGCCGGGCCAGCGCCAGCGCCACCTCGGCGATGCAGCCGGGGGTGTCGTCGTTGTGGATGATGAGGGTGTTGGCGTCCCCGCCAAAGTCGGCGGCCACCCCGTCGATGGAGGTGACCCGGATGCGCCCGCCCCCCACCGAGGCGGCGGACAGGTTCAACCGGCGGGTGGGCCCTTCCAGCGCCAGGACGGCGGTGTTGGGGTGGGCCGCGCGCAGCTCCACCGGGTGGATGTTGAACGCCAGCCCCGCCTGTTCGGCCAGGGCAAAACTGTCGGGCAGGCGGGGGTCGTCCGGCTTCATGCCCAGCAGCCCGGCCACGATGGCCCGGTCGGTGCCGTGGCCCCGGCCGGTGGTGGCAAAGCTGCCGTACAGCCCGATGTCGGCCCGGACAGGCGCCTCGCCCAAAAGCTGGCGGGCCGTCCGGCCGATGCGGGCCGCGCCGGCGGTATGGCTGGAGGAGGGCCCGATCATGACCGGACCCAGAACGTCAAACAGGCGCATTGTGTGTCAAACCTAGCCTTTCGCTGCAAATTTGGGCGGCTGGATGGCCCCGCCCGCAGAAAAATCCAATTTTATTATACCGCTTTTGCGCCGGATGTGCTATAATAATTTCAAATTGACTACATCGCGCCCGCATGGGGCCGCACGGAGGGTAACATCGACATGAAACTGGTAAGTGTAGAAACGCCTGAAAAGAACGTCTGCAAAATGACCTTCAGCGCCTCGGCCGCAGAGCTGGAGGAGGCCGCCGAGGCTGTCTATGAGCGCACGCGGGATACCTTTACGATCAAGGGCTTTGCCAAAGGGCAGGCCGACCGCGCCCAGATCGAGGCCGACCGGGGAGAGCACGTCTTTTGGTACGACGCCATCAACGACCTGATGGACCGGGACGTCCCCGGCCTGTACGAAAAGGCCCTGGCCGACCAGGACCTGACCCCGGTGGACGAGCCCAGCTACGACCTGGTCAGCGTCAAGAAAGAGGACGGCTTTGTGGCCACCGCCACCGTCGCTTTGCAGCCCACCCTGGAGCTGGGCAAGACCCAGGGCTTTGAGGTCAGCTGCACCATCCCCGCCACCACCGACAAAGAGGTGGAGCGGGTGATCGAGCGCCGCCGCGCCGGCTTTGCCGAGCTGGTGCCCCACAAGGGCCCCGCCGTCAAGGGCAACATCGTCCACATGGACTACACCGGCTACGTCAACGGCGAGCCTTTCCCCGGCGGCAGCGCCACCAAGCAGGCCATCGAGCTGGGCCGCGGCCGGATGATCCCCGGCTTTGAGGAGGGCATCATCGGCCACCAGGCAGGGGACGAGTTCGATCTGAACGTCACTTTCCCCGCCAACTACCACGCCAAGGACCTGGCCGGCAAGGAAGCCGTCTTTAAGATCAAGGTCATCGACGTCTGCATCCGCCAGCTGCCGGCCCTGAACAGCGACTTTGCCAAGAAGGCCGGCAAGGTGGACACCATGGAGGAATACCGCACCCAGGTGCACGACCAGCTGGCCAAGCGCAAGCGGACCGCGGCGGTCAACCATGCCCGCAACCAGATCTTGATGATGCTGGCCGACGCCGCCCAGGGCGAGCTGCCCGACATCTTGGTGGAGAACGCCTACCACGCCGAGATGCAGTCCTTCCAGCAGCAGCTGCAGATGCAGCGGATGAGCCTGGACAAGTACCTGGGCCAGGTGCACCAGACCCGCGACGAGTTCAAGGCCGCCGTCCGCAAGGCCGCCGAGCGGAACACCCGCGCCCGGATGGCCCTGCTCCAGATCGCCGGCGCCGAGGGCCTGCTCCCCACCGACGCCGAGGTGGACGTCCAGCTGGCCCAGCGGGCCGAGATGGCCAAAAAGACCCTGGAGGAGGTCAAGGAAAAGACCGACCTGCGGGCCTTCCGCCGCAACGAGGCCATCCGCCGGGCCGCCGACTGGGTCATCCAGCACTCCACCGTCAAGGAGATCCAAGCGTAAAACTATACTTTAGGGGGAACCCATTTCTGCCTGCTGCGCAGGACAGAAATTCCTTCCCCCTAATGGTTGCGGTTCCCTGCATTTTCTGCACGCCAAAAATGGCGCTTGAAAATGGCAGACCGCTGCCCCTGCTCCGCTTCGGCTGTTTCATCCGCAGGATGCGCCTCAGCTGCGCAGTCCCTGGGGACAAAATTTGCCGCTGAACCATGCACTCGGCCTTGCGGCCTCGCACACTCTCAGCGGCAAATTTCCCTGTATGTGTCCCGTCCATCCGCACATGTCGGCTGGACGGGACTTTTTTAATAGTCGGGGAGACGCTGTGCTGTAAGGGAAGCGGTCAGCCCTCGTTCGTTCCGGCGGCGTCTTTCCCCAAGAGTTTTCTTTTCAGGCGGAACAGCAGCCTGCCCGCCGGCCCCGTCATCAGGGCCAGCCCCAGCAGGATGCCGAAAGCCCCTCCCAGGGCAAAGTCCGCCAGATACATCGTCCAGCCCTCCGCCGCCAGGCCAAGCAGCTCCAGCGCGCCGTATAGGGCAAACGACGCCACCCCCAGCCAGGCCATCCCGTTCAGGTTGCGGGTGAGCTGCCGGTTCACCTCGGCGGAATACCCCGCCGCGATCTGGAGGGTGTCGCGGGTATCCTGTTTTGTCTGTTCCTGCATGGTATGCGGCCTCCTTTCGCCGTCCAGAAGTTCCCGGAGTTCGACGCCGTAAAAGTCCGCGATCTCGACCAGGACGCTCAGGTCGGGCAGGTTGGAGCCGGTCTCCCAGCGGGACACCGTCCTGCTGGACACCAGCATCTTCTCGGCCAGCTGTTCCTGGGTGAGGCCCTTTTCGGCCCGCAGGGCTTTGAGGAAAGCCCCGATCTTTTTCTGATCCATGACGCCGTCTCCTTTCTGTTCCAGCATACCGCGCGGCGGCCTCCGGCGCCACGACACAGGCCGGGAACCGCCGTTTCCGGCGCCGGACATTTCATGTCCGGCCAATGTCTTATAACCGCAGGCCCTTGATATCCTTGATGCGGGACAGGATAATGTTGCAGCTGCAGCTGACCACGCCGGGCAGCGGGTCGATCACCTCGCGGATCAGCTTTTCCATCTCCTCGCTGGAGGCGGCCACCGCATGGACGTGGAGCTTGTCCTTGCCCGTGACCCGGTAGATCTGGGTGATGGTCTCGTTTTCGGCCAGACGGCGGGTCACTTCGGGCAGGGCGTCGGGCTGCGTTTCGATCTCAAAGTAACAGCTGACCGCGCCGCCGATCTTCTGCGGGTTGATGATGGTGGTGTATTCCTCGATGACCCCCCGCTGCTCCAGCGCCTGGATGCGGGCCTTGACCGCCACCCGCGAGATGCCCACCGCCTGCCCGATGTCGGAATAAGACATCCGTGCATTCTCGATCAGCAGCTGGACGATGCGCTGGTCCAGCGCGTCCAGACCCTCCAAAAACATGGCGAACGCCTCCTTGTGATATGGTTCGCCCCCAGTATACCACCGCCGGGCCGAAAAGGAAACCGCGTGTTGACTTTGGCAGACGGCGGGGGTATAATGGTTTCGAAACGTAAGATAAAACTTTCGGTTTGGAGATGACGTTTGATGAACCAGGATCTGACACGCGGGCCGGTCATGCGCTCGATGCTGCTGTTTGCGATCCCCATGATCCTGGGGGATCTGCTGCAGCAGTGCTACAACGTGGCCGACACCCTGATCGTGGGCCGCTTCGTCGGCACCGGCGCGCTGGCGGCGGTCGGCTCGTCCTATTCCCTGATGACTTTCCTGACCTCCATCCTGCTGGGGCTGTGCATGGGCAGCGGGGCGCTGTTTTCGATGCACTTCGGCCGGCGGGACGGCGACGGCCTGCGGGAGAGCCTTGTGTCCTCCTTTGTCCTGATCGCGGCGGTGGCGGTGGCGCTGAACATCGCCGCCTTTGCCTGTCTGGACCTGATCCAGATCTTTCTACAGGTGCCGGACGAGGTCTGGGGGCTGATGCGCAGCTACCTGGCCATCATCTTTGCCGGCATCCCGGCCGTCTTTCTGTACAACTATTTCGCCTCTTTCCTGCGGGCGGTGGGCAACAGCGTCGTGCCGCTGGCCTTCCTGGCGGTGTCGGCCCTGCTGAACATCGTGCTCGACCTCTGGTTCGTGCTGGGGCTGGGCCGCGGCGTGGCCGGCGCGGCGGAGGCCACCGTCATTTCGCAGTACGTCTCGGGCATCGGCATCCTGGTCTACACCCTGGCCCGCCGCAGCGAGTTCCGGGGCCTGGGCCGGCACCTGCATCTCCGCGCCGCCTGCCTGCGGGAGGTGGCGAGCTTCTCCTTCCTGACCTGCGTCCAGCAGTCGGTGATGAACCTGGGCATCCTGATGGTGCAGGGGCTGGTGAACAGCTTCGGTCCCACCATCATGGCGGCCTTTGCGGCGGCGGTCAAGATCGACTCCTTTGCCTACCTGCCGGTGCAGGATTTCGGCAACGCCTTTTCCACCTTCATCGCCCAGAACTACGGCGCCAAACAGTCTGACCGCATCCGCGCCGGCCTGAAAGGGGCGGCCGCCGCTTCGGTGGGCTTCGGCATCGTGCTGTCGGCTGTGGTCTGGGTGTTTGCCGGGCCGCTGATGGGCCTCTTTGTGGAGGCCGGCGAGGCCGCCGTCATCGCCGAGGGGGTGCTCTACCTCCACATCGAGGGGGCGTTCTACTGCGGCATCGGGTGCCTGTTCCTCCTGTACGGCCTCTACCGCGCCCTGGGCAAGCCCGGGATGAGCGTAGTCCTCACCGTCATCTCGCTGGGCACCCGCGTCGCCCTGGCCTACCTTTTGTCCGCCACCCCGCTGGGCGTCACCGGCATCTGGTGGGCGGTGCCCATCGGGTGGGCCCTGGCCGACGCCGCCGGCATCGGCTACTATCTGGCCCGCCGGAAAAAGCTGCTGGCGTGGGAAACCTGAGCGCCGTGCGCCTTTCCAAAAAATTTCCCTTGACGCTTTCCCTTAAATCGCATACAATAAAGACAGGCCTCTGTGGTGGAGGCCTACAGAACTTTTGTTTTGGTGCGGGAAAAGGCCCCGGGCCGGCGTCCCTTGCGGGATGCGCGGTTCGGGGCCTTTTCTGTTGCGCTCTGTTTTGCAGGCGCCGTTATTCGTCCAATTCCAGGTCGCCTGCCTGGATCAGGTCCAGGGGCGCATCGGGCTCGGCCACCAGGCGGCGGCTCTGGTTGTAGATGGCCTTTTCCAGGGTGT
>ERZ1643247.210-NODE-210-length-76714-cov-9.987660_pt1 | contig 76714 bp, 65 predicted proteins | sample MGYA00579264_ERZ1643247 | MGnify/ENA primary metagenome ERZ1643247 (study PRJEB29033, sample SAMEA4952262) | chicken gut metagenome | biome: Broiler Chicken; feature: Gastrointestinal Tract; material: Caecum | place: Ireland | collected 2018 | study: Broiler... | reverse complement strand
ATTAAAACACTGTAACCTCTGTTGAGAGGTCATAATTTACTGATATTCAAATTCAAATTCTTCGCCTTCGCTTGTCTTTAATCCTTTGACTTTATTGTCTTTCACAATGACTTCTGTCACTTTTACGCCGGTCTTGATCACTCCGCCGTTTTTCTGCAGTTTCTTTGCATAAGTGTTGGAGATCATGGTTCCGTCAAAGTAGCCGTCATCCTGTGTATATCCGGCTCCAAGAATATTTTCTGTGGAGATGTCCGGAAGAATCTCTTTGATTCTGTCTTTATCTGTGATATATTCACCTGAATATCCTGCTGCTTTTGCAAGTGCGATACCGGTTTTGATTGTTGCTTCTACCTGCTCGTTTGTAGCGACAACGAGTGTGCCGGTCTTGTCAAATCCAGCGGATCCTTTTTCTTCCGCTTCCATTTTCAGATAGGATTCAAATCCGTAAAGTCTTACGTCCCAGTATCTGTTTTTCAGAGAGTCATCAAAAAGACATACTGTTCCTGCGGATTTAGCTGTGGAAGCTCCGCCGATCGTAGCTTTTTCAAATACGATCACTTCCGCGTTGTCATAGAGGCTTAAATGATAGCCCAGACATGTTCCGGAAATTCCTCCGCCGATGATTCCAATTTTTTTCTTCTCCATAAGATGTTCTCCTTTCTATTCTTTTTCATTACATTTTCATATTGTCTGCTTCTAAAACAGTTTCCAGTAATACATTACAGCCGCGTCCGATATCTTCTTCTTTTGTAAATTCATATCTGGAATGGCTGATTCCTTTTTCGCTCGGCACGAAAATCATGCCCGTCGGTACGAACCCTGTCATCAGCAGGGAATCGTGGAATGCTCCGCTTGGGAGCACCGTGTACTTCGTTCCGGTCCGTTTCACGGCCCGCTCGATCGCGCCTTTGACCGCCTCGTGCATCGGGGCCGGCGCGTGGTAGGAAATCGGGGAAACGGAGTAAGTATAGCCTCCCTCTTCACAGATCTCCTTCAGATATGCAAACATCTTCGTCTCGATCTCTTTCATAACTTCCGCATGCTGATCCCGGATCTCCAGCTGGAATGTGCAGGTACCCGGCACCACATTGACAGAATTCGGTGTCACCCGGATCGTCCCCACCGTCGCTACGGTGTATGGGTTGCCGCAGGCCTTCACGGTCTTCGGCACTTCTGCGATAAACTGCGATGCTGCTACAAGGGCATCCTTTCTGTCCTCCATCATCGTACTTCCTGCGTGGTTTGCCTCGCCTGTGATAGTCACCTCGTACCGGCTCACGCCTGCAATGGAGGATACGATTCCTACCGGAATCTGGTTTTTATCAAGGGTTCCTCCCTGCTCAATGTGAAGCTCGATAAAGCAGTGAATGGACTTCGGATCCCGTTTTGCCTCCGGAATACGTTCAATGTCAATTCCGCAGCTTTCAAAGACTTCCCGTCTCGTTCTTCCGTCCATATCCAGATCATCCGGACTGATATCCAGCTTTTCTCCGCAGATGGCGCTGCTTCCCGTCAGGCCGCTTCCAAATCGGAAGCCTTCCTCATCGGTAAAGACGATGACTTCCAGCGGATGGCGGAGCATCTGTCCCGCCGCTTTGAGTGTCTCACATACGGCAAGCCCTCCCATACATCCGACTGCTCCATCGTACTTTCCTCCGTCCGGCACCGTGTCCAGGTGGGAGCCGACAAGAATCGCCGGCAGTGACGGATCGGATCCTTCCATGCGGGCAATCAGGTTGCCTGCCTCGTCCACCCGTGTCGGAATTCCAAGTTTTTCAAACCAGCTCCGGAAAAGTGCTCTTCCTCTTTTATCCTCTTCGGAGTATGCCATTCTTGTAAAAGTGCCGTCCGGCTTTGCACCGCACTGATAGATTTCGTCCAGATGTTCCATGACTTTTTTTACATCAACTTCCACGTAATCCCTTCCTTTCCGGCTCTTCCTTATGAGATCAGTATAGATAATTATTTAACAAATTACATCGGCGGAAGATGATAAAAAAAAGATGGCAGTTTATCCAGATTGGATAAACTGCCTAAAAGCATCTTCTTCTTTTACTTTTTGTTGTAATTTTCTATCATTTTGCAGACGACCAGTCCGATCCGGACGGCAAGCATCTCATTGGCATTGTCAAAATCCATGCCCGTGATCCGGGCGATCTTCTCGATCCGGTAGGCCGCGGTCTTGTAATGGACGTAAAGCTCCTGCGCGGTCTTGGAAAGATTCTGATTATTTTTCAGATACGATTTCAGTGTAATAATCAGATCCTCCTGCTGCGGCTTCTTATATTGAAGCAGCTTCTGCAGTGACTCCGGTATATATTCCATAAGCGTCTGCGGATCATCCAGCTGGCAGAGAAGCTTAAAGATTCCAAAATCGGAAAACATCATGACAGAAGCATCCCCGTCGCCGGAAATATCTCCTGCGATGTCGATGAAGGAGAGCGCATCGTCCGCCTCCTTGTAGGATTCCGGAAGGTTTTCAATCCCCTTTACGATCCTTCCGACGCCCGCCCGGACGCTTAAATTCTTATTCTGATACTTCATCTCCGCCTGCACTCGGCTGAGGATTTCCTGCATCTCTTTTCTGCATTCCGCCTGGGTTTTCGTCGGATCTGCCTCCTTGATGGCAACAATCTTATCCAGATCCCGGTGAATCTTCAGATCCGGAAGACACCTTCTGACCGCTTCCTCGAGACAACTGACATGCATCAGCTTTTCATTGATGTCTTTCTGTGAATGTCCCTCATTTTTTGTGCCAAAAACAATCACCCGGTAAGTTCCGTCCTTGTCCATCTGAAGAAGTCCTGCGCTTTTCTCCATCTCCGCCTCGGACGTTACCTTGCCGTTGAGAATATTATTCAGGATATCATTCTGGAACTTCTTCTCCAGTTCCTGGATGGCGAACTGTCTGGAAAACTCGTACTGAAGCGCCACAATGGCATTTTCGATAGCAATGCAGTCCATCTTTGTAAACGGTGCTGTTCTCTCCGTCACTACCAGATACATCTGAACACCCACATTGAGCCGGATCCGGATCAGATACTGCACTTCCTCGCCTTCCTGTCTCCAGTACTGATAGTTGGTCAGCACTTCCGGATCATAGTCCTGAAGATTTTCAAGAAACTCCAGATCTTTTGTCTCACCCGACGTAGACGCATAGCAGGTCCGGTTCTGGTTGTAGAGAGCCACCGGATTACGGATCAGCTTTTCCAGCATGTCGAGGATGTCCCGGATCATACTGTCTGAGCCGCTGTTTCCAAGAGTCAGCGCCGTAAAGTTGTCGTGGGTCGTCTTGAAATACTTTAACTGCGTGACTTCCTCATTGAACAGATGCTCCATAACGATGGCCAGAATCTTCTGAAACGAGATTCCGAACGGAACATCCAGAAGCGGGATCTGGTTTTTCCTTGCGTACTCCTGTAAAAGCTGGATCTTTCTGTCCGCCTGCTCCACAAGACGTCCCCTCTTTACGATCAGCCCGCTGATTTTCTTTTTCCGGAATTCTGAAATGTAATTCTCAAACTCTTCTATGCTGCAGGATTTGAATGCATAAAGTCCCGTAAGCAGAAGTTCACCTCCGTTGATAAACTTGACGATATCCGGTGCTTCGATAATCGTTACCCCTTTGATTTCATTTTTCAGGCCCTGCTCCCCGCAAAGCAGTTTCATCTCTCTGCACTCTTCCGTCCGCAGGAGATCTTCTACTGTAAATCCCATGATTCCTCATCCGTTTCTTTTTCGTAATATCTACAGTATAGCATGCTTTCACCAGTCATGAAATACCCTGCTTCCCCTTCTGTCCACTCCCCGGAACAATGGTTGCAAAAAGCCGCGCCACAGAACATCCTGCAGCGCGGCCGGTGTGGCTTGGGTATTTTTCTGCTATGCTTATGCAAGCAGCTTTTCGGCAAGCTCTGTCATAATCGTGGAAGCTTTTGCAAAATCGCTGTATTTTGTAAATTCTACCGGGCAGTGGCTTCTTCCTTCTTTGCTCGGTACAAAGAGCATCACTGTCGGAAGCACCTGACCGATTTCCAGTGCGTCATGTCCTGCACCACTTGGAAGATATTTGTAGCTGTATCCATGTTCCTTGCAGCTTTCTTCCATGATGCCGAGCATGTCTTTGGAAAGGTCAACCGGTGTGATAACCAGTTTGGTTTCGATATCGTAGCTTCCGCCCATTGCCTTTACCTCACGGTCCAGTGCTGCACGGATGCGGTTTGCGATATCGTTGATATTGTCATTGTTCTTGGAACGGATGTCCACTGTAAACTGGCATTCTTCTGCCACAATGTTCATTCCGCCCGGTACGGTGTTGATATATCCGACTGTGGAAACGGTACCGTCTGCTTTTTCTCTTGCCCAGTCAGCAATCTTGGAAATTACTTTTGTGGCAGCATCCACAGCATCCATTCTCATATCCATCGGTGTGGTTCCTGCATGGTCGGATCTTCCATGTACAGTCACCATGTAACGCTGGATACCTACGATACAGTCAACCAGTCCGATTTCGATGTTCTCAGCATCCAGAACCGGTCCCTGCTCAATATGGGCCTCAAGGAAGTATCCAATGGATCCGTCCGGCCATTTTGCGTCCTCGATCTTCTCCGGATCCAGTCCGTAACCTTTCATTGCGTCATAAATGGAAACGCCATCGGTATCTTTAAATTTCTTACAGTACTCTACATCCCGGTGTCCGAGCATTGCTCCGGATCCGAAGTAGCCGGTACCGAAACGCATTCCCTCTTCATCGCAGAATCCGACAACAGCAAAGTTTCTCTTTGGCTTGATGCCTTTTTCCTTTAGCTGTCTTGCAACTTCGATGGCACAGATGACGCCGGCGATTCCGTCAAAGTTTCCTCCGTTTACAACCGAATCATAGTGCGATCCCATCATAACGCATGGAAGTGACGGGTCTTCTCCTTTCATGATTCCGATCACGTTTCCTGCTGCATCTTCACGGACCTCCAGTCCGGCAGCCTCCATCAGCCCTTTCAGGTACTCAGCCGCGTCTCTTGCCTCCTTTGTGAAAGGAAGTCTTGTACAGCCTTCGCCAGGTGTGGCTGTGTACTGTTTCAGGTGCTCCAGATTTTCTGCAATTCTTCCTGTTACTTCTTCAATTCCCATAGTGTGTTACCTCGCCTTTCTATTTATTTTTAAAACGTGCATACAGATGTCCTTCGATCGGGGAATACAGCATCGCCGCCGCTGTCATGATAAATCCGATCAGACATAGGATGTCATTCTCTAAATGAAGTCCTGTCAGCATGAGGACAAACGCCGCCATGATGACACAAAACGCGATTGTAAGTCTTCCTGGTCTTGTCTGAAAAAATCCTTTCTCTTCCATGTGATCCTCCTTCTTACAGGCTGGTCAGTGCCAGTACAAAGACACCGATCATCAGCGCTGCAGGCACCGTGATAACGATAATTTTTCTGAGTACCTTTCCTTCGCTTCCAAGTATGTTGGCTGTTGTTGTACCAAGCACGATGTTGCTTGGACTGATGGCGCTTCCGATCGAGCCGCCGGATGACTGTGCACCCAGAACAATGGACGGATCGACATTCAGAAGGTTCGCCGTCGTAGACTGGAAGCCTGCGAACAGGATATTGGAACTCATATTGCTTCCGGTCATAAATGATCCGAGAAGACCGATAAACGGTGAAAGGATCACGTAAACTTTTCCGAGCACGCCTGCGATTCCATTTGCGAGGACTTCGGTCTGTCCGGTTCCTGCCATAATCTTTGACATGATGACCAGTCCGATGATCGCCATGCCGGACGGCATCGTCATGGAGACTGCCCTGACAAAGATCCGGCCGATTCCGCCTTTCTGGATCCACCCTTTTTTCTTATAGTAGATCATTCCGATTACGGCCGATACAAAAAGGAACATACTCGCATGGGTAAACGGTGTCCATGGTGAGAAACTCTCCACTGCCTCGTTCACATATCCATATCCGGTCACGGTCTCCGGGAAGGAGAATCCGATCTGCACCTTGCTGAGGAGGGTATGTACCGGCTCCACTAAAAGCACAACCAGCGCGATCACGGATAAGAGGATGTACGGCACAAATGCGTGCAGCAGTGTCATACCTTCCGGTTTTTCCTCTGTTTCCTGTGTATCTTTTCCCCGCTCCATAACCCGGCTGTCCTCCACGCTCCATTCCTTTCGGAACGCCGGAAGCCTCCCGAGCAGCAAAATGGCGATCAGAGAAATGCAGGCCGGAACAAAACATGCGATTGTCGTGTTGACCTGGGTCAGCAGAAGTTCTCCGCCTCCCTGTATTACCGAAAGCAGAACCACGGCCAGAAAGCCTTTGCGGATCGCCTTGCCTTTTCCATAAAACCAGCAGATTGTCATACCGATGATCATGTTCCAGAACCAGATAAAGAGTGCGGTCCAGAATGCGGTAATCAGATATTCCTTACTTCCCGCGCTGAGTCCGGCGCTCATGGCGAGGGCATCCCACGCCGCCGCCAGAGTCCCGAAGGTATTGCCCCAGGACTGTCCAAGAAGCGGAATGATAACCGCCCACATCGGCTTGACTCCAATCCCGATCAGAAGCGGAGCGCCGACTGCCACCGGCACGCCGAATCCTGTGATCCCCTGGAGGAAACTTTCAAAGATCCATCCCATAGCCAGGACTAAAAGCAATTCGTTTGGAAGGAGCTTTCTCATACCGTCCCGGATGACGAAGAAGGCCCTCGTCTCGTTCCCGACCTGATAGAGAAGGACTGCCGTCCATACAATGATCAGAATGGTCAATGCATTCCAGATTCCCTTGCTCCCCTCCGATACAATCACTTTCAAATCTGCCTTATAAAATACGATTCCCGTGAATACGGTAATGGCAAGTCCGACCGGAGCTGCGTCTGTCGCTCCCCACTGAAACTTGATCATCAGCACAAGCAGTACGATGATCGGCAGACATGCCAAAACCCACATAAATAGATTTACTGGTATATTCATACTATCTCTCCCGATTTACATATGAATGACTGTACCCGTCTTTCCCGCGATTCCGTCCGCTGCCTTCTCAAGCAGCGTAATCAGTGTTCTTCTTCCCTCTCCGGACTCGGCAAAACGCACCGCCGCTTCGATCTTAGGAAGCATGGAGCCTTTTGCAAACTGCTCCTGTGCAATGTATTCTTTCGCCTGTTCTACCGTGAGGTCGGACAGCCATTCCTGATTTTCCTTTCCAAAATTGATGGCAACCTTTTCCACCGCGGTCAGAATTACAAGATAATCTGCCCCGATTTTGGATGCCAGGAGGCTGCTTACATTATCCTTATCGATGACTGCGCTCACACCGACAAGTTTTCCTCCTTTGTTAATCACCGGGATGCCGCCTCCCCCGCAGGTAATGACAATGTGCCCTGCGTTCATCAGCGTCCGGATGGTCTCCAGCTCCCGGATTCGTTTCGGCATCGGGGAGGCTACCACCACGCGGTAGCCTCTGCCTGCATCTTCCATGCAGCGGATCCCTTCTGCCTCTTTTTCTTTTGCTTCTTCTTCTGTCATAAATCTTCCGATCGGCTTGGAAGGATGTTCAAATGCCTCATCCTGCTCATCGACTTCCACCTGGGAAAGAATGGTGGAAACCTTCATGTCAAGGTCTCTTCTGTAGAGCTCGTACTTGATGGCATTTTGCAGGTCAATTCCAATATATCCCTGGCTCATGGCCACGCTCGTCGGAAGCGGAACTTTCTTGGATGCCGCCAGATCTTTGTCAAAGTTATCCATTGCGGTCTGTATCATTCCGACCTGCGGTCCATTCACGTGTGTCACGATCAGATGATAGCCCTGCTGCGCCAGATCGACGATGACCTCCGCCGTCTTCGCAACCGCCTCTTTCTGCTCTTCCACGTCATTCCCCAGAGCGTTTCCGCCCAGGGCAATCACAATCTTTTTGTTTTCCACGGCTTCCTCCTTTTCCGGCTGTTATTCTTTATGAAGTAAAGCCCAGTTTTTCTGCATAAGCTTTGACCGCTTTTTCAAAACACTCGATCGGCGGATGAACTGTTCCGGCTCCGATCTGTCCGTATCCGGCCACTTTATGCGCGATTCCGGTATTGATTACCGGTGTAATTCCTTTTTCTACAACAAGTCTTGCATCGATTCCAAGACAGATTCCCTGGAAGTTCCAGTTCGGAATGATGAAGTTCGGGTTCCGGTCGATGGTAATTTCTGTCATCTCCGTACTTGTACGCAGAGCGTCCTCATAGCCGCCTGCTCCGACAAATCTTGTTACGGCAGGAGCCGCGATCATTGCCATACCGCCGACACCGAAGGTCTCTGTGATGGCACTGTCTCCCATATCCGGGCACGCGTCTTCTCCGTCGTATCCTGTGAAGTAGAGTCCCTGCGGAGTATTCACCGGTCCGGTAAACCACTGATCTCCCATGCCCGCGATCCGGATACCGAATTCGTATCCGTTCCGGCACATTGCTGTTACGATTGTTCCCTTCTGGATCGTCCGTGCCGCATCCATTACAGCCTTTCCTGTGGCCATCATGATGTTCAGGAAGAACTGGTCTGTATCGGAAAGGAACTTGATGACATCGTAGCGGTCCTTCTCGTCCATCTCCATCTTCGTGATGGTCGGCGCTACTTCTTTTAAGAAGGCAAGGGACGCTGCAATATTTCTCTGGTGGAATTCATCTCCCATGGCAATCGCTTTTGCGATCAGCGGATTAACCGCAATGCCGCCAAGCTCGCGTATTGCCTTTCCAAGTGTCGGTCCCAGAATATCTCTCATCCAGCGGAGACGTTCTACGACTTCCTCGGAGTATGCTCCGAAACGGAGTACTTTTCCGATTCCTTCGTTCATGGTGCAGTACGCTTCGTTTCCGTCTGTCATGTTCTTTACAACAAACACTGCCATGTTCGGGGATGTAATACCGCCCATCGGTCCCACCGCATTGACATGGTGGCATGGCATAAATTTGATTTCTCCGGATTCCAGAAGCTTTCTTGCGTCCGCTTCGTTGTCCGCCCATTCCTCAAAGAGGACAGCTCCCACACAGGAACCCTGCATCGGGTCCGGCATGTTTTCATATGCAACCGGAGGGCCTGCGTGAAGGATGACTTTTCCTTCATTCAGCTCCGGAATCACATCTTTTGCTCTTACGTTGTCGATGATCACCGGCTGGCTCGCTACTACTTTTGCGATCACTTCCCGGTTTGCTTCATCGATATCCAGTCCGTCATAGTGGCGCAGGAAATTCAGGATTTTGATCAGTTCCACATTTCCTCCTGCCGGCGGATTCCAGTCATACTGTACGACTTCGCATCCAAACTGCTCTGCCACTTCCGCAAAGCTCTTGAGTCCGATGTTGATGATCTTCGGTTTCTCAGAAAGGAGAGTGCGAAGCTTCTCAGACGGCTCTGCCTTCGGTGCATCTGCCGCTTCTTTCGGGCGTACTTCCTTCACCGGCTCTGCGAAATCTCTTCCGATGGCACGGATTGCCGTACGGCACGCCAGTTTATTATTTTCACAGACAATCACGCCTGCTTCTTTTAATTTATTGACTGCATCGTCATATCCCTGATAGTCTCTTCTCGTTCCGCAGACAGTAGCGATGAAGAATACCTTTCTTCCGGCAGCTTCTGCCTTTGCTTTGAGCTCTTTGATCGTCGGAAGCAGGGCCCCTGCCATATCCTCGTGAGAACCATATCCAAGCATGATGTCCAGAAGAACGGCTCCTGTACTTTCATCATCGACCGCTTCCTGCATACATTCGATTCGTTTTGCAGGGTCGATCATCGGATGCGGTTTACCCTGTGTATAAGCATCATCGCCCAGATCCACAACAACATTGCCGTCAAGCTGAAGCATATATCCTTCGATATCTTCCGGCGGTACTTTCACGTCAAGAGCATCTTTGATCAGCATTGCAGCTTCATTTGCAAGCGTTCCGCCTGAATAGTATGCCTTGATCGTTTTCTTGTCCTCTGCTTTGTAGAAGGTGCTCTCATCTACATCCGCTTCTGCTTCCGGAATTTCTTCTCCTCTCACCAGACCGACTGCAAGTCTTGCGGCCTCATCCAGTGTATAGGCATGGTAGAAGTTCTCCTCATGATATTCCGGCTTTTCTCCTACAAACAGCGTTACAACCGGTTTGCTAAAGCTGCTCAGTCTTGCGGAAATCTTGTCACGCACTTCTTTTGCCGGCGGCTTGGAAACGATGATGACAACCTTTACCGTATCGTCATCTTCCATGGCGTCGATCATATCCATCATGGTAATTCCGCCTACTGCAGCATTTAGGTCTCTTCCGCCGATACCAATCGCGTTGGTCACACCTTCACCCAGACGGTCAATAATCGTTGTCAGCTCCTGGATTCCGGTTCCGGATGCTCCGATGATACCGATGGAACCCGGTGCCACATTATTTGTAAATGCAATCGGAACGCTCTGGATGATACCTGTACCACAGTCCGGTCCCATCACAGCCAGTCCCTTTTCATGTGCTTTCTTTTTCAGTTTGACTTCGTCTTCCAGTGTCACGTTGTCGCTGAACATAAAGACATTCATGCCTTCGTCAAGCGCACGGTCCGCCTCCAGGGCTGCATACGCTCCCGGAATGGAGATGACTGCCAGGTTTGCATCCGGAAGCTTGTCAAGCGCCTTGTCCCAGGACTTCACACTCTCAGATTCCTTCTTGCCGCCGCTCTTTGCAGACTGCTGACGGAAGAACTCTTCTGTCTCGTCCATGATCGTATCCAGAAGGCTTTCATCATCCACGTCCGCAACAACTACCATGTCGTTTGCGGTCGCTTCCATCAGCTCTTCGGTATCCAGGCCGCTCTGTTTGAAGATATCTTTGTTGGCAGGAGTCGCCATCATGATGGAGACCTTCTTCACTCCGTCCAGTGCCGAGATCTTGTTCGTCAGAAGCATCAGCACAACAGAGTCATGATAACTGCCCTTTTTCACTACTGTTTTTAACATGTTTCGTATCTCTCCTATTCTGCAAATCTGTTTTTATGATCGTATCTGTTATAGTGAATATCGTCGCTCTTGAGATATTCATAGATTGAATCTACAATCTCTACTCCGCCGGTCTCGTACGCTTTTTTCTTTCTGATCTGCGCGCGCTCGCCCGGATAGTAGACCTTGTCATATCCTTCCGCTACCGGCATTGCGTTCAGCTCATCGCATGTCGCGGACATGTTCTTTTTGAACTCTTCCAGTCCGACAAACCGTGCCGGGTCCATGACGATGTGCATCTGTCCAAGTTCTCTTCCCTTGGAGCAGTCATGGTACATGGAGCTGACATGTTTTCCGAACGGAACACCTGTCATGATTCCGGAGAATACGTCCACCATCATCATCAGGCCGTAGCCTTTTGCTCCGGCAATCGGAAGCAGGGCGTTTACCTTGTTCGGATCCGTCACCGGATTTCCCTTCTCATCTACTGCCCAGTTATCCGGGATGGATTCTCCTCTGGATCTCTTGTCCAGAATCTTGCCCCACGCCTGTACGGTGGTTGCCATATCAAATACAACGATCCGGTCGTCTGCTGTCGGTGCCGCGAAGGAAATCGGGTTGGTTCCATAGTAAGGCTCCGTTCCTCCCGGAGGTACTGCCATCGGGTCTGACTGACAGAAAGAAATCGCCGCCAGATCCTGTTTTGCAGCCATCTCTGTGTAGTAACCGATGGAGCCGCTGTGGGAAATGTTGCTGATTCCGATCACTGCGATTCCGTTTTTCTTCGCCATCTCGATGGCCTTGTCCATCGCTTCCTTGGCAGCCGCATAACCGCATCCATTGTCCCCGTCAAACATTCCAGAACACGGTCCTGTCTCCTTGAATGTGAAATGCGGATTTGCTGTAATTCCGCCTTTTGCGATTCTCTCGCTGTAGTACTCCACACGTACCGCTCCGTGTGAATGATAACCCCTCTCATCTGACCATGTCAGAATTTCTGCTGCAATCTCTGCATGCGCTTCGTTCAGGCCCGCATTCATCAGTTTGTTTTTCATCAGGCCTTTCAGTTCTTCCCTAGATAGTTTCATAGATTCATCCTCTCCTTAATCTTTATTCCCTTCTGAGATATGTTAGTTTTATTATCCCAATTTGCGGCTCTCTTTTCAAGCAGATAACTAGATAAACTGAAATTTCATTTTTATCTATTTTTGTGCATTTTGTCTGTTTTTTGTCAATTTCAGCCGTCCTTCTGTGCAAAACAGCAGAAAGCCCGCTGTCAGGCATGTCAAAAGGCTTTTTCCCGGTCCGGAATAATGAAACCGGCATTATCCAAACTGGATAATGCCGGTCTCTGCGCAAACAAATCTATTTAAACTATTAGGGAATCGTCTGTTCCGGTACTGCCTAGAGCTGTACGTCTCTGTTGCAGTCTTTGGAGTAGATGTAGATCAGATCTTCATCCTTGCCTACTCCGTAGCATGCCTGCGGGCAGTAGCAGTCCATGAATACATAGTCGCCTTTCTTTAACGGAATCCAGTCATCTCCGATCCGGTACATTGCCTTGCCCTGAAGGAAGTACATACCATGCTGCTGGATATGTGTCTCGATGTATCCGTGGGATCCGCCCAGTTTGAATTTCAGAAGATGCATGTTCATATCAAAACCGAAATCTCCTGCTGCCGGAAGGAAATCCTTGCTGTGGCAGTTTTCCATTCCTTCGTATGGCATCCACGGTGTGTCATTGATATTTGCGACAACAGTGTGTGCGCTGTATCCTTCTACTGCTTCGTATCTACGTTTGTATGCGAAAAGTTTAGCGTCTTCTTTTCCTTCGTTTTTAATTGCGATCGTGTTGCTTGCAGGGGAGTAAATGTATCCGCCCTCTGTCAGAGTTGCTTCCTCATCTGCATTCTTTACTGTAATGCTTCCTTCGATCACATAGATGAAAGATTCCAGTCCTTCTCCGCCGAATGCCGGGTTGCCTCCATTTTCATGTACAGTGATCAGGTAATCTGCAAATGTCGCTCCCATTGCCGGGGATCCGAGGATCGTCACGTCACAGTTTTCATATCCCGGGATTGCGTTCTTTACGATTCCGTCCGGCTCGATCACAGCATAGCTTCCCATCTTTACAACGGATCTTGTATTCAGAAGATCTTCACGATATCCTGTCTGACCATTTAAATAGCTCATAACATTAACCTCTCTTTCATTTTTAATGACCGTTCAGTCTCTATGTCTCTATTATTGCAATTTCATTTCTCTTTTTCAAGCAAAATATAGGATAAAATCCCTCTATTTTTTTATCCATGTTTCCCCTGTTTTTCTCCTGTATGGGCCGGTGTTCTTCCAATTTGTACCGGAAAGTGTTGATTTTCACAGTTTCTACTGCTATACTAGGGGCACATTCTTTCCCGCCTTTTCCTACAAGGCCGGGACACTTCTTGTTATCTATTGATTCAATTCTATTTTCAATTCAAAGGGGGCTTCTGCCTATGAAGAAAAAACAAAGAAAAATCACATCTAAAACTAAAAAACGGAACCGGTCTCTGGGCAAACCTGTCAACCGGAAGTACAAAGATACTCTTTTTCGTATGATTTTCCGGGACAGACACAATCTCTTATCCCTCTATAACGCATTAAACCACTCTTCCTATACGAACGAAGAAGATCTTGAAATCACCACTCTGGAAGACGTCATCTATGTAGGAATGAAAAATGACGTATCTTTTCTCTTTTCCAGTACCCTGAATCTGTACGAACATCAAAGCACCCTGAATCCAAATATGCCGATCCGCGGCCTGTTTTATATGGCACGCATTTACCAGAACTATATCAAGAAACACGGGCTGAATCTTTACAGCACACGACGGATTCCTTTACCCGTACCGGTATATGTGGTATTCTATAATGGACAAAGCGAAGAATCGGAATACCGGGAATTAAACCTTTCAGATTCCTTTATGAAATCTGCGTTTGCGGGACAGGCGGCACTGGAATGCCGGGCACTGATGCTCAACATCAATCTTGGGCACAATCAGGAACTTCTCGAAAGCTGTAAAGTCCTATGGGAATACTCCTACTTTATAAATGAAGTAAGAGAGAACCAGAAACAGGGGCTTGCCATAGAAACAGCAGTCCAGGAAGCGCAGAAAAGCTGTATTAAAAAGGATATTCTGAAAGAATTCCTGGAACAAAACAGTGCGGAGGTGAGCGATGTGATCCTGGAAGAATTTGATCAGGAAAAATATGAGGAAGATCTTCGGCGGGAAAGCTGGGAGGATGGCAGAATCGCCGGTATGGAAGAGGGTAAAAGTATCGGAAGAGAAGAGGGTAAGACCATCGGAAGGGAAGAAGGCAAAGCATTGGAAAAGAAAGAACTGCTGGTCAATCTGTACCGTAAACATTTGCTGACTTTGGAACAGGCCGCAGAGGAATATGGTACAACAACAGAAGAATTCCGAAAATTTTTATTGTAAGAGAACAACAAGAAAGACGAGGATCGTAGATTATGATGCTGATGAAAGAATTTGAAACAAAAGACAGTGCTTTTCCGGTACGGGCCATTCTGTATGAAGACCCGACTGTCACTCCGAAGGCATGTATCCTGTATTTTCATGGAGGCGGCCTGCTTTACGGCAATGCCGAAGACCTGCCGTCCCTGCATCTTCGTACTCTTACCGGAGCCGGATACCCGGTTGTCTCTTTTGAGTATCCTCTGGCCCCGGCCGCGAAGCTGGATACCATCCTCTCAAGTGTCACAGATTCCATCAATCATTATCTGCGCCACTGGGAACAGTATGTGCCGAAAAAGCTTCCGTACATCCTCTTTGGACGTTCCGCCGGAGCTTACCTCTGTCTGATTGCGGCGGCCCACGGGAATCCGGATGAGAAACCTGCCGGAGTTCTTTCTTACTATGGATATGGATTTCTCTGTGACAACTGGTTTGACTCCCCGAGCCCTTACTATCAGAATCTCCCTGCCGTATCTGCATCATGCCTTGACGCTGTTCCGCAGGAAATTCACTGCTCCGGAGATCTTAGTACCCACTACAGTGTCTATGTTTACGCCCGCCAGACCGGAAACTGGAAATCCCTCGTCTATGAGGGCCGGGAGAAGTTCTTCTACCTTGACTACTCTCTTCGTACCAGTGACACACTCCCATGTCCGCTCTTTGCGGCACACAGCACAAACGATCCGGATGTACCGTACTCAGAATTTCTGGCACTGTGTGAAAAATATCAACCGGCACGTTTCATTTCCGCCGGAAACGTCCACGACTTTGACCGGGACGAGGAGGCGCCGGAAACATCCCGGCTTCTTGAAGAAACAGTGAAATTTCTGGATGAAATTATACAGAGTTAACAGTGAGGGGCTTTTATGACTGATTTTAAAAAAATACAGGAGTATTATAGCGTATTTAACGAAGATGAACGATTAACCACTGATTACAGCGGAAAACTGGAATATGACATGACCATGAGAAAACTGAAAAAATACCTCCCTGAATCCGCAGCAATATTGGACTTAGGCGGTGCCGCAGGAGCTTATACATTTCCCCTGGCATCTCTTGGATACCAAATGTATCTGGCCGATCTATCAGAAACACTAATTGACAAAGCAAAAGAAAAAGTAGATGCTTTGAACGAAAAAAATGTAATTTCCTGCAATGTCGTAAACGCAATAGATTTAAATATTTATGAAGACAATCAATTTGACGTAGTTTTATTGTTTGGCCCTCTATACCATCTGTTAGAAGAAAGCGAACGGCAAAAATGTATCAGCGAAGTGTCTCGGGTTCTGAAAAATGGCGGTTTGGTTTTTGCGAGCTTTATTCCTTATCTTTCCGGAAGTATCGCAATTGTAGACAGATATTGCCGACATCCAGAACAGGTAAACAAAACCAATTTGCGTGAGGTATTCCATTCAGGTAAATTTACCAACATGGATCAGAACGGATTTCAGGAAGGCTATTATCCTTCCTCTGATCAAATCGAACAATTATTTGCAAAGCATCATTTTACGAAAATTTCTATTTCATCTATACGCGGCTTTGGTTACGAAAAAGAGGAACAGTTATATCATATCCCTGACAGGGGAATGTTTGATGAAATCCTTCACCTCATAGAAGAAACTTCGGAAATTAAGGAAATTATTGAAACCTGCGGGCATGCCATGTATATTGGTTCTAAAAACTAAATTTTCACGATCGAAACAGTTAAAAAGACACCCCGGTGTTTTGCTTTGGGGTGTCTTTCCATAACAAATAGTTTCTCTTTTCCATTCTTAATCTTCCGGTACGCCAGGCACAATCCGCTCCGGCTCGGTGTAATTCCAATCCCCTGGATCTACGCGAATCCGTGTCGTATAGACTGGTTCCAGCGGCGGGTTATACTTTCCCGGTGTCTCGTCCGTCGGACGATATCCTAGTTCTTCCACCACTTCCTGTCCTTCCACTACTTTTCCGAAGGCTGCATATTTTCCATCCAGCCGTTCCGCCGGGCGGTGCATGATAAACCACTGTGTCGCCGCACTGTCAAAATGTGATCCTCGGGCCATGGAAATCACGCCTGTCTCATGTTTCAGTGGATTATGAAATCCATTTTCTTCAAACTCTCCCTTGATAGAGAACTCATCATTCGGCTGATGGCAGGTTCCTGTCAAAGAGCCTCCCTGCAGCACAAATTCTTTCACGATGCGGTGAATCTTCCGCCCGTCATACCGTCCGCTGTTTGCAAGCTGAATAAAATTATTTACTGTATTTGGCGCTATGTCAGGATACAGTTCCAGAACAATCTTGCGCCCGTCATCCAGTTCCATTGTCGCCATTGGATTTTTCATTTCTATTCCCTTTCAAAAATCGTTCCCTTGCAGAACGGTGCCGCACTCTTCATCTTCTTCATCAGGAAGTAATATACAACTCCCGTCGGGATGAGGCTGACATACCATGAAAGCTCCACAATCAGCAGGGAGCAGAGGGAACCGACGATAATGGCGATGATCGCCGCCCAGTTCACACCCTTAAATGATCCCTGTTTATCGTACATCATATTGATGTCAAGCTTCTGTCTTCTCAGAATGAAGTAATCTACTGCCATTACCGCGAAGATCGGTCCTAGGAACGCGGAGTAGAACTGTGTGAACAGATTCAGTCCTGCTGCGGATTCATCGGTTACCAGCTTCCATGGCATACAACAGATGGAAAGGACACCGACAATGACGGTGGAAAGTTTCCATTTTACGTGGAACGCTTCCATCAGCACGTAAGCCGGAGGCACGATGTTGTTCAGCACGTTTGTCGTCACCTGTGCAAATGCGATGAAAAGCAGGGTAACGACAGTGAGGAATTTGCTTCCCATTGTTGTAGAGAATACTACAACCGGGTCACTGTTTCCGGTTGCCGCTGTAACAAGCAGTCCGATCAGCCCCATGAAAAGAGTAACCGGAAGAATTGCGATCGTATAGATCGATCCTGTTTTGACCGGCCCTACATTTTCCTTTACGTTACGGGAATAGTCGGATGCATTGATAATCATCGTGGAATAAATACCAAGGAATGATGTGGTGGCTGCCCAGAACGGCATTCCCCATGTCCCCTTGATTCCGGAAAATACATCATCAATCTCCGTAGAAAACTGTGTCCGTACCACGTACAGCATATAAATCAGGATGGCAATGATGAAGATACAGGAAATATTCTCCATCCATTTGATTCCCTCAAATCCTTTGATTGCCAGTGCCACCTGAAGAATCGTAAACAGGACGTAGACAACCGGAAGATTGTCAAACCCAAAGAGGATGTCCAGACAGCTGTTGATGGCTCCTGCTCCGACCCAGCTCTGAAATCCGAACCAGATGATCGCCGGGATTCCTCGTAAAAGTCCCGGCACCTTGATTCCTGTCGTACCAAAACTGCTCCGAAGCTGTACCGTAAACGGAATTCCGTATTTATGCCCACACTGTCCGATCACGACAAGGGCAACCGCGATAACCAGACATCCGATCACCATGGCAAGTATGGCCTGTGTCACGGTCAGGGCTCCGATCAGTCCTGCACCCATGGAAAAGGTACCGATCGATACACAGCCGCCCATGAAGCTTGCCGCATAGGATACCGGATCCATAATTCTCTTTTTCGTCGGCTGCAAATCCGGATCTACGTTTTTCGCCAGTTCCGGGTTCAGATTTTTGTTGTCAACAATATTACTCATAATTTTTCCTTTCCTTCCTGCGGGCTGATCAGGATAATCTTCTGACCAGCATGCCTGCTCCTTTTTCTCCTGTTACTTTTCCATCTTCCGCAGCCACTTTTCCGCGAAGGATTGTACACACCGGAAGTCCCTTTCCTTTCATTCCGACAAAAGCAGAAATCTTATTTACATAGAGAAGGGAATCCGCCGTAATCTCCCACTCTTTTTCCGGATCGACAATCAGAAGATCCGCATCAAACCCGATCCGGATATCTCCCTTTTTCCCGTAGATACCGAACGCTTTGGCCGGGCGCACTGACATGGCATCTGCCAGAACACTTGGAGAAAGATTTCTCTTTACGCATCCCTCATAAAACGCCGTCTGGAAACCGCTCTGGATTCCGCTGATACCGCCCCAGACATCAAACACATTTTCAATCTTCTTTCCGAGAATCTCATTGTATTTCTCATCGTAGGAGCACGGAGAATGATCACTTGCAATTCCGCTGAATGTGCCGTCTTCCACATAGGACCAGAGACGGTCTACTTCCTCCTGGGAGCGAAGCGGCGGAGCACATTTAAAGAGCGGTCCGTTTTCAAGGACATCCTTATCCGTCATGCTCAGATAATGGGAACAGGTCTCAGCAGTGATATCATAGCCTTCCTGCTGTGCCTCCTTGATCTTCTGGGCTACATCCGGGCTGCTGACATGACAGATATGCGCTTTACATCCGGTTGCTTTTGCAATCTCAATAATATCCACCATCGCAAGCATCTCTGCGATCACCGGACGGGAGTCCAGAAATCCCTGCCAGTCAAGCCGGCCTTCCCGGATCATCCGCTGCTCCTGCCACTTGATGGTGGAGAAATCTTCACAGTGAAAACCTGCCCTGCCTCCGAACTTTTGAATTCTCTGCATGGCCTCATACGCCTGTCCATAATTCAGAGAACTGTAATCCGGAGATACCGGACCGATGAAGGATTTGAAAGCGACGCACCCTTTCTCATGAAGTCCTTCCAGATCATCAAAGTTGTCCGGAATCAGGCCGCCCCAGAAGCAGTAGTCCACATAAGCGTTCAGATCCACCGCCTCCACTTTCCTGTCAAAAAGCTCCGCCGTCGTCATGGCCGGTTCATTCTGAAGGGGCATATCAATAATTGTCGTGTAACCTCCGACTGCCGCTGCCGCCGTACCGTGCGCGTAATCTTCTCTCCATTCATATCCAGGATCGTTTAAATGCGCATGGGTATCGATCGCACCCGGGAACACATATTTCCCGCCTGCATCGATCACCTTTTCGGCTTCAGGCTCCTCTCCCGGACTTAAAATCGCGGCAATCTTCCCGTCTTTTACGGCAATGTTTCCGTCTTCCACAGAATCTGCCGTCACGATTTTTCCGTTTTTCACCAATAATTCGTACATCTCTCTCCTCCTTCTCTTCCTTTCACTTCTTTTCACGTTGTTACTATAGATTTTACCAGTTCGGCTCTCCGAATTCAACAAAAGAAAAGGTGCGCAGACCCGGCTGTTTTCCGAATCCGCACACCTCTTTGTGCTTTTTACTATGTATTAATATTTTACAGTCTTTTTGCCGTTGTAAACGTCGTAATCAAATTCACCGATCTTGCATGCAACAAGCATTGCAACCATAACGTCTACGTCTACGTTCATCAGTGTACGGAACATTCCTGCGAACCAGTCGATACCGATCAGTACTGCGATACTGTCCATCGGCAGTCCCAGTGAGGATGCCAGGAATGTATATACAATTACAGATCCGCCCGGAACGGAGATTGTTCCCAGACACATCAGGCAGGAAAGAAGAATCGCCATACCCATCTGATATGCACTTAACTCAACTCCTGTAGCCTGTGCCATAAAGAAGATCGCAACCACGTAACACTGAGCCGCACCACAGCTGTTCATAGACATGGTGATCGGTCCTGTGAAGTCTGCAACCTTACGGCTGACACCGAATTTTTCCACTGCATCTTCCATCTTCGTCGGAAGACAGATTGCACCGGATGTCGTTGTGATCGCCATCATAGACATCTTGGCAAATTTTTTCGGCATCTTAAACAGGTTGACCTTGCACAGAGCCGCGGTAAGCGGTCCAAATACGAGGAACTGAATCGCGTCGCCGACAAGGAGAATTCCGAGGAATTTAAGCATCGGCTTAATTACGTCCAATCCTGTCTTTCCTGCAACGTCTGCCAGCAGACAGAAGATACCGATCGGAGCAACTTTCATGACAATCTTGATGATATTGGTGATAACCGTATTCACGCCAATTACCAGATCTGCAATATTTCTGTTTCCGGTCTGCTTTGTGTACTGTCCCATCGCAACACCAAAGAACAGGGCGAATACGATACACGGTACCATGGAACCTTCTGCCATCGCCTGAATAATATTCGTCGGTACAAAATTTGTAAGCGTGTCCTGTAAAGATGTGGACTCAACCGCTGCTGCCGCAACTTCCTCCGCAGAAGATAAATCCGCTCCAAGTCCCGGCTTAACCAGCATCGCCAGCGCGGCGCCCAGTCCAGCTGAGAAAATCGTAAACACGATAATCCATTTGAATGTATGGAAGCCCATCTTTCCTACATCCCGTCCGTCTCCTCCACCGACAGCGCCGGCCACAGCGGACATAACCAGAAGCACTACTGACATCTGAATCAGACGTAAAAAGATATCGCCGATAAATTTCAGATTAGATGCCCACGGTCCTACAATCGTTCCAAAGGCAAGACCGCCGACTGTAGCAATCAGGATCTGCGTTGTCAATGAAATTGAGAATTTTTTCTTTTTCTCCATCCATCTTTCCTTCCTTTCTCAAAACTTGGTTACTGCCTAACCAGATGATATATTGTAATTCTATCGGATAAAGTGTCAAGTTACAATGTAGAAAAGAAGTAAAAAAAAACTTCTTTTTTATCCACCTTGTATAATTTACCCGTTATATTTGCCATTTTCTCGTCTTTTTGCTAAAATTTTACCTGATATAGAAACAATATTCCGCGTAAGAGAGGGTTTATATATGAAATACCACATTACGGAGACGGCATCTTTTGCTGCCGGTATACTCAGTCAATATTCCACCGGAACGGTTCATTCTGTATACCGGAAAACAATCAATCTGCACCTTGGTCCGGCGCTCGTTGCCCTGCAGGCAGCCTCCTCTCCCTTATCCCCGGTCAGCCTGATCACAGATCTGCAGGCTCCGGAAATGGAAGCACTGTCTATCCAGCCGGAAGATCCGGTATCCACAGACGGCCAAAGCATTACGATCCATTCCCACGGCACCCGGATCATTTTCAATCTGTCCGACGCCCTGGTTTTTGACTCGTTTCTCCCGGATCAGGCTGTTCCGGTTGATACTTCCGCCGTAAAAGAGGCTATCTGTCTGTCCGGCTCCGGCGGCTTTTCCGAGCTTTTTTCTCCGGAACCGCAAAAGGATTCTTCTGATTTTGGGAAAGAGGCTTTTCTTGCCGTTGCCGGAAAACGCCTCGAAGATGCCAGGCATCTGGCCGCTTCTTCCTGTTATGAGGAATCTTCCACCTCGCTTGCCGGTCTGATCGGCCTTGGCATCGGCCTGACTCCGTCGGGAGACGATTTTCTCTGCGGTTTCCTTGCGGGCCTGCGCTTTGCCGGACAGTGGGAGCACCCTTTTGCCCGGCTTCTCCGGAAAGAAATTTCACAGCATCTTGGCGATACGAACGATATCAGCCGGACGTTTCTTTCCTGCGCTCTCCAGGGGCATTTCAGCCGTCCGGTAAAAGAGCTTCCCTGCCCGGATTCCCGCAAGATCCTTTCCTCATTTTCTCAGATCGGCCACTCCTCCGGGATCGACACACTCTGCGGAATTTTCTATGCTTCCTGTTTCTTTGCGGCGTTCTCGTAAACGTCCATCGCTGCGTTCACAGCTTCGCCTGTAGATACTTTGACGCCGTTTCTCTTCATGACTGCTTCCAGTGCGCCAAGAAGAATCAGGATGTTTCTCTTCTGGCTTGAGTAGCCCATGTTTCCGATTCGCAGGATCTTTCCGTCCAGCGGTCCGAAAGAAGTTGCAATCTCGATTCCGAATTCATTTAACATCATGCCGCGGATCGCTTTTCCGTCAACTCCTTCCGGAATATTGATCGCTGTCACAACCGGCATTTTGTGTTCCAGATCTCCGAAGATGGTAAGGCCCATCGCCTGTAATCCGGCTGTCAGTGCCCGGTCATTTAATTGATGTCTTGCAAACCGTGCTTCGAGCGTTTCCTCCACGATACAGCGGAGCGCTTCATGCACCGCATACTGCATGCTGGTTGCCTCTGTATGGTGGTTAAGCCGGCGCGGGCTCCAGTAATCTTCCAGCTGTCCAAGGTCCAGATAGTTGCTTGGGATTCCGGCAAGTTGCCCCGCCACATCATCCGCCGTACGGATTCCTTTCTCCACACGTTTTCTCGCTTTGACAATCTGCTCGATCTGCTCATTATAAGTGATCAGCGCAGAACCTGATGGAGCGGAAATACATTTCTGTGTTCCGGAGATGCAGGCAGATAATTTCCAGTCGTCAACCTTCACTTCTGTTCCTCCCAGAGTTGCCACCGCATCTACAATCAGAAGAACTCCATAGCGTTCACAGATTTCCCCGATTTCTTTCAACGGCTGCATCATGGATGTGGAAGTTTCCCCGTGGATGCAGGCTACTGCCTTGTAGCTGTCCTTTTTCAGTGCGTCTTCTACTTCCTGCGGGTCAAATACGGTTCCCCATTCTTTTTCCAGAAGTGTGATATCCGCTCCGCAGCGCTCCAGAATCTCCGCAAGCAGATATCCGAAACGGCCAAATGCAGGGATCAGCACTTTGTCTCCCGGACAGATGGCTCCGGTAAGAACTGTCTCAAGTCCTCCTCTGGATGTGGTATCCACAAGATATGTCTGACGGTTTTTCGTCTGGAACACGTAGCGTTCCATCTCCATCGTCTCATTCATCAGTTCGGTAAACTCCGGATCAAACTGTCCCAGAATATGTGCACTCATCGCGCGCAACACACGCGGATCCGCTTCTACCGGTCCCGGTGTCATCAGTGTGCGTGGTGATGGATTGATTTCTTTAAATTTTCTCATGTTTCTTAACTCCTTTTCCTACTTAACATACCCTTCTTTTTGAATTCCTGCTTTTATTATGCAGTCCGGAAATTCTCGGACTGATAGGAAAGCACTGCCGCATGGACGGCTTTTTTCATAATATCAATCGCCTGATCTACATGCTCTTTCTTTAAGATCAGCGGCGGGATCATCCGGTTGGTGCTCTCGCCAATCGCGGTGATCAGAAGGCGTCTCTTCATACATTCTGCCTTGACTTCATGTGCTATCGGAATATCGAATTCACATCCTGTCAGAAGTCCTCTTCCGCGGACTTCCTTGACATGCGGAAGTTCTTTCATCCGCTTCATGAAATACTCTCCCATGATTTTTGCGTTTTCGCTTAAATTCTGATCCAGAATTTCTGAAATTGATGCAAGCGCCGCCGCACATGCCACCGGATGTCCTCCGTAAGTGGAGCCGTGTGATCCGGATGTCATGACTTTTGCAAGCTCTTTTGACATGCAGCATGCGCCGATCGGCATTCCGCCTCCCATTGCTTTTGCCATGGTGACCGCATCCGGCTTCACGCCATATCCCATAAACGCCATGATGTCTCCGGTTCTGCCCCATCCGGTCTGTACCTCGTCAAAGAGCAGAAGCATGCCTCTCTCGTCACAGAGCTTTCTCAGGCCTTCAATAAATTCCTGACTGGCCGGATGCACTCCGCCTTCGCCCTGTACCGGCTCAATCATAATCGCGATCGTATTTTCGGTACATTTACTCTTAAAGTCTTCCAGATTATTAAATTCTGCATAGGAAAATCCCGGGAGTACCGGCTTATATCCCAACTGGCATCCATTGTCCGGCTGGCCTGTCGCGGAAAGCGCGCCGTAAGTCCGGCCGTGGAAACCGTTTTTGGCAGTTACGATATGATAATGTTCCGGTCCGAATTTCTCTGTTCCGTATTTTCTAGCCATTTTGATCATGCATTCATTTGCTTCCGTTCCGGAATTCTGATAGAAGATTTTGTCCATGCCGATGGTATCACAGATTTTCTTTGCAAGCAAGGCCTGCGGAACCGTATATGGATAATTAAACGTGTGAATGATATCATCTGTCTGTTCGTGGATTGCCTCCACAACCTTCGGGTTACGGTTTCCTGCGCTGTTTACTGCCACACCGCCGTAAAAGTCCAGATAGGCATTTCCCTTTTCGTCATACAGATACATACCTTCTGCCCGTTCTGCGATAAATGGATACCGTTCATATGTTTCCACCATATATTTGCTCACGATTTTTTTCAGTTTCTCGGCTGTCAGCCCTGCATCTTTCAATCTCATACCAATCTTCTTCCTTTCTGCTTCCTTTTCATTTCGCCGCGCTGTCCGGAGGACTTATTATTCTATAAGAAAGTCCGGAAAACTTTCCCGCAGAATAAAAAAATGGTGCCAGATCTTCTTTCGATCTGACACCATTGTCACGCGATATGGATAGTTTACCCCGTTTTCTCCGGTATGTCAAATATTTTTTCCGAAATTTTCTTCTTTGGGAAAATTTTGTATCAGCCAAGGAGGCGCACATAAAATGTAAATGTCCGCGCTTCTTCACCTTTGACAATGTACGGCTCATGGGCCCATGCGCCCCAGCTGTTATCTCCGCCCACTCCGGTCTGCATGTCCAGAATACGAAGCACCGAAGCGTATGCCGCCGGAAGTTCATATGCATGTTCCGCCGACTCAATTTCATGACAAGTATATGGAAGAACCGAAAATTCAAATGTTCCGTCCGATTCAATCCGGATACCGCTACCTTCCTGATCGGTCAGCTCCATCCATCTGGTCTCCACATGATTGCCGCATTCCTGCGGTCTGACATACGGCGTCATTCCATCTGCTGCCGTAGCACGGAAGACACCTGTTTTTCCTCCGCATTTCCGGTCACAGTATGTCTCCTCCGGCCCGACTCCGTACCAGGTAATCTGGTCAAATTCCTTCGGAAGTTTCCAGGACATTCCAAAGCACGGCATTGCCGGCGTATCCGGGAATCCGTCATAAGTCTCGCATACCTTCATGGTACCCTGTCCGTCCACCTGAATGGATACCTTGCAGGTCACACCGGAGAACAGAAGATATTCCGTCTCAACTGTCACAAAACCAGATTCCTTTCTGATATCCACCTTCTTCACCTGCGGATACAGGGATGCAAGCTTCCACGGCGCACATTTTTCTGCCATATGGTATCCGGCATCATTGTCTGTCGGCGCGCGCCAGAACTCCGGTTTCAACGTATGGATGCCATCATACACAAGCTCTTTTTTCCCGATCTTGCAGGCCACAAGTTTTCCGGTCACCTTATCAAATGTCAGGCGAAAACCTGTTCCCACAATCGAAAGAGAAAAATCTCCTTCAACCACTTCCGGCTCTGTCCCGCAGCCAAATTCCGGCTCTGTCTTTTCCACCGTCTCCACCGACTGTCCAAAGCAGAATTCCTCCCCTGCCTCTGCGTAAGAAGTCGCTTCTTTGTACAGAAGTCTTGCTGTCCGGACATACTCTCCTGCTTCTTCCGGAAGAGCAAGATCACACGGCACCTTTACCTCTTCCCCCGGATTTACCACAACATCACTCGTTCCTCTGCGCAGAATCCGGCCTTCCTTTTCCAGTGTCCAGCAAAGCTTCCAGGATTCTGATGTTTCAAACAGCTGTCTGCTTCTGATAACAATTCCGTCTGCTTCCGGAATCAGCTCATACGGCTGATACAGGTATCTTACTTCCTGCATTTTCGGAGAAAGCGTACGGTCTGCGAAAATCACGCCGTCAGCACAGAACGCATAATTGGACGGCCGGTCACCGAAATCTCCTCCGTACGCAAGGAACTGCTTTCCGTCCGGTCCAGTCTTATACAGTGCCTGATCAATATAGTCCCAGATAAAACCGCCGCAGTACTGCGGATATTTATCCAGAAGCTTTGTATATTCATCCAGGTTTCCGGTGGAATTTCCCATAGAGTGCGCATACTCGCACAGCACATACGGTTTCTTCGGATTATTTTTCAAGTATGCCTCCGCTTTTTCCGGCGAAGCGTACATATGGCTTTCCAGATCCGTTGTGTCCGCCCACTCCGGCGTATGGCACACATTTTCATAATGTACCGGCCGGCTCTTGTCACGGTTTCGGAAATACATACTCATATCATACAGATTTTTTCCTGCCCAGGATTCATTTCCGATGCTCCAGCAGAAAATGCAGGCATGATTTTTATCCCGCTCCAGCATCGCCTCCGCACGGCTTAATACCGCCTCGCGCCACTGCGGGAAATCTCCCGGCAGGGTATGCTCAAACTTCATAGTATGCCAGGTTCCGTGTGTTTCCAGATTCGCCTCATCCATCACATAAATACCGAACCGGTCGCAAAGATCATACCAGGCACTCTGGTTCGGATAATGGCTCGTCCGCACGGCATTAAAATGATTTTTCTTAAAGAACCGGATATCCCATTCCATCTCTTCCATGCCAATCGCTCTACCCTTCGATGGCGAAAACTCATGCCGGTTGACACCGTTTAACCGCAGACGCTTTCCATTAAAAAGAAGGACTGCATCCCGGATTTCCACCTTCCGAAAACCAATCAGATACGGAACCGCTTCACAGACATTTCCATCCTTATCCCTGACCGTCAGAATCAGCCGGTACAGATACGGAAGTTCAGCACTCCAAAGCTTTGCACTCGGTACATCAAGGGAAATCTCTGCCTTTCCGTTCCGGATCTTTTCACATCCCGACAGAATTTCCTTTTCATCCATTTCATGCAGCTTTTCCATCCGGATTTCCCCGTCCAGCAGACACCAGCACACTTCCCCTTCTTCTGAAAGACTTCCGTCCAGTGTCAGCCTGATATTGGCGCTTGCATCGGTATACGTTTCATCAAGGTCCGTCTCCACATCCAGATCCCGGATATGCAGATCCGGCACAGCTGTCAGCGCCACCTCACGGATGATTCCTCCCATCCGCCAGAAGTCCTGATCCTCAAGCCAGCAGCCGGAAGAGAACCGGTATACCTCCATGGCAAGTTTATTCTCCCCTTCTTTGAGCAGATCCGTAATTTCAAATACCGCCGGAGTATAGCTGTCCTCGCTGTATCCCACGTATGTTCCATTGATCCAGAAGTGAAATGCCGTCTCCACTCCTTCAAAGTGAATCTGAATCCGTTTTCCCTTCATCTGCGCCGGTACCGTAAATGTTGTCACATAGCAGCCGGTCGGATTTTCCTTTTCCGGAACTTCATGCGGCTTTACTGCCTCGATCCCGTCCCACGGGTAGTCCGTATCCCGGTAAAGCGGCGCTCCGTACCCGCAAAGCTCCATCTGAGCCGGTACCGGAATCGTATCCCATCCTTCGCAGGAAAAAGTTTTCTTTTCAAATCCTTCCGGTACACTGTCAGGATTCAGTGCATAAAAAAATCTCCACCGCCCGTTCAGGCTGTGGCGCCAGGTCATTTCCTCTTCCCGAAGCGCTTCTGTCTCGGTCTCATACCATTTGTGATCCGATACCGGATCCATCCGGTTTTCCTGAAAAAACTCCGGATCAGCCAGGTGTCTTTTGATCTTTTCTCGCTTCATAGTTCCTCCATGTTCATTTTATTTTTCCGTAATCCTCTTATTATATTTTACCGCCTGTAACCAGTATAAAATCAGGTTTTTCTTTTTGCAATACGGCTTCCGGAAAATCCATGTTTTTATTCCGGCATTTCATTGCGCAGGGTGGTGAAAAAAGAGCCGGATTCCCGCCATCAGGCAGAAACCAGCTCCCTTTCCTATCCAGATACTTTCTTCTTTATAATGCATTCATGTTGGATGCGCTTACAATCTGTTCCCAGCGGTTGAAGGAATAGATTCTGTCTTCCTCCGGCCAAAAGCATACCCTCTTTTCTTCCAGTTCTTCAAGCGGCTGCTCTGGATTGGAAAGCCAGGCAGAAATCCGTTTTGCGGCAGATTCCAGACGGCTTCTTATGCCTCCCAGGCGTACATCAATCACTTCATACCCCTGTGGTTTACATTCATCCATCCAGAGTTCTTCCCTCATGCTGTGCAGTTCCTCCAGAAGAGCAAGACATGCCGGGATCCGTTTCTCAGCCCAGATGCGAAGCCGCTCCCGGTCCTGATTGTCATAATCGGACTTTAATTCCAGCCCCATCTCCGCTTTCTCAGCCAGAAACGCTGCCAGCTTCTGATAATAAGCAAACAGTTTCCGGACTCTTGGCGGCTGTTCTTTTGCAAGGCACTGCTCCAGCTTTTCTACAAGCTCATGATAATGTTCTTTGAGCCCTTTTCCTTTAAACTGTCCGTCAAAGATTCCAAGCAGCGGATCCTGATAAAGGGCCAGCTTGGACGGATTTGCCGACTTCAGATTATACGGATCTTCCGGCTGAAAATTATCGAACCGGTCAAGAAGCATGAGGTCTTCACTGTCGATGCCGAACAATTCCTTTACTCTGTCATGCAGCCGTTCTTTCGTCACTTCTTTTTCGTAGGCACACTCGGCAAAATATGTTAAGGAAAGCAGACAGGTTTCCATCGGTGTTTCTGCTCCATCGTCCTGCCAGAGAGTGCAAAACCATTTGTCTGCTCCCGCTTCTTTCATGACCTTCGTCCCAACCCGTGTCGTTTCCAGTGCTCTTGCGTAATTCGGCGCGATTCCGTTCCAGGTCCAGCCTCCTCCCGCAAAATACATGTGACCGGACAGTTTTCCATGAAGATGTACCATCTTTCTGTACATATCCTCGGACGCATTGTAGTAGTCCCAGTATACGAGTGTAAGATCCTTGTCCGGTTTGTCCTTCTCCTGCCATTCATAGTCTTCGGAAACACTGTAATAACGTCCGTCTTCGGATGCCAGCATGAAATACATATCACTCCAGATCATCGGATCAAACTCGTATTTCCGGCAGATCGCGCATACCCGGTCCAGATGCTCTTTCATAATTCCGGTACGGTCCTGATATCCGTTCTTTCTCAGATAATTACCGAGCCCCAGCTGAAATGCCTCATCCATTCCGATATGGATGCGCTTGCCTGAAAACGAAGTTCTTACAGAACGGATCATGTCCTCTAAGAATTCATATACCGCAGGTTCACCCACAAGAAGGATATCTGAATTGTCCCGCATCTTTTCCGTAACCGGCCATCTCAGATAGGTCCGCAGATGTGCAAGTGTCTGTATACACGGAACCAGTTCGATCCCGAATTTTGCAGCATACCGTTCCATCTCCCGGATCTCTTCTTTCGTGTAGCGTCCTCTGAGCGCTCCAAAATGCGGATATTTTGGAATCTCATATGTATCTTCCGTGTAAAGAAGAAGATCATTCATTCCAAGAAGCGCCAGATATTCAATGTACCGTTTGACTGTCCCGACTTTAAGCACTCCATTTCTGGAACAGTCGAACATCGTCCCAAGCCGGCTCGTGTACGCGGTCTCCGAGCAGGAAATATCTTCCTCCGGATCTCCAAGCACCATCCCAAGCGCCCGGTAATACTGAACATCCTGGTGGTACTGAATTTTGACGTTGTTTCCGCATTTCAGCACCCTCAATCCGGATTTTTCCGTATACTCCGGATAAATTACCAGCTCTTCTTCCGGTGCTTCCGGAAAATGTTTCAGCAGAATCTCCGAAGTCTCCTGAAATTTTAAGTCCTTTACAATCAGTTTCATATCGTCCTCCTGTTATCCTTTTACACCTCCAAGAGCAATTCCCTGAACGAACTGCTTCTGAAGGAAAATATACAATATAAACGGGAAAATAAACGTGATCAGTGAGCCCGCCATAATCAGACCGTAATTGACCGAATACTGTGTTTTCAAAACAGACAGAGCTACGATCAGTGTGTAGTGCTCCGTTTCTGTCGCCGCAATTAACGGCCACAGGAAATCATTCCATGCAGAAATAAAGGTAAAGACCACAAGGGTCACGATCACCGGCTTTAAAAGCGGCATCACAATCTGGATAAAAATCCTGTATTCCGGACATCCGTCCACCTGAGCAGATTCAATCAGTTCATCCGGAACCCCATTCATAAACTGCTTGACAAGGAATACCGAGAACGCCTCGATCATGGTAATCACAAGGGCTGTCCTCGTATTGAGCAGTCCTAAATTTTTCATAATTACAAACAGCGGAATCATTGTCACCTGTCCCGGAATCATCAGAGAAACCATGTAAATCTGGAAAATAAAATTCCTCCCCGGAAACAGCTTCTTCTCAAATCCATATGCTGCCATACAGGATATTATCACATTGAGCACACAGGAGGCAATGACTACAACTACACTGTTAACAAATGCCTGCAAAAATCCGCTGTTCTGGAAAATATAGATGAAGTTTTCAAAATTGGTAAAATCCACTTCAGCGAGATTCAGCCGCAGCGTTCTTGATTCTGTAAAGGACATCAAAAACATATAGATAAAGGGGAATACCGCAACCACCGTCACGAAAACGGCACAGATCAGTCCAAAAATTCCGAGCGGCGTCCAGCGTTCGATTCGTTTTCCTTTGTTTTTCTTCATGCTTTCATCACCTCGCTGTCTCTTTTTTCTCTTTGAAGAATGTATTTTCCACAATATTGATAATCAAAATGATAATCAGAAGCAGAATCGCCATCGCGCAGGCATATCCCATGCGGTATTCTTTAAATGCCGCATTATAAATTCCCATGACAAGTGTCACAGTCGAACGCCCCGGTCCTCCATTGGTCATGGTGTAGGACAAATCAAACACCTGGAAGGACCAGATGATTCCAAGTGTAATAACCAGATAATTGATTGGTTTGAGCAAAGGCATGGTAATCTTAAAAAACGACTGTATGGATGTCGCACCATCCACTTTCGCTGCTTCATAAAGTTCCGACGAAAGCCCCATAATACCTGCGTAGTAAATGACAAGGAAATACCCTACATTTTTCCATATCGCTACAACACAGACACAGATCAGTGCTGTTTTGGATCTTCCGAGCCAGTTCAGCCCGTCAACGCCGATAAACTCCAGAATTGTATTGATAATTCCTCCGTCTGTCCCAAAAATTGTTCTCCAGATCGCTCCTGCCGTAACCGAAGATGCAATAATCGGAATAAACATGGCACTTCGCAGAAAATTTCCGACGATATTCTGCATTCTATCTGCCAGAAATGCTGCAAGTACCAGCGCCAAAAATGTCTGAATCGGTACAGTGATAATCACATAGACAAACGTATTCTTCAGCGCATCAAGTACATACTGGTCTGAAAATACTTTTTTATAATTGCCAAGTCCCACAAAGTCCGCTTTTGTCATAATGTCATAATCAGTAAAGCTGAAATATGTCGACATAATGATCGGGAGCAGACAAAAGCATACCATAAAAAAAGACTTGGAAGAATATAGATGTATCCCTGTATCATTTCCCTTCTTCTTCTTTTCAAATGTCTCACCTCAATAATTCTGTACGAACCGGTGGAGCATCTCCGCCGGTCCGTACCAGATCTCATATTTGATTGTACCGCTCTATTCAGAAGCCAGATTTTCGTTATAGTAATCCTGTGCATTCTTCAGAACATCTTCCGGTTCCATTTCGCCCATCATCATGGACTGCACGTTTTCATTTACCTTTGTCAACAGAGAAACTGCGCTGTTAAATGGAGTGATTGTCTTGAAGTTATCATTCTCCACTGTATAAAGTTCTTTGAAGCGCTCATCTCCGGTATATTCCTCGTCCTTCGTAATCGGCGGCTGTTCTGTAATCTGCTGATGGAATTTTGACATTACGTCCGCGCTGGAAAGAAGCTTGATTGCTTTCATCGCCAGCTCTTTATCCTCACATTTATCAAACAGGACAAGAGAGTCTGCTGCAAAGAACGTTTTTGCCTGACCGTCCGGTCCTGCCAATGCGGTGGTCCAGTCCCAGTCCACGCCTTCCAGATTCAGGCAGTTACTTGTTGCAAGTACAATAAATCCTGTTTTTCCTGCCTCAAAATCCACACGCGCATCATCATTTGATGTTGCAGATTCATCAACAAAATTATACTTAAATCTCAAGTCATGTAAGAACTGTACTGCTTCCCTTCCCTCTTCTGAATCGATGGAAAGATTTCCTTCTTCATCTACCAGTTCTCCGCCTGCACTCCAGAAGAACGGGAGGAAGTTTTCATCCACATTTCCCCATGCTCCGCCAAGTGCCATATCAAACGGCTTCACACCTTCACAGTTATCCTGAATTGCCTGACATGCGCTGATAAATTCATCCCATGTCGTCGGCATCTGTGTAATACCCGCCTGCTGCATAATTGCCTTATTTCCTACAAGAACCCGCGCATTTCCAACAATAAACGGCAGTGCATACTGTTTTCCATTAATTGTTCCATAATCATAGTAGATATAATTATCCTTTTCTGCACCATCGAAATAAGAATCCATATCTGCAAGAAGATCTTTGGAAATATAGTCTCCCATCATCTCCATGGACATATATCCGATGTCCTGTCCGTTTCCGGATGTTACTCCAGACAGATATTTCTCCTCATAATTAGACCACGGAAGGATCTGAACATCAAACTCGCAGTTCTCTTCCTTCTCTAATGGTGCAAGCTGTTCCTCCCAGAATTCCTGGTCTGAAACTTCCGCATCCGTTCCCGCATAAGCCGGGAACCAGATAGAAACTGTCTTCTTTCCGCCGTCTGATGAATCCGAACTGCCGCCACAGCCCGCCAGCAGCCCAACACACATTGCCGCTGTCATACATACCGCACCTAATTTTTTGAACCGTTTTCTCATATAGGCCTCCCTCGTTTACTAATATCATTGTTTTCTTGTCAAATGCCTGGCCAGATAAACTCATCTTTACCCCCCCCCCGGTATATATTTGTCAAGCTGTTACAAAAATTTCTTTTCAGCTCCTCTCTTTTTGTCGATTTTGTCCATTCTGTATGATATACTTTCTGTACACAATCGGAAAGGGGGGCCAATTATGAATATCATCTGGTCAAAATATGTACAGGGAGTAAAAACCTTATATTTTTCCCGCAGATTACGGTTTCATGATATGTTTGCAGAACAGTATCAGGCACTGTTTGACTTGAGTAAAGACAAGCAGCTCAAAATTCTGGAAATCGGCTGCGGTCCGGGTGCTCTGGCAGGAGCTCTTCACCGTTGGTACCCGAACGCTGAGATTACCGGGCTGGATCGTGACAGTGCATTTATCCAGTTTGCCGGAGAGCATGAACCGGGAATCTCATTTGTTGAAGGGGATGCCGCAAAACTCCCTTATCCGGACAATACCTTCGATGTTACGATCTCCTTTACAGTCAGCGAACATATCGATCCTTCCGCATTCTTTCAGGAGCAGCTTCGGGTACTGAAACCCGGCGGAGTCTGTCTCGTACTTTCCTCCCGTAAAGGAATTACGGTTCCTGCACCCGTCATTTCCGATAGCGACCGCGAACAGAAATTCTGGGATAAAGCCGGGAAATACGATCATACAAAGGATCAGTATGAAATCTGCCGTTATCCGATGAGCGAAGCCGAATTACCACTTGCAATGGAATCCTATGGTTTTCAACAGATTCACACAGGATTTGTAACTGTCAGTCTGACACCGGACAATCCAGATATTTCATCCTCACTGGCTTATGATATGATTAACGCATCCCGCCAGACAGAACTGGATTCTATTGAGTCGGTATGTCATTCTATACCTGAACAGGTCTCACCCGAAGAACGGGATGAAATGATACGGCTTATCAATGAAAAATATGATCGCCGGCTCCACCAGTACGATCAGGGCGAAAAACAGTGGGATACAAATGTGTCTCTCATCATGGTTGTGCGAGGAGTAAAATGAGCCGGAAGACACTAAATAATTATTTTTTATCAATAGGGAGGTAACTATTATGAGGGAACTGAAGAATAATGATGAGGTTCAGTTGTTCGAGGACAAAAAGGTCCGTACCGCATGGGACGAAGAAAAAGAAGAATGGTATTTTTCCGTTGTGGATGTAATCGCCGTTTTAACTGACAGTCCAAATCCAAATAATTATTGGAAAGTCTTAAAAAAACGACTTAAAGATGAGGGAAATCAGTCGGTTACAAATTGTAACCAACTGAAATTGAAATCCCCCAAAGATGGCAAGCGCTACAAAACTGATGTTGCCAACACTGAACAGCTTTTGCGGATCATCCAGTCTGTTCCATCCCCGAAAGCCGAGCCGTTCAAGGCCTGGCTTGCCATGGTCGGCACAGAACGTATCGAAGAAACCATTGATCCAGAGCAGGCAATTGACCGTGCACTGGAAACCTATCTGAGCATCGGGATGTAGCCAAACGCGGAGGAAACGTAGCCGGCATTGCACGCCAGGCTTTGGAAGCCGAAACCGGAAAGCCGGTAATCACTTCGCAGAATGCCAATCATTTCCGACAGCTTATCACAGATATTGTAGAGGATGCCGCCACGCTGCCAGTTCACACAGAAAAGGTTTCTGACAACGAAGGAAACACTAAATAATCATTCCAACGCTCTCTTCGATTATAGGCATACAGTAATCTGTTATCGTACAAAAAAGGGATCCCTGCTTACGCACCTTCGTGCAAAGCAAGACTCCCTTTCTCTGCTTTATTTTATTATCCGGTCTGCTATCCAGTTCTCAATCTCTTCAAAGACCTGCATCCGGTCTTCTTCATGCAGAATTTCGTGCCGGTCGTCCGAATACAGCCGGATCGTCGTATCTGAAATTCCTGCCTTCCGGAACTGTTCGTATACTTTCCACACTCCGGCTCCGAAATCACCTACCGGATCTTTTGCCCCGGATACAAAGAACACCGGCAGATCTTTCGGTATCTCTTTCACGCCTTTTTTCGTCAGTGTCCGCATACCGCGGAACATCTGGCGGTAACCGCTTACCGTAAACAGGAAACCGCAGAGTAGATCTGCTTCGTACCGTGTCACATTTCCCTCATCTGCGGAAAGCCATTCCCGTCCGGTCTTTCCCGGTTCAAATTCTTTGTTATAACTTCCAAACGCCATGCTGTCCACCAGCCGGCTCCGGTAATGGCCTCCACGGGATCTGCCGATCAGGCTGCACAAAATCTCTCCTGCCAGAAGCAGCGGGTACGGCTGATACCCGGTCCCCATGATAACGGCTCCATCAAGTTCACTTCCATATTTCTGGATATACTGCCGCAGTAGAAAAGATCCCATACTATGCCCGATCATAAAATACGGGCAGTCCGGATATCTCTTCTTTGTCGCCAGATACAATTTTCGGATATCTCCAATGACACATTCATTTCCCTGCTTCTCCGGGAAATAGCCGTAGTCTTCCTCCGAAAAAATGGATTTCCCATGCCCCAGATGGTCGTGTCCGGTGACATAATATCCCTTCCCGCAAAGCCAGAGCGCAAATTCTTCGTACCGGTCAATATATTCTGCCATGCCGTGGCAGATCTGGATCACCGCTTTCACCTTCCGGCTCTCCGGCTTCCACGCCACGGCATGAATCTTTGTCCTTTTGTCACAGGATAAGTAAAAAGTTTCCCTTTTCATTCACATCCTACCTGTCTTCCAGTTTCACATATTCCTTATGTCCCGCCAGTGCTTTGTAAGCCGGACGGATAATCTTATCTACATTTTTCAATTCTTCAAGACGATGTGCGCTCCATCCGACAATACGTGCCGCTGCAAAGATTGGTGTATAGAGTGCAGGCGGAAGATCCAGCATACTGTATACAAGGCCGCTGTAGAAGTCCACATTGGCATTAACACCTTTGTAGATCTTTCTCTTCTCCCCGATGATCTGCGGGCCAAGGCGCTCCACGAGTTCATAAAGTGCATACTCTTTTTCGTATCCTTTTTCTTTGGCAAGTTTCTCCACAAATACTTTGAAGATCTCTGCTCTTGGGTCGGAAATCGAGTAGACTGCATGTCCCATTCCGTAAATCAGTCCCTTTTTATCAAAGGCCTGCTTATCCAGAAGCCGTGACAGGTAGTCTCTTACTTCGTCCTCGTCCGTCCAGTCTTTCAGATGGCTCTTCATATCCTCAAACATCTGCACAACCTTGATATTGGCCCCGCCGTGTTTTGGTCCTTTCAGAGACGCCATCGCCGCTGCCATCGTAGAATAGGTGTCTGTTCCTGATGAGGTAACGACATGTGTTGTAAAGGTAGAATTGTTACCACCGCCATGATCCATATGAAGCACAAGTGCCATATCCAGAATTCTTGCCTCCAGATCCGTATATTTCCGGTCTTCCCGAAGCATCATCAGGATGTTCTCCGCTGTGGAAAGCTCCGGCTTCGGCGCATAGATAAAAAGATCTTCTCCCATCTTATAATTATACGCATGATAGCCGTACACCATCAACATAGGGAACTGGCTGATCAGATTGAGACACTGTCTCAGTACATTCGGAATACTTGTATCATCCGCCTTGTCATCGTAAGAATACAGCTGAAGAATGCTCCTGGAAATACTGTTCATCATATCAGGGCTTGACGCTTTCATGATCACGTCCCGCACGAAATTCGGCGGAAGCGTTCTTCTCTCTACCAGAAGTTCATGAAAATCTTCCAGCTGCTTTTCTGTCGGCAGTTCTCCGAACAGAAGCAGATATGCAATCTCCTCGAAGCCATAATGATTCGAAGCCAGAAATCCTCCCACCAGATCTTTAATATTATATCCCCGGTAGTAGAGGCTTCCCGGGCAAGGTACTTCTTTTCCGTCCACAATCTCTTTTGCATGAACATCCGAGACATTTGTAAGTCCGGCAAGAACACCTTTTCCGTTTAAATCACGCAGTCCTCTTTTTACCTCGTATTTGGTAAAAAGTTCTTTGTCGATTGCGTTGTTCTTTTCACTCAAATCGGCAAGTTCCTGAATTTTCGGTGTAATCTCAAATAACGCTTCGTCTACTGTTTTGGCCATAAGCTGCTCCTCCTTTACGTCTTGATTTTATGTCAGAGTCCTAGTTTGACGATGGGAAATACGGTCTTAATACACCTGCCACGTTACTCAGCGGCATCGTCTGAAGCCAGACATGTCCCGGTCCCGTAACCACCGTGTTAAACAGGCCTTCTCCTCCAAATACCATATTTTTAATGCCAGGGACGGTCTGAATCTCGATTCCGCAGGAAGCCGACATTGCAGCCAGGTATCCGGTATCAATAACAATCTGCTGATCCGCCCTGAGTTCGTACTCTACCACATGTCCGTCAAACTCGGCAAAAACGATCCCCTGTCCTGACACTCTCTGCATGATAAAACCTTCACCTCCGAAAAGTCCTGAAGCCACCTTTTTCTGGAAATGGATACTCAGTTCCACTCCAGCCTCAGAGGCAAGAAATGCGCTTTTCTGCAGAATATACTCCTGTCCCGGGCCCACTTCAAATGCCTTGATCGAGCCAGGAAAACTGGATGCAAACGCAATCATGCCGTTTCCATGCTCTGCAGTATAAACATTCTGGAAAATCGAATCTCCGGAAAACATTCTTCCAAATGCCTTTCCAATACCTCCGCGGGCTCCGGATTCCATCCGCATATTCGGTGACATCCAGCTCATCGCGCCCCGCTCTGTCACCATCTTTTCACCATCTTCCAGGTGGCAGATTACTACCGGCAGTGTCTCTCCCTTAATCTCATAACGCATCTCATTACCTCCTTTTCTGTGCTTTTATGCAAGCATCTCATTAATTTTATTGGCAAGTCCGGCAAACTCCTCCAAAGTCAGAGCCTCTCCTCTGACACCGGCACCCTTGCCAAGACTTTCCACCGCCTCTGTGATCTGCTCTTTTGTAAGCGTGATCTCCGGCGAATTGTTCAGACCATTTACCAGCGTCTTTCTCCTCTGGTTAAACGACGCCCGGATAATCTGGAACATCAGTTTTTCATTGTCCACCTGTACCGGCGGCACTTCGTGCCTCGTCAGGCGGATCACCGCCGACCCCACATTCGGCCTTGGCATGAAACAGTTCGGCGGCACATTAGCCGCAATATACGGTTCGGCATAGTACTGAACTGCCAGCGAAAGCGCTCCATAATCCTTGCTTCCCGGACCGGCCTGCATCCGCTCCGCAACTTCCTTCTGCACCATGACGGTCACCGAAGCCAGCGGCACCTGACTCTCAAACAGACTCATAATAATCGGAGTCGTAATATAATAAGGCAGGTTTGCAACTACCTTGATCGGCCTGCCGCCGTTTCTTTGTTCTGCGAGGCCCGCAATATCTACTTTAAGGATGTCATCATGTATCACTTCTGCATTTGGGAATCCGGAAAGAGTATCCTGTAGAATGGGAATCAAAGCCTTATCGATCTCTACAGCGACCACTTCTCTCGCTGCCTGCGCCAGATACTGAGTCATCGTTCCGATGCCCGGTCCGATTTCAAGAACAAAGTCATCTTTCGTAATCTCAGCTGCGCGTATAATCTTGTCCAGAACGTGGGTATCGATCAAAAAGTTCTGTCCGAACTTTTTCTGAAAATTGAAATGATATTTCTGCAGTACCGCGATGGTATTCTGCGGATTTCCTAAAAAAGGATCTGTCATAAACTTTCCTCACTTTACTACTTTATTTAGTATAACATACTTCACTTCTGCAAATTGTTAAAATATTATGAAAAGTATATTAATTTTGCATTATTTTCAGTCTGTTTTATTACCGTTTCTTTGTCAATTCCTTTGATTTCTGCAATCTGCTGTGCCACAAAGTGAATATTCCGGGAGTCATTTCTCCTGCCCCGGTTCGGCTCCGGCGCCAGATACGGACAGTCTGTCTCCAGTACGAGCTTCTCCAGCGGAATCTCCTTTACAATCTCTTTAAGTTTTCTTCCGTTTTTAAACGTAACCACTCCGCCTACTCCGATAGAAAATCCCATCTTAACATATTCTTTTGCCATTTCCCTGGAATAGGAGAAACAGTGAATGATGCCGCCCAGTCCCTTTGCGTGCTCCTTCATGATCTCCATCGTATCTTCCGCCGCATCCCGGCTGTGAATATTGACCGGAAGCCCCGTCTCTCTGGCCAGATTAAGCTGCCAGATAAACCAGTGCTTCTGCACCTCTCTCGGCTCCGTATCCCAGTGGTAATCGAGCCCGATCTCGCCGACCGCCACGACCTTTTCCTTCCGGCACATCTGCCGCAGCTCTTCCATGGCCTCCTCATTCAACTCCCCGACATGGTCCGGGTGCACGCCCGCAGCCGCATAGACAAACGGGTACTTCTCTGCCAGCCGTACTGCATCCCGGCTGGACTGCATGGACGCTCCGATCTCTACGATCGTTCCCACACCGGCGTCCGCCATTCCGGCCAGAAGCTCATCCCGGTCCTCGTCAAACTGCTCATCGCCATAATGCGCATGTGTATCAAAAATCATTGTTTCCACTCCTTAAAATCCAACAAGATGGTTGTATTATAATTTAAAACATACTATAATTCAAATAGAATATCAATAGGAGGGACTTTACAATGCAGGTATATGACAAGGTAAACAAAACCGAGCTTACCGCCGACACCGAAGAGCTGATCAAGCTGATGGCTCCGGGCGGACGCCAGGTTGACTTATATCTGAAAGAGAAAAAATCCGACGAGGACGGATACATGACATGGGACGTAGAGCACTGGTCCAGCGTAGACGGAAGACGTTTCATCCGCTGCTATTCTCTGGAGGGCCGCGTATTAAGCGAATCCACAGGCCACAACATCTACGACCTGAAGAATGAATTCAAGCCGGAAGAAGCAGAGAAAGTAGAACTCAGCTAAAAGTTACTCAGCAAAAGCATCGGCGCACCGGGAGCATGTCTCCCCGGTGCGCCGATTCCCTTTCTTTCTTATCCGATCCCTTTTTACGAAACTTCATCAATCGCCGCAAAAAGTTCATCATCCGCAAAATAGAAGTAATCGATCTTTCCCTCTTCAAAAGCCGCATCGATTTCCTGATGAACCGTGCTGCCGTTTACACGGACTTCCACCTCATATTTCTCTGTATTTTCCTGCTCTCCCGCGTCATCTGATTTCCGGACTGTTTCAAAAGAAATCTCACATTCTTTTTCCTGCGCTGCATAGTACACATTCAGCGGAAAACCGCTCCGGTAAAAATTCTGAAGTCCGGATTCCGTAAAATAGTCTCCGTAAACGTCTTCGATCGTCTGGCTCAGGCCGCCCGACTGCTCTTCCGTGTCTGTATCCGTTCCCGAAGAATCATCCTGTGCCGCAGCCATCACCTGATCGGCGCTGCCGCCCGGAAAAGAAAACAGCTCCTCACACAGTGCACGCAGCTGCTTTGTCTCCGGATCCTGTCCAGAACATCCCGACATTAATACAGCAGACAGTATCAGACTTCCAAGGAAAAGGCATCCTTTCTTTTTTTTCCATTTCATATTGTATTGGCTCCTTATCTCACACATAAACTCTTATTTTGTCTTTACCAGACAGCGTTTCTTAAAAAAAGATATTCCATAGCAGAAGATGTGATCATAATCGTCCTCGTATTCTCTGGCATACATCTGCTTGTCAATCTGCATCAGCGCTTCCTCACAGCTTGTCTCCATGTCCTTCAATGCCTTGGAATACTTGGCCTCAAAAACCGCTGCCCGGCTTTCCACCGGATCGTACACTACCACATCGCTTCTTCCTTCTCCGTGCTCCTTGTTGGATTCCACAATGTACCCTGCACCTGCAAAAATTCCCGCCAGAAATACATGGTAATAGTCTTCTTTATAATCGTGATAACTGATCGTCCGGCGGAGCAGTTTATTCATTTCTTCCGTCATGACTTCTGTATTTCCGCTCCAGACCGCATCAAACAGTGATTTGCGGTTCCAGACTCTGGCACTGTCATCAAACCATTTTTTTATCGTAGTTTGAAAAATCTCCCGGATCTCTGCATTTGGAATCTGAAGGGCAGTTCCATCTTCCGGCAAAGATGCGGAAAGTTCCTCCTCGCGTACTTGTGTTAGATAACCTGTTTTCCATAGTACGCCTGCATTGCACGTGTCAGTGACAGTAAGCTGTTTTTTATGTCTGATTCTGAGGCATCAAAATTTAAAATATTCTTGATGACACTTCTGTCATACGGAGAAATTTTCTCACTGTCCAGAAGATAACGGTGGCTATCACATAACTCGGTAATAACAGAACACAGCATGTCATATGCTCCGGAAAAATCCAGTCCATCCACCCTTCTGAGCGAAAAAAAGATAGTCGGCCACTGATTCATCCACCGGTTGCAAAGTTCCGTGTTCTCATCAATCTCCAATCCTTCAAATAACGCTCGACTGTCTTTCCTGATGTCAAAAAATTCAGCGAGCATATTCATTCCGAGTGTTTTCCCAAATCGGCGCGGACGTGTAATTAATGTCACTTTTGTCGCCGTAGTCCTCAACAACTCCTCAATCAAACCGGATTTATCCACATAATAATATCCATTCTTGCGGATCTCTGCAAAATCGGAAATTCCGACAGGAATATTCAAGCAAGCCATACTGCCCTCTCCTTCCCTTATACTTTTTATACTGCCATTTTACCAAGTCAGTGACCTGACTGCCAGTAGAAAACATATATTTTTCTATTTTAGATGACATCACCTTATTTTCCGCAGCACTTCTTATATTTCTTACCGCTTCCGCATGGACACGGATCATTTCGTCCTACTTTTACCCCTTTCCGTCTGTATGGTTCCCAGCCATCTACCAAAACTTCTGCCCTGCCTTCTGCATTCATCTGACTATATTCGTCTTCAAGAAACACTTTCCATTCATGAAGGGTTTGATGCCCGGATAATTTCTGTAATTCTTCCAGTACTTCTTTTGCTGTTTGTTCCGGATCATGCTTTACCCTTTCCAGAAATTTCCGGCTGCACTCATAGTTATATGGATAATTTTCCTGAATGTACTTTATTTCTTCCAGATGTCCCGGCACATATCGGCACAGATTCCACTCCGAAATAAGTGCATCTCTTTGTATATCTTCTCTGTCTTCCGTCCACGGTATATCTTTAAGCGTATAGCGGATATTATAAATAGCATTCAGACCTGTATCCATAATTTTGCTGACTTTTCTGTCATCATGGAAACGATACGATTCCCATATGATAAAGGCTGATTTCAATGTTTCTTTTGTTCCCTCTGTTCTCAGATAATTTTTCCTGCTGATATAATCAATCAGTTCACGGAAAAGCGGCCGATACCATTTATTACGCATCTGTGTGGATAAATAAACAACCGTGGAAGCCAGGTTTTCCTGCATCTTTTCCGTCATCTCAATCCGGCTCAGAAAATGTAAATACAATTCCAGATCTTCTTTATATTTTCCATTTGCCAGAGAAATGTCCAGATAGAGCACATTCTGGAACACACCATCCAGTAATTCAGCCAGTAGGATTTCTCCTGTTTCCACATATCTGTCCAGTTCCATTCCGAACATTTCCCGGCTTTCTTTTTCTTTCCCGATTTTCTGAAGGCAGTCACCGTAACTTGTATAATAGAACGGACGGTATTGCCCCATCGGTCCGGCTGCCTTGAACTGCTTTACTGCTTCTTCAAATTCGCCTATTCCATGATAAGCCATTCCAAGTGAGCAGTGATATCCCGCATTCTCCGGATTGATTTCCACTAATTCATGAAATACCATTGCGGCTCCTGCCATATTTCCCTGCGCGAAGTAACACTGACCGAGCAGCTCCATAATATCCGGTTTTGAATCATCCTCATCCAGTATTCTGCAGCACAGTCCGGCCGCTTCCTCGTATTTTTCTTCATCTGCCAGACGAAATGCTTCTTTTACCTGCGTTTGCAACGGCAATGCAAACTGTCCGGCGAGCTTTTCTACTGCTTTTCTCACCATCTCTTTATCATCTGAATTTTTTATTCTGAGAATCTTATTCATATTCGTTCCTCTCCTTTAATCTATCCTGATATTCCCGGATTAATGATTCTCTTGGTTTGATCTTTTTCACAAGTCCGTATTTATAAATTTCAATCCATTGTTCATTTGAACCTGCCAGCTCTGCCGCCTCCAGCGCTTTATAAAGAATAATTTCTTTCTGTGTTTCTATACAATTTTTAAAATAGTATTTGACTCCTTGTTCTGTTTCTGCCTGTACAAGAAAAAGCATCAAAATCAAGTCGCAAAAATTATTAATTTCTTCCTCAAGATAAAAGCTTAAATAATCATTATTTCTTATACTTGTCAGTTTTTCTTTTCTCTTTTGAATTGCTTTTTTGCTTTCTTCTATTGCAATTTCTTTTACATCGCTTGTATGAAGCAGGAAAATTAATTCCAATTCCTGATCGTAATGCAAAGAATTTCTGCTAAGTCCCCCGGTACACGCCATCTCGGCCATCTTTGCAATCTTTTCTCTCGTGTATCCTCCTTCAAAAGTCTTCGTCGCAACCAAATGATAGAACTCTTCCTGAAGCCATCCGATAGAACGAAACGGATCATCGGTGGAAAACAGATAGTATTGACACGCCTGACAGATCAGCGCATAGAGGTCACTCAGAAGTTTCAACGCTCTCTCATAATATTCACTGTCTGCCCGGATTTTTGCCAGTTCTTTCAGATAACCTTTCACAAGAAATCTCCATTTTGGGCGCTGACTCTTTGGAATTACATGGTTAGGCGTAAAGTAATTTCCTTCTTTTGCATTTCCGATAAATGTTATGATCTGCATCTCCAGCTCTTCAAAACTAACTGTTTCTTTCTTTTTCTTTGTTTTGGCATTCTCTCCGGATAATGCTGCCTGGATCAGAACGTCTGCTTCTTCTTTTTGACTCTTTGTAAGCTGTTTATAGGTTTCTACAAATGCTTTTTCCAAAAGGACTCGATCAGCGCTGCTGATAATCTGCCGTAATTCCTGTACTTTCATCTTCTACTCCTTGCTAAAAAAGATATGTATCTCCGTATTCCCGGAAATACATATCTTTTTCATTTTCTTTTCTAATTCATAACCGCTTCAATGTCTTCCACTGTTCTAGGGATATCCTTTGACAGGTTCCTGCATCCGTCCTCTGTGATGAGACAGTTGTCTTCGAGACGGAATCCGATGCCCCATTCTTCGTGGTAGATTCCGATATCCACACAGAATACCATGCCCGGCTGGATGATGGCGTCTCTTGCGGATACGACATCGTGGGTGTCAAATCCGACATGATGCGCTCCGCCATGCCACATATAGGTTCCGATATCATCAAAGCTCTTGCATACGCCTGCTTCTTTCAGCTGCTCGAAGCAGTAGCGGCGGATCTCCGCATCCACTTCTTTCATCGGGATGCCCGGTTTCAGCATGGAGAACATGTGCTCGGAAGTATTGTACTGACATTCAAAGAGGAGTTTCTGTCTGGAGGAATACTTTCCGTTGCAAGGCCATCCTCTGGATACGTCTGTCAGCTCATTGTCCCAGCGTACACCTACATCGTTGAGCACGATGTCGCCGTCCATAGCCTGTCCGCGGTATCCATAATAATGGATGCAGAAGTTATTCTTTCCGGCGCTGATAATGGACGGGAATCCCGCTTCCAACACACCATGCTGTGCCAGTGCATAATCATACTCTGCCTTATACTGGTATTCATACATACCCGGTTTGGAATGTGTCATCATGGCAAGAATTCCGGCTTTTGTGATCTCCTGCGCTTTTTCCATCGCACGGATCTCACACGGTTTCTTGATGAGACGGAGCATCTTCATGATCGGCAGGGAATTTTCGATCGGCATGGATGGATATTCCTGCTTCAGGAATGCTTCCATGCTGTCTGCCGCGCTGACAACAACCTGTCCTTCCATCCGGTCAATGTCCAGATACACCTTCTGGATCCGTCCGGAAGTCAGCACCTTTTTCAGCTCTTCTTCAAATGTCTCTTTGTAGGCAAAGCTGGAAATCATGGAGACGGCTTCGATCTCTTCCGGTTTCATTCTGCTTCCGGTCCATCTCTCCTCAATCAGGTTTGGCGGAAGAATAAACAGGGTTTCCCTGTATCCTGATGCATCTTTCTCCATCATAAGGATGGTATCTTTCTGCTCCATTCCGGTCAGATAAACAAAGTTCCGGTTCGCGAAGTAGCCGTAGTCCTCATCAGCCGTCTTACGGACCGGGCTTCCGCTGAAGAACAGGGCAAGGCTGCCCGGCTCCAGCTTCTCCATAAACGCATCTCTGTTTCCCTTGTAAAATTGTGGTTCCATTGGTTATTTCCCTCCTTCGGTCTTTGTACTTTAGTCTAATAGTATTCTAGCACAAACAACCGTCAGAATCACTGTTTTTTCCTATGATTTTCCTATAATATTTCTAGCAGATTTCCGCTCCTGCCGGAACGTCTTTTTCAGGCTGCATCAGTACGATGTTTCCATTTTCATCTTCCGCACAGAGAATCATTCCTTCGGAAAGCACGCCTGCCAGCTTCGCCGGTTTCAGGTTGACAAGAACCATGACTTTCTTTCCGACCATCTCTTCCGGTGAGTACCATTTCTTGATTCCGGACACGATCTGTTTTACCTGGCTTCCGATCTTCACCTGAGAGCAGAGAAGTTTTTTGGACTTCGGAACTTCCTCACATTTGATGATTTCGCCTACCTGGAACTGCATTTTCATGAAATCATCGTAGGAGATTTCCGGTTTTGCCTCGATATCGATCACCGGACCTTCCTCTTCCTGCGGTGCTTCTTCCGGCTGTGCAGGATGAAGTTTCTCTACTTCTTCCATCACTTCTTTGATATCTCTTCTTGCAAAAAGAATCTCCGGCTTGTCTGTCACATGGCCGTCTCCAAGCTGCGCGAGGATCTTTTCGGCTGTCTCCGGCATATATGGTGCAAGCAGTTTTGCTCCTTCGGAGATGCTTGTAATCAGGTTGTAAAGCACTGTCTCAAGACGGTCTTTCTTATCCTCTTCTTTTGCAAGTGCCCATGGCATTGTTTCATCGATATATTTGTTGCAGCGTTTGAAAAGATTGAAAATCTCTGTGATGGCGTCTGCCACTCTCAGGTCTTCCATCTTGGCGTCCACTTTGCCGGATGTCTCTTCCGTCACACGCTTCAGGTCTGCATCCACTTCTTCTGCCACGCCTTTATCCGTCACTGTTCCGCCAAAATACTTATTTGTCATGGAAACTGTTCTGTTTACAAGGTTTCCTAATGTATTGGCAAGGTCAGAGTTCATTCTCTCTACCATCAGTTCCCATGTAATGACACCATCGTTGTCAAACGGCATTTCGTGAAGCACAAAATAACGTACTGCATCCACACCGAACAGGTTGACAAGCTCATCCGCGTAGATCACATTTCCTTTGGATTTACTCATCTTGCCGTCTCCCTGCAGAAGCCACGGATGACCAAATACCTGCTTCGGAAGCGGAAGATCCAGCGCCATCAGGAAAATCGGCCAGTAAATCGTATGGAAACGGATAATATCCTTTCCGATCAGGTGCAGGTCTGCCGGCCAGTTCTTGTTGAAAAGCTCAGAGCTGTTTCCGTCCGCATCGTATCCGATTCCGGTGATGTAGTTGGTCAGCGCATCCAGCCATACATAAACGACATGTTTCGGATCAAAGTCTACCGGGATTCCCCACTTAAATGACGTCCTGGATACACAAAGATCCTGAAGTCCCGGAAGAAGGAAATTGTTCATCATCTCGTTTTTCCGCGCAACCGGCTGAATAAATTCCGGATGCTCGTTGATATGCTGGATCAGGCGGTCCGCATATTTGCTCATTTTGAAGAAGTATGCTTCTTCTTTTGCCGGTGTACACGGACGTCCACAGTCCGGACATTTACCGTCCACAAGCTGGGACTCGGTAAAGAAGGATTCGCACGGAGTACAGTACATTCCTTCATAGTATCCTTTATAAATGTCTCCCTGATCATACAGCTTTTTGAAGATCTTCTGCACCTGTTTCTCATGGTAGTCATCCGTTGTACGGATAAAATGATCGTATGATGTGTTCATCATGTCAGCGATCTCTTTCACCTGGGCAGCTACTTTGTCCACGTACTCCTTCGGAGTCACGCCTGCTTCCTCCGCCTTCAGCTCGATCTTCTGTCCATGTTCATCTGTTCCGGTCTGGAAATAGACATCGTAGCCCTTGCTTCTTTTGTATCTTGCGATTGCGTCCGCAAGCACAAACTCATACGTATTTCCGATATGCGGTTTGCCGGATGTGTAGGCAATCGCAGTCGTGATATAATACTTTTCTTTTTCATTACAATTACTGCACATAGATTTTTCTCTCCTTTTTTAATAAACGCTAAAATCAGCTTCACCTGTTGATACGGTCCACCAGTCAACGCTACAAAATAAACATAGAGTTCCGCTTGCGGAACTCTCGCGCCGAGTGCGGTCGCGTCAGCGACAAATTTCTGCCTCGCACGAGTGCGCATCCCGCGGAGCGTTTTTATTTAACAGGGAACAAAGTTTCCTGTTAAATAAAAAGCCTTCCGGGGATATTTCCCCGGAAGGCGAATCCGCGTTACCACTTCCGTTTATCTGCCCCTCGCAGGACAGACCTCTGCGAGTGCCGGACGGCACCCTCCGCTGTAACGGGCGGAACCCATCATGAATTATCACGGTCATCCGTGTTCATCCATGCCGCTCTGAAGCCATCTTCCATCTTCCTTTCTCCATCCCTCTCAGCATCCGGGAATTCTCTGTAAGATTCCAGAACATGTACTCTCTTCTTCTACGCGTTTGCTTATGTAGTAAAAATGGTAGCATAGAAATTTTTGAAAGTCAAGATTTAACAATCCACTTCCCTTTTCGATTGGTTCCTACTCTTTCAATTACTCCCTTTTCTTTCATTTTTTTGATATAGTACTTCAACGTATTTTTATTTAAATTCAGTTTTTCAGCCATTTGTTTTTGAGAAAGAAACGGATTCTGTTCTATCAGTTCCATAATATTTTTTTCAGGATCATTTTCTTTAGACTGGGTGGTTTGGGTGACTGACTGGGTGGTTTGGGTGACTGACTGGGTGGTCTGGGTGACTGACTGGGTGGTCTGTTCTTCTCTATTTCCCTCATCCAATGGTACAATAATTTTAAATATATCTCCTTCAATAAACTCGGGATCATTTCCAGAATAAAATTTACTATATTTAAATAAATTTCTTACACCAGAACCAAGCTGATCCGCATAACCAATATTTCTAAAAAAGGATGCGATAATTGGATTTTTGGGTATTGGTTCCATATTATCCGGTGTAATCACAATATTTTGAGAAGCACGATTGGCATTCTCCACATACATCCGTTCCTTTTCTATTACAAATTTTGCCTGATAAGAGCTTGTATATTCACGATGGATCAATGTATTCGCAATCATCTCACGGGTGATAATATTTCTCAGACTCTTACGTTGGTCATCTTCGAGAAAAAATTTATCCAGCAAATGCTTGCGCCCAAATTCCATTAAACGCTCATAGCTTTCTATCAAATTTGTCTGGATGATTTCTCTATCATCATAACGATCAATGTTTACTCTGCGTAAAAGCGCATCTGTCACATAGGCCGGTACAATGTCTAAAATTACATCGTCTTTTCCAAGAAGCATAACCGCTGCCAGATTGAATCCCTGCTCACCAGTTACACGATCAATAGAATATAATCTCGCACTTTTCAACAATTCATCATCTGTCATACGGCTCCACGGATGTCCGCTTCCGTTACTCTGATTTTCTGCCATAATACGAAGTTTAGGAAGCATATCAATCCGCAAATCCTCTTTCTTTACATATGGGTATAGTTTTCGTTCCGTAAAAATCTCTTGTTTACGGATATACATTTGTGCAATTTGGGAAGTTGCAGTTACTTTCACATCCGCATCATCAATCCGGTCATAAATTATTTTCTTGTAACTATGAACCTCGGCACTTGGTAAAACATGAATATGAATAATTGTCTTGCCCTCATATTTCAGGACTTTGGGTGACAAATAAACTGTAGGTGTAAACAACGCCGGATTGCTGACACAGCTTATAAAGTTTCTGACCATATCAGCTGCCGCATTTTCCGGCACCCCTAAAACAGTTCCATCATCCAGTACGCCTAAAAAAATGTCTCCTCCAAAACGGTTCAGAAAAGAGCATACTGTTTCATATACATCGCTTTCAATACCATTCCCACAACGCTTGAATTCCACTGCGATGGTTTCTCCTATGTCCCGTATTTCCTTAATCGCTTATGAATCCACAGCCTCGCCTCCTTATTCCGTCACTTTCCCTCCGTAGTACACCAGTCCTACAACGCCCGGTCCTGCGTGTGTGCCTATGCTTGGGCTGACATCGTTGATAACGACATCCTCAAATCCAAGATCGTTTACCATTTTCTTCACTGCGAGGGCATCCTCCATGCAGTCTCCGTGAAGGATTGCCACTTTGCGGTCTTTTCCGTAATGTTCCGGATCCAGCGACTTTTCCATGTTGGTGACAAGTGTTTTCAGCGCCTTCTTCCGCCCGCGGACAGTGCCGTCGGATTTCAGTTCTCCTGATGCCGTTATACGAAGAAGCGGCTTGATGTTGATCATGCTGCCGACAATCGCAGTCGTTTTGGAGACACGTCCTCCTCTTTGAAGATGGTGCAGATCATCCACGGTAAACCAGACATTGATATGGCTTCGTTCTTCATTCAGTACTGTCAGGACTTCCTGCATTGCTTTCCCCTGCTCCCTTAATTCTGCCGCCCGGTACACTGACAGACCTTCGCCGAGGGATGCATTCAGGGAGTCAAAGATCTCGATTTTCCTGTCCGGATACTCATCGAGCAGCTCCCTTGCCACCATGCGCACGTTGTTATAGCTGCCGCTCAATGCGCTGGAAAATGCGATGTGGAGAATATCTTTTTCTTCTTTTAAAACCGTCTCAAATTTTTCCCGGATGACTGCCGGATTGTTTGCCATGGATTTCGGAAGTTCTCCCTTCCTCATCGTCTCATAAAATTCATGCGGGGACATGTTTTTTTCGTCTCCGTAAACCTCATCTCCGAATGCGTAGTACTGCGGAATCACCGGGATTCCATATTTCTTCAAAACCTCTGCCGGCACATCCGAATTTGAATCTGTTGTAATCGTGTAGTCCATCGTTGTTCTGCCTCCTCATTTCATCTCTTTTCTCTAACTTTGTTTTCTCCGCTTGATCACTTTCAGCCTTGTAAATTCTTCTCTGTCTTTTTCTTCCAGTGCGTTGCTGATGCTTGATACAAGCTGTGTATACATCGGGATAGTGATGTTCTGCAGCGCATTGGCTCTCTTCTGCGTCTTTTTAATATTGGAAGCAAGCCGGTAAGCCGCATTCTCCACCATGGAAAGCTTCACCGTCAAATCTTTCACCTTCCGAAAAGCTTCCGCCGCCCGGTCCGCGGACTCTTTTGTCGCGCTGAACGCATAAGTCGGAACCGGTGTCTTCGGTGTATATTTCACATGCGGGATCTCCGTTCCCATGATACTTCTTGTCTGGATCACGATCGAATCTTCGATCGGAACCGTATATGCGATCTGGGAGATCGTATTGATCCCGTTTTCAATATTTGCCTTCTGAAGACATTGATACGCATAGGTAAATGTGCTGTCAATCTCCTCCTGAATGGTGCGGGCCTGATCGATCAGATCCATCAGTTCCCGGATCAGAATGTTTCTCTTTTTATCCATCAGTTCATATCCCTGCTTCGCAAGCGCAAGAGAATTCTTCGCAAGCATCAGGTTGCCTTTTGTCGGAAATGTCCGTGGATCCAACAGCCTCACCCCTTTACATTTCTTTATTTGCTACAGAGCCTGGACTCGCACTCGTGGTGACACCTTCATCCCGTTTTGTCGGATGATAGTATTTGTCCAGAATCTTCGTATTAACACGGTCCAGCTCCTCTCTCGGAAGACGTCCAAGAAGCTCCCATCCAAGATCCAGTGTCTCCTCGATGGTACGGTTTTCCTCCGGACCCTGACCGATGTATTTCTCTTCAAATTCCTTTCCAAACGCAAGGTATTCTTTATCGATCGGGGAAAGTTCGTCCTCTCCGATAACCGATGCCAGATTTCTTGCGTCCCCCACTTTTGCGTAGGCGGAAAACAGCTGGTTTGCCAGATCCTGATGATCCTCCCTTGTGTAACCCTCTCCGATTCCGTCTTTCATCAGACGGGACAGGGACGGCAGGACGCTGATCGGCGGATAAATGGACTGACCGTTTAAGTTCCGGTCCAGTACTATCTGGCCTTCTGTAATATATCCGGTCAGGTCCGGGATCGGGTGGGTAATATCATCGTTCGGCATCGTCAGAATCGGAATCTGCGTTACCGAACCGCCTGCGCCCTCCACGATGCCTGCTCTCTCATAGATTGCAGCAAGTTCACTGTACAGATAACCCGGAAAGCCCTTCCGGCTTGGGATCTCTCCTTTGGAGGAGGACACCTCACGCATGGCCTCGGCAAAGGATGTCATATCCGTCAGGATGACAAGGATATGCATGTTCTGCTCAAAGGCCAGATACTCTGCAACCGTCAGCGCTACTTTCGGCGTAATCAGACGTTCCACCACCGGGTCGTTTGCCAGATTCAGGAACATGGCCACATGGTCTGCCACGCCGCTCTCCTCAAAAGTTCTGCGGAAAAAGTCCGCCACGTCGTGTTTGACTCCCATGGCCGCAAAGACAATGGCAAACTCTTCACCGGAATCCTCTCCCAGAGACGCCTGCTTGACGATCTGCGCTGCAAGCTGGTCATGCGGCAGTCCGTTTCCGGAGAAGATCGGCAGCTTCTGTCCTCGAATCAGCGTAGTCAGGCCATCGATTGCCGAAATCCCGGTACGAATATAGTTCCTCGGATATTCCCGTTTTACCGGGTTGAGCGGCAGTCCATTGACATCCCGCCTCACTCGCGCGGCAATCGTTCCCAGATCATCGATCGGCTGTCCGATTCCGTTAAAGGTTCTTCCAAGCATCTCGCGGGACAGTCCGATCTCCATCGGATGCCCGGTGAGTCTGGTGTGGGTGTTGACAAGGGACATTCCCTCGGATCCTTCAAAGACCTGGATGACCGCCTTGTCCCCATAAAGCTCAATGATTCTTCCAATCCGCTTCTCGTTTCCTCCCACAATAAATTCTACAATTTCATCATAAAACGCATCCTGTACCCCTTCCAGTACAATGAGGGGACCGTTAATGCTGCTAAGCCCAAGATATTCGATTGGCATAACTGTTTCGTTCCCTCCTTTTATGCATTTTTCTCCAGCACACGCTGGTAGAAGGTATCAATGTCCCGCCGGTACTGCGCAAACAGTTCCAGCCGGTCATTCGGCACATCGTACTTGATGGCAATGACACGTTCAAAAATATTTTCCGACTTCAAAACCGACATCGGATGCCCCATTGTCACAAGGGCCCGTGCCTGTTTGTACAGATATAAAATCGTATCCATCATCAGGAACTGCTTTTCCAGAGAGACGCACGTATCATCTTTGTGGAAAGCGTTCTGCTGCAGGAAGCCCAGACGGATGACTCTTGCAATTTCCAGAATCAACTTCTGGTCATCCGGCAGAACGTCACTTCCGATCAGCTTGACGATTTCCAGAAGGCTGCTCTCCTGATTCAGAAGGGCCATCAGCCGGTTCCGGTAATCTACAAACTTCGGAGAAACATTGTCCTGATACCAGTGTGAAAGATCCTGCAAATATTCACTGTAACTGGAAAGCCAGTGGATGGCCGGGAAATGTCTGGAGTAGGCAAGGCTCTTGTCCAGTCCCCAGAAGCATCTCACAAACCGCTTCGTATTCTGTGTGACCGGCTCCGAGAAGTCACCGCCTTGAGGCGATACCGCCCCGATAATGCTGACTGATCCTCTCGTACCGTTTAAGTTCTGCATCATGCCCGCTCTCTCATAGAAAGCCGACAGCCTGGATGCAAGGTAAGCCGGGAATCCTTCTTCTGCCGGCATCTCCTCCAGACGTCCGGAAAGTTCACGAAGAGCCTCCGCCCATCTCGATGTGGAGTCCGCCATGATCGCCACATCATATCCCATGTCCCTGTAATACTCGGCCAGAGTAAGTCCCGTATAGATACTTGCCTCACGGGCTGCCACCGGCATGTTGGACGTATTGGCAATCAGCGTCGTCCGGTCCATCAGAGGGTTTCCGGTCCGCGGGTCTGTCAGTTCCCCAAACTCCTCCAGAACCTGGGTCATTTCATTTCCACGCTCTCCGCATCCGATATAGATAATAATGTCCGCATCGGACCATTTGGCAATCTGGTGCTGGGTCATTGTTTTTCCGGTTCCGAATCCTCCCGGGATCGCAGCTGTTCCGCCTTTTGCGATCGGGAACATCGTATCGATGATCCGCTGTCCCGTCACAAGCGGTACCGATGCCGCAAACCGCTGGCTCACCGGGCGCGGTGTCCGGATCGGCCACTTCTGGGCCATCGGAATCTCCACCGTTTGTCCGTTTTCTGTATCCAGAGTCAGAAGCGGCTCTTCGATCGTGTACGGCCCGTCCTCCCGCACAGATACGACCGTACCGTGCAGATGCGGCGGAATCATACATTTATGGACAATAGCTCTTGTCTCCGGTACCTCCGCAAAAATATCGCCGCCGTTGACATAATCGCCTTTCTTCACAGTAAAATGGGTGTCCCATTTCTTTTCACGGTCGAGGGAGTCGACCGAAATTCCTTTTGTAATAAAAGCTCCGCCCGTCTCTGATATTTTTTCCAGCGGACGCTCAATTCCGTCAAATATATTGTTCAGAATCCCGGGCGCCAGAGTCACCGACACTGCATTTCCAGAGGCGGTCACTTCTTCTCCCGGACGAAGACCCGATGTCTCCTCGTACACCTGAATAGTTGTCCGGTCCTTATCGAGGGCAATGACTTCTCCGACCAGATGATCCCTTCCCACATAAACCATTTCGGACATTCCGAATCCGGTATTGCCTTTCAGATAGATGACAGGCCCGTTGATTCCATAGATTTTCCCAGTCTTAGACAACTCCATCACCTCCCAGGAATACAAATTCATCATACTCCGATCTCAGAGCGGTCCTGAAAGAATGATCAATCAGAATATTTCTGCCGCGGATGACTGCCCGGACTCCTCCGATGAAGTCTTCGTTGCTGATCGTCAGCATGGTGCCGGACTTTAATTCCAGCTCCTCTTTCATCTCCTGATCCGAAGGATTGATATAGATTGTCAATCCTTCATCGCCCGCAAATTCTACAGACTTCCTAATACAGCGCAGAAGAAAGTCCCGGTACTTCTCTGTTTTCATATAGGATGCCACCAGCTCCATGACCTCCCGGAACACCTTGTCCTTTAGTTCTTTCTGCACTCTTCCTTCCTGCCTCTTCAGATCCAGCTGTGCCTTTGCCATCGCCTGGTTTTTCTGCTGTCTGGCATTGACTGTCTCCGCTTTGATCCGGGTCTCCATCTGGCGCACGGCCTCCTGCTTATGATCCTCAAACACCTTGTCGAGGGCCGCGCGGTAACTCGTTATAATCTCATTTCCTTCTGCTCTGGCCGCCTCCATTGAGGAGGTCTGAATCTTCGCAATTTTCTCATCTAATGTCAAAAGGAATCCCTCCTTTTATAATTTCAGTCCGATTGCTTCGGTAATATAAGATGTGATAAAGTCTTTTCTCCGTCCGGTTCCGTGTCTGTCAGGAATCTCCACAAGCAGAGGCATTTTCCTCTCCAGACGGAATTCGTCGATGAGATCCGGAAATTCTTTCCCGAATTTCTCCGTCAGAAGGACAATCCCCACAGTCTTGTCCTTCAGAACATTCTGGAGCGCCTCATAGAGCTCCTCACGTTCGTGTACGACAACTCCGTCCACGCCTGCAAGGCGCATTCCTGTATACGTATCGACATTATCACTGATCAGAAACATCTTCATCTTATAACTGTCCCAGGATCATGAAGGAGATGATCAGCCCGTACAGGCAGACACCTTCTGCAAGTCCTACGAAAATCAGCGACTTACCAAGGACGCTGGAGTCCTCGCTGATCGCGCCAAGTGCCGCGCTCGCTGCACTTGCCACGGCGATACCGCCGCCGATACAGGATAAACCGGTAACCAGTGCGGCCGCGATATAGCCCATTCCCGTTGCTGTAGAGGCAGAGGCTGCCGCGTCCGCCGCCTGTACATTCGGTCCTGCAAACATCATAATCGATGCCAGAACGAATGCTCCGAAGAAGAAAAATACATTCACTCCAATGGCACGTTTGTAACGCCCTTTGTTCTTCTCTCCGATCAGATAATATCCAAACGGAATGATAATACTTAAGATCAGTGCTGCAATTAGCGCTATTCTCGCTGCAAGAGTCATAATAAAGTCCTCCTTTATTTTTCCATTTTTCTGTTTTTGTTATATGGCTCAAACTTTCTTCCGCTTCCTTTATAGAACCGGCTGAACATCTCATAGTATTCCAGACGAAGTACCTGGATTCCGACTACAAGTCCTTCCATCAGACAGACAAACAGGTTTCCAAGCACGATCACCACCCAGTTTGTATGCCCGCCCTCTACTCCGGCAAGCATCAGTACGACCTCCATCATCGCCGCATGGCTGACGGCAAAGGCTCCGATACGCACGAAAGAAAGAGTGTTCGAAAAATAGCTCAGGAGCATCTCGAACAGTTCAAAAAATCCTTCTACCAGGAACATCACTGCTCCTTCTTTCATCTTCTCTTTCTTCTTCAGAAGCGTGTTTGTCAACGGCTCCTTAAAGAGAATCAGAAGAAGCGGCACTCCGAACATCACAAGAAGCACGATTCCTGCCGGTGTCTTGTGTCCGGTCATGAACAGAACCACAACCGCCACAATCGATCCGTAAAAGACAAGTCCGGCCACTCCGTTCGGATCAAACCATGCGCCCTGAACATCGTGTCCCCGGAACGCATTGATAATATGAAGTACCATCGCCACCAGAATCAGCAGCATTCCAAAGGCAATCGACACGATAAATACCGTATTGAGTTTCCCGACAAACGGGAGTGTCGTCATATGGTCGATGGGCCTAAGCCACAGAGGCTCTATGATATCTTCAAATCCGAACACACTTCCAAACATGAAGCCGAAGATTGTTGAGAATACACCTGCCGTAGCAATGATTCCCGCAAGCGGGAGTTTCTTAAAGTGGTAAATCAATGCTCCCACAATGACAAGCAGAAGTCCCTGGCCTACATCGCCGAACATCACTCCGAAGATGAAGGAATAGGTGATTCCCACAAAAAGGGTCGGGTCAATCTCATCGTGGGACGGCAGCCCGTACATACCGACGAACATCTCGAACGGCTTGAAAATCTTCGGGTTTTCCAGTTTTGTCGGCGGTTCTCCGAAGTAGCTGTCATGGTCGTCCTCCACGACAACAAAAACCTTGTCGTCCTGCTCCGCTTCCGCCATAAACTTTTTGACGTCCTCTTCTGCCATCCAGCCGCAGAGGATATAGTAATCTTCTTTTTTATCTTCCACCCTGGCCGCCATCTTACGGACGTCGAAATTGTGAGCAAGCTCTTCCAGCCTCTGCTTCGCCCACACAAGCTGCGGGGCTTTCTGTTCCAGCATCTTCGCCGCTTCTTTATCCAGGTCATCAATTTTCTTCTGGATTTCATACATTTCCTTCAGAAGCTTCTGGCTTGCTTCCTCCGGCGATCCTTCGTACTGCGCCGGAATCTCAATCCGCTCAAAATGAAGTGAACGGAATACCGCATCCGTCTTCTGGAGATCCGCAGGTGCGGCAAAATAAGCACCATAGACAGATGTCCCGTCCTGCGCTCCTTTTACAAAGACCGCATCCAGATCGTTCAGGAGATATTTCTCCAGCTTCTGGTACTGCTCCACCGGCATCTTGCCAAAACGGTAGGCAATATATTTATAATTCAGGATCTTTCCAAGATCACCGCCCATCGGCCGGAACGGCTCGATGACTTTCTGTCTGGCCGCAATCTCTTCTTTCTTCTTTTTCCACTGATCCTGCTGTGACTGCAGTTTTAAATATTCCTCATTTGTTGTCCGGATCAGTTCAAAAATATCATTGAGCCCCATTTTCGTATCCGGTAAGGTCTTATCCGGATCTTCCAAAAATCCCACAAACTGCACCGCTTTAAGAAGTGCATCCCTGTACGGATTCATTTCCACAAAGGGCCTTAAATTGTCCACTGTCTTCAGCTCAGAAAGCGCTGATTCCAGCTGGATTTCATATCGTGACAGATACAGATCCATCACACGGTCAATATCACTGCGCGGCCCTGAGATATTGACAAATTTCATTTTTACAATCATTTTTTCTGCCCTCCTGTATACTCCATGATCTCATCCGAGGATACACCATAGCGCACACATTCTATCACGGTCGTCAGCTTTTTGATCTCCTCCTCTTTCATAAAGAGGTAGGTATTGATCGACGCAATAGAGTACGGATTTCTCCTCCGGTCTGTCGTGTACAAATAATACAGATAATCCGCGTACATCTTTTCTACCGTCAGATTCTGGCCAAAATCATAGTGTCTTGCGTACGAGGTCTTCTGCACGGCATTCTGAAATTCCTCCAAAGTCGGCGCTTCCACCATCTCCTTGACCAGCCCGGTGCTGATCTTGTACTGGATCGGAATCAGCAGCGCATAAATATCCGGCGGGGACAGGCTGAAATATTTCTTGGCCCGGTAAATCCACTGAATATTCAGCATATTGATCTGGGTCCCGTAATCTCTCGCAAAAAGCTCCAGCTCCTTGTCCTTCAGGATCTTCTTGTGATCCTTCCACATGGAAACAAAGTAATACAGATTCAGTGCCAGATCATAATCAAACAGTGTCGCCTTCCCTGAATCCCTCAGCTTCTTTAACGTCTCATAGTATTCCGTTCCCTTCAGATTTTCAATCAGCTCATCCGTCGTTCTTACGTGGATCAGCTTTTCGATGGAAATCTGCGAATACCGGTCAAAAAATGCTTTCTTATGGTTCAGGTCGAAAGGCTCCTGATAGTGGTTGATGACGATCCTCAGACAATAGTTGATCAGCTCCACTTCGTACCGCTTCAGATAAAGCTTTAAAAACTTTCTCTGCTCCAGTGTGCAGAAACGGTAAATCTTCGTGTAATCATGGTACAAGGACAGTTCCAGAAGCTTCTCGATGTTCCCCCTGTGTACAAGGGACGGCTCCAGATTCTCCAGGATTTCCCTGTATACAGTATTCTGAATCAGGTAAGAAACCACTTCCGGCACACTGCTCATGACCATGATCTCATCAAACTGCTCTTTTGTAAGGAGTTTGGCCTCCATTGCCCTTAGCTTCGTGACAATCCCACTGTAGGCAAGTAAATTTCCCATAAGCTACACCTCTGTGATCCGCTTTAAAATATCTTCTGCATACAATGTATGCTTCTCCTCATACTCCTTTTGAAGGGATGCGATGAGCTCCCGGCTTGTATTTTCCTGACCGGTAAGAAGGTTCTCCTTATCATGCTCAAGCCCCTCCTGAATCTTTTCGATCCGGGCTTTTGTCTCCTCCTCCATCTGGCGGTCAAATACCTTTCTCTTCTCTTCGTATTCCCTGTCGAGTTTCTCTTTCTCAGCCTCTGCATGCGCTACAATCGCCGATGCAGTCTGCTCAATTTCCGTCAATTTGTTGATTACAGAGTCCATAGAAAGCCCCCTTTTTGTATAATTTGCAATTATCTCTTATCATACAACTTTTAAAATAAAATGCAATGGTTATTTCAAAAGTTTAACATTTGACCGCACTATTTCACATATAATATGACAAATTCTATCTGGAGCCTGAATTTATGAAATTTTCACTCCCAGTTTTCTCATGTTTTCGCAGAAAAAAAGTCCGGTTTGTCCTTCTGGCTGCGGTCAGCCTGGCTGCTGTCTCTCTGCTGATTTATTCCTTTCTTCCGCCCTCTTCGGACCCGGATTCTTTCTTTTCCAGAACGATCACCTCAAACAGCACGGATGAACAGTTTGAAGCATTTACAAAAACACTTTTCTTCCAGGAGGTGTCCGGCGATTCCATCAGCCTGCACTTTAATTTAAAGGATCCGGAAAGTTACGGGATTCTGGATGCGCCTGTCACCTTCGGTACCTTTGTATCCTCTCCCGAGAGTTCCGGAGCATCTCTGGAAAATACTCTGGCAGCACTTGACCGCTTTTCGCCAAAAAAGCTGTCCAAAGAAAATCAGCTCACCTGGCGGATTCTGGATTCTTATCTTGAGACCGCCCTTTCCTGTTCCAAATATCTTCTATATGAAGAGCCGTTAAGTCCGCTCACCGGAACCCAGTCCCAGCTTCCGGTTCTGCTCTCTGAATTTACTTTTGAGACGACAGAGGATATCGATACATACCTGTCACTTCTTTCTACCATGCCGGATTACTTTCAGTCTCTGATTGACTTCGAACAGGCCAAATCCGAGGCTGGCCTTTTCATGTCTGACGACAGAGCGGACGCCGTCATCCAGGAATGTCAGGACTTCGTCTCCATGGGAGAAGATCACTATCTTCTCTCCTCCTTTGAAGAACGCCTTGACGAGATGGGTACGCTATCGGACAGCGAGCGAATTCTGTACACAGCCAAAAACAAAGATCTCCTGACTACTCAGATTTTTCCCGCCTACCAGATTCTGATAGACGGGCTGACTTCACTGAAAGGTTCCGGCACTTCCGACACGGGGCTTTGCAGTCTCCCGGACGGCAAAGAATGCTATGAAGCATTTCTGAAACAGGAAATCGGAACGGACCGTTCCGTCGAGGAACTTGAGCAGCTCGCCGCCTCCCAGATCATCTCTGATATGAAAGAGATGAAAGCGGCACTTCCCGCCTCCGGAATCGTGTCGGACGTTGTCCTTCAGGAATCCTCCCCGGAATCCATCCTCCTGGAACTGAAACAGAAAATGGAGACGTCCTTTCCTGACATCCCGGACGTTTCCTTTACCGTCAAGCAGGTGCCAACATCCACGCAGGAATATTTAAGCCCCGCCTTTTATCTCATCCCGCCCATCGACGACAGTACCCAAAATACGATTTACATCAACCCGCGACATGAAATGGAAGGCTTAAACCTTTTCACCACACTGGCCCATGAAGGCTATCCGGGCCACCTCTACCAGACGACCTATTTTCTTTCGCAGGATCCGGATCCGATCCGCACCGTCCTGAACTTTGGCGGATATGTGGAGGGATGGGCCACCTACACAGAAATGATGTCCTACTATCTGGCGCCGATCTCCAAAGAAGAGGCCGTTATCCAGCAGAAAAACGCTTCTATCATCCTCGGTCTCTATGCTCTGGCCGATATCGGAATCCATGAAAAAGGCTGGTCGGAAGAAGACACGCTTGCTTTCTTCTTCCAATACGGTATCGGTGACAAAGACAGCATTTCGGAAATCTATCAGCTGATTCTGGGGGATCCGGCCAACTACGCAAAATATTATTTCGGCTATCTGGAATTTCTGGAACTGAAAAAAGAGGCCATGACCCGCTGGGGCGAAAATTTTTCCCAGAAACGGTTTCATAAGTTTGTTCTGGATATCGGGCCGGCTCCTTTTGATCTGATCAGAGAAGAACTGGAAAAAACGGACGCATAGAAAAAAGAGAAGACAGCGGTCACACAGGGCATCTGCCCCGGACCGGTCTGTCTTCTCTTTCGTTTCATTTCTATTATTCTGCTACGAATACTTCTTTTCCCATACCGCAGATCGGGCATACCCAGTCTTCCGGAAGGTCCTCAAAAGCTGTTCCCGGTGCAATTCCGTTATCCGGATCACCTACTTCCGGGTCATATACATATCCGCATGGTTCGCAAACATATTTCTGCATTTTATATTCTCCTTTCTTCCTATGCAAATAGTAAGAATTACTATTTTTATTTATGACCAGTATAATCTATATTACAAAAAAAATCTATCCCTAAATTTGTTTTTTAATAAATTATTTACATTTTTCCGGCAAGCCATACACTCGCCGCAAGTCCGGCCGCCGTCGCAATCATCGCTCCGGCCAGTGTATATCTTGTCTTTTTCACCTTTGCAGTCATAAAATACACAGACATCGTATAAAAAATCGTCTCCGTACACGCCATGGAGATGGAGGCGATCCTCCCTATGTAAGAGTCTGTCCCGAATTCCTTGTAAATATCCGTCAAAAGTCCGGTAGCCGCCGACGAGGAAAACATTTTGACGACAGAAAGAGGTACCAGCTCTCCCGGGAATCCGATTTTCTCCGTCCACTGTCCCAGAATTCCGGACAGAAACTCCAGAAAACCTGAGGCCCGGAGTACTCCCACTGCCACCATCAGCCCTACGAGTGTCGGCATGATCTTCAACACCGTATAAAACCCATCCTTCGCCCCTTTGATAAATGTCTCGTAAACCTGTACCCGTTCCAGAATTCCGGAGACAACAATCGTAAAAATCAGAAAAGGGACGATGTACTGAGACAGAAATAAAACAAACTGCATATTCTGTGCTCCTTCGCATATCGTCCCTTAATTATACGCACACTGTTCCGTTTTATGATTCCGCTTCCCGGTTTTGCTCCAGTCCCTTCATGATTTTAAAGTACATGACCAGAAGCAGGCTTCCCGCAAGAATCCATGCCATCGGACTGGCAAGGCAGGCGCCCACGTAACTTCTGTGACGTGAGGCAATCATTGCCACCACACCTCTTCCGATCAATTCGGCAATTCCCGCAGTCATCGGGAGGAATCCGTATCCCATTCCCTGAATTCCGTTGCGGTACAGGTTCACCACAGTCAGCGGGATGAAGAATACAGACACACAGATCAGATACGTCCGGACTCCGCCGATTACCTGCGGTACATCCGCAGCTTCTACAAAGAGATACGTAAGATAATGTCCGCCCAGGACCATCAGCACCGCAACCACAACCGAATAGACGGAACCGATGATGGTTGCCGAGCGGAATCCCCGCCGGATTCTTTTGATATCTCCCGCTCCCATATTCTGGGCACAATAGGTCGCCATGGCCGTTCCAAGAGCCACATAGGCCTGAGTTACAATCTGCTCGATCTTGCTGGCTGCCGTAAAGGCCGCAACGGAGATGGAGCCGAGCAGATTCAGCGCGGACTGCACCATCATTGTCCCGATAGCAGTAATCGAATACTGAAGCGCCATCGGAAATCCGATCCGCATCTGTGTCCTCAAAAGATCTCCTTCCACTTTCCAGTCTTCTTTGTGGAGATGCAGATGCGGCACCGCCTTCCAGATGTAAATCAGACATGCCGCCCCCGACACGCCCTGAGAAATGACAGTCGCATAAGCCGCCCCTGCCGGTCCCATGCCAAAACAGATGATGAACACCAGATCCAGCACGACGTTCAGAAGCGCCGCCAGAATCAGAAAATAAAGCGGTGTCCGGCTGTTGCCGAGTGCTCTTAAAATACTGGAAAGCAGATTATAAAGTACCTGGGCAAAAATCCCGGCACAGATAATGACAATATATTCGTACGCATAGTCAAAAATGTCTTCCGGCGTATTCAGAAGTCTCAACAGGTCTTTCATAAAGATCACGCTGGCCGCTGTCATCACCACGGAGACAATCAACGACAGAATCGCGGCAGACGCCACTGTTTTCCTCATTGCATTCATATCGCCTGCACCGAATTTCTGCGCCGTCAACACGGTAAACCCGGCAGTCAGCCCGATCAGAAATCCGATAATCAGGAAATTGATCGTCCCTGTCGCCCCGACTCCTGCAAGTGCCTTTGTCCCGACAAATTTCCCGACAACCACGGCATCCACCATATTATAAAACTGCTGGAACACATTTCCTATAAAAACCGGCATCGTAAACCGGACAATCAGCTTTCCGGGACTTCCCTTTGTCATATTGTTTTCCATAGCTGTTCTCCCTTCTCTCATTCCTTTTTTTACTCATATTTTTTCATTCTACCGCTCCGCATGTAATCGCGCAATCCCCTTTTTTATTTACAATTCTTTTTTCTCATGCTACACTCAAGAAAAACCGCTCAGGGGAGGGGATTATATGGACCAGATACAGACTTTTTCAGAATTTAACAGTAATCTTTTTCAGGAAATTTATATGCTTTTCTGCGGAATGCAGGATTGCCCGCCCCTTTATTCCTATGGACCTGCTGTCCGGGACTCCTACATATTTCATATATGCACAAAAGGAAAGGGAACTTTTTATTCCGGAGAAAACAGTTATTCCATCGAAACGGGGCAGGGCTTTTTGATTCGGCCTGACAGGCTCACCTTCTATCAGGCCGATGAGACGGATCCGTGGAGTTATGTCTGGGTTTCCGTTGCCGGCACCGACATTGCCCGCTACTTCGAGCTGATCGGAATCACGCCGGACCACCCGGTCTTTACCTGCCCGGACCCGGAGAAGGCAAAGAGCTATGTCCTGGATATGATCGCCCACCATAAGATGAGCTTCCAGAATGAAATTTATATTCAAGGGGTTCTGCTGCAGTTTCTGGCCCTCCTGATCGAAGGCTCCGGCTACAAAAGCAAAAGCAGTAAAAAGGTTGCAGACGTCTATGTCAGCCAGGCCATTTCCTATATATATAAGAACTACCAGAACCCGGTATCCGTTCAGGAAATCGCAGACTTTCTATCCCTCAACCGGAGTTATCTGACGGAACTGTTCTTAAAGACTGTACACCTGTCTCCACAGCAGTTTCTCGTCAAATACCGCATGACCAAGGCGTGTGAACTCCTGGAAAATACCAGTCTCCCCATTGAACACATTGCCTATTCCTGCGGATACTCCAGCACCTTTTCTTTCTCCAAGGCATTCCGGAAGGTCAATGGAACAAGCCCTTCCCGGTACCGCCAGGATAAGAAAACGAATCCTTATTCGATGGAGCTTAAGAGATACAGCCGGGACTGATAGTCCCCGTTCTTTCCGTTGTACTTCTCTTTATTCTCCCCGGAGGAGGCATCGGACACATTCAGGCCGTACCAGAGAAGTTCATCTCCGTAGAGATCTTCCTCGTATTTTCCTGGCTCCATCCCGGCGACATGATACTTCCGGTCCGGATCCAGCCCCTGAAGCCTGACTTTTTTATACGGTCCGTTCACAGACTGCAGGACCTTGTAATATCCAACAATCGCCCGGGTTTTATCTTCTGATACGACCATCCACGCCGTCTCATTTCCCTCAAACGGACTTAACAGCCGGTAAAAAGTGCCGTACTGAATCAGGTGGCGGTATTGTTTCATAAACGCAATCTGTGCTTTGACCTCTTCTTTTTCTTCTTCTGTCAGCCTGTTCGGATCCAGCTCATACCCAAAAGTTCCAAAATACGCCACATTCGCACGTGTTTCCAGAGACGTGTTTCGAAGCAGCTGATGATTCGGCACCGCAGACACATGGGCTCCCATGCTGCTGACCGGATAGACAAAAGAGGTTCCGTACTGGATTTTGCATCGCTCTACCGCATCCGTATCATCAGATGTCCAACACTGCGGCGCATAGTAAAGAAGTCCCGGATCAAATCTCGCCCCGCCGCTTGCGCAGGACTCAAACAGGATTTCCGGAAATTCCTTCGTCAGCATATCGTAAAGCCGGTACACACCCAGTATGTACTTGTGCATGACTTTTCCCTGATCCTTTGCACCGGCACCCGCCGAATACACTTCAGACATACTCCGGTTCATATCCCATTTAATATAGGAAATCGGAGCTTCTGTCAGAACCTTTTTCATCTGTTCAAAGATCGCGTTCACAACTTCTTCTCTGGAAAAATCAAGGACATACTGATTACGTCCCACCGACACCTTTCTTCCCGGCACTGACAAAATCCAGTCTGGATGCTCCCTGTAAAGCCTGCTTTCTTTATTCGTCATTTCCGGCTCAAACCAGAGTCCGAATTTCAGTCCCATTTCCTCTACCCTTCTGGCCACTCCCGTAATGCCATCCGGCAGTTTTTCCAGATTCGGATACCAGTCGCCCAGAGAAGAGGTGTCGTCATTACGCTTTCCAAACCATCCGTCATCCAGCACAAACAGTTCCACTCCAAGCTCTTTTGCTGTTTTTACAATTTCAAGAATCTTGTCCTCGTCAAAATCAAAATAGGTTGCTTCCCAGTTGTTGATGAGAACCGGTCTTTCCCGGTCTCTCCAGAATCCTCTTGCAAGGCGGCTCCGGTAAAGCGTATGATATGCCTGGCTCATACCATTCAGTCCGTGATCCGAATATACCATCACAGCCTCCGGAGTCTGGAAGGTCTCTCCCGGTTTCAGATTCCAGGAAAAAGTATCCGGATGAATTCCCATCGTCACTCTTGTTGTGTCATACGTGTCGACATCCGCCTGCGCAAGGAAATTTCCGCTGTAGACCAGGCTGAACCCATAGACTTCTCCATTTCCCTCTGTCGTCTCCTCCCGCTTCAAAGCCAGAAACGGATTATAATTGTGGCTGCTGCATCCACGCAGACTGTATACTGCCTGCACTCCATGCTCCAGCTTTCTCTCCTTGACCGAACGTTCCCTTGCCCATGCTCCGGTCAGCTCGATCATCTCAAAATCCATATCCGGAAGATCAACACTCATACTCATTGCCCGGTCCAGAACAATTTCCTGATCTCCCTTCTGCGTAATCTTCGCACTACGTGCAACTGCCGGAACATTCGCAAAGATTGTATAATATAAAGTAATTTCCGTACCGGATACCTGATCTTCCAGATACAGTTCGAGTGTATCCGCTTCCTCTTCTTTCTCTACATAGGTTGCCGGCAGTCCGGAAAGCTCCGGTTTTCCCTGATAAATGCTGTGTCCTTTGTAAAGGAACTCGGATATCCGGCTGCCGTTTTCCTGAAGAATCTCAAGAGCCGGATATCTCATATCCCCTGATCCGTACACCGGGTATTCCTGCTTGATGTGCTCCATGGAAAATTCCAGTTTTCCTTCAAACGGGCATACAGACATCGGTCTTGCCCGGAAATTCAACATATGCGCAAAACTCTCCCTGTCCCGTAATTTCTTTCCAAAATAAATATGTCCGATCTGTCCATTCTCCAGTACATTCAAAATATAGCTGATGTTCTGATTATACAGATGAAATTCCATCGATGATTTGTGAAAACAAACCGCCATCTCTGCTCCTCCTTTTTCCCCTGATCTTGCGATCCGTAATCTTCTCGTTTTTACTACAACTAATTATAATCATTTCACACTTTTATGCCAGTTCAAGATGTCAGGTAAATATGTCCAAATGTCAGGTAAATGATTATGTACTAAAAATGTTTCCACCGTAACAAGAAAGAGGAAGACAGCATCAAACCTGATGTCGCCCTCCTCTTTGGAAGTCTCCTCATCTTAACTTGTTCTTGTCTCCCGGCTTTCCAGCGTTCTCTACCGCTGGAACCAGACATCTGCTCCTGTAACCGTATGAATCCTCTGTCCGTACGGTTACTTTTCTCTTTTCTGGCATTTGATCCGTACAAATGTCTTATTCTCTACCGCTGCTTTTTACCCTTTTAAAGATGTAACCGTACAGATGTCTTCTTTTGTACGGTTACATCTTCCTATTTTCATGTCCAATCCGTACAGCCATCCTATTTTGTACGGTTATGTTTCTCTTTTTGCTATCCCGTCCGTAATTTTCTTTATTCTGTCAGGCATTGGATATATTTTTTTACGCTGTCCTCCTGCCGGAAGGAATGGGTCACTTCATAATGTCCATTCTGGGCCAGCATCCGGAGTTTTTCAGGCTCTTTCATCAGTTCAATGATCTGTCCGGCCAGTGTTTTTGCATCCCCGAACGGATGAAGCCGCCCTGTTACACCATCATAAACAAGTTCTCTTGTCCCGTCCACGTCCGATGCCAGTACTACGCAGGACTCATTCATCGCCTCCAGGATCGTAAAAGAACAGCTCTCCGTCCTGGATGGAGAAATGACGATTTCATGTTCCTGATACGCCTTCTCCATGCAGTCGCAGAATCCTTTCAAAATGCATTGTTCTTCCAGATGATGTTCCCTGATATAGTCCCGGACCTCCTGTTCCTGTCTGCCTGTCCCGTAAATGTTCACCTTTGCCTCCGGTATCTGCTGCCGCACCAGATCCATTGCCTTCAAAAGTGTAAAAATTCCTTTTGTCTCCGTCAGGCGTCCGGCATACATGAGGCGGATTTCTTCATAAGTTCTTTCCCGGTACGGTTTCGCTTTCACTCCGTTATAGACTGTGGCAAGCTTCTGATACTCCACACCTGCTGCCTGAAAAGCTCTCCGTCCCGCCAGTGATACGGTGATCACCTTTTCTGCCTGATTCGCCAGTGAAAAATATTCTTTTCTCGGCTCGATATATTCCGGATCATCAAAAATCGCCAGATGTTCGGTGAGATATAACTGATATGTCCTGTTTTTCTGCCTGAGAAGCCGGATCTGAATCCCGCTGTCAGCATGAGAATTGACGATTTCGGCGTAGCGGTCATTCAAGCTCTTGATCATTCTCTCCACCGCTTTCTCATCCGTAAAATCACATTCCTCAATCTGCACCAATGCATCCACACGGGTTTCATAGACGTTCTTTTTCGCGGCAATCAGCGTAATTTCATATCCTCTCTTACAAAGCTCATTCGCCAGACAGATCAGGCAGGTCGATACCCCGCCGTATCCCGGCTTATCATCAATAAAAATCAGCCTGCGTCCCATTTTTATACCTCCTTATTCCGCACTTCAAGAACCAACCCTTTCTTTGCCAGCCGGTCTATATATTCAGAAATTTCTTTCTGATTTTCCTCATCCAGATTGGCATTCCACTCATCGAAAAGGAACAGCCTCACGGACGGATCTTTCATCCGGTCGAGCACTTCCTCCACATTCGCCCGCAGACGTTGTCCTGTAGAATATTCCCTCTCATTACTATCCTCAAAAAACAATCTCGTATTGTTCGGGAACAGATAGGCCCGATCCCCAAAATACTCTTTGATCCGCATCAGAACTGTTGTTTTCCCGCTTCCGTTTGTTCCGGTAATCAGAATCCGCCCATACCTTTCCTCTTCTGCACAATCCTTCAAAAATTCCAGAAAGTTTTCCACATTCTCGAAGCGAAGTTCCACATCACCTGAGGAAAACCGGAGATTCTCCCAACGGATCGTCCCATGATATTGATTTTCTTTCTCCACAGCTGATGCTGCATGATCGATGTTCCGAACCTTTTCCCGGATTCCGACCAGTTCGGTAACATATTCCACTATGACGCTCAGATACTGAATGTTGCTCACCTGCCGTGGAAGCGTTACAATGACAGACGTCATCCGGCCCACGTTTCCTGCACTGTCCGCCAACGTCCACAGCACTACCAGAATCATCGGAAAGATACTTCCAACCATAATCAGAAGAGACAGTATATTATTACTGAAACGGTACTGTGTCTCTGTCTTCTCCGCTTTGGCAACGGTCCGCCCAAACACCTCTTTCCACCGGCTCCAGTTATAGCGGTTTCCAATCAGGAGAGTATCCCAGCCGTCAAACAATCTATTCTGCACAGCACTCTGTGCTTCCTGCGCTCCGGCACTCTTACGGACAATTTTTCCCCTTGCCGTCAGAATTCCCGCTGCAATCACCGCTGCTGCACAAAGATATGCAGCAAAAAACCACGGACTCAAAGACCAGCCAATGACGAGGACATTGAAAATCACATTCAAAACCGTCGCCATCAGATCTCCAAAGAATTCGTATGTTTTCTCAATAGTCTGCCACGTCTGATTCTGGAAATACGATTGTCGCTCTCCTCCAAATGCATGACTTGTTTTCAACGACGGCTGATTATATAAATTGCTCTCATAAAGAGAAAGATATCTCTGAAACGTTGCATATTCCGCTTTTACCATATATTTCTGACTGAAAATCCGGGGTACAAATACCAGGACGAGAGAAAGCACAAAGACCCCAAACCAGATCATGCCCTCCCCTTTCAGGATTTCCGAGCTCAGGGCAATCATTGCATAGGTGGATGTCGCGGCAATCAGCTGTTCCAAGATAGTAAAAACCAGGAATAAAATACTGAATTTATTAACAAAATGTCTCATATACATCACCTACTTTTCCTTAGTACTATCAATACACTTACCGCACTCACACCAAAGCCAACAGCCAGAAAAATTAAAAACTGCTCTATTGTCACAATTTCCAGAAGAATTCCAAAAATACCATAAATAACTCCAGAACACAGCGACCGTATCAAGGACATCACGGATAAAATCGTTGCCCTGTTTCTTTCTACAATCCATTCCTGTATGATGCTGTCCGCCACAGTAAAAATGATTTCCGGCACAAAGCATAAAATTAACGAAATCACAAAAAACAGTCCCTTATTCTGAACCTGGGACAACCATAAAAATCCCAAACACTCTGTTATCAGAGCCAGAAAGATGATCCTGCTTCTGTTAAAAATTCGATTCAGCGGACTCACTGCCAGATAGGCAAACGAATTCCCTATGTACGATAGGGAGAAAAACAAACCGATCGCCGACACGCTGATCCCAACTGATTCCAGAATCAGCTGATTCAGATTGTAATAACCGCACGCTATTCCATCAATCATACTGATGCCAATAAAGAAAAGGAGGAACATTCCAAGCGGCCGGTATAAAATATTGTCTTTCAACGTTTTTATCAGTTTTCCTGTGCTTTTTTCTCTTTCTGCAAACGGCATGAGGTCTTTCACTCTGCACATAAATCCTGCTGCCACTATCAGAATCAGCATTGTCAAAAGATACGGAAGATTCCAGGAATACTGCGCAAGCTGAGCTCCGATAAAAATTGCACCGCCCATAACAGCCGACTGCGCCGCAAGAATTCTGGAATTAATCTTCAAATACTGATCTTCCATCTTCCGGCTTGCAAGCATCTGATAAAGTAAGGCCGAATCACTGCCGGAAATAAAAGTATACGCAACTGCTTCCAGACCTGCCAACAATATCAGCCAGACTTTCTCCTGCGCTGCTACCATCAGTCCCGCCTGACATACCAGCAATATCGTTCCTGTAATAATGGAATTTTTCCTTCCGATCCGGTCTCCAATATATCCCGTCGGCACCTCGCTGACCGCTGTACATATATTGTAGACGACAGAATACATCGAAACTTCCACGATCGAAAGCCCTTTTTGCTGTAGATAAATCAAAAAATACCCCGCGTCAGGATCGCCGCACTGGTAATGGAATAAATATAATAGTATAGTAGATTTCTGTTGGATTTCATTGTTGTATGTTTCCTTACATATGAATATGTCATCATTATATCAAAGCTGTTCCATACTTTGTAGGGAAACTGTCAAAACGACTTAAATAAGCCAAAAACGGAGAAAGGGTCATAATCACCCTTTCTCCACCCTGCTATTATCCACTCTTTTATTCTGCCATCTGTGTCCGATAATCTTTCCACGCTTTCTCTGCTGCCGCTGCTGCTTCCTGCCGCAGCTGATTTTCATCTGTCTCTTCGCCACCTATAATCTGACTTTGCAAATTTCCCACGGCCGAATATAAATTGTGTTCTACCTGGGTCAAAAAATAAGAGCCGTACATTTTTGTTAATAATTCTTCAAAATCATATACTCCATGTGCTCCAGGTTCTGTTGTTTCGGCAGCCTCCTGCTCCGCCTTCTCTTTCGCCTCCATATAAGCATCCTGCAGCTTTTGATCCGGTACGGTAAACAGCATTTCCAGCACTGTTGTCAACGTTTTCTGTTCCGGTGATTCCTGTTCTGTGACCCATATCTAATAGTCCGATTAACTTTCCAGAACTTGTACCAGTAATTTTAATTAATCACTCATATTCTCTTCTTTATAACTCATTGGTATCACTCCCTAAAATGCTGTGTTTTTATTTCTTTCATATTTATCTGTTATTTTGTTTCAATATATCATTTTTTCTGTACATTTACAATCTATGCATTCTTAATATATCAACAATTTATTATTTGCATCCTAAAACGGAAAATTGTCCTCTCTCTTTGTCTTTTCAGAAAAATTTTATCTTTCACCGGCTTGCCTTGCCCTTCTTTTCATGCTATTCTGAGATCGTCTGAAAAGCTGTCTGCTTTTCTATCATTCACGGCATTCGCCGAACAATCCAATTCATAACAAAAAACATGGCCGGGATCTCTGTCTGTAAAGAATACGTTTTCTGTGGGACATCTCTTTTCTGCTGTTTGAAATTATGTTAGACTACAAGAAACAGAAACAGTTTTCTTCTGACAGGTGCCGGACCGCCACAGGAAGGAGACTGTTTATGCAAACAAACGAAGTCGAAATCAAAACCATTCAAACCACTTCGGAAGAAGAATTTATTATGAAGCCTTACATCGACTGGTGCTTCAAAGAGTTGATGCGCAATCCAAAAACAAGAACCGGATTCATCGCTGCATTGTTGCGTCTTCCTCCGGAACAGATCGGCAGGACAACGATCCTGGAAAACGAGCTTTCCAAAAGAACAGAGGAAGAAAAGCAAGGTGTTCTGGATGTCCGTGTCCTTCTGGAAAGCGGTACTCAGCTGGATATCGAAATGCAGGTTCTCTATATAGAATACTGGGATGATCGAAGTCTTTTTTATTTAAGTAAAATGTTTTCCAGCCAGCTCCAAAAGGGCGAATCTTATGACAAACTTCAAAAATGTATACAGGTTGGCGTCCTGAATTTTACCTATTTTAAAAAAGACAATTTCTGTCACAGAAGGATCCGGTTCTATGATGAAGCAACCGGAGATCTGTACAGCGAAAAGCTGGAGCTTCAGATACTGGAACTTCCCAAAATCCCAAAAGAGTACCACCATCCTGACGGCATTATTGCATGGATGAAATTCTTCCGCGGCGGCAATAAGAAGGAGATGGAAGAAATGGCAAAGGGAAATGCATACCTTGAATCGGCCTACGAAGATCTTATGGAGATGAGTCAGGATGAGAAAAAACGCCTGGCATATGAAGCCCGGGAACGGGCCCTGCGCGATCAGCTCGCCTTGCAGCATCAGACTGAAAAAATATTTCAGCAGATCGCAGAAGTACAAGGAGAATTAGATAAAGCTAAGGACACACTTGCCGAAACCAAGGGACAGCTCTCCAAAACTCAGGGACAGCTCTCCAAAACTCAGGGACAGCTCTCCAAAACTCAGGGACAGCTCTCTGAAACTCAGGGACAGCTCTCTGAAACTCGGGGACAGCTCTCTGAAACTCGGGGACAACTCTCTGAAACTCGGGGACAGCTCTCTGAAACTCAGGAACAACTCTCTGAAACTCAAAAACAGCTCGCAGAGGCTCATGCACAGAATGACGTTGCCCACGATCAGGGACGTAAAGATGCGATTATCGATTTGTATCAAAAAGGTCTCCTTAACCTGGAACAGGCAGCATCCTCATATGGTATGTCGACAGAAGATTTTCAAAAACTGATCTTTTAATTAGAGCAGTTGGTGGTTAATATCAATTTTTATTTTCTGATAAGAAAAGACAGCCCCGGAGAGTCTGGACTTTTTCAAGTACTATGCTCTCCCTGGGACTGTCTATTCTTTTTTGAAGTCTTTATTTCATCCGCCTGAAAGTTGCTTTTTATTTCATCTTCACCAGATGAAAATAGGACGGATAAATTCCCGGAACAATGTTGGAAATCTGGTTTCCATTTTTCGGAGATGTCGATGTATGCCAAAACCGGTTTTCACTTGATGTTCTTCCCCAGAAAAATCCGATGTGGCAGTCTGCTCCCGGCTGATTCCAGTTTACAGGTTCACAGTAAATGATATCCCCCTGTTCTGCTTTTCCGGATTTCAAAAGAGCAGATACTGAATTGTATGTATAATACTCCACATTGGCTTTTTTGAAATAACGAAACCAGTTTGATGCGTTACATGCTCCGCCCCACAGCCCCATCTTGCCAATTGGCGCAAGATTGCCTCCGCATTTCTGCGTAACATAGGCAACAAACCCGGTACAGTTCATTCCACTGTAGCCATCAGCCCGTCTGTCACCATTCGGGTAAAGAATCTCGTGCATATTCAACGGGTTTTTCATTGGTTGATACGGAGTTCCCAGATAATAAGAATCATTTTGGTGTGCACTCAGTTCTTTTACAATCTTTGTTCCGTCAAATCCAAGTGCTTCGGAAAAAGACTTTGTCTTCTTCAACGGTACTGTCTGCTTTTTCTTGAAAGCATTACTTGTACTTCCCGGTGCTCCCTTTGTTTTTGGAACCAGCATAATTTGAAGTGCTTCCATACGGTAAGCATATCCTTCACTTCCAGAAGCCTGTCCGTTTTTCGCCCATCCAAGCCATCCGAAATTCTGGACATGCGCCCGGTAATAAATATCGTAGCACTTCGCAGCCTCTCCGGTCAGGCGAATCTTAACCGCCTCCATTCTCAGGCTTTTGGCCTGCGTTCCTGCCTGCTGTCCATTCTTCTTAAATCCCTGCCAGCCTATATTCTGGACATGTGCCGAGTATTCAATTCCGCCGGAAAGTTTCTGTGAATCCGCTGTATCAAGCCACATGGTCATAGCTTCCAGCCTCAGACTCTTTCCAACTGTTCCCATAATCTGCCCGTTGACGGATGTATTTGTATTTCCAATCTTTTGAACATGCCCGCGATAAGTCAAATCCATATTCGTATATGCTTTGATAAATCCCCTTGTTCCTGCTGCCGGTGATGGATCGCCTTTTTCCACAAGCCGGATCATACAGCTTTCCATCCGTGAACTCAGTGCAGAACTTCCTGCCGGAGCGCCGTTTTTCACCCAGTCCAGCCATCCATAATTTTGGATATGTACACGATAATAAATATCATACTGCTCGGCAAACTCTCCCGTCAGGCGAATCTCAATCGCTTCCATCCGCTTCGATTGTCCCTGCGTTCCAGACAGTTCTCCATCTTTCTTCCAATCCATCCAGCCGTAATCCTGTACATGTGCCCGGTATTCCACGCTTCCCTGAACAGCATCTTCTCCGCCCTGCAGTTTGATTCGGAGCGCTTCCATCCGTCTGTATTTTCCCTCAGTACCGGCCAGTTCACTCTCTTGCCTCCAGTTCTGCCAGCCCTCATTCTGGACATGTGCCTGATACGTAAGTGCCGGTTTCGCTGATCTTACTTTTTCTTTCGGAAGTTCCTGCATCTCCGTCACTGCCTGTTCCGCAGGCTCTTCACTCTCAGGTGCCTTCTCTGTATACGGATTTTCCGTTATGTTACCTTCCTCACTTGCCGGTTCTTCTTCCAAAACGTCTCCCGGAATGTTGTCCGGATTTTCTTCTACGGTTTCATCCTGGTCTTCTCCCGGGACTTCATCCGGTGTCATTCCTTCTTCCAGCTGTTCATCCTTTTCTGAATCTTCCCCGGTCTCTTCCTCTTTTCCGGATTCTGCCCCTTCCTCCGGCTGACTCATATCCTCTTCATTTTCCACACTTTCGGTATTTTTCAGTCCATTTTCCACAGATTCCTCTGCTGTAATGTAATCTTCCTGTGCATTGACAGAAAGCGGCACACTGGATACCGCCAGTGCCGCCGTCAAAAACAATACTGCTGTTCTTTTCATTCCTTACCCCCACTGAATTTATTATCCTATTCTCTCAAAAACAATCGGAATTCCTCGTTCCGATTCGCAATATATGGTTTCGCCCTGCGACGTCCATACTCTTCCACGATCATACCACTTTCCCTTTGGAAGGTAAAGGCTCCTTCCGGTTTTCCCTTTCTCATAAACCGGCGCAACCAGATATTTTCCACCTAACATGAACTGATCCGTCACGTTTTCCACATGTTCCTCCGGAAATTCATATGCCAGATATCGAATCAACGGTTCACCTGTGACGCTGGTCTTTCTGATTTCTTCCATAATATAAGGCAGAAATTTTTTCCGTACCTCAATACTTTTCAAAATATATGCAAAGTTTTCCCGGCTCAGAATCCGAAATGGTGCCGCAGAGAACTGCATAGCAGGCATCAGACAGGCAATCTCGCAATGCCTGACAAACAGTTCTTCATCCAGTCCGGCTTTCTCCATGTTCTGGAAATTCAGATATTCTCCCCCTCCGATCATATCCGGACACCCATAAGCATGCCCCGTAATTCCCTGAAGCAGCGTGTCCGGAATCAAAGATGCAATTCCATTTTCTCCCCAGGAATGATCCTTGTCGCAGAGCCGCTGTAAAAGCGCATATCCCCCTGCCCGAAAAGATGCCCGGTACTCATTGTACGGATATTGTTCCCCGAACTCCGCCCAAAGTCTGGACTGTTCATCCGGCGTCACCCTTCCGAACGTTACATTATCATCCCGGTAATACATGCTGTCCCCTGCATCAAACTTAAATCCATCCACCCCCATGTCTGTAAGTGCATCGAGCTGACATTTCAGCCATTGTACTGCCTTTGGATTGGAAAAATCCAGAACTGCCGAATATCCATTCCACCATTTTGCAATGTACGGCTCCCCTTCCGGCGTCCGGATGAGAATTCCCTGATCCCTCGCCTCACGGTATTTCAGCGAATCCGGCGATACATACGGACAGACCCATACCATAACCTGATATCCCATCCCGTGAAGCTTCTCTATCATCTGCTCCGGATGCGGAAACTTTCCGCTGTGAAATCTCCAGTCTCCATAGCATTCCGCCCAGCCATCGTCAATCATCAGAACTCCGGGCGGCATCCTGCTTTCCAGAATCCGGCCGGCATATGCGAGAATATCCTCCTCATTCTGATGATAAGTAAGCTCGATCCATGTATTGTAAATAATTCTCCCAAACAGATTTTCCGCCGGCATTCCCCGAAATGGAAAATGCTTCTGCATGGCATGCAGATAGGCCTCCCGAAGGCCGCCTCCTGTCTCTTCCAGCTGATAGGAATCCGGGACCTCTATAACGCCGCTTCTGATCCTGATGTGAAATCCCTCCTCAGACCAGAGGCATCGCCCTTTTGTCGACACCAGAAGAGGCATCTCCTGATTCGGCGTTGGATTACTGGTCAAATCCAGCTCCGTTTCCGTATCCGGACCAATCGGCATCCTCATCCCATATTTCACACAGGTACCATACCAGAATTCATTTCCTTGAAACTTAATCTTCATTTAAACTCCCCCTGTTTTTCTTTTGCGTAATATACCAGATCCATGCCATCTTTGATTTTTTCCGTTTTTCCTGTTTTTTGATATCCCATTTTTTCATATAGATAACAGAGCTTTTTCTCCTGTAAAATAGTATCCAGTTCCCATCTTTTTGCTTTTGTATAAAAAGATTCGACCATCTTGATAGCTTCCTGGGCATATCCGTACCCCTGATATTCTGGCAGAATAAAGATCTGTTTCAAAACACAACGTTTTTCAAAATCACAGATTCTGACTGCTCCAATATGTTTTTCTCCATTGGCTTTTTCTAAAATCAAATCCATAACCTTTTCCTTTCCTGTATATTTTCCGCGTTCCTCATGAGTTAAGTATATATGCAAAGGTTGAAAATGCCAATCCCATACCTTGCTTTTTTCCTGCTCGTGATATTCTTCTTGCCAGACATTTTCCGGAATTCTATAATTAACTAAAACTTCCCACACCAATACGGTGTGTTGAACCTTGAAAATTCAATATTT
>ERZ1643247.209-NODE-209-length-76881-cov-26.929178_pt1 | contig 76881 bp, 77 predicted proteins | sample MGYA00579264_ERZ1643247 | MGnify/ENA primary metagenome ERZ1643247 (study PRJEB29033, sample SAMEA4952262) | chicken gut metagenome | biome: Broiler Chicken; feature: Gastrointestinal Tract; material: Caecum | place: Ireland | collected 2018 | study: Broiler... | reverse complement strand
CCTCTCGCATGTGAAGCGAGCGCTCTAACCAACTGAGCTATGCCCCCATATCCGCGCTGTCGCGCGGACTTTTTGGTGTGAAGAATGGGACTTGAACCCACACGGATTTCTCCATACGCCCCTCAAACGTACGCGTCTGCCAATTCCGCCATCCTCACAAGCGATATTTATTTTACTATATTCAGAAAAAAATGTCAAGTCATCGGTAGCAAAATTTATAGCAATTATAAAAAATTTTAACTCTCCGCACATAACGGGCCGTTTCCGGATAGGGAATATGCGCCAGATCCCCCTGTTTATCGGTCAGATCGGCGCGCGAAAGCCACGCGCGCACCGTCCCCTCTCCCGCGTTATAGGCGGCGAGCACCTGCGTCAGCGAAGAAAAGCGCCCGAACAGGTAGCGCAGGTACGCCGTGCCGAGGTCGATGTTTTCGGCCGGGTCTCGCACATCCAGCCGCCGCCCCGAAAGCTCTTCTACAAACAGCGCCGTCTGCGGCATGATCTGCATGAGCCCCACGGCGCCCGCGGGGCTGACGGCGTCGGCGCGGAAGTTGCTCTCCGCACGGATGACGGCAAACACCAATTCCTCTTCCAGCCCCGCCTGCCGCGCATACAGCCGCACTTCTTCCGCATAGCGCCTGGGTACCAGACAGCCGTATAAAAAAGCGCAGGCGAGGGCGGCGGCAAAGAGGAGGGCGAAAAAGATCCCCGCCGCCCGCAGAACATGTTCAGCAAAGAATTTCATGGACGACCTGAACGACGCAGGAGCGCAGCTGCTCCGGCGTACCGTTGTTATATACTACAGTATGCCCGTTCAGGGAATTATTTTCGTAGTCGAATTGACTTTGTACCCGCAGCAGCGCCTCCCGTTCGCCGATGCCGTCGCGCTCGCACACGGCGCGGATGCGCGCGGGAAGGTCGCGCATGACGACGATGACGCGGTCAAACAGCTGCGCCGTGCCACTTTCAAACAGCAGCGGCACCTCGGCGAAGGCGGGCGCATCGCAGGCGTCCATCTCCGTAAACAGCTTTTGCATGATATACGGATGGGTGAGCGCGTTCAGCGCGGCGATCTTTTCCTTGTCGCCGAAGACGATGGCGGCGAGCGCCCTGCGGTCCACCTCTCCCCGCGCATCGAGGCAGCCGGGGAATTGTTCCGCCACTTTTTGCCGCAGCGCGGCGTCCGCATAGATCGTGCGCGCGATGGCGTCCGCCGAAAAGGTACGGTATCCCTCTTCCGCCAGGATGCGCATCACGGCGGACTTGCCGCTGCCGATGCCGCCGGTGACGGCGATCTTCAACTTACTTTGTTTCATACCAGCTCTTGCCGCAGCGCACTTCCACCGTCAGGGGGACTTGCAAATGCACGGCGTTCTCCATTTCGTATTGCAGCATCTGCGCCACCTGCTTTTTCTCCTCTTCAAAGGCGTCGATGATCAGCTCGTCGTGCACCTGCAAGATCAGCTGCGAGCGGAACTTCCCCTCCCGCAGCCGCGCCGCCACGCGGATCATGGCGATCTTGATGATGTCGGCGCTGCTGCCCTGCAGAGGCATGTTCATGGCGGCGCGCTCGCCGAAGGCGCGGATGTTGTAATTGGAAGAGCGCAGCTCGGGGATGAAGCGCTTCCTGCCCAAAAGCGTCGTCACATAGCCATGCTCGCGCGCAAAGGCGACGTTGGCGTCCATATATTCTTTGACGTCGGAATACGTTTCAAAATATTTGCGGATATATTCGCCCGCCTGCTTTGTAGGGATATGCAGATTAGACGCCAGCCCGAAATCGCTGATGCCGTAGATGATGCCGAAGTTGACCGCCTTCGCCGCCCGCCGCTGTTCGGGCGTGACCTTATCCAGCGGCACGCCGAACACCTGCGAGGCAGTCAGGGCGTGGATGTCTTTGCCGGCGCCGTATGCCTCGATCAGCTCCTTGCATCCCGAAAAATGCGCCAAAAGCCGCAGTTCGATCTGCGAATAGTCGGCGTCGATGAGCACGCGCCCCTCGCCGCGCGCCACGAACAGCTTGCGCAGCTCTCTGCCCTCTTCGTCGCGGACGGGGATATTCTGCAGGTTCGGGTTGAGGCTGGAAAGCCTGCCCGTAGACGTCTGCACCTGGTTAAAGGTGGTATGCACCAGCCCGTCGCGGTCGATGAGCGGCTTGAAGCCGTCGATATACGTGGACAGCAGCTTTTGGAAGTGGCGGCATTCCAGCACGTCGGCGACGATGGCATACTTCCCCGCCAGCTTTTCCAACACTTCCGCGCCCGTCGAATACGTCCCCTTTTTATTCTTTTTGGAAGCGGGCAGGCCCAGCTTTTCAAACAAGATCTTGCCAAGCTGCGCGGGAGAGTTCAGGTTGAAGGTTTCGCCCGCCTGCTCGTAGATCCTGGCGGTGATCTCGGCGATCTTTTCGCGGTAGCGCTGCTCGAACTGCGCGCTGGTGGCGCGGTCGATGCGCACCCCGCACACTTCCATGTCGTACAGCACGTCGCAGAGGGGCAGTTCCAGGTCTTGATACAATGAAGTCAGGTTTTCGCTCTGCAGCTGCCCGCTCAGTTTTTTGTACAGGCAGTAGACGCCGTAGGCGGGCGTCTCTTCGGGCAGGCCGCCGCTCTGCAGCGCCTCGGAAAGCTGATCGTCTTTGCCGCTGTAATCGGCGAGGTATTTCATCAGCGAGACGTCTTCCGCCGCGCGGCAGAGGGAGACGCCGTATCCGCGCAAAAGATGGCGGAACGCCTTTTTGCCGTACAAGATGACGGGGGCTCCCTCCGCCTCAAACACCTCCTTCAAAAAGGCGGCAAGGCGGGCTTCGTCCACTTCGCCGAGCAGATCTCCCCGCTCGCGCACGGCGTATTCGACGCCGTCGATATAAAAATGCAGGTAGCCCTGCCACTCGACGGCCGCTATCTCGCCGCGGCAGGATTTTGCCGCCGGGAAATCGCAGTTCGTACCGATCTGCCGCACCGCAACGCGCGGCACGGCTTCCGCAGCCGCGGCCCCCTCGGCAGCGAAGATATCCAATTTTGCCAAAGAGGTAAATTCCAGCTGCAAAAACTGGCGTTTGACCTCTTCGGAAAAGGGCAAGGCCAGCGCCCCCGCGTCTTCGCCTATCTCGATGGGAACGTCGCGGTCGATGGCGGCGAGCTTGTACGAAAGGTACGCCGACTGCTTCCCCGCTTCCAGTTTTTTACATACGGAAGCGGAACAGTCGCCAAGGTGAGCATATACGCCGTCAAGGCTTCCAAAACGCCTGACAAGATCGAGCGCCGTCTTCTCGCCGATGCCGGGGACGCCGGGGATATTGTCGGAACTATCGCCCATCAGCGCCTTCATGTCGATGACCTGACAGGGCTTATAGCCGATCATCTCTTCAAAATGCGCGGCATCCAGCTTCAGAAGTTCGCTGACGCCCGTCTTGGTGAGATAGACGGAGGTGCGCTCGTCCACCAGCTGATAGGCGTCGCGGTCGCCGGTGATGATGATGCTGTGCGTATCCGCAAAGCGGTGCGAAAGCGTGCCCACGAGGTCGTCCGCCTCGTAGCCTTCCTTTTCGCATATGCAGATGCGCATGGTGCGGAGCAGTTCTTTCAGCATCCCCACCTGCACGGCGAGATCGTCGGGCATCGGCTTGCGCGTCGCCTTATACCCGTCGTACAATTGATGGCGGAAGGTCGGCGCCTTCAAGTCGAAGGTCACGATCAGCTTGTCCGGATTTTGGTCGGAAATGATCTTCAAAAGCAGCTTGATAAAGCCGAATACCGCGTTGGTCGGCGTTCCGTCTTTGGTCGTCAGCAGCCTGGTCGCGTAATAGGCGCGGTTCAAAAGGCTGTTGCCGTCGATCAGGATCAATGTCTTCATAAAAATGCCCATCCTCGGTTGGTTACATAAATACAGTATAACAGAGCGCGCGGTTTTTGGCAAGCGCAAACGTGCCGCAAGGCGCGCCGCCTTCCGCACGGTATGAAAACTAAAATAACGGGCAGCGGCGGCAAACGGGTCGCCTTCCGCACGGTATGAAAACTAAAATAACGGGCAGCGGCGGCAAACGGGCCGCCTTCCGCACGGTATGAAAACTAAAATAACGGGCAGCGGCGGCAAACGGGCCGCCTTCCGCACGGTATGAAAACGGCCCCGCCGAGCGGAGCCGCCGAATCACTTGATCAGTTTGAATTTGCCGATGACAGGCAGTTCCTTCATTTCGCCCCGCGCCGCGCCGACAAGGCCGACGATGCACAGCACGAACATCAGCAGGCTGAACGCCGCCATCAGGATGATGCCTGCGATGGGGATCAGCGCCAAAATGCCGAATACCACGCTGCCGCAGACGGAGACGATGAGCAACACCAGCGACTGGTTGGCGTGGAATTTGCCGAAAGCGTCGTTCGGGTAGAGAATGAGCGGCAAAAAGAAGAGGATGCCGAACAGATAGGCGACCGCACAGACGGCCTTACGCTGGGAAAAATCGTCGTTGTTGCCGCTGCCGTTGCCCTGCTCTGGGCTGTTTTGCGGCTGATATTCTTCCATGATCATATACCTCACAAAATATATTGGCAAAAAAGCGGAAAAACCATCCGCTTTCCGCTGCGGTTTTAGTTGTTCGTCATGTCGAGATATTCGTCGTAAGAGACGTTTTTGTCGAACGTCTTGCTGCCGTTGATCTCGATGATGCGGTTGGATACGGTGTTCATCAATTCCTGGTCGTGCGAGGTGAACAGCATGCAGCCCTTAAAGTTGCTCATGCCGTTGTTGAGCGCCGTGATCGATTCGAGGTCGAGGTGGTTGGTCGGCTCGTCCATGATCAAAAAGTTCCCGCCCTCGAGCATCATTTTGGCAAGCATGCAGCGCACCTTTTCGCCACCCGACAAGACCTTCGCCTTTTTGAGCGCCTCTTCGCCCGAGAACAGCATCCTGCCCAGCCATCCGCGCAGGTACTCCTCATATTGGTCGTTGGAGAACTGACTCAGCCATTCCACCAGCGTCATGTCGCAATTTTCAAAGAATTCGTTGTTGTTTTGGGGGAGATAGGAGCAGATGATCGTCTTGCCCCAGCGCACCGTGCCCGCGTCCGGCTGCACCTTTCCCGTCAGGATATCGAACAGCATGGTGATCGTGGTGCTCTTGTCGCTGACAAAGCCGATCTTGTCGTTTTTCTGCACGATGAAGTCGAGATCTTGAAAGTACCCCTCTTTGGTCAGCCCTTCCACTACCAGAATGTCGTTGCCGATCTCGCGCTCGAACTTGAAGTCGATATACGGGTATTTGCGGAGAGAAGGCTTGATGTCGTTGAGGGTCAGGCGCTCCAGCTCTTTTTTGCGCGAAGTCGCCTGTTTTGATTTGGAAGCGTTGGCGGCAAAGCGGGCGATGAAGTCCTGCAGTTCTTTGGCGCGCTGCTCCATCTTCTTGTTCTGGTCGCGCATCTGCCGCGCGATCAGCTGGCTGGTCTGGTACCAGAAATCGTAGTTGCCGAGGAACAGCTGGATCTTGCCGTAATCGACGTCGCAGATATATGTGCACACCTTGTTGAGGAAGTGCCTGTTGTGGGAGACGATGATGATGGTGTTCTCAAATTCGAGCAGGTAATTTTCCAGCCAGCGCACCGTCTTGATGTCGAGGTTGTTGGTCGGCTCGTCCAAAAGCAGCACGTCGGGGTTGCCGAACAGCGCCTGCGCCAACAATACCTTGACCTTGAGCTTTGCGTCCAGCTCGCCCATCGGCTGACGGAAACAGTCGGACGGGATATCAAGTTCGTTCAAAAGCGTCTCCGCGTCCGACTCCGCTTCCCAGCCGCCGAGTTCGGCAAATTCCGTCTCCAGCTCGCCGGCGCGGATGCCGTCTTCATCGGTAAAATCTGCCTTGGCGTACAGCGCCTCGCGCTCGTCCATCAGATCGACCAGGTGCTTATGCCCCAGCATCACCGTGCGCAGCACCGTCTGATCGTCGTAGGCGTTCTGGTTCTGCATCAGCACGGACATGCGCTCGTTTTTGCCCAAAGACACCTCGCCCTTGTTCGGCTCGATCTCGCCGGAAAGGATCTTCAAAAAGGTAGATTTGCCCGCGCCGTTGGCGCCGATGATGCCGTAGCAATTCCCCTTTGTAAATTTTAAGTTGACATCTTCAAATAATTTTTTGCTGCCATACTGCAAACTGACGTTGGTTACCTGCAACATTCCTGCCTCGTCCTCTTCTATCAAAAACTATTACCGCTATTATACCATAACCCGCCGCAAAGCACAAACAAAAACGCGCGGCAAAGCGCAGAAACTTCTCCCGCGCCTATAAAGGCGGATCAGATCAGCGCCGTCATGCCGTCGTAAGCGGCGATATAGCCGCGCCGCTCCGCCTCCTTCTCGATCCTCTCGCGGAAAGGGGCGCTGTTGTGCGAAAAATGTGTGACATAGTACTTCGCATCCGGCGAAATTATGCCGTATATTGCCAATTTTTCGCACACGATATCGTTTTCCGCAAATCCCATATGGCGGGAAGAGTGCGGGCCTGCGGTGTCGGCAAAGGTGCAGTCGAAGCTGACGGCATCCAGCTGCACGCCGCATTCTGCCAAAAAAGCGTAGCACTTTTCGTCTAACAGCCCCGTGTCGTTGCAGTACAGCAGCGACTTTCCGCCGCGCGAAATGCAGTATATGAGCGCCTCTTCCTGCGGGGTGTGTTCGGCGGGCAGGGCGATGATTTCGTACTCCCCCGCCGTGAACCGCTCAAACGGCCGCACCGCATGCAGGCGGATATGTTCGGAAACTTCTTGCCGCATCTCACGCCTCGTCCCCTCGGCAAAGACGGAAAGCACCTCTTTATTGGCAAAGAGGTCGAGCCCTTCCGCGCGCATGCCCTGCGCAAATTTATAGCCGCGGTTGACAAATTCCTGCGCGTAAAAGTGGTCGGTATGCGAATGGGTGACCAAGAGCGTGCGTACCGCCGACAGGTCGAAGCCAAAGCGCAGGGTGTGCATATATGTGTCCGGCGGAAAATCGACGAGGAGTGTTCCGTCGATAAGCATCTGCGAGCGGGTGCGCAGCTGCGCGGGCAGATCTGCCCGCGCCCTTGTACATGCGCCGCAGTTGCAAAATACCGCCGGGAAGCCCTCCGCCGCCGCCGTTCCTAAGTATTGTATCTTCATAGCATTCAACAGTCGTAGAGTATGGTCACAGGCCCGTCGTTGTGCTGTTCTATCTGCATATCCGCCCCAAACACGCCCGTCTTGACGGGGATGCCGTATGCCGCGATCGCCTCCGCCGTACGCTCGTACAGCGGCTGTGCCTGTTCCGGCCGCGCCGCGCCGATAAAGCTCGGCCTGTTGCCGTGCGAACAGTCTCCGTACAGCGTGAACTGCGAGATGAGCAGCACCTCGCCCCGCACGTCCTGCACGGAGAGATTCATCTTGCCCTGCCCGTCTTCAAAGACGCGCAGCATGGCGATCTTTTTTGCCATCAGCTCGGCGCTTTTTTCGCTGTCGGCAGGCGATACCGCCAGATAGACGGCGAGGCCGCCCTCAATTTCGGAGATCGACTGCCCGCCCACGGAGAGCGTCGTCTTTTTGACCCGCTGGATCACAGCCCGCATATAAGTTACCTCTCAACAGACGAAAGAGCCGTAGCGGCGCACTGCCGAACGGCTCTCGATGTCGATCTTAAATTATTTGACGCGTTCCATGTACTCGCCGGTACGCGTATCCACGCGGATGACTTCGCCCTCGTTGACGAACATGGGCACCTGGATCTTCGCGCCCGTCTCCAGCGTCGCCATCTTGGTGGCGTTGGTCGCCGTGTTGCCGCGCACGCCCGGCTCCGCCTCGACGATCTTCAGCTCGACGAAGTTCTCGCACTCGACGGAGAAAGCCGTACCCTTATAGAAGCGCACGGTCACCGTGTCGTTCTCTTTGATATACTTGAGCGCGTCTTCCACCTGCTCGTGATTGAGCGGCGTCAGGTTGAACTCTTCGTCCATGAAATAGTACAGATCGCCGTCCGAATACGAATAGGTCATCTTCTTCGTCTCGATGTGCGCGTTTTCCAGCTTTTCCGAAGGGTTGAAGGTCTGTTCGAGCACCGCGCCCGTCACCACGTTCTTGAGCTTGGTGCGCACGAACGCCGCGCCCTTGCCAGGCTTGACGTGCTGGAACTCGACCACGACGTACACGTTGCCGTTGTATTCGATGGTAACACCCTTTCTGATATCTCCTGCTGCGATCATAAAATATGTCTCCTTGTAAATATATCTACTATGATTTATAACGAAATTATAAGACGATCAGCTCTTTTGCCGAGCGCATGAAGATCTCTGCGCGGCCGCCCGCCATACAGGCGCTGTCTTCGATGCGGATGCCGAACTTCCCTTCAAAATATACGCCCGGCTCGATGGAAAACACCATGTTCTCTTCCAGGATATGCTCGCTGCGCGGGCCGAGGGTGGGATATTCGTGGATGTTGATGCCGATCCCGTGCCCGAGCGAGTGGGTAAAGAACTTGTCGTAGCCGTAGCCCGCCAACACATCGCGCGCCAAGGCGTCTGCCTGCTTCCCCGTCTGCCCCGCACGGATGCCCTCCGCTGCGGCCATATGCGCTTCCAATACAGCCATATATGCCTGCTTGAATTCCGCATCCGGCTTGCCGAAACAGAAGGTGCGCGTCATATCCGAACAATAGCCGCCGTACTTGCAGCCGAAGTCGAGCAGCACGGGCATGCCGTTTTGCAGCTTCGCCGTGCCCGACGCGTGGTGCGGTACGGAGGTATTCCTGCCGAAGGCCGCGATCGTCTTGAACGAGCGGTCCTCTGCCCCGCCGCGCAGCATCAGGTATTCGAGCAGGCCCGCCGCTTCCAGCTCCGTCATCCCCTCTTTCAGTTCGGGAAGAAGGAGCGCAAACGCCTCTTCGGCGATGCGGCATGCCTCGCGGATACAGGCAAGCTCGTGCCCGTCTTTATGCGCCATGGCTGCCGTGAACGCGGGCATGCTGTCTGTCAGCTTCCAGCGCTGCTTATGCAGCTTTTCGTACAGCGGCAGGTTCACCCGCTCAAAGGGAACTGCCAGCGAGCGGATCCCCTTTTCCTTCACATACTCTAAAACGGCGTCTTCCGAACGCGCGATCTCTACGGCGGTAAACGTACCCGCAAGCGCCTGTTTGGCGGCTTCCGCGTAGCGCGGGTCGGTGAAGAACACGCTTTCGCCCGCATCGGTATATACATAGCCGAAGCTGGAAGGAAAACCGGTCAGGTAACGGCGCAGGTCTTCGTCTGCCGTGAGCATCGCCTCCGCGTTGACTTCGCGAAAAATTTTTTTCGTGTTGTCCATAAAAATATTATACCAAATTCTCGCAGGCAAGTCAATTTATACGCTAAACATTTTAACAATATTTAACCAAGTCAAAGTAATCCGAACCCGATCGAAAGCGGGGATATTACCACATCTGCGGCGTTAAAGCCCTTGCCAATACGTCGGTGTATTGGCTGCGGGCTTTGCCTTGCATCTGCGGCAATCTACCCGCTTGCGATTGCTTCGCACCCTGAAAGAGCGCATTTTGCGATGAATTGGGGCGATAGACGAAGCAGCAATACCCACAGAGGTATTGCAATGAAGATGAGCCGCAAGGCGCGCAAAAGACGCCTTTCAGGGCGGATTCGGTTTATTTTGACTTGGTTAACCTGCTGCGCACACAGAAGCATAGATGCGCTTCATCTCCAAAGCGTCTTCCGCCTGCGTGCCCGCCGATTCGCTGACGATATACGGCTCCAATTTGAGCTCTTTGAGCGCTTCCGCCAGCGGCTCAAACGCGGGGCCGTACACGGTATCGGCAAAGGTCAGGTGCCGCACCTCGCCCTTGGCGGAATACTGGATCTTGGAAAAATGCACGTGGAAGTGCTTGACACGCTCGTAGCCGAGCTCGGCGATCATATATTCCAAACGCTGTTTATAGTCGGAAACAGTCCGCAGGCTCCCCTGTTCCCTGGCGTTCAGGTGCCCGAAATCGACGGCGGGAAGGAACACCTTGTCAATCTTGCAAAAGCGCACGATCTCTTCCAGCGTGCCGATCTGCGCGATCTTGCCCATCGTTTCGGGGCAGAAATACAGATCCTGCAAATTGTTCATGTAAATGTAGTCTCGAAGCACTTTCAGGCGCGTCTCGGTCAGCGCCACAGCCGCCTCGCGCTCCAGCTTCCCTTGCGTGGCACTGTGGAACACGCACCGCTCTCCCCCCATCAACTGCAGCATCCTGCCGCTGTCCAGCACATAATTGTAGGAATTTTGCGCGCTTTCGTCGGAGGGATTGGCAAAATTGATGTAATAGGGCGCATGCACGCTGATAGCCACATTCTGCGCCGCGAACGCCTCTCCGATGGAGATCGCCTTCGCCTCGCTCATCCGCACGCCCCTGCCGAAGGAATATTCAAAGCAGTCTAATCCCATGTCGTGCACAAATTTTGCCGACTGCTCGGTATGTGAATACCCCTGCGCATAAAAACTTTCGCTGTTGCCGCTCGGGCCGAATCGTATCATCGTATACTCTCCAGATCTTTTTCTAATTGGCGCTGCAGCTGCGCCGCATCGCCGAATTTGCGGACGCCGCGGATGCGGGCGTCGAAGTACACACACAGCTGCTTCCCGTACAGATCGCCGTGATAGCCGTCGGCAAAGATCTCCAACACCACCCTGTCGTCGCCGAAGGTGGGGCGCGGCCCGTAGTTGGCGATGCCGCGGTAGATTTTTCCCTCGATGGGCAGATGCACGGCGTACACGCCGCTTTGCAGCGGGTATTTTTCCGCCGCCAAATGAATGTTCGCCGTGGGGAAGCCCAGCTTCCTGCCTACCTGCCGCCCTTCCGTGGAGACGGTGCCGCAGATAAAGTACGGAGCGCCCAAAAGCCGCGCAAGCCCCTGCACGTCGCCCGCGTCCAGATACCGCTTTGCCTGCGCCGACGCCGCCTTTTCGCCGGAGAAGCTGACCAGCTCTTCCACATACAGCGGGATGCCTCGGTCTTTACAAAAGGCGCGGAGCGTTCCCGTATTGCCGGCGGCATCCTTGCCGTAGGTGTAGTCTGCCCCGCACACGAAGGCGCGCACGGACAGATGCGCACAGACGTGCCGCAGAAAATCGTCCCCTTCGGTAGCGCGGAAGCGCTCGTCGAAGGCGGCGGCATAGACAAAATCGATGCCGAGCTGTTCAAACAGGCGCACGCGCTCGGCAAAAGTATAGATCTGCCTGCCGTTTTTCGAATCGTAAAAGGTGGTGATGCCCACAAGACAGCCCTGCTCTGCCGCGATCGACTTTGCCTTGGCGATCAGCTTCCTGTGGCCGATATGCACGCCGTCAAAATACCCCAGCAGCAGGACGCAATCTTGTTGCAGGCTCCCCGTGCCGTGATCGATGATCTGCATAGATTTGCTCATATCAGTTTCACCTTCGCCCGCACGCAGCCGTCCTTGACCTCGGCGATTCCGTAAAAGCCGCCGCCGAAAAACAGCTTGTATTCGCCCTCGGGCTGCCCGCACGCCTGCCGCTGGCCCTGCATCAGGCGCTCCGCTTCCCTGCCCTCGTAAAACAGTTCGGGCATGGAGAAGGCGTCTTGCGGCGGGATGAGGAATTTTTCCCACCCCTCCTCTTGCAGACGGGCGCGGGTGACGCTGTTTTCGATACAAAAGACGCCGCTCTTTTCGCGGATCAGCGAGGTCATGACGGCGCAAGTGCCGCAGCGCGCGGCGATGTCTCTCGCCAGCGAGCGGATATAGGTGCCGCCGCCGCAGCCGATGAGAAATTCAAAGCTGTCGTCCGATACCTGCCGCACGCAGTCGATAAAGTCTATGCGCACCGCCTTGGGGGCAAGCTCCGCCTTCACTCCCTGCCGCGCCAGCTTATATGCGCGCACGCCGCCCACGCTCTTGGCGCTGTACTGCGGCGGCACCTGCTCGATATCGCCGATAAAGGCGGGCAGCGCCGCGCAGACAGCCTCTTGCGAAGGGACGGGAAGGCCGCTTTGCAGCGTTTCGCCCGTGCAGTCTAAGGTGTCCGTCTCCGTGCCGAAGCGGAACACGGCGCGGTACACCTTCTGTTTATCCAATAAATAGTTGAAAAGGCGGGAGGCGTTGCCGACGGCCACGGGAAGGACGCCGCTCGCCAACGGGTCGAGCGTGCCCATATGCCCGCAGGGAATGCCGCTCAGGCGCTTGACGAACGATACCGCCGCCGCGCTGGAAATGCCGCTCTCTTTGTTGTAATTGATAAATCCGCTGTTGCTCAAAAGCGTCTCCTTCAACGCCGGCGGCAGGTAAGCCCGGCTCGCCCGGCTGTGATTTTTGATAGCGAAAGGGCGCGCCCTCTGCGGCCCGCCCGTGTAGTTTACAGATACTGCGAGATGGTAAAGCGCAGTTTGTCGATCACCTCTTCCAGGCACCCGGAGATCATGCAGCCGCTGGCAAGCACGTGCCCGCCCCCGCCGTACACGGAGGCGACGGCGTTGACGTCCGCTTTCCCCTTGGAACGAAGGGAGATCTTATACCGCTCTTTTCCCGTCTCCAGCAGGCAGACGGCGACTTCTACCCCGTCGACGGACAGCGGGAAGTCGATGAACCCCTCCGTCATATCGGACGTGGCGCCGCACGCCTTCAGCTGCTCCGCCGAGACGCTGATAAAGGCGATCTTTCCCTCTTCAAAATAGCGGATGACAGACATCGTGCGCCCGAACAAGAGCGCCCGCGCCGCCGACTGCCTCTTGAAGAGATTGTACTGGATGGGATAGATCTCCGCCCCCTTGGAAACGAGGTCCGCCGCGGCGGCAAAGGTGGCCTGCGTCACGTTTTTGTGCGCGAAGTTCCCCGTATCCGAACTGATGCCGAGGAGCAGATAGTTGGCGCACAGGGGCGTCATCGGCACGCCGAGATGCGAAGCGAGCTCCGCCACGATCTCGCACGTCGCCGCGCGGTCTTCCACAAAATAATAATCGCCGTAACGGGAATTGGAGATGTGGTGGTCGATGTTGAACTTGACCTTTTTCGCCCGCTCGAAGGCTTCCGAGAGTGTGCCGAGGCGGTGCGTTTCGCTGCAGTCGACGGCGATATACGCCTCTGCCCCGCTATCCGGCACCTTGCCGATGCCCTCCATCCCCGGCAGAAAGAAAAACTTCTGCGGGATGGCGCTCTCGCACACGACGCTGCAGCGGACACCGCATTGTTCCAGCATCGCCTTCAGCCCCATCGCCGCACCGAGCGTGTCGCCGTCGGGGCGCATATGGCAAAAAATCGCGGCGCTGTGCAGCTGTCTGAGCCGCACGGCCATCTCTTGCAGCGTCTGTCTCATTGTTCTCCTTCGTCTTTATGGATCTCTTTGATCAGGCGGTCGATCTTGTCGCCGTATTCCATCGTATCGTCCCACAAAAAGTGCAGTTCGGGCACGGTGCGCATGCGCATCATGTGCGCGAGCTCGTAGCGGATGGTCGCCGCGTGCTCGCAGATGGCGTCAAACGTCTGCCGCGCCTCCTCTTTGTTCTTTGCGAGGACGCTGATATAGATCTTCGCATTTTTCAGATCGGGAGAGACATCCGCCTTGGTCACGCTGACGATCCCGCGGATGCGGTCGGTCTTCGTCTTTAATTTTGTAGAAATCACCTCATAGACCGCCTTTTGGTATTCGGCGGACAGGCGTTCACCGCGCAAAGATCTCATGATGACCTCCTTTTTATGTTCGGGTTCAGGCGGGGATCTCTTCCGTGATATAGCACTCGATCACGTCGCCGACCTTGATGCCGTCGAATCCTTCGATGCTGACGCCGCATTCGAAGCCGCCGGAGACCTCTTTGACGTCGTCTTTGAAGCGTTTGAGCTGGCGAACGGCGCCTTCCACGATCATGATATCGTCGCGGTAGATGCGCAGCTTGCCGTTGCGGACGAGCTTGCCCTCCGTCACATAGCAGCCGGCGACCATGCCCACGCCCGTGATCTTGAAGGTCTGCAGCACGTCGCACTTGCCCGTCATGACCTCGCGGTACTTCGGGGCGAGCATGCCCTTCAATGCCGCCTGGATATCGTCGAGCAGTTCATAGATGATGCGGTAGCAGCGCACGTCTACGCCGCTGCGCTCTGCAAGCGCTTTGGCCTTGGTATCGGGGCGGACGTTGAAGCCGACGATGATGGCGTTGGAAGAATCGGCGAGCATGACGTCCGACTCGGTGATGGCGCCTGCGCCGCTGTGCAGCACGTTGACGCGCACCTCTTCGTTGGAGAGCTTCAGAAGCGACTGTTTGACCGCCTCGACGGAGCCCTGCACGTCGCCCTTGACGATGATGTTCAGGCCCTTGATCTTGCCTTCGGCGATTTTGCCGAACACGTCGTCGAGGGTGATGCGCGTCTGCGCCTTGATCATCGACTCGCTCTCTTTGCGCTTGCGCTCTTCCAGCACCTGCTTCATCAGCTTATCCTGTTCAACGGAGATGATCGAATCGCCCGCGTTGGGCACGTCTTCCAAGCCGAGGATGGAGACCGCCTGCGAAGGGCCTGCCGACTTGACCGTCCTGCCCTTGTCGTCGATCATGGCGCGGATGCGGCCGATGGTCGTGCCGGAGATGACGTTGTCGCCCGTGCGCAGGGTACCGTTCTGGATGAGCACGGACGCCATAGGCCCTTTGCCCTTATCCAGCTTCGCCTCGATGATGGTGCCGCGCGCCGTCTGGTTGGGATTGGCGCGGTAGTCGTTGACCTCGGCGACGAGGTTGATCGATTCCAAAAGCTGCGGGATGCCGTCGCCCGTCTTCGCCGATACGGGGCAGACGATGGCGTCGCCGCCCCACTCTTCGGGCAGGATGCCGTAGTTGGTCAGCTCCTGTTTGACGCGGTCTAAGTTCGCCTCCGGCTTATCCATCTTGTTGACCGCCACGATGATGGGCACGTTCGCCGCTTTGGCGTGGTTGATGGCCTCGATGGTCTGCGGCATGATGCCGTCGTCCGCCGCCACCACCAGCACCACGATATCGGTGACGGAAGCGCCGCGGGCGCGCATGGCCGTGAACGCCTCGTGGCCGGGGGTATCGAGGAAGGTGATCGTCTTTCCGCCTGCGGTGACGGAATAGGCGCCGATGTGCTGGGTGATGCCGCCCGCTTCGCCCGCAGTCACGTTAGAGCTGCGGATCTTGTCGAGCAGCGACGTTTTGCCGTGATCGACGTGGCCCATCACCGTCACTACGGGCGGGCGCACGATGGTATCGGTGCTGCCGGCGGTCTCCTGTTCGTAGATCTCGGCGAGCGCCTCTTCCGCCGTCTTGGGCGGCTGATATTCGAGTTCGATGCCCAGATCGCTGGCGATATAGGCGGCGGTGTCGTAATCGATGGAGTCGTTGATGGTCTTGGCGATGCCCTCTTTGAACAGGCGCTTGGTGATCTCCACCGCCGTGATGCCCAGCTTTTCGCTCAGCACCTTCAGGGGGATATTGTCGGAAGTGACGACGGCGTGGTCGATCTTGATCGCCTGCACCGCCTGCTGCTTCTGCTTTTTGACGCGCAGCTTCCTGTAACCGCTCTTGTCTTCGTCGAAATCGGAGACGGATACCTGCTGCTTGGCGAGCGCGCGCTTGCTGACCGTGCGCTTCTGCTCGGTATAGGGCTTATCGTAAGACTTCTTTTTGGCAGGAGCCGTAAACGTCTTTGCGGGCGTGACGGGCACGGCGGGGGCAGCCGCACCGAATCTTGCCCCGGCGGGACGGGGACCCGCCGCGGGGCGCATGGCGGGACGTGCGGAAACGGGAGGCTTGGTTCCGTACCGTCCTTGCTGCATCTGGCCCGGCTGCGTGCGCGCCGTAAACTGCGGGCGCGCGCCGCCCTGTGCGGGGCTGCCTGCCGCCGCGGGCGCGGGCCGCTGCGGGCGGCTCTGGGCGGGCCTGGCGGCCTCGGTATTGACGTAAGTGCTGCGGTTCGCCTGCCTTGCGCGGCGGTCGGCATACTGCGTGCGGATGATCTTCTCTTCCATGCCGCCGCGCATCTGCGTGCGCACTTCGGGCGCGGTGGAAGGCCTTGCCTTCGGCTGTTCGGAAGGCGCTTCCGCCTTCTTTTCTTCCGCGGGCTTTTCTTCCGCTGCCTTTACTTCGGCGGCGGGAGCGGGCGCTTCGGCGGGCTCGCCCTTCACTTCCGGCGCCGCGGCTGCGGGCTCCGCCTTCACTTCGGCGGGCTTTTCCGCGGCGGGCTTTTCCGGCTGCGGCGCGGGCTGCTGCGGCTGTACGGGCTGTTCCGCCGGCTCTGCCGCGGCAGCTGCTGCGGAAGGTTCGGGCTTTACAACCTCTTCCGCGGCTGCGGACTCCGCCTTTGCCGCCTCTTCCTGCGCGCGGGCGCGCGCCGCGCTCTCCAAGTCTGAAAGTTTGCGCAGAATATCTCCCACTTTCTTTTCCGTACTCTGCACGTTCTTCAGCAGCGACCCGATCCCCTCTGCCCCCAGAAGAGATCCGATCTTTTCAATATTTGCATAATTCTTCTTCGCTTCTGCCATCTTGCTAAATATTGCCTCCAGAATATTTTGTGTAAATTTCATCCGTCGCCGACAAAATCGCTTTTGCCAGGTTCATATCTCTCACGGCCGCCAGCTTGCAGTTGGCTTTGCCGACGGCATCTTCCAATGTCTTTCCGCGCAGCACGATCATCTCGCACCCGAAGCGGCCGCGCAGCGAAAGCGCCTGTTTGACGGCGTTTTCCGACGCCGTCCCGCACAGCAGCAGCAGGTACACGTCTTTGTGCAGCGTAGCCACGGCGTTGAAGCCGCAGGTCAGCTTGCCCGCGCGGATGCAAAACCCGATATACGACTCCGCTTTACTTCTTTGCAAAAAACTCTTCCTCCACCTTGTCGTACACGGAAGCGGGTATATCCGCCGAAAAGGTCTTGTGCAGCAGCTTCCCCTTTTTGAGTTTGAGGATGCAGGCGGGGTCGTCGCAGATGTACGCGCCCCTGCCCGCCGCCTTGCCGGAATAGTCGATGAATACCTCTCCTTCTTTCGGCTTGACGATGCGCAGCATCTCTTTTTTCGGCTTCATTTCGCGGCATGCGATACACATGCGCATGGGGATCTTTTTGGTTTTCAAGGCGGCGCCTCTCCGATCTTATTCTTCTTCCGCGGGGGCGGGCTCTTCCTCTTCCGCCTCTTCGGCGTGCGGCTGCAGCTCTTCCATCTTCGCGGCGGCGCTCTCGCTCTTTACGTCGATCTTCCAGCCGGTCAAGCGGGCGGCAAGGCGGGCGTTCTGCCCGTCTCTGCCGATGGCGAGCGACAGCTTGTCGTCCGGCACCACGGCGATGGCGGACTTTTCGTCGATCTGGGTCACGGAGATGACCTTGGCGGGCGAAAGCGCCTTGGCGATGAATTCCAACGGGTTCTCGCTCCACTGGATGATATCCACCTTTTCGCCGCCCAGCTCCGCCACCACGGCGTTGACGCGCGAGCCCTTGTTGCCCACGCAGGCGCCGACGGCGTCTACCTGCGGATCTTCGCTGTAGATGGCCATCTTCGTGCGCTGCCCCGCCTCGCGCGAGATCGCCTTGACGACCACCGTGCCCGCCTTGATCTCGGGCACTTCGTTTTCAAACAGGCGCTTGACCAGCCCCGCCGCCGTGCGCGATACGAGCACCTGGGCGCCGCGGCTGCCGCTCTTGATGTTTTTGACGTACACCTGCAGGCGGTCGTTGACCTCGTAGCGCTCGCCGGGCACCTGATCCTGCGGCAGCATGATGCCTTCGATCTGGCCGTTGCCCAGCTCTACATAGACGTTTTTATCGTCCACCTTGCGGACGACGCAGTTCATCAGCTCGTCTTTTTTATCCGAGAACTCGCTGATCGTATTGTCGCGCTCGGTCTCGTGCAGTTTTTGCAGGATGACCTGTTTTGCCGTCTGCGCGGCGATGCGGCCGAATTCCTTGGGGGTAAATTCTTCGCTGACGATATCGCCGATCTTATAGCTCTTTTTCAGGGTCTGCGCTTCCGCCAGAGAGATCTCCTTTTCGGGGTCCGTCACTTCCTCCACGCACGTCCTGACCGTGAAAAATTTGATGCTGTTCTTTTCGGGAACGATGCGGATATCTACCTCGCCCGCATTCCCCTCGAACTGCTTTTTGCAGGCGGACGCAAGCGCATTGCGCAGCGCTTCGATAAAGATCTCGCTGCTGATGCCCTTCTCCTCTTCTAATGCCGCCAAAGCCTCAAAAAAATCTTTGTTAACCATGATCGTCTCCTTGGAATTATGCCGTAGGCGAGCTCAATCGAACTCGATCGCCTCAGATATTTTTACGATTTGCGAGAGGTTGAGTTTGAACACCTCTCCGCCTTTGTCTATCTCGATATTGCCCGCCGCATAGTTGCAGCCGAGCAGGACCGCCTCGAAAAACTTTTCGCCCTTGTGCGGCGCGTACAGCTTGATCTCCACCTTTTTGCCGATATGGCGCAAAAAGTCGCTCTCCTTTTTGAAGGGGCGGTCGATCCCCGGGCTGCTGACGTTGAAGGTGTACGGCTGCCCGTAGGTGGGGTCGAGCTCGTCGAGCACGGGGTCGGCGGCGTTGTGGAACGCCTCGCAGGTGTCCAGGTCGATGCCGCCCTCCCGCTCCGTGTCCAAAAATACGGTCAGCGACGGGTCTTTGCCCTGCCGGAACACCACCTCGTAAATTTCTACGTCCAGGGCCTCGGCGACCGGCCGCAGCGCCTGTTCGATCTCTTCCGTCGGTTTCACTTTCATATCCTGTTCCCCTCAAAAAAATAAAATTCGGCACATAAAAAGATTTGAGAGCGGGGGCCCACTCTCAATCTCACGCTGACATATACACTAAGTATACCAAGTATAGCACAATTTTACACGGTTGGCAAGCATTTTTTCGCTTTGATGAGTTCTATAAAAATTTTTGCCGTCGTGAGCGCGTCGTCCCACGCCCTGTGATGGTTGAAAGAGATGTGATAGTAGTCCGCCAGCGTATTCAGCTTATAGTTGGACAAGAACAGCATCCCCTGGGCGATGGACATCGTATCATATGTCTTATGGGTGAAGTCGTATTCGCTCTGCTCGGCATAAAAGTGCAAAAATTTATAGTCGAACTGCACGTTGTGCCCGACGATGAAGCAGCCGTCGCAGAATTTGCAGAAGTCGCCGATCACCTCTTCGATCTTGGGGGCGCCCTGCAGCATCTCGTCGGTGATGCCCGTCAGCGCCACGATCTCGTCGGAAAGTTTGCGCTGCGGATCGACGAGGGTGGTGAACTTTTCGCGCACCTCGCCGCCGACGATCTTGACGGCGCCGATCTCGGTGATGGCGTCCATCTTCCCCTTCACGGGCGTATTGTTCAGGCCGGTCGTCTCGATATCCAGCACCACGAACACGTTATCGGTCAGGGCGGGCGGCAATACGTCTTTGACGAACAGGTTGAGCTGGTTATAGTCGGTCAGCTTTTCGGGGAACACGCGCGTGTAATGGGCGGGCAGCGGCTTACTCTCCCGCTTTTCGGGCACGAACCCTTCCGGGGCGGCGCCGCGGTCGATGGCGCGGGCGGTAAAGCTGAGCTTGCCGTTATACAGCTCGTTTTCGCCCGTGCAGACGACGCTGTCGCCCTCTTGCAGCGCCTTGATCTTCTCTTCCGTGCGCTTTTTGGGGAAGTACGAAAAAGAGAGCGCGCCCGTCGCGTCGGCAACGGTCAGGCGCAGGTACGGCCTGCCCTCTTTGACGACCGCGCCGGAAGCGTCCGTCTTTGCCTTCGTCACGCGCTCCTGCAAAGAGGTGATGACCCCGCAGACGGTCAGGCTCGCGCTCTGGAAGCCGCTGTCTTCGATATAGGTGGCGAGCTTCGGCGGCGAAGCGCTGTCGATGGCCTCAAAATTTTCGATGGCAAAGGTGCGCGGCGGGCGGTAGTCGAAGGGCTCTTCCTCCTCCGGCTCCTCTTCGGCGGCGGGCAAAGGTTTTTCTTTATCCGTCAGCCCGCCGACAAACGCATTGCAGAAATTCAGCCCCAGCCTCCGCTCCACGGAGGGCAGGATCTGCTGATTTTTTTCAAAAAAACCGCGTTCCGCCCCGTCTACGCCGAAAGTAAAGGCGACGGTGCCGTCTTCACGCATCTGCACGCCGATATCCTCTTCGCGGATACAGGCGGCGGCAGCGCGGTGGCTGCGGGATAAAAACTCCACGATCTTGCGCCGCACGATCTGCGGGTCGGCGACCAGCTTTTGGACGGAAACAAGCGCCTGCAGCGGCTCCGGCACGGCCTCGCGCACCAGCCGCCGCACGGCTTCCTCTTCCGCACGCGTATAGGCGGCGTCGGTGATCAGCCAAAAGGTACATTCGCCCGCCTTCTTATCGACGGAAATTTTATGCAGCACGGCGCGGCCGAACCCGCCGCACGCGTGCAGCCGTTCCATAAATTCAGATTGCGTCATACATTCATTCTTCCTTTTGCCCCGTCATCGCCCGCAGCTCCCGCATGAATGCCTCTTCCGCCTCCTGCGAAGGGACGGTCTTGAACGGTACGCCCTTGCGGAACAGCACGCACTTGCCCCTGCCGCCGGCGATACCGAGGTCGCAGTCCTGCGCCTCGCCGATGCCGTTGACGGCGCAGCCCATGACGGCGACTTTGAGCGGCACCTTCATGCCGAAGGTCAGCCGCTCGACGCGCTTGGCAAGGCCCATGCTGTCCCATTCGCATCTGCCGCAGGTCGGGCAAGAGACGACGTCTACAAAGTCCTTTTCCAGCCCGCACGCCCGAAGGATGCGCTTGGCGGCGTAAATTTCTTCCACCGGGTCGTCCGTCAGCGATACGCGGATGGTGTCGCCGATGCCGTCCAAAAGCAGGGCGCCGATGCCGATGCTGCTCTTGACGATGCCGCTCTCCGCCGTGCCCGCCTCGGTGACGCCCAGGTGCAGCGGATAGCCGCAGCGCTTTGCCGCCAGGCGGTAAGCCTCGACCGTCAGCGGCACGGACGAAGCCTTGACGGAGATGACGATGTCTTCCACCCCGAACTTCTCCAAAAGCGCCGCGTTATACAGCGCGCTCTCCACCAGCGCCTCGGCGCTCCTGCCGTATTTTTCCAGAAAATGCTTTTCGATGCTGCCGGTATTGGAACCGACGCGCACGGGGATATGATGGGCGCGGATACAGGCGGCGACCGCGGCGATCTGCTTTTCGCCGCCGATGTTGCCGGGGTTGATGCGCACCTTATCCGCCCCGCTCTCGATGGCGGCGATCGCCTGCCCTGCGGAATAATGGATGTCGGCGACGACGGGCATGGGCGAAAACTCTTTCAGCTTCGCGATCGCCCGTGCGTCCTCTTCGCCGCGCACCGCCACGCGCACGATCTCGCAGCCCGCCGCATACAGGCGTGCAATCTGTTCGCCCGTCTTTTCGATGTCCGACGTATGCGCCGTGGTCATCGACTGCACGCGCACGGGCGCGCCGCCCCCCAGCGAAACGCCCCCGACCATGACCTGCCTTGCCGACCGAGCCATACACACCTCCCAAACAAAAAAGCCCTTAAACGGGCTTTTCTTCTTGCTGCGCTTTGTTCTTGTTTTCCTTCATCAGCGCTTCCAGTTCGTTCATGAACGAAGAAATATCCGTGAACTGGCGGTAGACGGAAGCATACCGCACATAGGCGACTTCGTCGATCGATTTGAGCCCGTCCATGACCATCTCGCCGATCCTCTTGGAAGAGATCTCCTGCTCGAGAGAGTTGAAGATCTGCTTTTTCACGTCTTCGACGAGCTTGTCGATCTTCGACATGGACACCGGCCGCTTCTCGCACGCCTTGATGATGCCGTTTTTGATCTTGTTCGGGTCGAACGCCTGCCTGTTCCCGCCGCTCTTGATGACCAGGATCGGCGTCGCTTCGATCGTTTCGTAGGTCGTGAACCGCTTGCCGCACTGCATGCATTCGCGGCGGCGGCGAATCGTCCTGCCCTCGTCGGTGGAACGGCTGTCGATCACCTTACTGTCTGTGCATCCGCAAAAAATACATTTCATATCCTTCGCCCTCTACCATCTATTGTATTATATATAGATTATAGCACAAGATAGGAAATTTGTAAAGGGATTTGCGGGAAATTGCCGCAAACAAATGCATAGTGCGCCACGCATAGTAGTATGCAAAACGGCAAAAAACGAGGGCGCCCGCACGGCGGACGCCCGTTTTGCCATATTTCGATCAGCGGAAGTACCCGACGCCGCTTTCAAACAGCTTCATGTCGAAGTTGCCTTCGCAGTTCTTGTACAGGTTTTCGCCTGTACGCTCGGTGTGGCCCATCTTACCGTACACCCTGCCGTCCGGCGAAGTGATGCCCTCGATCGCCCATGCCGAGCCGTTGGGATTGTACGGGTACAGCATGGTGGGCTTGCCGCTTTGGTCGGCATACTGCGTCGCGATCTGCCCCCGCGCCGCCATCTCGCTCAGCACGCTCTCGGGCGCCACGATGCGCCCTTCGCCGTGCGATACGGGAACGGTGAACACATCGCCCACTTTGCAGGCGAACAGCCAGGGCGAAAGGTCGGAAGAAACGCGGATATCCACCAGGGTGGAGACGTGGCGCGAGATGTTGTTATAGGTCAAAGTCGGGCTGCTTTCCGTCAGCGGCCTGATCTCGCCGTACGGCACGAGGCCGAGCTTGATCAGCGCCTGGAAGCCGTTGCAGATGCCGAGGATGAGGCCGTCGCGCACCTGTAAAAGCTTCATCACCTCTTCGGCGATATACGGGTTGCGGAAGGTGGTGGCGATGAACTTGCCGCTGCCGTCCGGTTCGTCGCCGCCCGAAAATCCGCCCGGGAAGGCGATGATATTGCTGCGGGCGATGGCCGCGGCGATGGCCTTGGCGCTCTCTTCGATATCCCGCGCGGAGCGGTTGCGCACCACCACCGTCTCCGTCTCCGCGCCGGCAAGGCGGAACTTGCGCGCCGTATCCAGCTCGCAGTTGGTGCCGGGGAACACGGGGATGAACACGCGCGGCTTTGCGATCTTGGCGGCCGTTTTGGTACCCGCGCCCTTGGCGCGGAAATCGACGCACTTCGCTTCGCCTGCCGCCGCGGCGGTATTCGGGAACACCGCCTCCAGCGTGCCGGTAAACGCCGCCGCAGCTTCGCGCAGCGAGACGCTGTCGCCGCCGCAGGAAAGAGCCGCGTCATCGGCGGTCTTGCCGACCAGAACGGCTTCAGGGAAGGCGGAGGCGTCTTCCAGCGTCACCAGCAATTCGCCGTACTTTTCGCTCAGCAGCGCGTTCGGATCCAAGGCAAACTTGAAGCCGATACCGTTGCCGAGGCAAGATTTGGCGATGGCGGCGCCGATACCGCCGTTTTCGACCACGGTGGCAAAGCGGATATTGCCGCCCTGCACGCCCGCATATACCTTGCGGTACAGCTGCGCCAGCGCCGCAAAGTCGGGGATGCCGCTCTCATCTTTGGGGATGCGCAGCCAGTACACCTTCTGCCCCGCGGCGGTAAACACGTTGCCGATCAGCTTGCTCGCCTTTGCGGGCGCGAGCGCGAAGGAGATGAGCGTGGGCGGCACGTCGATATGTTCGAAGCTGCCGCTCATGCTGTCCTTGCCGCCGATGGCGCCCAGGCCAAGGCCGATCTGCGCGTACAGCGCGCCCAGCAATGCCGCCAGCGGCACGCCCCAGCGCTTCGGGTCGCGGTTCAGGCGCATGAAATATTCCTGGAAGGTCAGGCGGACGGCGTCGTAATCGCAGCCCGCGGCGACAAGTTTTGCCACGGAAGCGACGATGCTGTAGATGGCGCCCGTGAAGGGGCTCTCGCTCATCAGTTCCGCGCAATAACCATAAGCGGAGACGGTCGCGTCGTCCGTTTCGCCGCCGCAGATCTTCGCCGCCATGGCGACTGCGGGCGTCAGCTGATTCTTTCCGCCAAAGGGCATATATACGCTGCGCGAACCGATGGTCGAATCGAACATCTCCGACAGGCCCTTTTTCGAGCACACGTTCAGCCCGGAGAGGGATGCGAGCAGGTCTTTGGCAAACGATTTTTCTTTTTCATCGAAATAGCGCACGCGGCGCTCTTCGATCTCGGCACCGATGACCTGCTTGACGCCGTTGGTATCCAAAAAGTCTCTGGAAATATCGACGATCTCCCTGCCCTTGAACAGCATCCGCATGCGGCGGTCGTCCGTCACCACGGCCACGGGCGTAGCCGACAGGTTCTCTTCTGCGGCAAGGCGGATAAAGGCGTTCTGATTTTCGGGCGCGACGACGACGGCCATGCGCTCCTGCGATTCGGAAATGGCCAGCTCCGTGCCCGAAAGCCCTTCATATTTGAGGGGGACGCGGTCGAGGTCGATGACCAGTCCGTCGGAGAGTTCGCCGATGGCGACGGAGACGCCGCCCGCGCCGAAGTCGTTGCACTTTTTGATCATGCGGGTGGCTTCGCCGTTCAGGAACAGGCGCTGCAGTTTGCGCTCGGTGAGCGGGTTGCCCTTCTGCACCTCGGCGCCGCACGTCTCCACCGAGTGGCTGTCATGCGCCTTGGAAGAACCGGTGGCACCGCCGCAGCCGTCGCGGCCCGTTTCGCCGCCCAAAAGGATGATGATATCCCCTTTCTTCGGCTTTTCGCGGTAGACCATGTCTCGCTTGGCGCCGCCGACCACGAAGCCCGTCTCCAGCCTCTTCGCCTTATAGCCGGGGTGATACACCTCGTCCACGATGCCCGTCGCCAGGCCGATCTGGTTGCCGTAGGAAGAAAAGCCCGCCGCGGCCGTCTTGGTGATCGAGCGCTGGGGCAGCTTGCCGGGGAGCGTATCTTCGATCTTTTCACGCGGGTCGGCGCTGCCCGTGATGCGCATCGCCTGATAGACGTACGTCCTGCCCGACAGCGGGTCGCGGATGGCGCCGCCCAGGCAGGTCGCCGCGCCGCCGAACGGCTCGATCTCCGTGGGGTGGTTGTGCGTCTCATTCTTGAACATAACGAGGTATTTTTCCGGCTTGCCGTCCAAAACGACGTCGACGCAGATGGAGCAGGCATTGATCTCGTCGGAGACGTCCAAATTGTCCAAACGCCCTTCCTTTTTCAGTTTTTTGACGGCGATGGTGGCGATATCCATCAGGCAGGGATATTTATCCGCGCGCCCGGCATTGAACTCGTCGAATAGCTCGCAGTACAGCCCGTACGCCTTGGCGACGTGCGGGTTGTCGGAATGGATATGCACGTCTTTGATCTCGGTAGCAAAGGTCGTGTGGCGGCAATGATCCGACCAATAGGTGTCGATGACCTTGATCTCCGTCTCGGACGGGTCGCGCCCTTCCTTTTTGAAATAGTCGCGGACGAAGCAGAGGTCCTCCACGCTCATGGCAAAGCCGTTTTTGCGGTGATAGGCGGCGATCTGTTCATCCGTCATGCCGATGAACCCGTCGATGGATGGCACGTCGTGCGTCTGCATCTTTGCCCGCGCCAGCGTGGCGGGCTTTTCCATGGATACTTCCGCGCTCTCGACCGGGTTGATGAGGTGCTTTTTGATGCGCGCCACCTGCTCTTCGGAAACGCCTTTGACGGCGATGACGCGCGCGCACTTGATGAGCGGGCGGGTCTTCTGCGTCAGCAGCTGGATGCACTGCGCCGCGCTGTCCGCGCGCTGGTCGTACTGCCCGTCCAAAAAGGCGATGGCAAACACGGTGTAGCCCGCAAGGTCGGCGGGCAGCTCTTCGCGGTAGACGGTATCGACGGGCGGTTCGGAGAATACGTTGACGATCGCCCCTTCCAGCTCCTCGGCAGAGAGGCCCTCCGCGTCATAGCGGATGATCTCGCGCACGTCTTCCGCGTCGATGCCCAGCTGCGTGCGCACGTCCTCGCGGATCTTTTTCGCCTGCAAATTCTCTTTCTTTTCTACATATACTCTGTAAATCATTCCTCAGACCCCTGCGTTGTATTTGATACCGATGTCGCTGCGGTACTGCATGCCTTCAAACTTGATCTTTTGAATATTTGCGTACGCCTTCTTGCGCGCCTCGGCGACGGTGGCGCCCTTGGCGCACACGCCGAGCACCCTGCCGCCGCTCGTCACCAGCGCGCCGTCTTTGCGGGCGGTGCCGGCATGGTATAAAACGACGTCTTCGTCCAGCGCACCGATCTCGATCGGCTTGCCCTTTTCATACTTTTGCGGATAGCCGCCGCTGGCAAGCACCACGCAGACGCACGCGCCCTGTTCCCATTCGATGTTGATATCGGCGAGGCGCTCGTCGGTGATGGCCTGGAAGATCTCCATCAGGTCGGTCTTGAGCATGGGCAGCACCACCTGCGTTTCGGGGTCGCCGAAGCGGGCGTTGTACTCCACCACCTTCATCCCCTCGGGCGTGCGCATCAACCCGCAGTACAGGACGCCCTTGAAGGGCCGCCCCTCCGCGTTCATGGCCCGCACGGTGGGAAGCAAGATGTTCTGCATCACCTCGTCGGCGATCTCCTGCGAATAAAACGGGCAGGGCGTGAAGGTACCCATGCCGCCCGTATTCAGCCCCTTGTCGCCGTCCAGCGCCCGCTTATGGTCGCAGCTGGCGAGCATGGGCACGATCGTCTTGCCGTCGGTAAAGGTGAGCACGGAGACCTCTTCTCCGGGGGTGAACTCCTTGCCCTGCAGGAACTCCTCTACCACCACCTTGTTGCCCGCGGCGCCGAACGCCTTGTCGAGCATGATCTGCCGCAGCCCCTGCTCCGCCTCGGCGAGCGTTTCACAGATGAGCACGCCCTTGCCCAAAGCCAGCCCGTCCGCCTTGAGCACCACGGGGAATTTGCCGCCCCGCACATAGGCGAGCGCCTTATCGTAGTCGTCGAACACCTCGTAGGCGGCCGTGGGGATGCCGTACTTTTTCATCAGCTGTTTGGCAAACGACTTGCTCGCCTCGATCTGCGCGGCGGCCTTGTTGGGCCCGAACACGCGGTGCCCGCGCCCTTCCAGCTCGTCCGCAAGGCCGAGCGCCAGCGGGTCGTCGGGGGCGATGACGGTATATTCGACGTCCGGATGGGCGTCTACCCAGTCGCCGACCGCCTTCACGTCGCAATAATCGACGTCGACGCATTCGGCGAGCTCGGCGATGCCCGCGTTGCCCTTCATGCAGTACATTTTATCGACGAGCGGGCTCTTGGCGAGCGCATGGACGATCGCGTGCTCCCTGCCGCCGTTTCCGATCACTAAAACGTTCATTCTAACCTCATTCCTGTCGTTTAGATCAATTTATGTCAGGCATAGTACTTCGCATATTGAGAAAAACAAAAGCGCACGGACAATAAAACGGCGCTTTTGCTCTTGATCAATGATGGAACAGGCGCATGCCCGTAAATGCCATCACCATGTTGTATTTATCGCACGCCTCGATGACGAGGTCGTCTCGCACGGAGCCGCCCGGCTGCGCCACATAGCTGACGCCGCTCTTTTTAGCCCGCTCGATATTGTCGGAGAAGGGGAAGAATGCGTCGCTCCCCAAAGACACGCCGCTGATGGTAGAAAGGTAGGCGCGCTGCTCCTCTTTGGTGAAGGGTTCGGGGCGGACGGCAAAATATTTGCGCCACACGTCGTCGCCGAGCACGTCTTCGCATTCATCGGAAAGATAGATATCGATGATGTTGTTCTTATCCGGTCTGCCGATGCCATCGGCGAACTGCAAGCCGAGCACCTTGTCGTGCTGGCGCAGGTGCCAAAGGTCCGCCTTGTTCCCCGCCAGGCGCGTGCAGTGGATGCGCGACTGCTGCCCCGCCCCCACGCCGATCGCCTGCCCGTCTACGGCAAAGCAGACGGAATTGGACTGCGTGTATTTGAGGGTGATGAGAGAGATGATGAGATCGGTCGCGGCCTCCTGCGGCAGGTCTTTGTTCTTGGTGACGATGTTTTTCAACAGATCCGCGTCGATCTTGAATTCGTTGCGCCCCTGTTCGAAAGTGATGCCGAACACCTGCTTGCGCTCGATGGGGTCGGGGCGGTAATCGGGGTGGATCTTGACGATGTTGTATCCCCCCTTCCGCTTCCCCTTCAAAATTTCCAGCGCTTTGGGAGAATAGCCGGGGGCGATGATGCCGTCGGAAACCTCACGGGCGATGATGCGCGCCGTGACCTCGTCGCACTCGTCGGAGAGGGCGATCCAGTCGCCGAAGGAAGACATCCTGTCCGTGCCGCGCGCGCGGGCGTAGGCGCAGGCGAGCGGAGAATCGTCAAGCCCTTCGATATCGTCGACAAAGCAGGACTTTTTCAGGCGCTCGGAGAGTTTTTTGCCCACTGCGGCAGACGTCGGGCTGACGTGCTTGAAGGAGGTCGCCGAGACCATGCCCGTATTCTCCTTGAGCTCTTTGACCAGCTGCCAGCTGTTCAGGGCATCCAAAAAGTTGATATACCCCGGCCTGCCGTTCAAGATCTCGAGCGGCAGATCGGAACCGTCCGCCATAAAGATGCGGGCGGGCTTTTGGTTGGGGTTGCAGCCGTATTTGAGCTGAAATTCGTTCATATGCCTCCTCCTTATTCGTATTTATTGATCAGAACTTTCTCGTACTTACCCGTCGCAAGGTCGATGTAGCGGACATAGAGCGAAATTTTGTTGTCTGCATTGAGGTTGTTCCACAGATCTTCGGCAAAGGCGCGGATATCGTTCGGGATCGAAACGCGCTCCGGCTCGCCGGTAAAGGTGGGGATGGGGTCCCCGTCGCAGTTATAGGTGTGCAGAAAATGCCCCACGCCGCAGACGGGCGCATACGAGAAGGTGAAGCGGTTGCAGGCGCTCCCCTCCGCATCCGCGCTCTTGAGGATACTCATTTTATATGTAAAATCACCGTCCTCAAATTGCAGGATGCCGCTGATACGGGGGGTGAAGTTGGGCGCGTCCGGCTCAAAGCAGCGCGTATCCAGCGCCGCCTCGAAAGTGCTGCCCTTGAGCAGATGGTCGCGGACGGTATCCGTCTGGTCGCCGTTGGTCACCACCGTGCAATGCTCCAGCGTGCGCACGGGCGAGTAGATGATGAGCGAAGGGTCTTTGACCTTGCTCTCGTCATACGGGTAGATGGTGACGTCGTCCCCTTCTTCACGGAAGATGCGGTTGCGGCTGTTTTCGCTCCTGCCCATGATAAAATAGGCAAAGACCGCCTTTTTGCCGTCCGCGCTCTTGCCGATGACGATGCCGCGCCCCACATAGCTGTTGTCTTTGATCGATTCTCCGATATCGGAGAGGGTGTACACGTTCATTTTCACGTCCTCGAAATGTTTATTCGCTCGCTTCCCGCGACTTTACGGGAGGATGCTGACCTTTCTGCCTTCCTTTACGATCTTACCCGTCGTCAGCCAGCGGACGGCGAGCGGCAAAGCGATGTGTTCCTGCTCCAAAATGCGCCCCTGCAGCGTTTCCGGCGTGTCGCCGGGGAGCACTTCGACGGCGCGCTGCAGGATGATGGCGCCGTTATCGTACCGCTCGTCGACGAAGTGCACCGTCAGACCCGAAAGCTTGACGCCGTATTCGATGGCGGCGCGGTGCACGTTGATGCCGTAATATCCCTTGCCGCAAAAGCTGGGGATGAGGGAGGGATGGATGTTGACGATCCTATCCGGATAGGCGCGGACAAAGTTTTCCGGCACCATGGACAGATACCCCGCGAGCACGACGTAGTCGATACCGCGCGCACCCAGCTCAACGATCAGCTTTTCGCCCATCTCTTCGGAAGAGGCAAAGCTCTTCTTCTCGCAGACGATATGCTCGATGCCGTGCCGCTGCGCCCGCGCGATGGCGCCGATGCCCGCTTTGGAAGCGACGAGAAGGGCGATCTCGCAGAAGGGCTCTTTCTCGTTCGCGTCGATGACAGATTGGAAGTCGCTGCCCGAACCGCTGGCAAAAACAGCTATCTTTTTCACAGCAGCGTGACCCCGCTTCCCTCGACCGTCTTGCCGATGATATAGGCGCGCTCGCCCGCAGCCTCCAGCTCTTTCACCGTGCGCTCCGCATCCGCCTGCGCGACGCAGACGACCATGCCGATGCCCATGTTGAAGGTGTTGTAGATCTCGCGGTCGGAAAGTTCGGAACGTTCCTGCATGATCTGGAAGATCGCGGGGAGCGGATACGACTCTTTCACGATCTCGCAGCCGATGCCCTCGGGGAAGGTGCGGGGGATATTTTCGATAAAGCCGCCGCCCGTGATGTGGGCGATCCCCTTCACCTTCACCTTGGAGATGAGGCCGAGGATGGTGCGGACGTAAATTTTGGTCGGGGTCAAGAGTACGTTCAGCACCTTGTCTTTCAGGCGGTCGTCATAGCGGTCAAGGTCGCGCGAATTGCTGCTGTCGCCGAACAGGCGGCGAACCAGTGAATAGCCGTTGGAATGGATGCCGCTGGAAGCGATGCCGATGAGCGCGTCGCCCGCCTGAATGTTCTTGCCGTTGATGATATTCTTTTTATCGACGATGCCGACGGCGAACCCGGCGATGTCGTACTCGCCGTCCGCATAAAAGCCGGGCATTTCCGCAGTTTCCCCGCCGATGAGGGCGCAGCCCGCCTGGCGGCACCCCTCCGCGACGCCGGACACGACCGTAGCCACCGTTTCGGGCGAAAGCCTGCCCGTCGCAAAATAATCGAGGAAAAACAGCGGCTTCGCGCCCTGGCAGACGATGTCGTTGACGCACATCGCCACCGCATCGATACCGATGGTATCGTGCTTGTCGGCGAGGAATGCGTATTTGAGCTTTGTGCCCACGCCGTCCGTCCCCGCGACGAGCACGGGCTCTTCCATCTTTTCGCCGGCGATGGAATAGAACCCGCCGAACGAACCGATGTCGCCCAGCACGTTCGCATCGAACGTGGTCTTGACGTGGCGCTTCATCAATTCGACTGCCTTATAACCTCTCTCCACATCGACACCGCTGTCGCGGTAGGATATTGCCATGTTGTACGTCTCCTTGCTGTTTTCAAAAAATCGGCGATGATCACTTCGCGGTCAGGCGCGCGAACACCTCTTTATATGCGTCTTCAACGCCGCCCATATCCCTTCTGAAGCGGTCTTTATCCAGCTTTTCGCCCGTGGTCATATCCCAGAAGCGGCAGGTATCGGGAGAAATTTCGTCCGCGAGGATGATCTGCCCGTGGAATCTGCCGAACTCGAGCTTGAAGTCGATGAGGTCGATGTTCAGGCCTTTGAAGAATTCCTTCATGATATCGTTGACGCGAAAAGCCATGTTCTTGATGGTATCGATCTCTTCCTGCGTGGCAAGATTCAGCGCCAGGGCATGATAGTCGTTGAGCAGCGGATCGCCGAGGTCGTCGTTCTTATAGCTGAACTCGAACACCGTCGTCGCCAGCTTGGTGCCCTCCGGCACGCCGTAGCGCTTGGAAAAGCTGCCCGCGGCGGTATTGCGGATGATGACTTCCAGCGGCACGATCTGCACCTTTTTGACCGCCGTTTCGCGATCGGAGAGCTCTTCCACGAAATGCGTGGGGATGCCGTGCTGCTCCATAATGCGGAACATCATGTTGCTCATCTTGTTGTTGATGACGCCCTTGCCGCTGATCGTGCCCTTTTTCAGGCCGTTGAACGCGGTGGCGTCGTCTTTATAATCGACGATCACGATGTCGGGATCGTCCGTAGCATACACCTTTTTTGCCTTTCCTTCGTATAATTGCTCGAGCTTTTTCATGATAAACTCCTCCAAAATTTTTCAAATATAAGGTAAAATTATAAAGTTTTCAACTCGTCTTGCAGGGCGGCATCGTCTGCGGCGATCTTTTCCGCCATCTGCTTTTTGAACTCTTTGAGCTTTTGAGAGATCTCGGGATATTTGACCCCCAGGATCTGCAGCGCCAAAAGCCCCGCGTTCTCGCCGCCGTTCACGCCCACCGTCGCCACGGGGATGCCGGAAGGCATCTGCACGATGGAGAGCAGGCTGTCGAGCCCGCCCATCATGTCCGTCTTGACGGGAAGGCCGATGACGGGAAGCGTCGTATACGCGGCGATCACGCCGCCCAGATGCGCCGCCTTGCCCGCCGCGCAGATGATGACCTCAAAGCCATTTTCCTGCGCCGAAGCCGCAAACGCGTGCGCCGCGTCCGGCGTCCTGTGCGCAGAAATGACGCGCACTTCCGTCTCTACGCCGAACTTATGCAGCGCAGCGACTGCGGGCTTTACGACTGCAAAGTCCGATTTGCTTCCCATGATGACCGCAACTTTTGCCATTTGTTACCATCCTCCGTGCGGGGTCTCCGCCTGAATTTTTCGATCGTGACTAATTTATTCTCCGTCGGCACATACTGCCTGCAAAGGAGGCCGCCATGCCGATCGTGATCGCTGCCGTATCCGGCGTCTACTTATGCGCCGTCAACGTCTATGCCTTTTTATTGGTGCGCTCGCTCTGCTTTTCCACGCGCAGCCGCGCCCTGTCCGAAGGCGCCGCCAACAAAAAGCTGTTCGTCGCCGCCCTGCTGGGCGGAGCCGTGTGCGCGTATATCGCCATGCTCGTCTACCGCTGCAAGACGAACGAGCTGCTGCCGATGATCCTCATCCCCGTCATCGCCGCGGCGAACATCGCCCTTACGGCGCTCGCCGTGCGCGGGGCGTTTTTGCTGTTCGTATAGAACAGCGCGCAAACCGCCGCTTCTATAGACGCATTCGCAAAGGACGCCGCCCGTATAAAAAAGGCAGGCGAAAACAGTATGCGCCTACTGCCCGTCGCCCGCGTCCACTTGACCTGTACGATAGGATGCGCCGCACGCGGCGAACACGCCTCCGAAGGGAGACGCCGTCTGTGCGCTGTATTGTGATTTTGCGATCGCAGGCATCCTGTTTTCCTCATTTGCAAACGGGCGGGGCCTCCACAAGATATATGGCGGAAGCCATCGTCCTCTACCATATCAGTATACCACAAAATCGCCGCCAACAAAACTGTTTCAAGGGCACTTTTGAAAAAATATTTTCGCCCGGGCAGAAAAACACGCCGCCTTGCAGGCGGCGCGAACGTTTTAGTGTTGTTTCTCCTCTTCCGCCTCTCCTGCGGGCGCGGGGCGCTCCTCTTCGGCGTCCTTTTGCAGCAGATCGCGGATCTGGGTGAGCAGCTCTACAACGGCGGCGTCTTCCTGCGCTGCGGCTGCGGGCGCAGGCGCGGGAGCGGGGGCAACTTCCGCCGCGGGCGCTTTCTCTTCCTTGGCTTCTTTCGAGAAGTGCCCTTTCAGCGCTTCACCGCCCTCTTTGACCTTCTTTTGCAGGTTGCGCATGACGCGGATGACCGTAAAGATGACGAAGGCGTCGATCAAAAAGGTGATGATGGCCATGATGAGGTTGCCGTAATTGAGGGTGATGGCCTCAACGCCCGCCTCCACGTCTTCGGGGCGGAGCACGACGACCATCTCGCTGAAACTCCCGTTGATGAGCAGGGCGATCAGTGGCTTGATGATGTCGTTGACCAAGCTGTTGACGATGGCGGTGAAGGCAGCGCCGACGACGACCGCTACGGCGAGGTCGACGATGTTCCCGCGCGAGATAAACTGCTTGAAGTCCTGCCAGAATGTGCTCTTCTTGCGTTCTTTTTTCATGATCCCTCCGATACGCGGCGCAAATATCGAACACACTATACATATGCGCCGACGTTTTCTTCAATGAATTTTGCCACGGCATCCTCTTCGCAAAAGCCGATCACCCGCGTGGCGAGTTTTTTCAGCGACTCTTCCGCATTCTGCACCGCATAGCGCTCGTCGGCGGCGAGGAACAGCTCGGTGTCGTTGACGGCGTCGCCGAACACGACCAGCTTTTCGGCGCCGAGCATATGTTTGAGTTCGCGCGCGGCGGTGCCCTTCGAGGTGTCTTTGGGCATGATCTCGCACCAGTAATCTGTCTGATACGTCTCCTGCTGATAGATGCACTTGAGCTGCGGGTTTGCCTCCACGGCATCGCGCAGGCCGTCCAGCTCTTCCTTTTTGCCGATGCAGGTAAAATAGAAGATGTCTGCCCCCTCGATGCGGTCGGCACTGTCGACGGGGTACAGGCGGCTGTCTCCGCGGCGCCTGTCTAAATAACGCATTACACCCGGGGTCTCCGTCCCCTCCTGCCAGGAAACGCGCTCGATGCCGTCGCGGAAATAATACACGAGCGGCCAGACCTGAAAACTGTCGAAAAGCGCCCGGATATACGCGAGCTGTTCGCGCGTGAAGTGGTTGTTGTACAGCATCTTCCGCGTGGAAGGATCCATGATCAGCGCGCCGTTATACAGGATGACGGGCAGATTCTGCCGCAGCCCCCAGCACGCCTTTGCGGCGGAATTGAGAGAGCGCGCCGTGGCATATGTAAAACAGACGCCGCGCCCGTCGATCAGCGAATTCAGCTTCTGCATGCTGTATTCCGATATCGTTTCGCGCGAAGTTAATAAAGTACCGTCCAGATCGGAAATAAAAAGCGTTTTCAAGAGATCGACCTCCCGCAAGACTGCGCCAATAGTATAGCATATTCTTCGGCTTTTTTCAAAGAAAACAGCCCTGCCTCAGGTGATTTTTGCAAAAAAGATACAAAAACCCCGCACGATCTGCCGATCGCCGGGGCAAGGCCCGCCCTGCAAAAGCGACAGATGCGCAGCCATATACGATATGCGCGCGGGCGGTCAAATATTCGCGGTCCCCGATAAAAGCGCCGACAAGATCGCCTGTTTATACGAAGACGCCTCTCCGTACCGCCGCGGCACGGGCGATGCGTCCGCAAGGTCGGCAGCGGCCCTGCCGCGCTCCAATACGACGGCGCGGTGAGAGAGGATATACGCCTCCTCCACGTCGTGCGTCACAAACAGCGCCGTGCGCGGTTCTTCCTTCCATAGATCGAAGAAGACTTTGATCAGACGCAGCTTCAGCGCCGTATCCAGCGAGGCGAACGGCTCGTCCATCAGGATGATGTCGGACGGATATAGAAACGCCCGCGCGATGGACACGCGCTGCGCCTGCCCGCCCGAAAGCTCGGCGGGATACGCCTTCCGCTTATCCGCAAGTTCGAGGCGGGAAAGCATGTCGGCGATCTTTTTTTCATCTTTACAGACGAGTTTCAGATTCCCCTCCACCGTCAGCGCCGGCACGAGGCGGGGCTGCTGGAAGATATACGAACAGCACAGCCCCTGCGGGCGGATCGAGCCTTCATACGGGACCAGCCCCGCCAGCATGTTCAAAAGCGTCGTCTTGCCGCAGCCGCTGGCGCCTAAGATGCAGGTGATCTTCCCCTCTTCGATGCGAAGGTCGAAGTGCTCGTATACGCAAAGGCTGCCGTAGCGCTTGGAAACGTTTTCAAGTACGATCATCGCTCACCTCCCGCCCTTTGCGCCCGACCAGCGGCGGGTGACGAGGCGCAGCTTGCCGAAGGCGAATTCGAGCAGCCCGCCGAAGAGCAGCATCAACAGGACCAGGGCAAACATCCGCGCCGTGGCGAGTTCGACCGCCGCCGTGTGGATCAGCCCGCCGACGGAGCGGAAGGTGCTCGCGAGCACCTCCGCCGAGATCATGACCTTCAGCGTCAGAGAAAAGTTCGCCCCCGCCTGCGACAATACGTCGGGCAGCATCATGGGAATGAAGACACGGAACAGCCTGTCGCGCAGGCTCACTTTATAGATGGCCGCCATCTCCGAGATGTGCGGGTCGATCCCCTCATACGCGGCGATCAGCTGCGCATAGGTCAGGGGGAAGATCATCATGAAGGCGACGATGACGGGGGCGACGGCGGGTTTGGTCCAGATGAGCAGCATCAGCGTGATCGCCATGGTGGGAACAGTGCGCATCACGCTGATAAAAGGAGCGAAGAAGCGGCGGAACGGCCCGCTCGCCGCCGACAGGGCGGCAAACGCCACCGCGAGGACGAAGGCGAGCAGCCACGCGGCCAGCGAACGGCCGAGCGTGTTGCCGAACGCCGTCCAAAATTCCGCCGAACACAGCTGCGCCCAAACCTCTTGCAAAGCGTCCGGGAAAGAGGGAACGACATAGTCGTTGCGCACGCTGTAATAGGCGACGACCCATGCCGCGATCATGGCGGCGACGGCCAGCAGCGAAAAGAAGATATTCAGTTTTTTTACTTCGAACTTGCTTTTCACCGCTTTACCCTGCCCTGTTTGTTTTACTTATGCGCCCGTTCACCCCGCTTCATCGGCGATACGCTCTCAGCCCTGATAGAAGAATGCGTCTGCCATGCTGAAACTCTGCCCGCTGACAGCCGACAAACTTTCCAAAAAAGCGTTGACTTCTTCTTTGCAGTCTGCCGCGGCGTCAAAACGGATGGCGCAGTTGGCAATGACCTCTTTGGTCAGGTTTTTGGCGTTGAACGTAGGATTGGCGCCCCCCAAATGGTCGGTGATGGCGTCGACGATCGCCTGCGGCTGCGTATCTTCGGCGGCGAGCCAGCCCTCGTTTGCCTGCATCGCGGCGATAAAGTCCTCTACAAACTCCGTGTTTTCGGCGATGAAATCTTTTTTCGCCACCAGCACCGCCTGCGGCCAGCCGTTTTCGCCGCCGTAAAGCGCCTGCAGGTCGCCGACATTTTTGAGCTGACCGTTTGAACCGCCGACCTTTGCAGAGACCACGGGCTCTGCCGCCACCATGTAATCATAGGGCGCTGCGGGGGTGATCATCGTGGCGGGATCGGAAATGTTCAGCAGATACACCACGTCATCAGCCGTCGCCTCGGAGACGTCTTCGATCTCTTCAAAGGGAATATCGCTGTTGTCCAACACCACTTTCAGCGTCAAACCGACGACGTTGTCCAGCTGGATGCAGCCGACCGTCTTGCCGAGCAGCTGCTCCTTCAAATTCGCCGACGTCAGGTCCACATATCCCTTGGAAGCGGCGGAGAGCACATAGATATTGCCGTGCGTCACCGTGCCGAGCATCTGATATACGTCGCCCTTGCCCAAGAGCTTTGCCGCCGCATTGACGGGCAGCACGCACAGTTCCGCCTGCGGGTCTTCACCCGTGACATACGTCTGGATGGAAGACGCCGCCACGACGTTATAGGTGACGGTATTCCCTTCGCCGAACTGCATATCTTCGCTCATCAGCTGTGCCAAAGACAGCGCGGGCGCCCCGTCGGGGGCATATACGTCGGCAACGACGGGATCGGACGGAACAACGATAGGCCCCCCCGGCTCGTTCGGCGTGCAGGCCGCAAACAACGCCATGCCGCTGACGAACAGCATCACCGACAGCAAAACTGACAAAAGTTTTTTCATGTTTTTGCTCCTTACATGTAAAATGGGTACGGCGGGCGTAAAAAAACTCCCCGCGCGCAGGGAGAACATGACAAAAAATCGCCTCCCTTTGCCGTCGGAACGCATCCTCCGCCTCAGGTACCGCGCCTATTATATACCATTTCCCCAAAAAACGCAAGCAAATCTCCGATACTGCATAAAGATAGATGAACCCGCCGTTTTGCTCGATCTATGTCACACATAGAACTATGCAAACGGCGCAAATTATGGATATGTCCAAAAAAATCTTCCTTCTTACTCTCATCGCCGTCTGCCTCAGCGTCACCGTGCTGCTGGCGGAATGCACGCAGCTTTCGGCGCCGCCGCGCCTTCGCAACTACACGGCGCAAGCACAGAGCGCACAAAAAGAGGAGCCCGCAGGCTCCCCTTCTCAGTTTGTGTTTTTTAAGACCTCTTCGTAGATGGCCCTGTCTTTGTCGAGATACACGTCGAAGACGACGCGGATATCGTACCCCGTCTCCAACAGCCAGCCCTTGACCGCGCCCACGGCGATGGCGGCGGCTTCATCGTTCGGGAAGCCGAAGATGCCCGTGGAGATGCAGCAGAAGGCGATGGAATGCAGCCCCATCTCCCGCGCCAAATTCAGGCAGGAGAGATAGCAGTTACGCAGCACCCGCCTGTCTTCGTCGTTCACGCGGACGCCGACCATCGGCCCCACCGTGTGGATGATGTATCGGGAAGGCAGGTTATAGCCGCGCGTGATCTTGGCGCAGCCCGCAGGCTCGCTTTCGCCCTGCGCGCCCATGATGCGGGAACAGTCTAAGCGCACCTGCACGCCGGCGCGGGAATGGATCACGTTGTCGATGCAGGCGTGGTGCGGGATAAAGCAGCCGAGCAGCGAATTGTTGGCGGCGTTGACGACGGCGTCCGCCTGCAGGCGGGTGATGTCTCCCTGCCAGAGGCTGATGCCCGCTTCATATTCGAACCCCGCCGCGTCCACGATGCCGCGCTCAAGCGTTTCCGAAGCGAACAGACGATCCTGCAGCTGTAAAAAGCGCTCGGAGACGGGGGTGGGCAGCCGCTCGTTCAGATATCCCCAGATGAGGTCGCGCTTGGTCTTGTACGGATAGCTGAAGGCGGCGATCTCGTTGCGCTCTTCCAAAAGGGCGGAGAGCAATTCGTCGCAGATGGCGCTCTTCTCGTCCTCATCGAGGCGCTCGGCCCGCAACGGAACACTGCGCAGGTCTATGATGTTCTTATATTCGCTCAATGACAGCATCCGCCGCTCCCTCGCTCCAATAAAACTTATTTCGCCGCGTTGAAGTTGATCAGGCAGCCCTTCAGGATGATATTGCGCTCGTCCTGCGTCAGATTGCCGATGCCGAAGTTCACCTCTTTGACGCTCTTGCCGCTGAGGATCTTGGCGGGGATGCTCTCCGCGCCCTCGGCGATGTATTTGGCGACGTCTTCGATGTAGATATAGTCGCCCACCTTCAGGTGCAGTTTCTTCGCCGTCAGCGGCAGCATGCCCCAGTTGATGAGGTTGCTGCGGTAGCGCTTGGTGGCGTATTCCTCGGCGATGTTGGCGATGCCGCCCAGCACGCGCTGGCAGGACGCCGCCTGTTCGCGCGCCGAACCGTCGCCCGGTTTAACGGCGACGACGCAGCTGCCGTAGATGGTGCCCTCCTGCGCGATGTGCAGCGGCTCTGCCTCCTGCAGCACGCTCTCGGGCAGAGAGCCGTTTTGGCGGCGGTAGTCTTCATCCGCCTTGACCGCCTTCGCCCTGCCTACATAGCCGGGATCCTTGCGCGAGAGGGCAAATTCCGCCAATTTCATGGGATTGGAACGATAGGAAGAGGTCTCGCCGGAAGGGATGAGTTCGTCCGTCGTGGTGACGGGGTCTTCGATGACGCTGACCGCCTTGATGAGCACGTTTTTGCCGAGGGGGATCATCTCCGGCCAGTCGGCGATGTTGGGGCCGTATTTGAGCGGCAGTTCGGTGTGTGCGTCGCCCACGCCGCGATAGACGCGGTTGCGGTAGATCTCGGCGTCGAAGAAATACTTTTTGACCTTCTTCGTGTATTCCATTTCGGTCGCAGGCGTCAGCCTGCCGCCGTTTGCAGCCGTCGCCGCGATGGAGCGCGCGTCCATCAATGCCACCGCCGCCAGCTGCCCTGCCGCGGGCTTGCTGCCCTCGCGGCTTTCAAAGTTGCGCGTGGTGTGGCGGATGGAGAGGCCGTTGTTGGCGGGAACATCGCCCGCGCCGAAGCAGGGACCGCAGAAAGCCGTCTTGACGACGACGCCCGCGTTCATCAGGCCGCCGATATAGCCGTTATCGACCAGCGCCTTATAGACGGGCTGGCTGGAGGGATAGACGCTGAGCGAAAATTCGTCCGTCCCCGTCGATTTCCCCTTCAAGATCTCGTACGCTTCGGCGATGTTTTCGTACATGCCGCCCGCACAGCCGGCGATGACGCCCTGGTCCACATGCAGGCCGTCGTCGAAGATCTTATCCGTCAGCGTGAACTTGTCGTCGCCGCGCAGCTTGCGCCCCGCCGCCTCGATCTCTTCCAAGATCTCGCGCGGGTGCTGCAGCAGCTCGCGGATGGTGAAGGCGTTGCTGGGGTGGAACGGCAGCGCGATCATCGGCTCGATGGTGCTGAGGTTGACGGTGATGCCGTAGTCGTAATAGGCGGGATCGGCGGGCTTGAGCTCGCTGTAATCCTGCTCGCGGCCGTGGATCTTGTAGTATTCGCGCGTCTTTTCGTCCGTCTCCCAAATGGAAGAGAGGCAGGCGGTCTCCGTGGTCATGACGTCGATGCCGTTCCTGTAATCCATGGAGAGGTTGCGGATGCCGGGGCCGACGAATTCGAGGATCTTATTCTTCACGAACCCGTTCTTGAACACGGCGCCGCAGAGGGCGATGGCCACGTCCTGCGGGCCGACGCCCTTTTTCAGGTTGCCGCGCAGGTACACGGCGACCGTTTCGGGGCGCTTGATGTCGTAGGTCTTATTGAGGATCTGCTTGACCAGCTCCGGCCCGCCTTCGCCGACGGCGAGGGTGCCCAGAGCGCCGTAGCGGGTGTGCGAGTCGCTGCCCAGGATCATGCGGCCGACCTTCGCCTCCATCTCGCGCATATACTGATGGATGACGGCGATGTGCGGCGGAACGAAGTTCGCGCCGTATTTTTTTGCCGCCGAAAGGCCGAAGACGTGGTCGTCTTCGTTGATGGTGCCGCCCACCGCGCACAGCGAATTGTGGCAGTTGGTCAGCGTATACGAGAGCGGGAATTTTTCCAGCCCGCTCGCCTTCGCCGTCTGGATAATGCCGACGTAGGTGATGTCGTGCGAGGCGATGGCGTCGAATTTCAGCTTGAGGTCTTCCTCGCCGCCTTGATTATGCGCCCGCAGGATGCGGTACGCCATGGTGCCCTTTCTCGCTTCTTCTTTTTTGTCCGCCGTCAAAAAAGCCTGATTCTCTTTGACCAGCGCACCGCCCATATAATAGCAGCCGCCGCGTATGAGTTTGATCATTCCTCTTCTCCTCGTAAATAAATATACTCTATTATATCCCTATGCGCCATTTTTGTCAAACAAAAGGCCGCAAAAGCGCGCAATCTGCCCGCCGCGGCAAAAAAAGCGGGCCAAGCCGGCCCGCATTGCGCCGGGAAATCAGTTCCCGGACAGGTAATTGTGGTGTTTGACGCGCAGCCGCGCGAAGGCGCGCTGCAATGCCAGGCGATTGAGGCGGTATTCCGCCGCGCTGCGGTTGCGGCGCAGCTGCTCTTCGGCGCGCTCTTTGGCCTCTGCCGCACGGCGCTCGTTGATGTCTTCCGGCCACTCCACCGCCTGCGAAAAGACGAGCGTTTCGTCCGGCCGCACTTCGATGAAGCCCTCGCTCATGAACGCCTCGCGCGAGGCGCCGTCCGCTGTGATGCGCAGCGTGCCCGGCTCCGTGGCGAACACCATGGGCTGATGCCCCGCCTCGATGGTGCAGCTGCCGCCGATGGACGGGATATTGATGCTCTCCACCTCGCCGCGGTAAAAGCTCTTTTCCGGGGTGATGATCTCTAACAGGAATTTATTCATCCGCACCTCCCGAGGGGCTTTGCCGAAAGCCGCCTCTGCGATATCCGCGCCCGCATCAAGCCTGCGCGCGCATCTTCCGCGCCTTTGCCTTGACCTCGTCGATGTCGCCCACGTTGAAGAAGGCGTTTTCGGGCAGGTCGTCCACCTCGCCGGCGAGGATGGTCTTGAAGCTCTCCAGCGTCGCCTGCAACGGCACATACCGCCCTTCCAATCCAGTATAGATCTGCGACACCGAGAAGGGCTGCGACATGAACTTTTGTATCTTGCGCGCCCGGTAGACGGTGTTTTTGTCCTCGTCCGACAGTTCGTCCATACCTAAAATGGCGATGATGTCCTGCAGTTCCTTATAGCGCTGCAAGGTGGCGATGACCTGGTTGGCGACGTCGTAATGTTCCCTGCCCACGATCTGCGGGTCGAGGATGCGCGAAGTGGACTCCAGCGGATCGACGGCGGGATAGATGCCCATCTCCACCACCTTGCGCGAGAGAACGGTGGTCGCGTCGAGGTGGGTAAAGATCGCCGCCGGCGCGGGGTCGGTGATGTCGTCCGCGGGCACATACACCGCCTGGATGGAGGTGATGGAGCCGCGGCGGGTGCTGGCGATGCGCTCTTCCAAAAGCCCCATCTCCGTGGCCAGCGTGGGCTGGTAGCCGACCGCCGAAGGCATCCTGCCGAGCAGCGCCGAAACCTCGCTGCCCGCCTGGATATAGCGGTAGATATTGTCGATGAACAGCAATACGTCCTGATGGTTGACGTCCCGGAAATACTCGGCGATGGTCAGCCCCGTAAACGCGGTGCGCATACGGCTCCCAGGCGGCTCGTTCATCTGCCCGTACACGAGCGCGGAATTTTTGATGACGCCCGATTCCTGCATGTCGGCGATCATGTCGTTGCCCTCGCGGGAACGCTCGCCGACGCCTGTGAAGATGGAATAGCCGCCGTGCTCTTTGGAGATGTTGTGCATCAGCTCCATGATCAGCACGGTCTTGCCCACGCCCGCACCGCCGAACAGGCCGATCTTGCCGCCCTTGCTGTACGGGGCGATGAGGTCGATGACCTTGATGCCCGTTTCAAAGATCTCGGTAGACGGGTTCTGATCGAAAAACGCGGGGGGCTTCCTATGGATGTTCCAGTGCACGGACGAGCGGATGGCGCCCTTGCCGTCGATGGGGTCGCCCAGCACGTTCATGACGCGGCCGAGCACCTCTTCGCCGACGGGCACGTTGATCTGCGAGCCGGTATCGACGACCTCCATGCCGCGGGAGAGCCCGTCCGTCGCCGACATGGCGATGCAGCGGACGACGCCCTTGCGGATATGCGAGAGCACTTCCAGCACCGTACCCGTCTTGGAGATGGTGAGTTTTTGGTAGACGGGCGGCGTATCCGCGTCAAAAGCGACGTCTACGACCGGCCCGATGACCTGATTGATCTTGCCAGCAATATTCATATGGCTTTGCTTTCCTTAGCGTGTATTCGTATCCGAAAAAAACCTGCCCGACGAAAGGTCTAACAGCTCCGTGGTGATGGCGCTCTGGCGCAGGCGGTTGTATTCGAGGCTGAGCGAATCGAGCATCTTGTCGGCATTTTTATTGGCGTTCGACATCGCCATCATGCGCGCGGCGTGTTCGCTCGCCGCAGAATGGATGAGGGTGGAATAGATCATGCCCACCAGGTACTGCGGCACGAGGATGTCCAGCACTTCGCTCGGCGAAGGGTCGTAACAGATCTCTCCGCGGAAGGAAGAAGCCGCCTCCACCTCGATATCTTTCGCCTCGATGGGCAGCAGCTTGACGACCGTCGGCTCGTGCACGGAGGAAGAGATCATGCGCGTGAACACGACGTACACCTCGTCCATCAGATTGCGGTCGTATAAGTCAAGTATGTCACGCATAATACCTCGCGAATCGTGCAAAGTGGGCGAGGTGACCGCGTGCGTGAACTCCAGATCGACCGCCTGGTCCCTGCTTTCAAAAAAGCTGCGCGCCATCTGGCCGATGGTGATCACATAGTGCACGGGGCGGGTCTGGATATGCTGCCAGGCAAGGTTCAAAACGTTGTTGTTGAAGGCGCCCGCCAGCCCCTTGTCGCCGGCGATGACGATATAGGCGGCGCGGGTGTCCGGGCGGTGGCGCACATACGCGTTGCGGATATCCGTGCTGTGCAGCATGATATCTTTGAGCGTGGCGCGCACCCTGTCGAAATAGACGGAGCTCGCCGCCTGCTTGAGCATCGCCTTGCGCATCTTGGCGACGGAAATGAGCTCCATCGCCTTGGTGATCTGATGCGTATCCTGGATGCTCTTGATCCTGTGTTTGAGTTCGGCGATGTCTGCCATGTCAGCCCTCCGCTGCGGCCTCCGCCTGCTCCGGCAGTCCCCTGCCCGCGGGCCGGTCGTCGCCGATGACGCAGTCTACATATTCCGAAGCCACGGAGACGATCTGATCCCGCAGCTCGTCGGAGATCTTTTCGTCGGGGCAGATCTGCCCGTACAGGTCGGCATGATTGATGCGGATGAAGTTGAGCAGCCCGTCGTTATAGGCGAGCATCTTCTTTTCGGGGATCCTGTCGACCAGATCGCTCTGCGAGACGACGAGCAGGACGATCATGTCGCGCACGGAATAGTTGAGGTACTGGCGCTGCTTGAGTGTATCCGTCATCTTGGCGCCGCGGCTGAGCGCCTTCTGCGTTTCGGCGTCGAGGTCGGAGCCGAACTGCATGAAGATGGCCAGTTCCCTGTACTGCGCCAGGTTGACGCGCAGCTGGCCGGAGATCTGGCGGATGGCGGGGCGCTGGGCGCTGCCGCCCACGCGCGATACGGACAGGCCGACGTTGACCGCCGGGCGCACGCCGCTGTTGAACAGCTCGCTCTCCAGATAGATCTGCCCGTCGGTGATGGAGATGACGTTGGTGGGGATATAGGCGCTGATGTCGCCCGCGAGCGTCTCGACGATGGGCAGCGCGGTGATGGAACCGCCCCCCTTTTCTTCGGACAGCTTTGCCGCGCGCTCCAAAAGGCGGGAATGCAGGTAGAACACGTCGCCGGGGTACGCCTCGCGCCCTGCGGGGCGCTTCAAAAGCAGGCTCATCGTGCGATAGGCGACGGCGTGTTTGGAGAGGTCGTCATAGACGATGAGCACGTCCTTCCCCTGATACATGAAATATTCCGCTAAGGCGCAGCCGCTGTACGGAGCGATATACTGCATGGGGACGCTGTCGTCCGCCGTCGAACAGACGATGCAGGTATAGTCCATCGCTCCCCCGTTGCGGAGGGTGTTGACCGTCTTTGCCAGCGAAGAGGCCTTCTGCCCGATGGAGACGTAGATGCAGATGACGTCTTCGCCCTTTTGGTTGAGGATGGTATCGACGGCGATGGCGGTCTTGCCCGTCTGCCTGTCGCCGATGATCAGCTCTCGCTGCCCTCTGCCGATGGGGATCATGCTGTCTATCGCCAAAATACCCGTCTGCAGGGGCTTGTTGACCTTGCCCCTGTCCATGATGGCGGGGGCGGGAAATTCTACCGGGCGCGTCTCGCTCGTCTCGATGGCGTCCAGCCCGTCGATGGGCTTGCCGAGAGGATCGACGATGCGGCCGAGCATCGCCTCGCCCACGGGCATCTGCACCGTCTGCCCCGTCGAATAGACGAGGTCGCCGTAGCGCACCTTGTCTTCGCCGGAAAACAGCACCGCGCCCACTTCTTTCTCTTCCAAATTCAGGGCCAGCGCGTAATATCCGCCGTGCACCTGCAAGAGTTCGTTATAGCGCGCGTCATTGAGGCCGGAAATACGGACGACGCCGTCGCCCGAATAGACGATACGGCCGCAAACGCGCTCGTCGGAGCTCTCCTGCACGGCATTGATCTTTTCGATCAGCCCTTTGCCTATTGCTTTAACATCGATCATAAATTACCTTTTGCAGGCGATCAGAGCGAGCCCTTGATATGCTCGAGGCGGCTCTTAACCGAGCCGTCATACACTGTATCGCCGATGTAGATCACGACCCCGCCGATGATGCCGGGATCGATCTCAAAGTTCACCCTGCCGCAGCCGCGGCTTTCGGCGAACTGTTTGATCTTCCGCATCGTATCGGGGCCGGGGTTTCTGGCCAGCACGACCTGTGCCGCCGGTCTTTGTTCATTCATTGTTCTCTTTGCTCCAACGCGCCAGGCTGTCTTCGATCAGCTTTTTATCGTCTTCAGACGTGATGTCGCGGGCGAGGATCTTCCGCGCCACGGCGACGGAGACGTCCGTGATCTGCTTTTCGATATCCGCCTGCAAATTCCCGCGCTCCTCTTCCAGCTCGCGCTCCGTCCTGTCGAGCATGCCCTTCGCCTGCCTGCGCGCGTCCGCCACGATGTCGTCCGCCTTCTGATTGGCGACCTTGACGGCGTTTTCGTGGATGACCGCCGCCTCTTTTTTGGCGTTGGCGAGCATGACTTCGCCGCTCTCTTTCATCTGTTTGACTTCGGCGTTCAGCTCGGCGTTTTCCTGCTCGATCTTTCGGATCTTTTCCTGGCGTTCTTTCACCATCCGCTTTACCGGCTTGAAGAGCAGCAGATACAGCCCCACCGTCAAGATGACGAGGGCGATCAGATGCAGTACGATGCTCTGCCATTCCAGCCCCAGCGCTTCAAACGGGTTTGCGGCGAGCATTTGGTTTTCGATAAAGTTTATCATGTTGCACCTTTGCAATTGATTTTCAGCGATAAGCGCCGCCGACTGCGGCGCCTTGGCGGGTCAGGAGACGAAGATCAGCAGGATACTGACCAACAAACCGTAAATTGCCGTCGTTTCCGCAAACGCCAAACCGAGCAGGAGCATCGTCCTGATCTTGCCGACTTCTTCCGGCTGGCGCGCCGTCGCTTCGACCGCCTTGCCCGTGGCGATGCCCATACCGACGCCTGCGCCCAGACCCGTCAGGGCGGCAATGCCCGCGCCGAGCAGGGCCCCGTCCGTCGCCAGCAAATTTGCGACCATCGTTATCAATAATTCCATTGTTTTTACCTCCGTAATGATGGTGGATCACGCCGCGGCAAGGCCGCGGTCTATCGTTGACCAAGTTATGCCGTCAGCTTTCCCCGCTTGCGGAGCGCTTTCGGCTTTTTTGGCTTTTTGAGTTTTTTCGGCGGCGTTTCGATCGCTTCCTGTACAAAGGTCAGCGACAGCGACGCGAACACGTACGACTGTATCAGCGCGTGGAAGAGCGTGAACAGCGGCGTCAGCACCGCCGGCAGTACGACAGGTACGACCGCAAAGGCGATCCCCTCCACGAGGATATAGACCATGTCCATGATGACCATGCCGCTGAGGATGCTGCCGAACAGACGGAAGGTCATGGAAACGGGCACGGCGAGGTCGGTGACGATGTTGATGGGATTCACATAATGCAGCAGCCTGCGCCCCTTGTTTTTGGCAAAGCCCAGCGTGTGGATGAACAGAAAGCTGCACAGCGCCAAGGCGATGCAGGCGCCCAGGTCTGCGATGGCGGGGCGAAGGCCGAACAGTTCGATCAGCACCCCGCAGCAGATATACGCCGCCGCGCCGAAGGTGTACGGCCCCATCAGTCCGCTGTATTTTTCCGTCATCTCGTCCGCGCTCTTATCGAAAAAGCAGACCAGCCATTCCAAAAACATCTGCCCCGCCGTCGGCGTCGTCTTCCACTTGCGGATGATGGTCAGCCGCAGGATGAGGGCGACGAGCAGCAGGACGAACACGACCACAAAGCCGGAGAAGACGCTGTCGTTGACGACGAACCATCCCCACTCGATGACGTGATCTTTTGTATTCGGGAAAATTTTATCTGCCAGATGCGAAAAGTCGATCTCCAGCAGCTGCGATGAAAAATTGTGCACTTTGATGCGCCTCACTATCTTTCCTAAATCTCGTTTATTTTACTACTTTTCCTTTTTATAAGCAAGCGAATGACCGTATATGGAGGGATAAAAAAATTTTATAACAAGCGTTCTGCCGCGCTTATACCGCCCCCGCCGCGCGCCGATACCGCCCTTTTTCAGCTTTCTGCCGCCCGCGCCGCGCACCCGTTTACCGCACGTCTGCGCCGCGGCGGCGGCTTTCCTGCGGCGAATGCGGCAGAATTTTCAAAAAAAGTTTTGCCTGCCCTTGCTTTTTATGTGCAGATATGCTACAATTTTTGCAACGGGGTACCTCTATGAAAACATATCGCTTCAAACTGTCTAAACTCGCCGCGGCGGGCTGCGCCGCCGGCATCCTTCTCGGCATCGGCGGCATCGCCTTCACGATCTACCGCATCTATCGGTACGGGTTCGCGGACGCGCAGTTGATCATCCAGCACGCCGTGGTGCTCATCGTGGGCGCCCTGGCCATCGCCCTGTTTGCCTCCATCCTCATCCGTTCCGTGTACAAGATCACCGATACCGAGATCGTGCTGTGGTTCGGCTTCATCAAATCTGCCTACCGCATCGCGGACATCGAATCGGTGCACCTGTTCACGAAGACGAACAAACTCGTCCTCTATTTTAAGGATGAAAAATACACCGTGATCGTCGTCAAGCCGGAATGGCACAACGATTTTATCAAAGAGATCCTCTCCAAAAACGCCGACATCCGCTACGACGTTTCCACCACCGACAGCGACGATATCGACGCCGTCTGAACCTCTTGAACGAATAGTATAATTCACCTACCGAGCAAATGGGGTGCCGCATATGCGGCACCCCCTCTTCTTTTTTACTTTGAACGATCAGTTTTTGAAGTATCTCTTCAAAAGGCCTGCAAAGCCAGCGCCGTGGCGGGCTTCGTCTTTTGCCATCTCGTGCACGGTGTCATGGATGGCGTCATAGCCCAGTTCTTTGGCGCGCTTGGCGATCTCGAGCTTGCCCGCGCAGGCGCCCGTCTCGGCGGCGACGCGCAGCTCCAGGTTCTTTTTGGTGGAATCGGTGATGACCTCGCCCAGCAGTTCCGCGAACTTGGAAGCATGCTCCGCCTCTTCAAAGGCATAGCGCTTGTACGCCTCGGCGACTTCGGGATAGCCCTCGCGCTCGGCAACGCGCGCCATGGCAAGGTACATGCCGACCTCGGTGCACTCGCCTTCAAAGTTGGCGCGAAGACCTGCAACCACTTCTTCGTCCAGGCCCTTGGCCACGCCTACTTCGTGCACGCAGGCGAATTTGAGCTCCGCCGCGTCATCGATGGGAACAAATTTGGTAGCCTTGCAGACAGGGCAAACGGTAACGGAATCTTCGACGATCTCGCCGCAAACAGCACATCTCTTCATGATAATAACCTCTCTTCGTTTTTTCGGAGCATCGCTCCGTTTGTTGCCTCTATTGTATCATTGTTGCGCGATAATTACTGTTGCTTATGCAACAAAATAACCCTTTTCACAAAAAATTTTACCATAAAACAGGCCAAAAAGCGGGGAACGTTCCCGCAAAACGTTCGCCCGCGGGCAAACGAGCGCCGCGCGCGGGAGAGGGAATTTTTTTCGTTTTTATCACAGAAATTTTTAGTACAAGTGTTGACAGAGCACCTTGTTGGTGTTACAATGTAGGTGAAAAAAGTAAAACAAAAAAAGGCGGTTTACTATGGCTAAGTACAATGATCCCCTCGTCCGTGGCCGCGCCGATCCGTACATCTACAAACATACGGACGGGACCTATTACTTTACGGCGACCTACCCTGCCTACGACAGGATATGTATCCGCAAAGCGGCGACGATCAACGGCATCACAGACGCAGAAGAAAAAGTGATCTGGCGCAAGCATGAAGAAGGCATCATGGCCTCGCATGTATGGGCGCCCGAGATCCACTACATCGACGGCAACTGGTACATCTATTTCGCCGCAGGCGAAAGCAAGCGCATCTGGGAGATCCGCCCCTACGTTCTGCAATGCACGGGACCGGACCCCATGACCGACGAATGGATCGAACTGGGCATGATGCAGGCGCACCGCAGCCCCACGGGGCGGCGGAAGACCGGGTACGACAGCTATTCGTTCACGGAATTTTCTCTGGATGCGACCACGTTCGAGCACAAGGGCAAGCGCTATATGATCTGGGCGGAAAAAGTGCACCGCCGCTTCGGCATATCCAACCTGTATATCGCCGAAATGGAGACGCCCAACAAGCTGAAGACGGTGCAGGTGCTCCTCTGCACGCCCGACTACGACTGGGAGCGCATCGACTTTTGGGTCTGCGAAGGCCCCGCCGTGCTCAAACACGACGGCAAGATCTTCGTCACCTATTCCGCTTCCGCCACGGGGCAGATGTACTGCATGGGCATGCTGAGCGCGGACGAAGACGCAGACCTCTTGGATCCGAAATCGTGGACCAAAAAGCGCTACCCCGTCCTCAAGACGGATCCCGAAAAGAAGGTGTTCGGCCCCGGACACAACTGCTTTACCACCGGCGACGACGGCGAAGTGCTGTGCATCCTCCATTACCGCGACTACTCCGACAAGTACATCTCCGGCGACCCGCTCAACAACCCGGACCGCCATGCGCATGTTTTGGAAGTGCAGTTTGAAAACGGCGAACCCGTATTCAGGTTATAAGGCAAACATACACGGAGAAACAGTCCCTTGTGGACTGTTTCTCTTTTGTGCATTCTATTCTTTTCTTTCTGAAAACACTTCGTTTACATAGTACTATGCCTGACATAGATTTGATCGCGGATAAGATTTGCAAAAATTTTCCGCACTTTGTTTGACAAACAAAAAACTTTTTGCTATACTATATAGGCTGTATCACAGACACAGCAATGGCGAGGTGTAGCGCAGTTTGGTAGCGCGCTTGGTTCGGGACCAAGAGGTCGTGGGTTCAAGTCCCGTCACCTCGACCAAAAACACGGCATAGCAGAAGCTATGCCGTGTTTTTGCTTTTTCTTTGCAATGCACACTTAGCCATGCCGCACTTAAGAACCGCGCTTTTCGTCGATATACGTCGCCTCTAAATCGGAGACGTGCAGCAGCACGGCTAAGGGATATTTGCAGTAGGCGTCGCTGACGGAATAGTCTCCCCCTTTCGCGCGGCTGTCGAACCCGCCCATGTGCCAGTTGATGGCCATCGCCTCCGCGCCGGTCAGGTGCAGAAAGCGGTTGACGATAAACACCGACTTTTCGCCGTGCCCGAAGGGAAACAATTCCTCACGCACGAAACAGGGCTTGCGCACCCATTCGCCGTTTTCCTTCACGTTGCGGAAATCTGCGCGGTAGAAATTGACCTTGCACACATCGTGCAGCAGCCCGCAGATGGCTATCGACTCGTCGGGAACGATTTTTTGATAGTCGCTGCCGTATTCATCCTCCACATGGCGGAGCAGGCGGCGGTACACGTTGATGCTGTGCTCGCACAGCCCGCCCGCATAGGCGCAGTGATAACGCATGCTCGCGGGCGCCTGAAAAAAGTCGCTCTCTGTCAGATAGGCGCGCAGCTCCGCCGCGCCTTCCCGCGTGATCTTTTCATCGAAGATGCGCAAAAATTCTTCTCGTTTATCCATTCTTATCCTCCGCTTTCCTCTGTAAAGTAAAACTTTGCCGCACGGGCCCGCCCGCAAAAAGTCGCCCGCGCCGCCTCATTGCCGCAATCTGCAATCATAACAAATAAATTTTTCAAATTATTCTCTTTTCGGCAAACTTTTCATTTGACTTTTTTTCTGTTTTCAGGTAAAATAATAAAGCTTGTGAGCGAAAGAGCTTTGCTGATATGGCTCAGTAGGTAGAGCACGTCCTTGGTAAGGACGAGGTCGCGGGTTCAAATCCCGCTATCAGCTCCAATTTGCGGAACACCAAAAAATTTGGTGTTCCTTTTTTTATGTCGTGATAGCGGGATCATCGAAATAACGTGACGCGATCGGCGCGTCTTCCGCGCGCAGCGATCGCTGTTCCGTCGCGGCTTCAGCCGCTCCTTACGAATCCCGCTATCAGCTCCAATTTACGGAACACCAAATGTGATTTGGTGTTCCTTTTTGTCGTGATACTGTAAATCGCAAAAAATGTCATCAGCGCGCGGCAAATTCATCCCCGCCGCAGCCTGTCCACCATCTCTTGCAGATGCGCGGCGTTTTCTTCATCGGAGACGGTCGGGTCTTTGGTGAATTTTTCGCAGGGCAGGTTTTTACAGGTCCCGCAGTCCTTCATCCCCTTTCCGCCGACGCAGCAGCCGTAGACCGAGCAGACATCATCGCCCGTATATTGCAGCCAATACACTTTTCCCTTGATAACGCGGCAGCCGCAGCAGTCCGCCGGGAAGCGCGCGCAGGAGGCGCAGACGGCGCCGCAGGGCGAGGGCTGCACGAATTCGTCTTTCCAATGCCACCACGCGCACTTTGCGCGGTCGGGGTTTTCCGTATTGAGGAAGTATTCGACGGCGCGGTACAGATACAGCTGGCACCTATCCAAGGTAAAGCCGCGCAGCGCGCATTCTTCCAAATACAGCTCTTCCGCGCTCTTTCCGCGCAGCGAATCGATCGTGGTATACCCCATGGCGATCAAATCTTTTTCCGTCTGCCTGCCCACGTTGGGGATCTTCCGCAGTTCACTCATAGGCTCGTCCTTTTTTTCCATTATACCATACCCGCGCGTACAAGACAAGCCTTTGGCAAATTTTACCCTTCTATATTATAAAAACAAAAAATATAATTTAATTTTGTTGCCCGCAAGGCAAAAAAGTGCTATACTGGGCCTATCAAATCGCAATACACATCGGAGGATCGTATATGGAAACACGCGTAGCCGTTGTCAGCATCATCGTCGAAAACGAAGAGTCGGTGGCGTCGCTCAACGCTATCCTGCACGAATACGGCCACTACATCATCGGCCGCATGGGCGTGCCCTACCGCAGCAAGGGCATCAACGTCATCAGCATCGCCATCGACGCCCCGCAGGACGAGATCAGCGCCATGTCCGGCAAGATCGGCAAACTGGAAGGCGTCAGCTCCACGACCGCTTTTTCAAAGCGCGCCTGAAACGCAGTATAGACAACAGACCAAAGGCACGGACCGCATTTTACGGCCCGCGCCTTTTTTCTATTTTCACGATGATATAATTTTATCTGCCGAAGGCTCCAAACCCCGGATACACGGCGGCATCGCCGAGCTCCTCTTCGATGCGCAGCAGGCGGTTATACTTCGCCACGCGCTCGCCGCGGCAGGGCGCGCCCGTCTTGATCTGGCGGGTATCCATCGCCACCGCGAGGTCGGCGATAGCGGTATCCTCCGTTTCGCCCGAACGGTGCGAAGCGACCGCCGTATACCCCGCCGCATGCGCCGTCCCGATCGCCGCCAGCGTTTCGGAAACGCTGCCGATCTGGTTGGGCTTGATGAGGACGGAATTACCGCAGCCGAGCTCGATGCCCTTTTTCAGCCTCCGCGTGTTGGTGACGAACAGGTCGTCTCCGACCAGCTGCACCTTGCCGCCCAACTTTTTGGTCAGCAGCTGCCAGCCCTCCCAATCTTCTTCATCCAAGCCGTCTTCGATGGAGCGGACGGGATAATTTCGGCACAGGCGCTCCCAATGCGCGATCAGCTGCGCCGAAGTAAAACGCTTGCCCGATTTCGGCAGCAGATATTCGCCGCGCCCTTCCGCCTTCCACTCGCTGGACGCGGCGTCCAGTGCCAGCACGATCTCTTCGCCGGGCCGATACCCCGCCCGTTCGATCGCCGATAAAATGATCTCCAGCGTCTCTTCGTCGCCCGCAAGATCGGGCGCAAACCCGCCTTCGTCGCCGACGGAAGTCGCCAGCCCGCGCGAACGCAAGATCGCCGCCAAGGCATGGTACACCTCCGCACACCAGCGCAGGCCCTCGCGGAAGCTCGGCGCGCCCGCAGGCATGATCATAAATTCTTGCACGTCGATGTTGTTGGCGGCGTGCGCGCCGCCGTTGAGGATATTCATCATCGGCACGGGCAGGCAGCAGCCGCCGCCCAAAAAGCTGTACAGCGGCACCTTGCATGACTTCGCCGCCGCATCCGCCGCCGCGAAGGAGACCGCCAAGACGGCGTTCGCACCCAAGGCGGACTTATCGGGCGTGCCGTCCGCCTCGATCATCGCCGCATCTACCTTACGGGTATCTGCGGCGTCCAGCCCGCGGACGGCCTTTGCAATCGCCGTATCGATATTTTTGACCGCTCGCAAGACGCCCTTGCCTCCAAAACGCGCCCTGTCGCCATCGCGCAGCTCCAGCGCTTCAAATTCGCCCGTCGAAGCGCCGCTCGGCGCACATCCCCTGCCCGCCGTGCCGTCCGCCAAAAGCACCTCCGCTTCCACCGTCGGGTTGCCGCGCGAATCGACGATCTCGCGCCCCCGCACCTTGACAATGCTCCTTCCTTCCATCGCAAACCTCCTAAAAGATGCGGCTGTGCGCCGCACGCTTGTAAGGAGTATGCACATTTTGAAGAAATTCCATGCACGCAGCCTGCCGCCACACGGAAAGGATCTCCGGTCGGCGGCATGAAACGAAGTGAAAAATCATGCACACAGCCGTCGCGAATGCGGCGGCTGCCGAATGTATACCAAAATAACAGTATAAAATAAGCGGCGCATGGCACGCCGCTCATCCCTGTTTTGGATGTACTTTACTTGAGCGAAAACGCCTCGTCGTCTCCGTCTTTTTTGCGCCGCTCCAGCGCCTCGATGCGCTTGCGGATGGCGAGCATGCGCGCATCCGTGGCGGCGATCGTTTCGGCACAGCTTTTCAGCTCAGCCGAGATCTCGGGGCGGTCGGCACTGTCCTTTTTATATTTCATCTGATGTTCCAAACTCGCCCAAAAATCCATCGCCACCGTGCGGATCTGTATCTCCACCCGCATCGGGCGCTTCCCGTCCGAAAAGAACACGGGCACCTGCACGATCATGTGATAGCTGCGATAGCCGTTGGGCTTGGGTTTACGGATATAGTCCTTCACCCGCAGCACGGTGATGTCGTCTTGCCGGGCGAGCATTTCGGCGACGCTGTAGATGTCGTCGATGAACGGGCAGATGACGCGGATGCCCGCCACGTCGTTGAGGCATTCTTCGATCTTTTGCAGCGTGACGGGCTCCCCCATGCGGCGGAGCTTTTCAAAAATGCTCATCGGCTTTTTCACCCGCGAGGTGATGCTCTCGATGGGGTTGCGGCTGTTGCGGAGAGAAAACTCGTCGTTGAGCACCTCAAACTTGGTGCGCACTTCGCGGATGGCGGCGCTGTAGCGCATCATCAGCTCCATAAATTGTTCCAAAAGGTCGAACCCGGAAGCGCCGTCGCCCGCTTCCTTCAAAAATTTGCGGATATTGTCTACGTTTTCATCCGCCAGCTTTTGAATGTCGTCCGCCGTCACGAGGCTGTTCATCTGTATCGCTTATCTCCCGTTTTTGAAAATTATATGTAAAAGGCATTTTTCTGAAATTTATTATGAAATGCCTTTGCGCGTTTCAGATAAAAAATTCCGGCCGGCGGCGAGCCACACAGCTGCCTTCCAAGCGCTCTTTCGCCGCCAAAACGGCGGAGTCTGTAAAGCTGCGCGCACCCTGCCTGCAAAACTTGACACACGCCGCGCAGGAAATACACCTGCCCTGATCGGACAGATCCACCCCGATATTTGCCACGGGGCAGGCGGCGATGCACGCCCCGCAGCGGACGCATTTTTCCGCATCGACGGCGGGCGCCGCCTTGGGGGCGAGCATAAACCCGCTCAGCTGTTTATACGGGCGCGCGCCGCGGACGGGCTTGCGGCAGGCGACGCCCTGTTCTACGTTTGCAAAGGCGGCGACGCCGAAGGTGGTCGCCGCGATGAGGTCTTCCGCGTCCGGCCTGTTTTTGGCCACGGCGGCAGAATAGGAATGCTCGCCGATAAAGGCGGCAGCCGCGCACACGCAAAATCCCCGCTCCGCAAACAGGTCGGCGGTCTCTAAGAGAGCGTCGTCATAGTCGCGGTTCCCGTATACCGACAGCACGACCGCCCGCGCACCGCCGCCCTGCATGTTCTGCAAAACGGGCACAAGCAGCCGCGGCAGCCTGCCGCCGTAGACGGGCGCACCGAACACGACGACGTCGTCTTCCGCAAACGCATACGAGCGGGAACGCGCGGCGATGTTTGTCAGGTCGACGAGCTGCGCCCTGCAGAGCAGCCGTTCAAAAAATACCTTGCCCACGGCGGCCACGATCTTTTTCGTCGTGTGCGTGGGGCTGAAATAGACCAAATACAGTTTCAAAGTCCTTCTCCTTTTGTATCATTGTAACACGGAATGATGAAAATGTAAAGGCAAAACGCGAAAACCGCGCCGAAAATTCGGCGCGGCAAAACTCATAGACGGGACGATACCCATTGCATCCCCTGTGATGCGCAAATTTTACAGGTCTTTTTTGTTCATGATAGAGACAGACAGGAAGGGCGAAACGGCAGCAAAGAGGATGCCGACGGCAAATATGGCGGAAGGTAACACAAAGGCGGGAAGTTCGAAGGCGGCGTCTTCCCCGAAGAGAAAGATACCCGCCGTGAGCCCCGCGGCAAAGAGGACGACCATGATCAGCGTCAGCTGGATGCGCGCCTTTTCCGCCCCGTATGCGTGTACGAGCGGCAGCAAGACGGACACCGCGATCAGCCACATGCCGACAAAAAACAGCAGCTGCGCCGCGCTCGCCGCCATATCTTCCGCAAAGAAAAGGGTGAGGGCGGAAAGCAATGCGCAGGCGATGATCGGCAGGGCGGAAAACAGATACCTGCTCATGACCAGCTGCCTGCGGGAGATGCCGGAAGATACCGCGAAGGCGTCCCAGTTTTCCCGCTCGTCGCAGGCAAACGAGGCCAGCGGCACGATGACGCACATCATGATGCCCACGCTGCCCAAATAGAGCAGGCTGCCGCCGATGCAGCCGACGGCGAAAAACACGGCCGCGAATGCCACATAATACCAAATGACGGAAGCGACGTTTTTACAATTTTTATACAGAAGCCCTTTCATAGACGTTCTCCTTTGACCAGATACAGCATGATATCTTCGATCGATGCGCGCTCACACATCCCTTTGCCGAGCAGATCGCGCCGCACGAGGGCGCCCGCCCCGTATTCGCCGCGGCAAACGGAGATTACCGAGCCCTGCGGCAGTTCTCGCAGCTGCTCCTGCCCGCAACGGAGAATGCCGTATTTTTCATATAAGGCGTCCTTCTCTTCAAAAAACACCTGTTTCCCCGCATGGATGAAGAGGATATAGTCGCACAATTTTTCCAAGTCCGAGAGGATATGTGAAGAGATGAACACGCCGTGCCCCTCGTCCTGCATGAAATCGTAGAGGATATCCAGCATCTCGTCGCGGGCGACGGGGTCGAGGCCCGCCGCGGGCTCGTCTAACACCAAAAGTTCCGCCCCGTGCGAGAGGGCTGCGGCGACGGCGGCCTTCTGCCGCATACCTGCGGAGAGGTCTTTGATCTTTTTATCCAAAGGCAGCGCAAATTTTTGACAATACGCGCAAAAGCGCGCATCGTCCCAATGCAGGAACATCCCGCGCAGCACCGACTGCAGCTCTCTCAGGCGCAGCCCGAAAGGCAGACAGCCCGCGCCGAGCACGGCAGCGACCTTGCCGCGCTCTTCGCGCGACAGTTCTTTTGCCTCTTTCCCGAATATCTCGACGGAACCCGCAGTCGGCGTTATCAGCCCCAAAATACTCTTGATGGTCGTGCTCTTGCCCGCGCCGTTTTCACCGATACAGCCGACCACCGCGCCGCGGGGAAGCGCAAAATCGATCCCTTCCAAAGTAAAGCCGGCATACCGCTTTACCAGCCCTTTTACCCGTATTATGTCAGACATACTACTCTCCTTTCAGCAAAATTTCAAACATCTGTGCCAATTCTTCGGTTGAAACGCCGCCCTCGCGGGCAATTTCCATCGCCTCGCTCAGGCATTGCTCGATCCGTCGCAAATGCTCTTCGCGCACCATCTCTTTGTTTTTTGCGGCGACGAATGAACCCTTTCCCTGCACGGTATAGATAAAGCCGTCGCGCTCCAGATCGTCAAAGGCACGCTTTGTGGTGATGACGCTGATGCGCAGCTCCTTTGCCAGGGCGCGGATGGAAGGCAGCGGCTCCCCCTCTCTGCACTCGCCGCGGAGGATCGCGCCCTTGATCTGCGCGTAGATCTGTTCGTAGATCGGCTTGTCGCTCGCGTTGCTGACTATTACATTCATCGCCGCCTCCTTGCGTTTTAACTGTATATATACATTATATACAGTATACACGGATCTGTCAACGATTTCAGCGCAAAAAAACCCGCCTCAAGGCAGGTTTTTTCAGAGTATCAATTTAGTTGGCTATTGCCGGCAGCTCACTGCGCCGCGCTCTCATCATCCTCCCGCCCCGCAGTTTGCCGCTGACGAGCGAAGTACGCCGAAGCTGTCTGCACGCGCGCGCCCGAAGCGATCATCTGCCGCAGTTTTTCGGCCGAAACGCTCTTGCCGCCGCTTTTGGCGCACAGCTTGATGAGGCCCTGTTCGATCAGCTCGTCGCGGCTTTCATACGGGATGTCGCCGTACTCTTCCACGCGGCTGTAGCTGAGTTCCTTGCGTTCGGCCGCCAAACGAAGCACCGCCAGCATATTTTTATAGCTGCGCGCATCGGTGACGCGGCAGCGCACGGGCACGGCGGCAAAGCGCGCCCTGCCGCCGTCGTCGCGGTACAGGCAGCCGAACAATTCGGGATCGGAAGCATCCAAGGCAAAGTGCACTGTGATACTCTTGGCATATACCTTGACCCGCGCGAACAGCTCCTTACCGATAAAATAACTGTCCGCCTCCCAACTGACGCGCTCGCGCACGCCGATATACGAGAGAAGTTCGCTGCGCAGGCCGTTGTACATCTGTTTGACGCGCGCATCCGCCTGGATGAGTTTGGCGCGGAAACTGCACTTGAAGCGCACATACACGTCCGCATCGTCTGTACGGCAATTTTGCCCTTCTTCCCCTTTTACAGGCGGTACGGCGGCACTATTCCCCTGTTTGCACAGTACTTCGCCAGACATAGTTTGCGTATAGCCGTCCTCTTGTTCGCCGCACGCCTCCCAGCCCGCATACAGATGCGCGCCGCGCACGGGCACGCGAAACGGGTTTTCAGCCGCCCGCGTACAGGCGCGGTCTGTATACCAGCCCGTAAAGCGCATCCCCGCGCGCGGGGGCGGCGCCTCCACTTCCACCGCGCGGCTGCCGGGATGGCGTTCGGACACGACTTCATCCCCCATGTGCAGCGTCAACCGATAAAAACAGCAATGCATGGCGGCGGCCCCCGCCATGACGAATGCGGCGCCCGCCGCGATCAGCAGCAAGGCGATCATCGCCGGCGACGAAAACGGCGCCGACGCCAAAATTTGCAGGCAATACAGCAAAACTCATACCCTCCTTCCGCTCTTTTTGCCATTATAGCACTGCGAAAGAAGTTCGGCAAGGCGTTGCGCCGCAGGAATTTTTGGCTATCGGCACGGGGCGACAAAAGGCGGCAGCGTTCCGCGCTGCCGCCCATATTGAGCTAAAACTTCTCGTTTTCCGCATCAGCCGCCGACGGAACCCTTCAACACCTCGTACAGGTCTTCTTCATCGAAGAAGGCGCGGCAGTTTTTGATGTTTTTATTCAGCGAAGCCTTCTGCGCATAGGCGCGGAGCAGCTTATCGGTATACGCCTCGCGCGCCCCGAGAAGGAGCGCGACCTTGTAAGAAAATTCGGCGCCGTCCATGCCCAGGGCGGCATAGATCTCTTCCATGCGCGCGGGGATCTTCTGCTCGCACTTTTTCAAAAAGGCGGGGAGCAGCAGCCCGTTCGCCCTGCCGTGCGGCACGCCGTGGTAATAGGTGAGCGAATAGCCCATGCCGTGCACGGGGCTCGTACCCGTATTCGCGATCACCATGCCCGCGAGCGCCGAACCGTGCAGCAGCGCCTGCCGCGCTTCGATGGTATATTTCCCCGTGCGCAGCGCCTCGTACTGCCCCAGCAGCAGGCGCAGGCTCTCGCGCGCCAGCGCATCGGAAATGACGCCCGCCCGCACGGAGAGCATCCCCTCTACCGCATGCGATACCGCGTCGAGCGCCGTGTTGACGGTGACAGACTGCGGCAGGTTCGCCATATATTTCCCGTCCAAAAAGGCGAGCTTAGGGAAAAGGGACGGGGCGGAAATGCTCGTCTTTGTCTGCTTTTCGTCGTTGGTGATGATGGCGTACGGCGTCACCTCGCTGCCCGTGCCCGCCGTCGTGGGGATATGTACCATCGGCAGGACGTCTTCTCCGATGGCGTGCGAAAAGATGCTCCCTTCCACCTGCTGCCGCGCCGCCATGGCGATCGCCTTTGCCGCGTCCATCGGCGAGCCGCCGCCGATCGCCACTATGAATTCCGCCCCGCGCTCGCGCGCCAGCCGCGCCCCCTCCTCCACGCACTGCACGGTCGGGTTGGGCGGAACGGCGTCGTACAGGTCATACGCCTGCCCGTTCATGTTGAAGGCGTATTCGATATCTTCCAGCGCGCCGTTGCGGGCGGAGCTTTTCCCCGTCACGACCAGCGCGCGCCTGCCAAACGAAGCGAACAGCCCGCAGTTCTTTTTGAGGCAATCTTGCCCGCTGACGATGCGCACGGGCATATAAAACTGTTCCATAGTTCCTCCTTGCCGGTATCTGATAGTACCAGTGTATAACAAAAATGCCCGCCTGTCAATACCGGCGGGCAAATTTATAAAATTTGAAGCAAAATTATGCCATTTTCGCCGCCAAACGCCCCCAAAACGGTTTCCTTTTACGGTGCAACGAAGCAGCACCTCTCACGCACGGCGCCATGAAGCAGTGCATGCAAAAAATCTTCCGTTTACGGTGTGACGCGGTTGATGTCGCGCGGGAACATGGAGGCGTAGCGCACGTTCTTGAAGCCGAGCAGGTGCATGGTGATGCGCTCCAGCCCCAGGCCGAGGCCGCCGTGCGGCGGCATGCCGTACTTGTGCGCCATCAGATAGCTTTCAAAATCGGCGGGATCCATGCCGCGCGCGCGCATCTTGGCGACCTGTTCGTTGTAGTCGTGGATGCGCTGGCCGCCCGTGGTGATCTCGATGCCGCGGAACAGAAGGTCGAAGCTGAGCGTATACGCCGGGTCGGCAGGGTCGTCCATGGCGTAGAACGGGCGCTTTTCGGAAGGATAATGGGTGACGAAGAGGAAATCGCTGCCGAACTCTTGCTTCGCCCACTTGCCGAGGATCTGCTCCTCTTCCGGTTCGAAGTCGCGGTAGTCGGTGATCTTCTTCTTGTACTTTTTGGTGATGATCTCCTTCGCGTCCATAAATTTGACCACGGGGATATTTTCGATGACGGGCAGTTGCACGTTCAAAAGCGCGATCTCTGGCGCGTATTCACGCTGCAAAAGCTCCATGATATAGCGCAGCGCCCCCGTCTCCATATTCATGATGTCATAAAAGCTGTCGATAAAGCCCATCTCGAAGTCCATGCTGACGTACTCGTTGAGATGGCGGGAAGTATCGTGATGCTCGGCGCGGAACACGGGGCCTACCTCGAACACGCGGCCGTAGATGGGCACGAGCATCTGTTTATAGAACTGCGGGCTCTGCGCCAAAAACACCTGCTTGCCGAAATAGTCGAGCTTGAAGATGTTGGCGCCGCCCTCCGCGCCCTGGGCGTTGATCTTGGGGGTGCGGATCTCGGTGAAGCTCTGCGACAGCAAAAAGTCGCGGAAGCCCCTGGCGATGCCCTCCTGGATCTTGAACACGGCGCGCTCTTTGGGGTTGCGCAGCGTCACCGGACGCATGTTCAGATCGAGGTCGAGCGGGATATTGTCCAGCTGCTTTTTGTTGATGACGATGGGCGAAAGCTCCGCAGGGTGCGAGAGCACCTCGATGTTGTGGATCCGCATCTCGTAACGGCCTTCGCGGGTGGCGTCTTTGACCACCTTGCCCGTCACTTTGACGGCGCACTCTTCCGCCACGGAATCGTCTAAACGGTAATCGGAAAAATCGGGCGAGTAGACGCACTGCACCACGTCGCGCGCGGTGCGGATGATGATGAAGGCAAAACCCGTCATCTCGCGGATGCGGTGCACCATCCCTTTCAGGCAGACGACTTCGTCTACATGTGCGGGAAAATCTTTATATTCGATGCTGCCGTTTTCGACGGCGCCGCTGATCTTATCCATAACAAACCTCTCAGAAATTACTTTTATCCATTGTAAACTTTTCGGCAAAAAATTGCAAGCAAAATGCAGCCATAATAGGCAAGCCTCCCTTAAAAACAAGAGGTACGCCCCGCCGCTTCGCCTCCGCGCATAGTACTATGCGTGACATAGTTCGCCCTTAAATGCCGGAAAAGGCCCCTAGGACACGAGAAAAGGCCCGCTTGGACGCGGGCCTTTTGAGGCTTACTATGGTCAATGTGCTTTTTTTACAGCGCTTTTAGGACAAAACGAGATCAGAGCGCTTTTTTATAGATCTCGAGGATCTCCGCAGGAGAGGTCTTGCGGGGGTTGCCGCCCGTGCAGGGATCAATGAAGGCGTCTTCGGAGAGCTGTTTGAGCTGCTCTTCTTTAATGCCCAGCTCGTGCAGCTTCTGCGGGATGCCGATAGCCTTGGAGAGTTTACGGACGGCCTCGATGGCGGCGTCGGCAGCCTCTTCTTCGGTCATGCCCTTGATATCGACGCCCATCGCGCGGGCGATGTCGCCGAATTTTTTGCAGGCTGCGGGCTTATTGTACTCCATCACATACGGCAGCAGCAGCGCATTGGCGACGCCGTGGGCGATGTCGTAACGAGCGCCGAGCGGGTGCGCCATCGAGTGTACGATGCCGAGCCCCACGTTGGAGAACGCCATACCGGCGACGTAAGAGCCGTAAGCCATCCCCTCGCGGGCGGCGGCGTTCGACCCGTCTTTGACGGCAGCCTCCAGATTTTCGGCGATGAATTTGATGCTGTTCCAGGTCAAAAGGTCGGAAAGCGGCGTGGCGCCGGGGGTGATGTACGCCTCGATGGCATGCGTCAGCGCATCCATACCGGTGGCGGCGGTCAAGCCCTTGGGCATGCTCATCAGCATTTCCGCGTCATTGAAAGCGATCATGGGAATGTCGTTGGGATCGACGCAGACCAACTTCCTGCCCGCCTCTTCGTCGGTGATGACATAGTTGATGGTCACCTCCGCAGCCGTGCCCGACGTGGTGGCAAAGGCGATGATGGGGAAACTCTTGTGCTTGGTATCCGCCGTGCCTTCCAGCGACTTGACGTCTGCAAATTCGAGGTTTTCGGTGATGATGCCGATCGCCTTCGCCGTGTCCATGACGGAGCCGCCGCCGATGGCGATGATGACGTCCGCATTCGCCTTTTCAAACGCCGCCAAACCGTTTTTGACGTTGGCGATGGTCGGGTTTGCCTTGACGTCGTCAAACATCTCGTAGGCGATGCCCGCCTCGTCGAGGACGTCCGTCACCTTCTTTGCGACTCCGAAGCGGACGAGGTCTTTGTCGGAGACGATGAACGCCTTTTTCATGTTGCGGCGGTTCATCTCTCCCACCACTTCGCGCCGGCAGCCGGCACCGAAGTAGCTCGTCTCATTCAAAATCATTCTTGCCATAAAAAAAGCCTCCTGTTTTTATTTATCCTTCGGATATTATACCACAACATGCTCGATTTATCAACAAAATCGGACAAACATTTGAAAAAACGCCGCAAAAGTTGTTAAAGCCGAAGCTCGATGTACAGCCTGCCTTCCCGCCAGGAAGCGCAGATGCTGCCGCCCAGGCGTTCGGTGAGCACCTTGGCGATGGAAAGCCCCAGCCCCGTAGAGCCGCGCGCGTTTTCGACGGTGAAGAATCGGTCGAACAGCTTCATCGTGCTCACCTCGTCCAGCTGCGGGGCGGCGTTTTCAAACACGATCTTCCCGTCCGGGGTCAAGGTCACGGCAAAATCGCCGCCCGAATAGCGGACGGCATTGCCGACGATGTTGCCGAAGATGCGCGCCACGGCGTCGCGGTTGCTTTTGCGCTCCACGCGCTCGGCGCAGATATCGATCTTCGGCTCGATGCCGCGCTCGGCAAAGGCGACGAAAAACTGCACCAGCGAATCTTCCAAACAGTCGTTGAGGCACAGCGGGCGCAGTTCGAAGGTCTCTTCTTCGGCGGCGACGACGGAATAGGCGAACAGCTCTTCGGTCAGCTTTTTCATCGCCTCGATGCGCCCGGCAACGATGCGCGCATAGGCGGCCTGCTTTTCGTTCAAGCCGCTGCCCTGCAGCAGGTTCAGATACCCTGCCGCCGAAGTGAGCGGCGTGCGCAGGTCGTGCGATACGTTGGTCACGGCGCGCTTGAGCTCGCTGTCGGCATCTTCATACTGCCGCTTGGCGGCGATCGCCCCGTCTACTTGCGCGTTGAGGTAAGAGACGAGCTTGGCCACCTCTTTGTCGGCGGAGGGCGCGCGCAGCGGCGTGTTGGACTCTTCGCGCATCTTTTCTTCCATACCGAAAGCGATCTCGCGGAAGGAGCGCTTGAGCACCTTCACCCGCACGGTAAAGGCGATAACGACGGCGGCGAGCGCGAGGACGAGCAAGACGACCAAAAATTCCATTCCCTTTTCTCCTTTATACGGAACAGATACGTCACAATTTTCCCCCTGTCCCCTAAAATTCTTTGCGGCGCAGGACGACGGTACACAGGCAATGGCACAAGGCGGCGAACACGACTCCGCAGGCGATATACAGCGCCCAGCCGCCATATCCGCCGAACGCCGTCATCAGTATGGCGTGCGGCGACAGGCCCTGCACGGCGAGGGTGACGAACACGGTGACGGGCACGCCGATGCCGCTGCCGATAAAATATTCCAAAACCCTTCCGAACCAGTCATACCACCCCCAGGCAAAAAGGAGAGCCAGCGCACAGGCGATGAGCGCCGTCGCCCCCATGCGGCGGCGGGCGCGGCCGATGTCTCTGTCTTCATCCTCCTTTCCGAACAGGGTAAAGCTGCCGCCCGACTTGGTTATCAGGCCGCAGACGAGGCGCATCAGCGTCGTCTTGCCGGCGCCGTTCCTGCCTACAAATCCGTAGATCTGCCCGCGGGGGATGTTCATGGACACATTGTCGACGACGTTGACGTCTTTATAAGTTTTCACCAGTGAAAATGTTTTGAGAACGTATTCCATACTACCGCTCCTTTTTTCTCTCATTATACAGAAAAAGTATTAAGAAAGTTTTAAGAAGGCCGCCCGAACTTCTTAAGAAATCATAAAGATCCGCAAAAGGATCGCAAAGAGCAAAAACGGGAGGCGGCGCCATGCCGGGCGGCGCCATACCGGGCAACCCCGCCGCCGGGCCAAAAGAGCCCATTCCTTCGGGCGCAGAAAAAGACCCTTTCTTTCGGGTGCAGAAAAAGCCTGACAAAAAGAGCCCCACCCCGCCGGGCGCAGAAAAAGCCGGGCGGGCTGCCCGGCGCTTCTCTTTACAAAATTTTCGGATCCAGGCGGAAACCGATCCCCCAAACCGTTTCGATATAGCCGCGGCCCGCCACCTCTTCCAGCTTTTTGCGGATATTGCTCACGTGCACGCCGACGGACGACTCTTCGCCGTCGGGCACATACGCCTCGATATATTCCAATAAGGAAGAGCGGGAAAAGACGCGCGTAGGATTTTCTAAAAAGGCGCGCAGGATGGCGAATTCCGTCTTCGTCAGATGAACGGGCTTGCCCGCCGCCGTCAGCTCGTGGCGCTTTTTGTCCATCACCAGATCGCCCGCGGCGATGCGCATGCCGGCGCGGTCTCCGCGGCGCAGCTGTACGGCGATGCGCGCCAGCAGCTCGCCGTTATCGAAGGGCTTGGTGATGTAATCGACGGCGCCCGCGTTGAGATTTTTGACCTTGCCGCCCACGTCCGACTTGGCGGAGACGATCATCACCGGGCAGCGCGCCGCCGCGGCGGGCAGCACCTCTTCGCCGCTCATATCCGGCAGCATCAGGTCTAAGATGACGAGGTCGGGCTCTTCATTGGAAAGCAGCGCCAGCGCCTCTTTGCCCGAATACACCCGCAGCACCCGGTAGCCGTTCTCTTGCAGCAGTTCTTGCAGCATGCTGCCGATATATAAATCGTCTTCAATGACCGCGATCGTGTTCATATCCCCTCGCAAAAATCTTTATCTGCCCGTATTCTACCACAAAATCATAAATATTTTATAAAGATCCTGCCGCCGGGCCGACCTTTTTTGCAATTATTTTTGCCCGATCATTTTTGCAGCGGAAGAGGCGCCGTGTTTTCATACTCGCAGAAGCGGATAGTTATGCCGTTCGTCTCTACGGGCTCGCTCTCCTGCCGCAGCCGCCACGCGGGCAGCTCGTCCAAATTTTCAAAGAACACCTCGGCGCCGCCTTCGGCGTCCGCCTTGGTGACGATGGCGCCGCTGCAATACGGCAGCAGCGTGCGGTACATCATCGCCCCGCCCACCACAAACACCTCTTCGGGCGGGTACTTTGCAATTTCTTCCAACAACTCCGGCAGCGTCTGCACGACGGTGCAGTCTTCCCGCGCGCCGCCCGGCCAGAGCACGATGTTGGTGCGGTTTTTCAGCGGCTTGCCGCCGGGGAAGGAGAGCAGCGTGTTGCTGCCCATGACGACGACTTTGCCCGTCGTCGTCTCGCGGAAATGCTTCATGTCTGCGGGGAGAGAAAAGAGCAGATCGTTGCCCTTTCCGATGCCCCAAAATGTATCGACCACTACGATGGCTCGCATGCTGTTACCTCACTTTTCTTCGATGTATGCCTGACATAGTACTTCGCAAAACGGCAAAATTATACAGCAATTGGAATTTTTTCTTGCAGATCGGTGTATTTGTAATCGATGAGGCGGAAGCTGTCTTTGGTGAAGGCGTAAAAATCGGAAATATTCTCCACTTCCAAGACGGGGGCGGGATAGCGCGGATTTTTGAGGATGCGCTCGACGATGGGAACATGGCGGTCGTAGATATGGGCGTCGGCGACGACGTGCACCAATTCGCCCGCTTCCAGCCCTGCCGCCCGCGCGAACATCATGAGGAGGATGCTGTACTGCACCACGTTCCAGTTGCTCGCCGCCAGCATATCCTGGCTGCGCTGGTTCAAAATGCCGTTGAGGGTGTTGCCCGTGACGTTGAAGGTCATGGAATAGGCGCACGGGTACAGGTGCATGTCTTTGAGGTCCGCCACGTTGTACATATGCGCGATGATGCGGCGGCTGGCGGGGGCATGCTTCAAGTCGTACAGCACTTTATCCACCTGGTCGAACTTCCCTTCCGGGAAATCGTACTTGATGCCCAGCTGATAGCCGTACGCCTTGCCGATGCTGCCGCTCTCGTCCGCCCAGCTGTCCCAGATATGAGAAGAGAGGTCGCGGATGTTGTTGCTCTTCTTCTGCCAGATCCATAAAATTTCGTCGATCGCCGATTTGAGATAGGTGCGGCGGACGGTGAGGATGGGGAATTCTTCGCGCAGGTCATAGCGGGAGACCTGCCCGAACTTTTTGATGGTGTGCGCGGGCGTGCCGTCTTCCCAACGCGGGCGCACCTCTTTATCGGTATCCCAAACGCCGTTTTCCAAAATATCCCTGCAATTGCGGATAAAAATTTCGTCTGCCATGCTCATGAGCTTCTTCCTCCCGTTTATACTTTTGCGCGGTACATGGTGCGGCTGAGCGCCTGCTCCCACGTCCGCAGTTTTTCCGCCCGCGCCGCGCCGCTCATGTGCGGCATGAACACCGCCGCCGAGCCTTTCTCTGCCCGCAGGCTGTCGATATCTTTGAAATACCCGCAGGAAAGCCCCGCAAGGTAAGCGGCGCCCAGCGCCGTCGATTCCATCACCGCCGGGCGCACCACGTCGGCGCCCAAAATGTCCGCCTGGAACTGCATCAAAAAGTTGTTGGCGCTCGCGCCGCCGTCCACGCACAGGCGCGACAGGTTGATGCGGAGGTCCTGCTCCATGGCGTGCACGATGTCGAACGTCTGCAGGGCGATGGCCTCGAGCGAGGCGCGGATGATATGCGCCGCCGTCGTTCCCCGCGTGATGCCGCAGATGACGCCGCGGCATTCGGGATCCCAATGCGGCGCCCCCAGCCCCACGAACGCCGGCACCACGGTGACGCCGCCCGTATCCTCGACGGAGAGGGCCGCAGCCTCCGTTTCCGCCGCCGTATCGATGAGGCCTAAACCGTCGCGCAGCCACTGCACCACCGCCCCGCCCACAAAGACGCTGCCTTCCAAGGCGTAATCGGGCGCGCCGAGCGACGCCGTCAGGGTGGTGATGAGCCCGTTTTGCGACGCGACCGCCTGCTTCCCCGTATTCATCAATAAAAAGCAGCCGGTGCCGTAGGTGTTTTTGGCTTCCCCTGCCCGCACGCACAGCTGCCCGAACAGCGCCGCCTGCTGGTCGCCGACGGCGGCACGGATGGGAAGCGCCGCCCCCAAGACGGAGGCATCCGTCTCGCCGAAGTCCGCGCCCGAAGGCAGCACCGCAGGCAGCATGGAGGGCGGAATGTTGAACAGCCTGCACAGCCCCGCATCCCATTCCAAGGTGTGGATATTGTACAGCATGGTGCGCGAGGCGTTGGTGTAGTCGGTGGCGTGCACCTTTCCGCCCGTCAGGCACCAGATGAGATAGGTATCGACGGTGCCGAACAATAGGTCGCCCTTTTCCGCCCGCCTGCGCGCGAAGGGAACGTTGTCTAAGATCCAGCGGATCTTGGAGGCAGAAAAATAGGCGTCGATGTTCAGCCCCGTGCGCTCGTACACATATTTTGCATAGCGCGGCTTGAGCTTTTCGCACATTTCCGACGTGCGCCTGCACTGCCATACGATGGCGTTGTAGACGGGTTTGCCCGTGAACCTGTCCCATACGATGGCGGTCTCGCGCTGGTTGGCGATGCCGACGGCGGCGATCTCGTCCGCGGCAATGCCCGCAAGTTTGAGCGCTTCGCGGTACGAGCTCAGCTGCGAGGCGACGATGTCGCGCGGGTCGTGCTCGACCCAGCCGGGCTTGGGATAGATCTGGCGGAATTCCTTCATCGACTTGGCGACGATATTCCCCTTTCGATCGAAAATGATGGTGCGGGAACTGGTCGTTCCCTGGTCGAACGCTGCTATGTACTGTTTCATCTTCCTCCTCCGGATCGGTCAAAAAGCGTCCTTTTCCTGCCGGCTCCACCGCCGCGCGATGAAGCGCATGCGCCAGGACAGGGGCAGGATACGCGGGACGACGGCGATGCATTTATTCCAGAACCCCGGCCTGTATACGCGCTTGTTCTTATGCACGGCGGCAAGGCTCTTTTCGGCGATATAGGCGGGCTGTTTGGCGGAGAGCCTGCCCCACAGACCTTGCCCCTCGATGTCTTTACAGATATCCGGCCGCGTATAGACGCCGCCAGGCTCGACGACGGTGACGCGCACTCCCTTGCCGCGCATCTCCACCCGCAGCGCCGAAAAGAAGCTCTCTTCCGCCTTCTTCGTGGCGCTGTACAGGGCAAAGTACGGCATGGGATAGACGGCGGAGATGCTGCCGATGGTGACGATCTCCAGCCGCTCCGCCCGATCATCGAGCACAAAATGCGTCAGCGATACCGCCGCTTCCAAATTGACTCGGCATTGCAGGGATATCTTTTCCTGCGTGAATTTTTCAAACGCCTTCTGGATATCTACTCCCGCCACATTGCAGAGGCGGGAAAAGCGCATCCCCTTTCCCCTCGCAAACGCGAACAGCGCCGCGCGCGAACTTTCGTCCGCAAGGTCGCAGGCGCAAATCTCGACGCACACCGACGGATACATCGCCAAAAGTTTTTGCCGCAGCGCCGAAAGGCGCTCTGCGCTGCGCGCCGTCAGCAGCAGGTTTTCGCCGCGCGCCGCGCAGGCCGCCGCAAACGCGCTGCCGATGCCGCCCGTCGCCCCGCTGATCAGCGTATATCGTTTGGATGCATTCATTTCCATATCTCATCCCCGCAGGCGCAGCAGCGGGATGCGCAGCTCTTCTTCCGTCAGGCCCGCATGCACGCCGACAAATTTCTGCGCGCTTTCGCGCGTGTTGAAGAGAGCGCGCTCGCCCGCCGCCACGGCGAACAGATCGCCCAGCGCCTCACAAAGGAGCGGGTGATCGCGCATATCCCCGAGTAGTCCGCTTTGCAATAATTCCTCTTTAGAATAGAGGGTAAAATCGGGAAAATGCCCGGCAAAGGCGGCGCGCAGCTCTTGGGCTGCGCCCTCTTGGGCGAACAAATTCAGCGCCCGCGGCTCGACAGAGGGCATGCGCCGCAGCAGGCGCACGATATCGGCATAGTCGGCGATGCAGGGGCGCTCTTCCGCATCGATCATGCCGTGATCCGCCGTCGCCAAAACGAGCGCGTCTTGCAGATCGCCGCACAGCTTTTCCGCTTCGCGCTCGATCTCCCGCAGGGCTGCCGCCGCCTCTTCCGAATAGGTGCCATAGGTGTGCATGACGCCGTCCGGCTGCGGCCAATAGGCGTACACGAAGCATTTGCCCCCTTCGCCGCGGACCATGCCGCGCACGGCATCGCACAGGTCGGCAAAAGTCTGCGGATACGGCGGCAAATAGGGAGAGACGCAGTGTGCGCGCACCCCCGCCGCCCGCATCCGCTCCAAGATGGAGACATAGGGCAAAAACCTGTCGGCGGCGTTGTACCCCGGCCCCTCTCCGCCGTCCGCAATTTTGCCCGAAAAGATCTCGATATTTTGATCGAGGGAAGGAAAGTACCCCGTCCAGCCAAGCCGCGCGTGCGCGTTGGGCGTCAGGCCGCTCAAAAGCGATGTCGTCGCCGCTACCGTCGTGGGCGGGAACACGGAGGAATACTCCCCCGCAAGCGACGAACGGAAGAAGCCGCCCTCCGCAAGGTGGGCGCGCATCACGTTCATCCCCATGCCGTCCAATAAGAGCAGCACGGCGCTGCGCCCTTCCCCTTCCAAAATACCGTCCGCCAAGGGCAGCGTTTTGCCGCCCGCGGGCAGCTCTGCGCCGAAAAAGCGCAGCAGCGAACAGCCAAGCCCCGCGATGCAGTTTTCATAGTCCGGCCACGCCCCGCCGCAGGCGTCCGTCAGCTCCGCCAGGCGGCTTCTCGAATACTCCTCTTCCAGCGAGGCGAGCTTTCCGTAGGCGAGTTTGTCGTGATGGATGGTCATCGCTTCCCCTCCGAAAGTCCTACTAAAATTTTACCATAAACGCGGGCGCACTGTCAAGATTGCGCCCATCGCCTTCCGAGGAAATGCTTGACTTTTTATCGCCGCGGCGGTATAATCGTAGAATATTTCCAAAACGGAGGCTTCTATGCGCGTTCTCGCCATCAACGATATTTCCTGCGTCGGCAAATGCTCTTTGACCGTCGCGCTTCCCATCATCTCCGCCTCGGGCGTGACCTGTGACATCTTGCCCACAGCCATCCTCTCCACCCATACGGGCGGCTTTGAAGGCTATACCTTCCGCGACCTCAGCAGCGACATCCCCGCCATCATCGCCCACTGGAAGACGCTGGGGCTGCAATACGACATCATCATCAGCGGCTACCTCGGAAGCATCGATCAGATCGAGATGGTCAAATCCGCCAAAGAAGCGCTCCTGCGCGAGGGCGGGCTGATGATCGTCGACCCCGTGATGGGCGACAACGGCAAGCTGTATGCGCACTTCGACGGCAAATTCGTGGAAGCAATGAAGGGCCTGTGCCGCATCGCCGACATCATCGTACCCAACCTGACGGAGGCGTGCTGCCTGACGGACACAGACTATGCAAACGTCTGCGAGGGCGACTACGAAGCCATCCTGCAAAAGCTGACAAAGCTTTGCCCCCGCCCCTCCATCACCGGCTGCGACGAGACGGCCGCGGGCGCCGACGGCAAAACGGAGCGCGTCAGCACCGTGTTTTACACCGACAGCGACGGGAGCTTCCGCCGCTGCACCACGGAAAAGATCGAAGGAGCGTTCCACGGCGCGGGCGACGTGTACGCGAGCGCGCTGGTCGGCTGCCTCGCGCGCGGACTGCAGATGCACTCCGCCGTGCGCATCGCCGCAGAATTTACTAAAAATTCCATCCGCCAGACGGCCATCGACAAGACGCAGCCCCGCTTCGGGCTGAATTCGGAAAGCCAGATGCTCCAATATTTACAGGAGCTGGATGCGGCTGTCAAGCAAAACTGAGCACATTTTGTAAAATTTACTATCGAAAAATATGCCCGATATGCTTGATAAACGCGGGCAATGCGAGTATAATAAAGGTAGAAGCTGACGGGAAGGCGGCCGCATAAAAGGCAGCGCCTTTCCCGCCTTGAAAACTGAATAAACGATCTGCGGTGTTCGGAGTTCGAATTATCTTAATCCACATTGTAAATACGGGAGCGCCCGTGTAAATGGTCTGTGCCGATAGGCAAGGTCTGTTTATGAACGGAAAGTCTGATGCGGCATAGCGGCGCACCCACCTGCGAGAAGCGGGTTAACACTTTTTCGTTCTGCGGCACAGGCGGATCTTTTTTTATTAAAAAAATTGCAAAAAACTGCCGTTATCGGCTTGCCAAATCGTTTTTTATATGCTATAATAGTTTAGCAATTTTGGTTATGGCCTCATGGTCAAGCGGTTAAGACGTCGCCCTCTCACGGCGAAAACTGGGGTTCGATTCCCCATGGGGCTACCATTTTGAAAGGCACGGAATATCTTCCGTGTTTTTTCTTTTTCCCGAAAAACATTTCCTATCCTATTATATAAACGAATGCGGCGCCCGAACTGGGCGCCGCGCAATGTTTTTAATGCCTTTCGTCTTGGTTTGCAAACGTCTCGCAAAAGCGGGCGGAAAAGGAAGGCGGCTCGTGCGCGGCGTACAGGTGCGAAATATCGCCGTAGGACGCGCAGCGGAAGGAAGCGATGCCCTCTTCCCGCTCTTCGGTATATACCGTCGTCACCGACGTGGGCGCGGCGGCATAGTGCTGCAAGAGCGCCACCGGCGACATGTTGAAAAGGTGCGAGAGCAAGATTCCCGTAGCGCCGAAATGGCAGAAGAAGGCGAGCGTATCGCGGTTTGGACGCGCGGCGCGGTAACAATTCCCCTCCCGCACATAGCCGTGTTCGGCAAGCAGGGCGTCCAGCCCCGCACAGGCGGCGGCATAGGCGCGCGGCACGCCGCTGTTTCGGATAAATTCCGGCGTCTGCCAGCCTTCGGCGGAATACAGCTGCGGGTACCTGCGCATGAACGCAGGCATGAAATCCCAGATGAGGTGCTCTTCGCCCGTATCCGGCAGGCGGATGGGATAGGTAAATTCGCGCAGCCAATCGAGCGTGGTCCCCTCGCGGCGGAGGCGTTTGAGCGTCGCCGCGGCGGTGCGCTGCGCCCTGCCGAGGGGGGAGATATAGATGTGCGTGAGCTGTTCCCCTTCCATCTTATCGGCGAGCAGTTCCGCTTCCCGCTCCCCCTTGGGGGTGAGGGAGTCGTGCTCGTAGTCTGGATCGCCGTGGCGGATAAACAAAAGGCGCATACAGATGCCTCAGAGGGAATATTCTTTCGCCAATTTTTCAAAGGCGGGCAGCGAGCGCTCGATCATCTCGTGCGAGACGCAGTAGGCGATGCGCACATACCCCTTGCAGCCGAAATCGTCGCCGGGGACGAGCAGCAAGTTGTACTTCTTCGCCCGCTCGCAGAAGGCGTAGGCGTCCGGCTCGGGCGATTTGACGAAGAGATAGAAGGCGCCGTCCGGCTGCACGCAGCGGAACCCGTAGGAGCGCAGCGCCCCCGCCAGCGTATCGCGGTTACGTTCGTAGACGGACACGTCGGATGTGACGCCCTGGCAGCGGGCGATCAGCTTTTGGAACAGCGAGGGCGCGCACACATAGCCGAGCGCCCTGCCTGCGCCGCAGACGGCGAGGTACAGCGCCTTGGCGTCTTTCGCCGCGGGGTTGACGAAGATATAGCCGATGCGCTCGCCGGGGAGAGAGAGCGACTTGGAATAGGAATAGCAGACGATCGTGTGCGGATAATAGTTGGTGAGGTACGGCACCTTGACGCCGCCGTACACCAGCTCGCGGTACGGCTCGTCGGTGATGAGGTAGATGGTCCTGCCGAACTGCGCAGACTTTTCTTCCAGCAGTTTTGCCAGGCGTTTGACCGTCTCTTCGCCGTAGACGACGCCGCTGGGGTTATTGGGCGAATTGACCAGCACCGCCGCCGTCTTTTCACAGACCGCCTTATCTAACAGATCAAAATCGATCTGGAAGGTATCGGGGTCGGAGTCGAGGGCGACGAGGGATGCCCCCGCCGTTTCGGTAAACACTTTATATTCGGTAAAATACGGGGCGAAGGTGATGACTTCGTCCCCTTCGTTGCAAAGGGCGGAGAGGGTGATGGTCAGCGACGCCGCCGCCCCGCAGGTCATATAGATAAAGTCGGGGTCCGCCTCGGCGCCGTGCGCCGTGCGGATATAGTCTGCGATCGCCCTGCGGACGGACAGGTCGCCCTGCGCCGAAGTATAGCCGTGCAGCGCCGTCTGGTCCTCTTCGCGCACCAGTTCCGCCAGCGTGTCCGCGACGATGCGGGGCGGGTTGACGCTGGGGTTGCCCAAGCTGAAATCGAATACGTTTTCCTTGCCCACTTCCTGCGCGCGCTGTTTGCCGAATTCGAAGATCTCGCGGATGACGGAACGGCGGCTGCCGAGGGCATACATTCTCTGATTCATAAACGTAGCTTCCTTGTCTTTTTTCTTTTTATTATAGCACAAAACGGCGGCGCTTTCAACCGAAACAGGGCAGGCGCGCGGCGCAAGAATTCTCCCCGGACGTTTTTACCCGCATTGCTTGACAAAGGCGGCAAAAAAAATTATACTTGTTTGTGGTGAAAGCCGCGCCGCCCCGCAAAACCGTTCAAGGGCGCGGAGCGCTTTGCCCAAACCATACGCACAGGAGGTACTGCCCGTGAAAGAGAAGATCATTCAGCTGTTAGACGAAGACCGCCTCGAAGACTTACGCTCGCTGCTGGACAGCGTCGAGCTGCAAGAGCTTGCGGATATACTCAACTCGATCGACGGAGACCGCCTGACAAAGCTGTTCGGCTGCCTCGACAACGACGTCGCCGCCGACGTGTTCGTGCTTTTGAACCGCGACACGCAGAAGCGCGTGCTCAAAGATTTCAGCGACGTCAAGCTGCAGTCGGTCACCGACGAGATCATCGACGACGACGTGGAAGAGCTTTTAGACAGCATGCCGACAGACGTCGTGCACGAAGTCCTCTTAAAGGCGACGCCAGAAAACCGAAACGACAAGATCGTCGAGATCGTCGATTATCTCGAAGAGAAGAAATTTTCGCAGCTCAAGCCCCTGCTCGCCGAACTGGAGCCTGCCGACCTTGCGGAGATCTTTTCGGAACTGGACGACAAAGACGTGCCCATCGTCTTCCGCCTTCTCCCCAAAGAACTGGCGGCGGAGACGTTCGTGGAGATGGGCAGCACCCAGCAGGAACTTCTGATCTCTTCCTTTTCCGATAAAGAACTCAAGCTGATGCTGGACGAGCTGTTCGTAGACGATACGGTAGACCTCATCGAAGAGATGCCGGCAAACGTCGTCAAGCGCATCCTGCTGCAGGCGGACAGCGAGACCCGCAAAGAGATCAACGAGATCTTGAAATACCCCAAAGACAGCGCCGGCAGCCTGATGACCACGGAGTGCATCTCTCTGCATGAAGACATGACCGTGCGCCAGAGCTTTGAAAAGATCCGTAAAGAGGCCATCGACAAGGAGACCATCTACACCTGCTATGTGACCAACGCGCACAAGCGGCTACTCGGCATCGTCACCGTCAAAGACCTGCTGCTGCACGATTACGACGAAAAGATCGCGAACTTCATGGAAAAGAACATGATCTTCGTCAACACCCTGCAAGATAAAGAAGAGGTGGCAAACCTCCTCTCCAAATACGACCTCTTGTCCGTGCCCGTGGTCGACCAGGAAAACAGGCTGGTCGGTATCGTCACCGTCGACGACGCCTTAGACGTCATCACCGAAGAGGCGACGGAAGATATCTCCTTCATCAACTCGGTCACCCCGTCCGACAAGCCGTATTTAGAGACAAGCGCCCTGAAAATTTACCTCAACCGCATCCCTTGGCTGCTCATCCTCATGGTCGGCGCCACCTTTACGGGGCTCATCCTCAACACCTACGAAGACATGCTCCCCACGGTGCTGGTCGCCTGCGTGCCGATGATCATGGGCACGGGCGGCAACGCCGGCAGCCAGGCCTCCGTCACCGTCATCCGCGGCATGGCGCTGGACGAGATACGCCCGCGCGACATAGTGCAGGTCATCTGGAAGGAACTGCGCGTCTCCGTGCTCATCGCCGCCACCGTCGGCGTCGCCTGCTTCGCTAAGCTGCAGCTGATCGACAGGCTGATCTTCGGATTCGACTATACGCTGTACTACTCTGCGGCCGTCTCCGTGGCCATCGCCTTGGCGGTCATCGTCGCCAAGATCGTCGGCTGCTGCGTGCCCATCTTTGCCAAGACCATCCATATCGACCCCGCCGTGTTCGCCAATCCCTTTATCACCACCATCACGGACGTATTGTCGCTGCTCCTGTTCTGCGCAGTATCGCTGGGGATCTTCGGCATCATGGCTTAAAAAACATACTATACAAACAAACAGCAGAGCCGAAAGCTCTGCTGTTTTGCCGTTAACGGCTGTCTTGTTTGTTTTGAGCCCCTCTCGAAATGAGAAGTAAGGCGATATACAGTCCCCAAATACAGGCAAAGGTGGAAAACATCGAAATGAACCACTGTTCGGGGTCCGTCGTGACAGGCTGCGCCGTACACACATAATGGGTCAAACCGAAGATGATAGCCGCCGTTTCTGCCGCCAAGATCAAGGCAGCAACTATATAGGGAGCAATATACCGCACCCGCTCGTCGCCGCTTTTTCTCTTCGGCGAATTGCAAACGATCAGCAGAAAGATGAACAATAGCCAAACGGACGAAAATGCCATAAATACCAATGTCAGCCATTTATTTGCATCGAACTGCTCCCCCGCCGCCAAAGCCGACGAATACGCTGCCTGCCCGTAGATAAACAGCGCGATCTGCAACAGCGCTATGATGATTGCAACACATAGCTCTACGAGATATTTTCCCTTCATATAACACCCTAATCAAATTTTATATTGATCGAATTATATAGCGACTGTTCGTATGAGGGGTCATCGATATACCATGTCGTCTGATATACCAAATAAGGCGGCTGCGAAGAAAAAGTAATTTTCCCCCAGTCGAAAGTACCTTTCCCTGTTTGGTGCGTATAATAAGATTTAATCTCTGTTCCCGTCAAGGTGGATATATTTGTATCAAATGTAGTTTCCATAGTTATTTTAATATTATAATAACTGTAAATAGTTATTACGCTTTAATTATACACAATCAACTTCAATCTGTCAAATAATTAACCATGGATAACAAAATATTTTTTACACCTGACTAAATTCACACAAGGCTCTGCGAGCCCGAACCCCGCCCGCACAAACTTGCAAATATCCCTACTTCCCTTGCGGACTTGCGTTTGAGCCTTGCAGCGGCACCACAAAAGGGCGCGCTTCGCGCTGCCCTTTTGCCGCCGGTCGGATCATGCGCTACCGCGCAAGGCTCTGCGAGCCCGAACCCCGCCCGCACGAGCTCGCCTATATGCCTGCTTTACGGGCGGGCTTACGGTTTGAGCCTTGCAACGGCACCACAAAAGGGCGCGCTTCGCGCTGCCCTTTTGCCGCCGGTCGGATCATG